>Ga0307513_10009282_pt1 | contig 12456 bp, 7 predicted proteins | sample 15_EM_MG_FD_202174 | JGI IMG/M metagenome (GOLD analysis project Ga0307513, IMG submission 202174) | Populus trichocarpa ectomycorrhiza microbial communities from riparian zone in the Pacific Northwest, United States - 15_EM | ecosystem: Host-associated > Plants > Roots > Unclassified | place... | reverse complement strand
ATGTTAAAGGATGAAATCGAAAAAAATATCAATTTCAAAAAATTACTAAAGCAAATTACAAAAAGAACGACAAATAAAAAGAATCAATATAACCCAAGTCATTTTTAAAATTAATGAAAATGTTATAAAAAGAAAAAAAATAATAATAGAGCTTAGTGTCCAGCTTAATAAATGTTAAAGGATGAAACTAAAAAAAACATGAGCTTAAAAAAAATTAAAAAAGAAAAACAAAGAAAACCTAGGATGAAACTAAAAAAAACATGAGCTTAAAAAAATTAAAAAAGAAAAACAAAGAAAACCTAGGTGAACCTCTAAAACATTGATTGATCTTCAAAACTCGCAACGTGTGAAATCTTAGACTTGGACTTAAGTAAAAAGCTCAATTCCCAGTCAAATTAATATTGAGTGATGAAATAGAAAAAAAATCAATTTAAAAAATTTGGAAAAGTAAAAAAATAGTAATAAAAAGAATAGAGATCAAATTTGATAGGAAAAAAAAAAACTTAAGGAGGATCATATTGTAACCCGGGAAATACTAGACCCGAATTCAATCAATAAGCTTCACTCCCAACCAATTTAATATTTAAGGATGAAATTAAAAAAAAATATCAATTAAAAAAACTACCAAAGTACAAAAATAGCAATCAAAAGAATAAGGATCAAATTTGATAGGAAAAATAATTGAAAGATGATGAGATTATTATAAAACAAAAACTCAATTTTAAAAACCATCTCAAAAAAAAAAAAAACTTTGACTGATATTTAAAGATGAAATTAAAAAAAAAATCAATTAAAAAAAATATCAATAGAAGAAAAAAGTAGCAATAAAATAAATGCGGATCAAATCTAATAGGAAAAAAAATTGAAGGGTGATGAGATCATAAAAAAAATCAATTTTAAAAATCATCTAAAATAAAACAAACTTGGCTTGAGACAATAGTAAATAAATAAAACAAAAAAAACTTGGCTCGAATCAACCTGAGTTAAGTCACAAAACCTGCAACCCAACATATGAGATCAGAATAACTATATAGAGTGATAAAATCAAAAAAATCAATTGTAAAACAAAAACCTAGAAAAAAGGGATAAGTCAACTGAGACTAACCTTTCAAACCTGTGATCCGGGTCCTGAGGTCAGAATTATCCCAATCAAGGCAAACTCGAGTCAATCATCAAGCCAAATTCTTGATCAATAAAATGTCAAGAGATGGAATTGAAAACGAAGTTTTCAATAAAAAAAGATTTAAAATAAAATAAATAGCAATTAAAAGATTACTGGTCAAATCTAAAAATAAAATAAAATAAAATGTTGAGGAATACAATCGAAAAATAAATTCAATAAAAAAATGATAAAACAAAAATAACAATAAAAAGAATTTGGATCATATTTAACTGATAGAAAAAACCAAAAGAAGATGGTATGGAAAGAAAATTCTAATTCCATGAATTATTTAGAATGAAAAAATAGTAATAAAAAAAGCAGGAATCAAATCTAAAAAAAAAACAAATTGAATAACTGTTTTGAAACTTTGTAGGGCAAAAAATGTAAATCGAGGAAAGAGAAAAGAAATAGAAAATAAAAAGAAGAAAAGATCATCAATGTCAAACCATAGGGATGTTGGTCACACCTGTCGCCTAATGATGGAAGAGTCATTGTGAAGATTCAAACATCGTCATGAAAGACAATGTTTGGCCACCAAATAAGCCAACACGTCGTCCAAAAAGCATGGATGTAGCCATGCACATCCACATGAACATCACATGTTAATATTTTTTTAATATTAAATAATATTTTAACTTTGCTATAATACTACATTTTCCCCGATCTAACTTGATAATAAAAAAAATATATAATGAAATGATCAAAGAGCCCCTAGTTGTAAGCCTAAGATAACATGAAATTAAAGGAAATTTGGTCACTTTATTGTGCTATTGAAAGAAAAAAGTCAAAGGAGCCCCTACATGATAATTTAATATTTTTTTGTTTTAAAGGGTAATTGTGTCATTTTATTGTGAAAAAAAAACAAAAATACCTTATTAACCCCACTGCAAAGGTCAATTGTTTTTTTTGAGAAGAACAATATTATAATTTTATTATTCCAATCCACAATGTAAATGAGTCTAGAGCTACTATAAAAATTTTATTTTATAATTTTGTTAATTTATTTTTAATTAGCATCAACATCTCTTTCAAACATTTATTTGCAAATATAATTCTTGATTAATTTGATGAAATACACAAATCAACTTTTCAATTCACATTATGAAATTTTCTTCTATCTAAAAAGGAGGTTGACAGTGATCGCACTTTCTTTCTTTCTCTATGTAAAAAATAACTTTTGATCTGAGCAACATAGCACATGCAAGTTTGCTTGTTCAAACTAAATGGTGCAGTACAATTTTTCTCATTGTACTACTAGTCATCGTGATGAGGTGTCATATTTCTCCTTTTGTTACTAAGAACATTAAAAGAATTGAGTTGAAATTACATGGTTGCATTGTTCAAATGAACCGTGAAGCATGTCCTTTATTTTTTTTTCTTTCTTTTGTTTTTCTATTGGATTTTGTTTTTAATCTCATTCTCAAACAACTAATTGGTTTTAAATTGGATATCATAATTTATTTTGGTTTACTTTTTTTAAGATTATTGTAATTTTAAACAAATATTCTAATATTTAATTGGTGCTTGATTTTGCGAGTTTTTATTTTTATTATTATATAACTGAATAAAAATAATTAAAAAAATATTTATTAAACCTAGTGAAGTACATGATTAGAGTCACGAGTTTGACGGGTTAATTAAGCCGCAAAATCTAGGTCAATCCAATACATCACCATATCGATATTGAAATAAAATATTATCTTGAAAATTTTTAAAACTCAAATCATGTTTTATTGATCATCAGAGTTATTTTTTGATTCGCTAAGTCAATTGAGTCATGTCAAATCAACTTTCAAAATGTTTAATTAAAAATCTAGGTTAGACAAGAAAACATGTCAAACGGTTTTAAGTTTGACTCATTTATCACAATTTAATAACAATGCATGAGAGTTCCTTGTAGCTTGGATATTTTTTTACAATATTTGTTTTTTCAACATAGCACACCCAATAATCTAGTATACATTAAGAGAAATTAAATTGTTTATTTTTATAGCATGAAAGGGTCCAAAGTATTTCACTCTTAATTTTTATACAATGATAAAACAACATTTCATCATCTATAAAGAAAAAACTTATAAATATCAAATGTAATATCGATGGTTTTTTTATATATGTTTTTCAATATAACAAAAGGATTACATTGAGTTACCATCATAATTTTAATAAATAATCATCATTACTTTATAATAGTTTGTTTTAATTATACATTCACACACTTAAAAGGGATAAGTGTTTTCTTAAAAGAAAACACTATAGATTGAAATAATATTTTCTTTTTATTTTGATCTTTTGAAGATTTTTATACTAAGGTCACTGAACTTTTTTTTTTTTCAAATTCATTATTTTATATTGTGCTAACTTGAAATTGGGCTGCATGATTTGTTTCAATATTCTCCCTCTTTTTTAATCCTTTAATGACTTTTCTATTACAGTCAGTAAACTTTTAGTTTTTTTTTTCAAATCTTTCCTTCTATATTGTATGGACTTGGAATTGAACTTCATGATTTGTTTTTATTTTCTTTCTATATGATATGTTGCAGTGCCAGGAAGATTTTATTACTTCACAAAAAATAACAATTCAGGGACCAAATTAGACAAAGTGGCAACAATACAAGGTTTTTTTAATTACTATTCAAGCCGTATCTTTTTTAAGATTTTTGCCTAAAGAATTTTCTCATTTTCATGCTTGATCCTTTTAGTTTGAAAATATAAGGTTTGGTTCCAAACTTTATTTCTTTTTACATTTTAATCTCTAAGTTTTTTAGGATAGAGAAAATTATCATTTGACCTCATTTTAGCATTAAGAGAGAGAGAGAGAGAGAGAGAGAGAGAGAGAGAGTTTTTAGAAAACAATTAAGGATAGAGAAAATTATCATTTGACCTCATTTTAGCATTAAAAAAGGTCAATTATGGTATTCTCGAGTTTCATTTGATAATGAAAGATTCATTGAAGTGTTTTTTAACCTTCATCTTACTATAAAAATTTGTCACAGCTAAGAAATATTCTTTTATCCATTTTAATTTTTTTGGGACCAATTTAGGGGTTTTAGAATGTCTGACTAGTTTGTTGTTTTATCTTTAAAAAATAAATAGAAAACACGTCATCTGTCTATTTTAAAAAAAATAAAACAAAGGGTCAAGTGTCTGGATATGCCCTTCCAAGCGAGCATGTGTCTAGCCTTTTGTTTTCTGAGCTAGACTTGATGACTCAACCAGCCATAAGGGCTTAGCTTATGTTTGTAAAGGACTTTATGTATTTTTTTGTACAATTTTAATTTTAATTCATTAAAATTAAATATTAGATATATATTTAGGATATGTTTTGTTAAATACCATTTAATGAATTTTACTTTTTTTTATAAGATTATAGTTTTTTTTTTGTTAATATCTGCAAACACTCTTTTTGAATAGTATTTCATGATTTTTTAAGAATATTTTTCGTAGATTTTATTCGATATCTTTCCTTTGCACAACTAATTTTATTATCATAAAATTAAATAAAAAATAAATATAAAAAAGTTACCCTCGCCAACGTGTAAGGAGTGTGATGAGCTTACAATTATCAACACATGAAAAATAAATATTCTAGTGAAAACAATTCAAAAAAAAAAAGCTTTAATGAGATAAAAAGGTTTTAATTAGAGATTTTTTTTAAATCATTATTTCAAATTCTCCATTTTTTATATTTATTCTAATTGCTTTCTATTTTTAATAGATTAAAAACTTAGGATAATTTTTTTTGAGAAAAATATATATTAATAGGAGAAGTATAACTACAAATATTTTTCACTCGAGTTGAAGTTATTGCTTTTCTTAAAAAAATATTGTTGTATAATTCAATAAATTGTTTTTTTTTTTGAAACTCTGCGTGTCACAATATTGAATATTTTAATATGCATATTTTTCTTAGTTTAGGGACTTGATCTTTAGTTAGCGTTACAAACTTTTTTGACATTATTTGACATATATAATTTTTAATTTATTTTGTTAATTTCATATGTTTACTTTTAAATCAACAATTAAAATTTTTCTTCACAGTAAAAAATATGTTGACAATGTTTGTATTTTTTTGGCATTAAAAATAAATTTGTAAAATCAAATTTTGTAAATATATATGATAGACTAGCGAGCAAACATATTTAGTTTATCATCATAAAGACATGCTAAATAAAAAATGTCCAACAAAAACCTAGAGTTTATACATGTTTAAAACTATAAACATGTAAAAGCATAACTAATGACAATCATGCTTTCAACATAGAAATAGTAATAGAATACTAGCATGCATATTAAGCATATATTCAAATTTGCAATTGATATATATATAAAATCTTAGCATTCATACTAATAATAAAACTAGTTATGTTTAAATTAAAACAAGAAGGGTACTTATTGAAGCAATTTAAAATAATGACTCTTTTATTGTTGTTAAGAATGAATCCTTTGTTCTTAAGGTTTTATTGCTCTTTAATTGTGCAACTAGGATATTTGCAATATGCCAACAAATATTTCAACAACACCATATTGGTTTAGATGCATTTCTAAATAAGATTTTTGAACTAAAGATTATGTAACTCAAATATCTCTCAACAAGATGAACCTAAGCTCTAGATTTGGAAGGATTATCAAAGCATAAAAATGATAAGAAAAACTAGGGGTGATCATTTTCGGTTCGGTTCGGTTTTTACCTTCAAAAAACAACCAAACCGGAAGGAGAAAAAAAAAAGAGGACCCAAACCGAACCGGGACCGGTCCAAACCGACCGGTTTCGGTTCGGTTTGGGTTCGGTTTTTGAGGTCCAAAACCGAAAAAACCTATGGTTATTTTTCTGAAGCCGCTTTTACTTCTTTCTTTCATTCCCCTTTTAACAAATTTAGTTTTTGGCTTTGTAGGAACAACAGGATCATAACCTGGAGGAACTTCTTGAGTCTGCATTTCCTTTCTTCACTGCATCACATATTATAATAAAAGAAACCAACCCATATCAATCTTTCTTCATCCACATACACACATAGCAGAAAATTTAAGAGAATGGAACCAAACCCATGATTCTCCAGATCAAAGAAGAGCATACCAGGGCTCCTTTGGATTGGTAGACGGCGACTTTGTCTTGGGGGTATAACCAGCCCGAATCCAAATGGATTTCTAAGGGTGCCGCCAGGTTGTCTGCTGGGAGTCACAATCCTCTCCCCTTCTTCTAGGGTTTTGTTTCAGGTGGGAGATTCAAATTGTGCGTGTCTATAAGCTGTTTTATCTCTGTAAACCAAAATAGATCTTGTATCTATGAGGAAACAAGCATTTAACACTCCAACTCTGAGCCTTAACGATGATGTCAACCTTGACTGCCTTTACAACGACCTAGCATGGGATCAACGAACTCAACTCTTACCAGGGTCGAGAAGTGTGAATGAAAATTAAAAGGGTTAGAGGGGAGGGGGCGGCTGTGCGAAAGGGAAAGCAGATAAATGGTTTGTTAGGGTTGTTGAAAAGTAAAGTAATGGGAGGAGGCGGCCTGCGGCTTGGACCACTTGGTTTATTTTTTTTCATTCCTAAACTGAACCGGTTCGGTTCGGTTCGGGTTGGCTGGTTTAGGCACACCAAAACCGGAAACCGAACCGAACCGGACATTTTCTTAAATATTTTAACCGGTTCAATCGGTTTTTTTTATCGGTTCGGTTTTTTCGGATAATTTTTTTCCGGTTTTCTCGGTTAAATCGGTTTTCCGGTTTTTTTGCTCACCCCTAAGAAAAACACCAGAAATGAGGTGAGGAAGAGTGTGTAAAATCTGAAAAATTCAAGTTGGAAACCATTTCTTCTTCCCACTTTTTTATAGTGAATTTTGAAACTTAAGAGGTTGAAGAATTAACTTCCATCATTATCAACATTTAGTTAGGCACTATAAATCGATAATTAAATTTAGAAAAACCAACGGTTATTTGATTAGAAAAACCAACGGTTATTTGAAATTAATTTCTCCTTCATCCATCATTTTTTTTAATTACAACAAATTTCCAACAACCCTCTATATGAATGAAATTTGTCTCACCGGTTTCAAAACAACTCAAAGATTTGTTGAGAGATATTGATTTGGTATATTACTACATCAGGATAGATAACTTTTGGCTTTGGATCTTTCTTGGCAAAATACTATTGGAATCACTCAGATAAATAGTGAATGTGGTATTTTGAACTATTCATATATTTCTCGACCCAGACATTTCCTTTAGTTCTCGTTATTGTGTTCATTTTGTCCTTGACAACTTTTAGATTCATGAGTGGTTTAAAGAATTCAGCCTTTATCAAAATTCTTTAAAAAAAAACAGAGACTATATTTCTCATTCATATAGTTGATCTTTCATTGAGAGTATTCTGCTATACTTTACATGATATACCAAAATATAAAAATCATTAAGAGTTCATCTCACCTTTTATCACGCTGCAACTATTACTTATTTCATCATAGAAATAAGTAGGAAATAATAATTTTTTAGTTTTACCGAGAATGTTATATGAAATAGTTTTTTATTTGAACCTAAATCTTAGAATCTTCAATCAATTAGGTATGGTTTTCATCATTACTTTTTTTCATCTTGTAAAGGATTTAAGCCCATTCTTCTTAATGAATTATACATAAACTCTCTTGGAAAACCTTTGGTTAACGGATTCGTAATATTTTCATTTGACATATTCAATGAAAATAATTTTATTTGAGAGCAAGTGTTTAATGATATTATATTTATGATATATATGTTTAGATTCCCCATTATACATACTACTTTGTGCCATTCTAATTACTGACTGACTATCGCAATGGATATAAATAGTTGTCACTAGTTTTGATCAACATGAAATATCCTCTAAGAAATTCTAAATCCATTTGACTTCCTCTCGAACTTTATCAAGAGCAATAAACTTTGATTTCATTGTGGATCTAGCAATACATATTTGTTTGGAGGATTTTCATAACACAGCTACTCTACTAAGTGTGAAGACATATCCACTTATGGATTTTGAATCCTTAATGTCAGATATCCAATTAGCATCATTATACCCTTCTAGTACTGCTAGGTAATTAGTATAGTATAACTCATAGTCCAATGAGTACTTTAAATACTTGAGTACTTTTTTATTGCCTTTCAATGATCCATACTTGGATTACTTATAAATCTACATAGTTTACTAACTGAGTAAGCAATATCAGGCCTTGTACATTTAATAATGTATATAAAACTTCCAATCATTCGAGAATATCCCAATTGCTTTATTCCTTTACCTCAGTTATTGGATAAATATACACTTATATCAATTGGTGTTTTGACAGTGCTATTATCATTTTTAGAAAATTTCTCAAGACTTTTCTCAATATAATGAGATTGGGACAACACCAATCCATTAGATGTCTTAGAAATTTTTATTCCTAGTATGACTTGAACAACACCTAAGTCTTTCATGTCAAACTTGTTAGTTAATATTTTCTTAGTAGACTTTATCATATATTCATTGCTGCCTAAAATTAACATGTCATCTATATAGAAACATACAATAATATAACCTATAATTGTGTTTTTCATATAAACACATTTATCAACTTCATTGATTTTGAACTCATTTAACAACACAATAGTGTCAGACTTTTCATGCCATTATTTAGGTTCTTGTTTCAAACCATATACTAATTTGATAAGTTTACTGATTTTCTTTTCTTGTTCATTAACAACAAACCCCTCGGGTTGTTCTATATAAACCTCCTTTTCGAGGTCACTATTTAAGAAAGTTATTTTTACATTCATATGATGTATTCCAAGCTTATTAATAGCTGCAATGACTATCATAGTTCGTATAAAAGTTATTTTTGATACAGGTGAATATATATTAATATAGTCCACACCTTCATATTGTCTAAAAGTTTTAATAAATCTAGTTTTATATTTATCAATAGTGTCATTGGCTTTCATTTTGTTTTAAAGATCCATTTATGGCCTAATGGTTTACTTCTAAAAGGAAAATTCACTAATTCTCATTTATGATTATTCGATTTAATTTCACTATTGAGTGCCTTTTTCTAATAGAAAGCTTCCGGACGGGACATTGTATTGGAGTAGGTTTCGAGGTTTATTTTCTAATAAATATATTAACAAATCAGAATCAAATGTTTTAGTCATTTTTGCCCTTTTACTTTTTCTAAACTCAACTCTATTAATTTTTTTTACTTATTCTTTATATTTAGAATACTCATTTTACACCTCATTTAACAAATTTAAGCATTGGAGTGAGGCATTATTGAATCCTCTTTTTTTTCTTTTTTTTTTCAAATTAATCCTTATTGTTTATCTCAAACTTACTTGTTTTATTCACATACTCAAGTAATTGATAAAATTGACCATATGAATTAAATTTGTAAAAGTGTTAAATTCTTATTGACGTATTTTTTTTTTTACATCAACACTGAATTATGGCCAGAACTTATTATGGCCTAAATGTCACAATATCCGGTTAAGAGATAATCCAAAATTGTAAGCATCTATTATTAAAAAAACTTAACATTTATTTGTGATTTTTGAGTGATTTGTTCACAACATCATATAAATTGTATAGAAAGATTGTCTATCCATTTTTAAAAAATTCATTTTAAAATTAATACCTTTGGAATGATCCAAATTAATGTATAGTATGGTACCTATTATTGTTCCATAATTTTATCTCTAAATTATCCGGGTTTCGTACTACTCTTACATCCTATCTTCTATTTTTCAAAATTATACTATAACTTAAAACACACGGGTTTTTTTTATTATTATTATTGTAGAGGCAGGTAATGTTCATGCACACACAAATCGGATGGCATTGTGCCTTTGTTAAAAATTCATTTTGATTCTTAAAGTTTTTTTCTAGCTATTTAATCCTAATTGAAAGCCAATTGACTATGATTTTAAGAAAAAGTAAGGTTGAAAGAAGAGGGAGTGGAATGAAAAAGGTACCAAATATGAGTAGCGTGCTATAAGTTTCAGAAACAAATGCATTTTGGTACCCAAACTTTAAAAATAATGCATATTATACAATTTTGGTGCCTTAATATTTTAAAAGTTTAATTTTGGTTCAAAAGTTAATTTTTGTTATTTTTCAGTCCTTAGCTATAGAGAGAGAGGAGAGAGGCTGTCAAATTCTGGAGGTAGAAAAGTGCCATTGACACTAATTTAGGCAACCAAAATTATCGATATTTGTATCAAATGCTTCCATTTGATCAGAAAAGTTCTTATTAGGTGTCTTTTTTTTTTTACCTTGAAAGTCCTTGAAACAACAAATCTGAGCTTGGTTTGATTTTTGGTTTTGCGTTGATTTTGATTTTTAGGGTGATGTTTTTGGTTTTTTTAAGGCCATGAATATGTTTATCACGGCTCGTAAAGTGTTTTCTAGGTATTTTAGATTGAAAAATAGGTTTTGGGTAAAAAATGTTGAAGCCTGATTTTTCAGCCACCTAGTGGTCAGAATGTGGGCATCATTAGATGACGCGTCATCTAATTTTTTTTTTCAAAAAAATTTGGGGCGGGTGACATGCAAATAAAAGCCTAGTTGTTCGGGTCTGCCAAGGCAGGCCCTAAAGAAATGGGTCAAGCAAGCTAGCCTGGCTTATTAGGCTCAACAATGCTTGATCTTTTTTAGTTTTTTATTTTTTATTTATGCTTTTTATATGTGTTTTAAAATTTATTACTTTATTTGATTTAGATTAAAATCTCTTATCTTTTTAGTTTTATTTTGAGAGACTCTTTTCAATGATAATTATTTTTTTATTATGCATTTAATTTTTGAAAAGGTTTTTTGAATTTATTTTTATTTTTTTTATCTTTTGTATAGAGGAACTTTATTTTGGAAATGAGAAAAAAATTATTTGCTGATAATATTTCTAATATTTGTAAACTTGCATTATATTTTTTTATTTATTTTATTCAATCAATTAATTTATGTTTATTTATATTATCGTTTGATTGAATATCAAATTATTTTAATAAAAAAATAGCAAACACATTCTCATAAATATTCTGTTTTTATGAGATTAAATATTTTGATGTATATCTATTTCTAAATTTACTTTCATTTTTATTTTTATTTTGCTTATAATTTTTTAACTTCAAAAACGTGTTGAAAAAACCCATGTATACAATATTTTCAGTGAAAAAGAAACCTAACCCGCGCGTTATTACCTACTCTTTCCTCTCAATTCTCTTAATAGTTTTTCGTTGTCAAATTTTCTCATGTTTTTTTTTTCTTGGATAGATTATTTTTAATTGTCGTATTACAGAAGGCTCACACTCTTTTCCTCGTGGAATTTTTTTTGTTATAGGTGTCGACACGCCTAACAACAGGGGTTATTAGACCAACTCTTTGCATAATTGATTAAAATTCAAACCCTTTGTCCTAATTCATATTTTTCTTAACAAATGTGCCATTAATGGACAGACTCCAGGACCTTCAATATGAAAGGCGATACCATTAATATCACTGTTGTCAACAATTCGATAATGGAAAATGCTGCTATCCATTTGGGCATGGAATCCGGCAGGCAACTAAAGTCTCAAGAAAAAAAAAATCAATTTATGATGATTATATTTATAGTTGTTTTTTACTTTCTCTAAGTCATGATAAATAAACGAGTTAGTCTAGTTGCGTCAAAGCTTAGGTTTGGAATAGGATTTAACTATTTTAGAGTTAAAAATCAAGTTTTTTTGGTAAACTTAGAAGGTCTAACATGAGAATAATGTAGAATTTGCTAGATTATATTCTGGAGAGGAAGATGAAGAAGTTGCTAACTTGTGTCTAATGGCAAGATGGAATGATAGAGGAGTGTTGGAAATTTGTTAAAACATAGTTAATGATTACATTTGAAGCTAATAATAGTAATTTACCCGTAGTTTTTTTTTTAATAAAATATATTAAAGTTCTAATAATTTTAATCTCTTTTGGTTATAATACACGAGTGAGAGCTACCTCTCATTTTATAACCTAATACATTTTAGATCTTGGGATGAAAAACAACACTGAATTTGCTAGCTATACGACATAACAGAGAGCGTATTATCAATTCATATTTAACATAAACTTTTTATATGAAAAAATGTAGCAGAAAATATTTTTCTTGTAACTTAATTTTTTTCTATTAACCATTGATGCCATGTAAAGCAATTGTGCTCATTCTATAATAGCGCATATCATAGATAAATGGGATTTTAACATTTTATGTCATATAATTTTGATAGAAGTATACGAAAAAGGTTTTATGTAATCATCATAAGGACCAA
>Ga0307513_10009281_pt1 | contig 12456 bp, 13 predicted proteins | sample 15_EM_MG_FD_202174 | JGI IMG/M metagenome (GOLD analysis project Ga0307513, IMG submission 202174) | Populus trichocarpa ectomycorrhiza microbial communities from riparian zone in the Pacific Northwest, United States - 15_EM | ecosystem: Host-associated > Plants > Roots > Unclassified | place... | reverse complement strand
GGCAAGGTAACATTTGAAATGTTTCCAGAATGTATCTGGTGGTAAAGGGCTGAGTAAATTGGACCAGTGTTTTCAATGTATTCACAATGTAATCACTGGTTTCCATAGGCCCTCGCCCCCAGTGTCTGGAGGAGATCGCCTACGACGCCTCTTCCGACGTGTTATCCATGACGATAATGCCGGAAGAGACACGCGTTCTGTTTGGGAGAAGAGATGCCTCCGGGTGTCCGCTGGGCTTAGTCATGAGCTCTTGAAGATCATCGATGAACAGCAGAACGAGGTATGTTCTGGGCGTGGTCTTGAAGTTTGCTCAAGCTGACCAGATCATAGATCGCCTTGTTAAGGGAGGATCTCCAGGACGTGATGGCAACGCAGAGGGTGTTTGCTGTCCGAACGGAGAGTTGTCTCTTCGATCTCGGTCTTTATCTGGAGATGAACGGATCAGGAACACGGGATGATCCGTTCGAGTTCTCCAAAGACCCGATCTTGGGGGCGTCATCGATGAGCCCAGGGTCCGACGAATCGAAGGAGTCGGGACAGACTGTCCCTATTAGGGGGGAGAGGGTGGATACGCCGAGGCTGATGCCTGTGACCAGTGGGCAGAGGGCGAAGCGAAAGGGTAAGAAGGGGCCAAAGAGGTTGCCAGCGATGCAACCTAGTTGTGGACGTTCCAGGTGATTCGGGGGGTGAGCCTGGTTTGACATTGGCTAACCACTCTGGATAGGTCTTCGAGCCCATACGAGACGGCTTCTACTTCTGTGGCGGGTCCCTCCAACAGGATCGAGTCCCTTGAGGCCAAGATGACGAGGACGTTGTTGGATGGATGAGAGGAGACCATGAACAAGGTCCTTGTGGGGAGGAGGCACAGTGGGAGGATGACCTCGGTGTGGCCGGCTGAGGACAGTGACCTTGTGGTGTATCCCGAGGTAGCTGACGAGGATAGGACGAGGTTTATCCGAGGGATGTCCAGTAGCTTGGCCAAATAGATAGAAGGCTTCCCCGAATGACATGTGACTTTGTCTTTGCTTTTGGTGTGATAAGATAAGATGTCCGAATAAGGTAAGGAAAAGAAAAGGAAAGAAATAATGTCCACATGACCAGGGCACGTGTGGGCACCTATGACTTAGCCGTGAAAAGAGGAAAATGGAGCGAAAATCGTGACAACTATGGTCCATGCACTAGCACAACATGGTCTGTGTGTACCACAGTAGTATATAAGGACTGGTAGTATAGCACTATATTCCCCAGATTTGATAATTTCAGACTCCCCATCCTAGCTGACTACAGCCCAGTGAGGTAATCTCTAGTCTTCTTATTATCTCCCCTCTGTCCCCTTTTGAGTGTTCCTCTCATCCACTCCCCTCTACACCTCTTGGTCACTTGATCCCCTGTTCATCTCACTGGCACTCAGGGTTAACTATTGAGGTCTGCCTGACAAGCATTCCCAGACATCTACTTTGTGACTTATGATTCAGCAAACTACAACTGGATCAATCTATCTGCCTGTAAGGTTTCTTATTCATGCAGGTCTTTCTCCTCTATCTGTCACCATTGAGGTTAGTTGGAGAATGCCCTCTGTCCCTTATCATCTGTTCATCTCTGTTCAATGTTTATCTATCCTGTCTCTTCTACTTGATTATATTTGATAACTTTATTATATCCTATGTTTTATTTGTTTGCACACCTTTGGATATGTTACAACCAATGGATATCACTGTACCATCCAACAGTGTCATGGAATTTATTCCTTGTTCCCTTCCATAGAATCCCTACCTCCAAGTGATAGAAGAAATACAAAAGCCTGGAAGCATCAAAGATTTTGAGTACCTTGAGAAGAATGTGGTAGGACTGCATAGATTCAGGTAAACACATTAGTGGTTAGTCATATAATATAAATTGCAAATAATTTATTCATTTTGTAAGGAGATTTTTGGAAGATAGAATTACAGAAATGAATGGATAGAATACATAAGCTATAGATTCCTAATGAAGTACATAATTGCACCCCAGAATCAACACATTTCCAGAGTCATAACCAACAACCAGATACTGACCATCCCACTGTGCATCTGAACACACTGCAAGTCTTGGAGGCAGTTGAAAAGCTACCTTTTTAGTAACTATATCCTGGATCCCAGGTAGAGGTGACCTATTCTTCCTAGTACCACCAATAAAATCCAGGCAGGGCCTATTTTGAGATGTGTCTGATAGCTTAACAGGAGAGGAGCCTATAATCCCAAAGTCCCACCCCAGGATTCCCTCTGGAAGGTGAATCCAGACTCTTGAATTATCAATGGCCAAGAATGGATTAATGTATATGCCACCATCAAACTGTACCTCCCCTACAACCTCTCCTGTCCTCAGTGACCAGGCTTGAATGGAGCTTGAGCACAAACAGTAAACTTTGGATCCATCCCCTGATATCCTGAAGTCCCAAATCAGATCTACAGCCACAGTCACTGTTTTGAGGAGTTTCCCTTTCTTAGCATCCCAGATATAGATTTTCTTCTTTTTACACCAAACAGAGACTAACCTGCCATCAGTTAAGCAACTGTCCATCCACCAGAATTTTTTGGCCTTAGTCCGGAAGAATGCCTTACAGGAGCCAGTTGAAATATCCCAGATCCTCACCACTCCATCTGAATGGCTTGAAATTGCAATACCATCTTTTTCCTGTAGAGTGATAGACCTGACTGGAGCAAAAGTAAGAGATGTAGACTTTGAATTGGCTGAAACTGAGTCTGTAGATGGGGTGTCAATTTGCCAGAACCTGACTGATTGGTCATAGGATGTTGAGATAAGGGAGGAGGGAGAGGAAAATGCAAATGAGGAAATGTCTCTGGTATGGCCAATAAAGGTCCCAAGGAGGTAAGGGTCTGAGCTGGTGATATCCCAAATACAGATAGTCTCACTAGAAGCCACTGCAATAAACCTATTATCAGGAGAAATACAGCAATGTCTAATATCCAAATTGGGCATAAAGAATTTAGCCACAACTGTTTTGGAATCAGGACTTCGGACCTCTACAACTGGTTTATTGCATACAACAAGCCGAGTACCATCCAAGGATAAAGCAATGCAAGAAGCATCATATGCAGATCCAAGTTTCTGACCATCAACATTCCAGTGCTGGGTTGTTTTGTCAGATACAGATATGAGAAGTTTAGGGTCCAAGGGGGAGAAGAAAACACAATCCACTGCCCTCCACTCTATAATATGATGACACTCCCCTGTCTGGATGTTCCACAATTGAATTGTCTCGTCACCAGATCCTGAGGCAATTGTGGTGCAGTCTGGTGAGATAGAGACACAAGTGATATATTCTGTATGGCCCTGGAAGGTCTTAACAATCCCACCAGTCTGCATATCCCAGAACTTGATGGTCTTGTCCTGACTACCAGATACAAGTGATGTCCCATCTGGTGAGAAGACAAGGGATCTCACCCAACCAGCATGCCCAGAAAGAATAGCCATCTGAATGCCTGTGATGGCATTGAGGATGATGATAGACCCAGATTTTGAACCAACTGCAATGATATCTTTCCAGCATGCAGCAGCTGATGGGGGATCATCTAATATTACTGTGCGGAAACATGCTCCCCATCCAGCTGAGACTCCCTTGATCACTTTGATCTCCTGTGAGAACTCTGCATTGTAGTATTGATGGAGCCAGGATGAAGAAGGGGAAATTGGCAGGGCAACAGAATAGATATAGGAGGGTGAGACATAGATCATGTCAAAGTGTTCTAGGATGAGTCTCTGGCTGTCAGTTGTCCACTGGCACATGACTCCTGTCTAGATAAGTGTCAACACAGGTCTAAGCAAACATTTCTGCACAACACTCACCAAAGTATACCATTGCTCAACATCATTGATGGCATGAACTCCCATTCCAAGATTTCCTGTTAGTGCAAGGGCCTCAATCCAATATGGCAAACATGTTGTGAAGAATTGGTTGATCCCCTTCTCCACTTCCTTGATATAGGAACTACTGACAGAAATCTCCAAAAGGTGCTTTGTCCAGAAGCAACATGCATATTTCAGGGCATCTCCAATGTAGTCCTTGCAACAGGCAGAGAGATCCTTGACCTCACTGAGATCAGCATGGTTGGGCAGGTTGCAGATATTCTTCCTTAACCTTTTCCTTAACAGGTTAAGGCATGAGAGTAGGATTTTTGCATGGTGGACTGCAGGCTCTACTAGGAACCTCTTGTCTTTGCACCGGACTGGATCTGTGAGGAAGTCAGGAAATGACTTGTGGAAGGCCTGGATGGGGTCTTCTGCATCCTCAGGGATAAGGAGGAGGGAGTGGAGGGAACAGAGGGTAGTTGGAATACCAGACACTCCCAGAAGGTCTGAGAGTCCCTTTGCCGAAAGAGGGTTGAGTACAAGCAACACTGCCCCAACCACAGTCCTGAATCGGGAGTAGATCTCTGCAGTATCTGAATCTACATCATCAACTACTTGCTCTAGGACCTGAGTGTAAAGCAGGTCAATCCCAGACCTTCCTTCATAAGCAGTGCTTTGTGGGAGAGAGATGATCCGGTCCAGATGTTCAGGGAGTGTGTGATTCCTTGATGTGATAAGTTTGACAACAGTTGAAGCATAGATGAAGAATCCTGCTGCCTTTTCACAAAGAGTGCTGATGTCAGATGAGCTGGGCCAATCTGGTGTGAGGTCGCAGTCACTTCGGGTTTTAGCAATGTCAGCCAACCGAGTCCTGAAGAACAGCTTGATATCGTCATCCACCGAGGAACGTTTGACATCCTGCAGCCTCAGAACTTCCGTGATGGGTCGGAGTGACTTGAGACGAAATCCAGACCGGATCCGAGACTCCGGACGACCGGTGATAAAGAACTTGACATTCGGGATCTTGTCTACATAACGGGAGAGCACGGAAAGAATGGCCGACGAGGGTTCTTCATCCTTGCACTCGTCCAGGGCATCGATGATGATAAGCGTCTGGGTCCGAGTGACCTTTAGCGGGTCAACGATCAGGCTCTCCATCTGGGAGCAAAGAGTTCCTTGTCGTATGTTGGGATTGGCCTTCAAGGCTCGGACCAACTGCTGTCGAAATAGGGAGTACCGATAGGCAAGTTGGAAAGCGAGAGTTGGGAAGATCGCTTGAAGGTTGCTTCGACCCTCGAAGTTCCGCGAGCAAAAGAAGCCCGCACCGAGCTTTCCGGCCGCGAAGCTGATCTCGGCGAACGTCTGGGCAATCGTCGATTTTCCGGTCCCCGCAAGGCCGTTGAGCCAGAACACCCGTTGGTCTTGTTTGTCCCCCAGCCAGCGTTCGAGCTGCAGAAGTACGTCCATCCTGGTCCCCCTCAGGCAGGAGTTCCTGTCCCCGAAAAGGTGCCCAGCGTCAGCGGTGGGACGCATCTTCTCCAGGAGTTCACGGTCCGCGTCCTCCTATTCACAAGTTACTACAAAAGGCGGGAATGTAAGGGAGCGAGACTCACAATCTTCTGACAGTTCTCTTTGTAAATGTCTCGCTGCACTGAAGTCTGAGCATATGTTAGCTACGACCAGAGCAAGTCCTTGAGAGAACAAACTTGGTAGTCCATCACGGCATAGCGAATATCTTGCACCAGTCCATTAAGCTTCTGCGCATTCTCGGGCTTTTTGAGGAAAAGTGCGAGATCCTTCTGAGTCGTCATCGGGTCCATATCTTGGCCAATCTCTTTCAATCTCCTGTCAATACCCGTAGCATCAGACTTGGCTCTCGATCTGAGACAATGCGGGCTCACCCTTCCAGCTCGTTTGTCCTCTCCACCTCGTTTGCGTCACTTGTAGGTGCGGAGAGCAATCCTGAAAGCATTCTAACCCTAGGCACCAATAATTCTATGGCATTTTCATCCACATCCGTTCCCTAGAACGAGCATAAACATCGTGAAACGAGTGTGCGGGAAGGAGACCATACCGCGCAGTTGTCGAGAATGGAGCAGAGAGATTTTGCGACAGACTTAAACAGACCGTAGCCACCTGGTGAGTCTCTCACTTCACGGAGCAGTTCTGCCATGGGGGAGACCGTAGGCTTGGCGTTCGATTTATTCTCGTCCGCGACGGCGCTCGGTTCGAGGGACTCGTCGGGGCGAACAACTTCTGGTACGTGGTCAGGAAGTGCAGGGGTGTCTACATTGTCAGAAGGAACGATCAGAGACAGCAGCAGAAACAATCGTGTCCACGTACTGCCGGGTTCCACATCATGCAAGTTCGAAGGAATAGATGGAGATGGATCGACCGCCTCGAGTTCTCCGCTGCGTCCACCCCCCACCGCAACCCCGACATCCGGGTATAGGTATAAACCCTTCTGGCTAGCTTCCCCTCCGTCTACGTCTGCTTCTCCCCCTTCTTGACGATTATCGATTCCAAGAGCTTGCCCAGATTCCGGCCCATCTGACCGAGGGGGTCGAACCGTCGAAGAAGCCCGCTCTCCAGCTGCGTTGGCGCTATCCCCTTCTATGTTGTGACTTTCGTCCACTATGGCGTCAGGCTCTGGTTGAGGAAGCGGATTCGTTGGGACAGCCCTCCCCTCACCGGGGTTAGCCCCCGTTCCGTCCGGCTTGCGTTTTCTCTCCGTAAGTCGCTGCTTGAATTTATTCTTTGTTCTGGAGAGTGAAGCTCGTATGTCGTCCATGTCGGTGTTAGATAGATTGGCGTAGATGGTGGTGCGATAGTGGATGATTAGCCTCGTGGCTTTGACGCTCAAGCGTGGGTGCAATGCGTGATCCCGCGAGCCAGATGCCGAATGCTTCTTGCAATCGTCGCCTCCTCTCAGGTGTCGAAGAGAACAACCTCGATGGATGTTTCCCACCATCTTGGATGGAATAAATTACCCCGACGAGTCCCTCGTTCTTTCCCAGGCGTACCGAAGCGACGAGTCCACCACGATGCTCCCACCACTCCGAAACTGTCCTTGCCCCAAGTTATCTCACCCCTTCTGCCCCACCGAAAGCGGTATTTGGCCTTGCTGCGTCAAGACAACCAACCCGACGCCGCAAAGGAGGCCGGATCCCGCGCGATCGTTCCCGTTCCTGAGAGGCGGCCAATCTCCGGTCTGCCGACGTCATCGTGTTCTTGGCGGGACACACCGTTCCAAGGGAAGGCCATTTGCCATTTCGAGGCGGCCCTCGGAACTGTTCTACTCTACTTCTGCTGGGATGTTCCGTTGACTCGGGTCCATCGCTCCCTCTCCCATAGGCTGTTTTTCGATGAGGACGGACTCGACAATCCACACGGCCACGCCAAACGAGCCAAGTCACGCGCAGACAATGTTATGTACTACCTGGCTCGTGCGATGGAGCTGCAGGCTGGGCTCTGGATCGAGGACGTCGGTTTGAGGAGGCAAAATGCTCTATGACGCTGAAGTTCGCGGGTCGCGGAGGACGTGGAGGACTGTAAAAAAAAACTCGTCCGGCGGATGAACAGGGAAATTAAGAATGGTAAGCCCATGCGGACGGTGCTCCTTTCTGCGCGTGCTGACTTTTCTTTTCAACCCCGGGGAACCACGCGGTAGCTTTGACAATTGCGTTGAGTTCTTCGGATACGTCCTCCCACGGGTTGTAGGTACCTCACCCTCTCGTTCCGTCTGCCGCGATGATCTCCAATATGACTATTATATCTTTCCCTTCTATTGATCTCTTCATACGCCGTTTCATACTCGTGTCCCACTGCTTGTCGTAGATCTACATCTTCGGTCGTCGGTTTCACCGTCCCCCGATATCGTGATTGTTTTGCATTTGTGTACCCCATATACTGTCTGCGGCATTCAACGGTTTAGTTTGACATACCATAATTTACGGGCTGCTCACCTCGACCGCTGCGCTGCAGATATTTGTTGCCGCCTGAAGACAACAGAACCTGGTGCAAGGCCAGGTTTACTAGGGTTAGGGATGCTCAACCCCGCTAAGTTGATTAGTGGTTCGTCGGCGTCGTCTAACGTCCCCCACGAAGAGCGTGCCTCAAACCCTCAGACCACCTCCATTGACCCAACCAACACAGAGGCCCTGAGGGTGTAATGATCCGGCCGCCTCATTGTCGACTGTTCGGGGGACGAGGGTAGCGGCGAAATCTGGAGAAGCACGGTCCCGGAGATAATATAATCGGCCAAGAGTAAATACGACAAAGCAGCTGTAGCAGGGAGAAAAGATAAAATGTGTACTCAATAACGCACCTCAAAATCTCGCAGATTGACCCATCACCCAGAATCCGACCTCTCCCGCTGTCACGGATAGACTCAAGAGAACGCAACGAAAATTTCCTTCGTGTCAATGGTGTGATATTCTTGAGCGAAGTTGGGGTGCTCGGATTCGGAGTATGATCTTCGCCTGGTTCCAGACTATCCTGCATCTCCTCCGTCTTGTCACCAGGTTTGATCTTGGTAGGTCTCGTCTATCGCGACGCACACGCCACTCCGCGAGCACCCCAACTCAACGTCCCTAACCTTCTTCCCATCCACGGTTCAGTCTAAGGGCCAGCGACTTCCAATGCCCGTCAGAGTGGCTGCCAGTTCCGGAATTTTTGCCATTGGGCTTGAAGTCTCCGGCAGTCTTGGGGGTCTTTCCCAGCAGCGCGGCGAACCTCGGGGGGCTTATCGGGCTCTCAGGAGGGTTTACTCTGTAAGGAATTGAAGAGGATGTAAAAACCTTTTGGGCTGTGAGAATGTCCGAAACGCCCCCCGACGAAGGTAGACCGGGTGGAACACCCGTGAACATCAAGTGGTCACGGTCCCTCGGTATCATCTGCGGGGGGTGTTGAGGACGGGCGGGATCCTGAAAAGGGTAAACCCTGACCTCTTTATATGACGCTTCCTCACTATGCTTAACCCTATACCTCTCCCGGTTCAGTTGCAACTGAGCGATGCACTATATCCACTCCCCGCCATTCTACTCCCATTCGCTCCATGTTTGCAACCTCGAACGACACGGTGTGTCTGATTTCCATCGTGAATATCTCGGCAACTGCCGATAGAACTGGATTTACCTGGAGATTCAGACTTCGCATTGTCCCGCACCGTTGCGATCAGGTTGAGAAGTCGTCAATAGACGAGAGACACTGAGATGGGGTTAGACGGGACCATAAGTCGACGGCATCGGGGCGTGGGTTGCGCACCTGCAGCTAATTTGATACATCTCTGGCCGGTGCAAAACGTGACCTTCCAGACCCATTTCTCAAGAACGCCACGAGATCTGCACGAAGTGATCCAGGGTTGGCCGCCAGGATTGATCTTTGCCGTCCTGCCTGCAAATTAATTCTTGCGGTCTAAAATCTGCTTGAAAGTTTCGCCTGGGGGAAGTGTCCGTTAGGATGAATATGACACGGAGCTGTGGGTCAAACTCACACGCAGTCAAGTACGTCACCTAAGACCGGAATCAGATAATAAGGGCGGAGTTGGGATGCCAGGGAGGGTCAAGGGGCTGTCGAGGGCTATCGAAGGTAGCGTGGTATTCTTTGGGGTTGGAGGTGGAGAAGAATCAGGGAGGGGCAGCTGTAACGGAATCGTCGTCGACCATTCCGCCCTCTCAGGAGTGTCTTCTGGGATCGAACGTTGGCAGTATGGATGGCGTCGCCGTGGTCCATGACAGGGGGGGTTGGCTCGAACGGGGATGATGGAGGACCAGCTTCGTGGGTGTCACGGGAGGTTTCTTTGTCCCTTGAGAAATTTCCTCCGTTAGTTGCGGGGTCGCTTCATCTGGGCTTTAGAAGGGTTGAATGAGGACGGAGAGATGGTCATGAGCGGTCTCGGGACGACGCCATTTCCTGGTTATCGGCGCAACGATGAGTGGTCGTAAGAAGCGCCATCGGAATGACCAACGCACGTTGAACACAAATTGAAACAGCTGCCGCACGAGTTGCGTTCGCAGCCAACAATCGATCGGCTATCCTTGTTTCGCCCGAGTGGATACATAGCATATAGCAGGTACGTCTCCGTCGCGCCACACACAATTGCTCCACGGAAGCCTGACTGAATCGTGAAGTGACCATGGATCCCAGCCGATGCCCCCGTTCTTGGACCTACCAGCCACATCCCTTTGGCCGCACGCTGAAACCTGTAGTTTTCGTCGTGCGAAAGACCAGGACTGCGGCCGCACAGTATTTTTTTCTTCCGAGATTCGAGGGACAGGCGGACGACATTGACATGTCAGTTTGTCGGTAGCATGAGTGACCGAAGGACTTACCAACTGGCAAGACGCGGTCCCCTCCATACGACGATTCTGCTCCGGGCAGCCTGAAATCCAAACATCTCAGAGAACACTTTCAACCATGCACACATGCCTCGCCCACTCCATCCTCTGCCCCACACAACTTACGTACCGCTCAACGTGCCCACTCTAATCCGATAACTCCAGCCGCTTTTGGTGCTCTCTCTCGGGATGTTCCCGACGTCATCCCCTCCCTCGTAGTCGCGTCGGACGTGACGAACCAAACCGCGACGAGATGCCGGAGGAGATTGCTACACTGGAACAGAGATGGGTCAATGGTTAGATGTCTTCGGTACTCGTCAGGTCAGCTCAATTGGTGGTCCGTCGTCCATACACTTGCTAATTTTCTTTCCGCAGTAATCTGAGACCCCTACTGATACCCCATCATTCGAAAAAACTTGAGCGATGCCCGATGCGTTGTCACACCCTTATACAACCCGAGCAGAAACCCCAACCAGTGCGGTCCAAAGTCAAGATCAGCGCTACGAGTTGCTCCCCACTCATGGGTACCTCCCTTCCCTTCTTCAACAACGTCGCTACTGCGATGCATGCTGCACAAAGGTTTATCAGACAGGGTGCTACATGGGGAGAAGATAGGAATTCTGTGTTGAAAGGGTCCCGTCACGGTTGGAGGACATTCTCGCATGTCGTTGTCGATTTGGGGAAGATTGCGCAGAGAAGCGGGGAGTGGTCTGCGGATGAGAGACGTTGAGGGTGACGGTTTCTCCCGGGCGACAGCGGAGGGGGCAGCATTATCTGTCTATGCAATGTCTATATTTCGAGTCTACATAACTACGCGACACGTGCAACGATACCAAGCCTGACAGACGGCTGCGGATTGAGTGTGATATACGTGTGGGCCCGTAGGTCAGATTGGATCGATTCCTTGGGAAGTACAGCCTGGGTTTCAGCTCATTTCGTACCGAGCCACTTGAATGCTTAAGTCCCGGCTGCCGGCTGCCAAACGACCCAAGACAAGGGATTTATCCTTGGTGTACTCACTCAAGATACCTTCGTTCAGGTATCGATCAAGAATTAATAATTACCGTGACCTATGAAACAAAAACTGAGGTAGTTCCAGTCGGTGTCCTTTACACAATGAGGAATACAGATGAGTTGCCTTGTCCATGACCGCTACTGACTGGTAGCGAGGTCTCCTACCAAGATTCCGAATGGCGCGACGATTACGACAGATCCCGTGAAATCCCAAAATGTCGGATCGAGGTACGTCGTATATGACCGCCGTGACGTAAACTGGCGCCAGGAGGACAGCAAACATTCGTTTCCCCTCCTACAGCAGTCGGAACATCTTTAGGATGGTTACGCACGCACAGAAGGCCTTTGCGTTCCAATAGGATGTAGCACCCGTAAGACTGTGGAATACATCAGTGGTTCCTGGCATGCCCGCCAGATTTCACTTCTTAGACTTACGGAGCGAGAGATGGCAGAAAACAGGAGTGTGCCGGGGAGAGCACAACTCCAGTGGTCATCAGTCCTATCACGGTTGCAAATCTCGGCCCGGGATCCTCAGATCCCGTTGGATTCTCGGTGATGGTCGCCTGATAGCGAAAGGTAGACCACTCAAGTAGTCCTTGACCGGTTGTCCCGTAACAAGGCTGAGATACACAGCATGTAGCGGGAAGATGATTGAAAGTAATGGGTATAGCACGTGGCTGAGGGATTTAAAGTTCATGACTCGGTGCAGAGCGGAGATTCTGGGTCATACACGAGAAAGTACGGCTGCCGGTACTTGAGCGTTGCTTGGATGCACTCGCGCATTAGGATTAGATCGTGGGCACCAGAGCCGGTTTCTCGAGAAGAACTTACTTGTGTAAGCTAAGATTTGACCACAGAGGCGGCCAGAGCCAGGATGAAAAGCAGGAGGGCCGATTTTCCTCCGGAGTGTGGGGAGTTTGCCATGGGTACAGTGGGAAACCGCTTTGAACTGAACTTGTGGGTTGCGACCAAAGTAACTTAAATTTTTAACTTGAATCATACAAAGTTAACTTTTCTAACTTAAGTTAACTTGTCGCCGACAAAGTTAACTTGGCAAGTTAACTTGGGCCTACTCGTACAAAGTTAACTTGCAAACTTTGTGCGGCCGTAAGTTATTTTCGTTTTTCTCAAGTTCGAACATCCCCGCCGCGCGATGTCCTCTCGTTTTTTCGCGTTTGTCGTCGTTCGCACGGGTGTCGGCGGTGTACGTACATAACTAAATTAGTTCAATTCAATTGCAAACCCCCGGTTGTTT
>Ga0307513_10009279_pt1 | contig 12457 bp, 2 predicted proteins | sample 15_EM_MG_FD_202174 | JGI IMG/M metagenome (GOLD analysis project Ga0307513, IMG submission 202174) | Populus trichocarpa ectomycorrhiza microbial communities from riparian zone in the Pacific Northwest, United States - 15_EM | ecosystem: Host-associated > Plants > Roots > Unclassified | place... | reverse complement strand
CCCCTCGACGACGGGCCGGGACGAACCCGGATCGCCGTCGGCGTTCGCGGTACCGACCGCCTCCGGGCGCGGAGCCGGGAGATCCACGCCGCCCTCGACGACCGGCCGGGACGAACCCGGGTCACCGTCGGCGTTCGCGGTGCCGGCCACCTCCGGGCGCGGAGCCGGAAGATCCACGCCCCCCACGGGCCGAGGCGAGGCCGGGAGGCCGGCGGCGTCCCGGGCCTCGCGCAGGGCGATGGCGGTGCGGCGCTTCCCCCAGTACGCCTTGTCCGCGTCGACCCACGCCTTGCTCGCCTGGCCGACCGCGTCCCAGGCGGCGGAGACCTCCTCGGGGAAGCCCTCGTCGTTGATCAGGTGGAGTTCCCGGGCGATGTCGTCACGCACCCACGCGATGACATGTGTCTCGGAGCTGACCGTCTTCTGCCCCGGCCTGGTGAGTCCGAAGGGCCCGGCCGCCCACTGGGCCAACCGGGTGTCCGCGATGGCCCTGTGCGCGTCCGCGACGCTGTACCAGGTGGTGGGGATGGCGAACAGGAACTCCCGGCCGGTCTTCGACTTGACGTTGGCCGACGACAGATGGTCCCCGCCGACCAGCGTCCCGTCGCTGTCGGAGGCGTACGGGCGGCCCGTGGCGGCAGCGCCCGGCTGAACGTTGCCGACCGTGTCGGTCCTGACCGTGACTCCGCCGCTGAGGGCCGAGTCCTGGGCGTTCTCCTGCGACACCGAGGTGCTCGCGCCCTCGCCCGCCTCCCGGATCACCTCGGCCCTCATACCGTCGCCGACGGCCAGCAGCACGGCCCGGCTGAAGTCGGGCCGGGAGTGCAGCGACAGCCGTACCGAGTCGGTGGCGAGGGGGCCGCGATGGGTCAGCCCCGGCACCTGGTAGCCACCCGGGGTCAGCGTCCTGTCGTAGAAGGCGGTCAGCGCCGTGTTGTTGGTTCCGTCCCGCAGTGCCTGCGCGGAAGGGGTGCCCAGCTTCGTGAGGTCGGTGTCCCTGGCCGGCTTGAGCAGTGCGTCCCGCTGGGCGCCGGTGACGCCGTCGCCGATGGCGGGCAGCTTGACGCCGTACGACTCGGCGATGGCGCGCTGGTTGGCCTCGCGGAGATTTTCGTGTCCGACGATCCGACGGACGTGGAACCCGTTCTCGGGGAAGGTGAACTTCCCTGTCTTCCCGTTCTTGAACCGGACGTTGTCGCTGAGCGCCGACAGATTCGGCTGCTCCAGCACCGCGCGGGGCCGCGTGGAGGTGGTGAGAACGGGCGGGCCCAGCGGGTCACCGGCGGGAGTCGGGTCCGGATCCGTGGCGGGGACGGGCGTCGGGTTCGGGACGGGAGTCGGGTCCGGAGCAGGATCCGGGGTCGGGGCAGTATCGGAAGCCGAGGCCGGGGTCGGACCGGAAGCCGGGAGCGGGTCGGGGGTCATGAGGCTGAGCGGGATGTGTTCGACCAGGTTGCCGATGGGGCCGGTCTCGATGACCGTCTGCCTGCCGAAGACCCGGCCCGCGAAGCCGGCGAGGCCCCGCTCGCCCTCCGGTACGGGGCTGTCGTCCACCTTGAGCGAGATCCGCAGCCGGTAGGGCGTGGAGACCTCGGCGTGCGGTTCGGTGGTGAAGACCCGGTAGGTGACAGCGCTGGAGACGTTGTGGCTGGAGGCGATCGTGCGCCGGGAGGTGCCGGTCTCGTTGTAGACGGGGCCCGCCGCCGTCGCCGTCGAGTCGCCGGTCCGCACGCCCTCGCCGACCAGAACCCCGACGTCGAGACCGGTGGTGAGGTCGGAAGCCTTCTGGGCGCTCTCGACCGCCTTGCGGTTCTCCTCCATCTCGGTGCTGTGGTCGAGCATCACCAAGGTGGGGGCGTCGCGGATCAGCTCGACCGTCACCTGGGCCTGCCGGCTGCCGATCCGCACGCTTCCCCAGCCCAGCCAGCCGGACCTGGTCGTGAGCGACGAACCGGCTCCTCCCGTCATCTCCCGGTCGAGGGCGCGCAGGACCCGGGAGGTGACGAGCAGACGGATCTGTTCCTGGGCGTGGGTGTCGGTTCCCAGTTGCTGCCTCACCCGCTGGTGGAAGGCGCTCAACACCTCCGTGGGGTCGAGTGCGTTCACCGGGAACGTGCCGAAGGAGTTGCCGGCCAGCCAGGACTGCGGCGACCAGGTCCCCTCGGCTTCGTAGCGGGGGACCGCGCCCATCCCGTCGTTGATCAGCCCCACCCGGTGGGCGCTCTTCTCCGGCACGTGCGCCAGCCACCCGCCGGGGACGGAGACGGTGGCCCCGGCCGCGTCGGCGAGGAACCCGGGCGCGTACCAGCGGCCCGCGGCGGCTCGTCCCAGCATGCTGGAGACCATCGCCGCCGAGTGCACGACCGTGCCGGACACCAGCACCTGGGGGGTGGCGACGGCCAGGTTGAGGTCGGCGGACACACTGCGGGTGACGGTCTCGCTCTGCTGCGCCGTCCGCGACCAGGGGTTCGCGACCAGGCCGTAGGTGCCCACCAGGCCCGGACCGGAGCCGTGGGGCTTGGCATAGGTCATCTGTCCGCCGAAGGAGAACGTGCTGCTCCTGCCGGTCTTGCCGGACGACTGGACGCTGCTGGCGATCGCCGTCTCGATCTCCATGGCGATCGGCGTCGGGGTCAGCACCGTGATGTCCTGGACCGTCGTCGAGTGGCGGAAGGACGACCACAGGGTGGTGTACGGCGGCTTGGCCATCAGCTCGCTGACGGCGAAGCCCAGCGGTCCGGAACTCTGGTCGAAGTTGGCCGACAGGTACTGCGGCTGGAAGGCGCGCATGACCGCCTCCCGTACGGGGGCACCCTGCTCGTTCAGCTGCCACGCGTCGTTGGAGGCGCGCCTGACGACGTCCTGGACCATGTCGGGCAGCCCCGGCGGCACGACGACGCCCACGGTCACGAACGGGTGCTGCTGAAGATCCTGGAACCGGCGCGTCCCGGCGGTGCCCGCCGGGCGCCGGGCACCGGGCCGGGAGAGGTCGCCGACGGCCAGCGCGAGGGCCCGGTCGCGGGGCATGTCCCGGGGGTTCAGGGGATCGCGGAGTGTCCTGTAGGGGTTCTCCGCAGCCGGCTCGTGCGGGTCCACGGTGGGTGCGTGCTGGTCGGGGACGCTGATCAGCACCCGCCCGGTCACCGGGCCGCCGTTCGCGTCGGCGCCGATCAGCACCCGCTGTGGCCGGCTGTGGACGAACGTCTGGGTGCCCAGCAGGCCGAGGGACGCGATTCCGCGCAGCGCGCCGACGGGCCGCGAGTACCCGCCGTGGTCGACGGTGAGCGAGAGGTCGTAGCTGTAGAGGTGTGACGGCTTGACGCTCACCGACAGCGGCTCGTTGCTGACCGTGGAGCCGAACCCGGTCTCGGACTCGCCCTGCCATGTCTGACGCGCGCCCAGTGACACGGCGCCCGCGTTGTCGGGGGTGCCCGAGACGCTCGTGGAGGAGTCCGGGTCACGGAACCCGAACGCCAGCTCGCCGCCCGTTCCCCACCCGCGCTTGCGGTTCTCCTGGCCGTCCAGCCGCTGGACGCCGGGGAGACCCTGCCGCATTTTGAGGTCGTCCTGCCGGCCCTCGTACCGCCGGTCGGTCAGTTCCGCGTGCACCCGGATGTAGTGGTGTTCGTTCCTGACGGTGCCAGGCTCGGTCAGCCGGACCTGGATGCCGGTCGTGATCAGCGCCTCCAGGTTGCCCGCCAGGCTCTGGGGCGAGAGCGCCGAGAGGATCTCCAGGGTGTTGGCCAGCGCCGTCTGGTACGCCTCGCTGCTCTTCCAGCGGCCGGACAGGTCGGCCGGACCGGCCTGCTCCGGCCCGGCCTCCGGCTGGTCGGGAACCTCCGCGGGATCGCCGGGCTCCGGGTGGTCGGGGACGTCTGTCGGCACAGCGGAATCCGGGCGGTCGGGGACGTCTGTCGGCTCGGCGGAGTCCGGGCGGTCCTCCGGACGGCCGGGAGCATCCGCCTGACCGGCCTGCTCCGGACCGGCCTCCGGACGGCCGGGGACCTCGGCCGGAGCGGTGCGATTCGGCCGGAGCTTGTCCAGCAGGGGCCACTTCTTGCGGGACGGAGGGCTGAACCGGTCGAGCGGCGCGACCAGTCCCGGGTGGGCGTCGGCCACGGCCTGGATCACTTTGTCGGCGAAGTAGTCGGGCAGGGTGCGGCCGAGGCCGTCGATGCCGGGGGTACGCAGGTCGCCGTCGTCGTCACTGGTATGGCGGCCGTCGGGGTGGGTGAACGCCTCCACGCGGTGCATGCCCAGGGTCGGCGGACGGTCCGGGAGGAGGAAGGCCGGGGCGAACGGCTCCGGCACGTCGTTGCCCAGCGGCAGCCTCGTCCCGTCGTCCCAGCCGGCCAGCCTGCGGGCCTCGGTACGGGTCATCCGGTCCACGGTCCAGGTCTGGAACCGCTCCGGCTCGGCGCGGCTGCCGGTCTGCCGTACGAAGACCGTCTTCTTGACCAGGTAGAGGCCGGTGGGGGATTTCTTGACCTGCCCCATCGACTTCACCGCCCCGGAGCCGCCGGACGCGGCCGTACGTGACTTCGAGTAGACATAGCGGCCGGTGAGCCCCGCCTGGATCCGCAGATCGAGGTCGGCGTCGAGGTCGGTGAGGGAGAAGATGGGGCCGACGCCGGCGTCCACGCCGACGTTGACGCCCCTCGTGAGGTTCTGGTCGTTGCGGACGGTGGCGACGTTGATGTCCCGCAGCTCGGCGTCCGAGGTCTCGCCGATGAGTATCGCGTGGCCCGGCACCACCCGTTCGACGACGAAGGCGCCCAACGGTGTCTTCGCCCTGTCGTCGGCGAACAACAGCGGTGTGACGGCTCGTCCGTTCGCCATCAGGCGCGCGTGCCGCTGAAAGGACTCCCGGGAGAAGTACGCGTCGAGTTCCCGGTAGGCGGAGCTGCCTTCCTTCGCCTTGATCTGCCCGACCGCCCAGTCGCGGATCTGCTGCACCGGCCCGAAGCCCTCGGTGCGGACCAGCCGGTACTGGGAGTCCCGGTCGAGCACGATCGAGCGGGGGATCCTTCCGGGCTCCGACTCCGTCACCAGGCTGTCGGGTACCCGCAGCATCAGCCCGTTCCGTACGGCGAATCCGCGTGCCGGAAGGACCTCGTTGCCGTCGGCGTCCTTGACGGACACCCGGAAGTACACCTTGTCCAGGTACGCCTTGGAGCCGTCGAGGGCGCGCGTCTCCAGCTGGCTGGTGACCTGGTCGAACTGCGGGTACCCGACCTTGGTGCTGAAGCCGACCCGCCCGTTGAGACGCCCGAAACCGCCGAACGTCGCCGCCGAGGCAAGCCCCGCGAACGGTCCGCTGAGGCCGAGCTGGGTGCTGGCCTGAACGCTCTTGCTCTGTCCGGTCTGGGATACGGCGCGGTCCATGAGGTCGACCTTCGCCGGGTCGCCGTAGTCGTCCGCGAACGGCGTCCACTCTCCGTAGTGGCTGGTGCCGACGTGCAGGACCCGGACCTTGCCCTCGGTGTTCCGGTAGGGGAACGTCCGTCCGTCCGCCATGCCCCGCGGCCTGCGCGTGAGCGCCGCCCGGACGTCGGCCAGCAGGCCGGTACCGCTCGGGTCACGCAGCCCGGGACCGCTCGGACGGACCGCCGGGGTTCCGCGGAGGATCGTGTCGATCTGCCTCAGCACCACCTGGTCGACCCCGCGGAAGGTGACGTTGCTCTGCCCGAAGGTGCTCAGGGTGGACAGCGGTCCCGCCCTGTCGGCATCGGACATGCCCGTCAGCAGCGACGCCACGTTGTCGATGTAGCCGGGCAAACGGGTCCCGTCCTCGAACGCGGCGGCACGCTCGCGCTGGGTCGGCTCGGTGGCACCGGGTTCCAGCGCGGCCGGATGCGAGGTGTCGAGGGTGGTGCCGATCCATTGGGGGTGTTCCGACGCGGTCTCGCTCTGCGTGGGGGTGGGCGGGTCCGGGGCCTCGGTCGGGTTCGGGGTCGGGTCCTCGCGCAGGGCCGGGTTCGGCGTCGGGGCCAGGGGCAGGTTCGGGTTCGGGTCCACGGCCGGGGTCGGGTTCGGCGTCGGGTCGGGGTTCGGGGTCGAGGTGGACGTCGAAGTCCGCACCGGTGCCGGAGGCAGCTCTGTCAGGGCTATCTCCCCGGGAGCCACCTCCCCCGTGCCCTCCGCCGGAGGCGCCTGCTCACGCCGTGCCTTGCGGAGGATTTCGAACAACTTGGGCGCCCGGGGTTCCGCCCCCGGGTGACCGCCGACCGTCGCCACCGGACGGGCGGGGGACTCGGCACGCGGGCCACCGCGGCTGCCCGTCGGTGTGACGGCCGGATCGCCGATGTGCGCGTCGAGGAGGCGGAGGTGACGGTCGCGCAGGCCGCTCTGCCGGAACCCGTCCGGGGCGGAGCGGTTGTAGTCGCCGAGCAGGCTGCCCTGTACGTCGGGACGGTGCGGCGCGGTGTCGTCCCGCGACTCGTCCCGGAGCCCGAGCTGGTGGGCGATCTCGTGCGCGTAGTCGATGGGGGCGGTGTCGGACCACCACGCAGTGCGGTTCATCGGCTGGTCGTGGTCCACGAACGTGACGTTCAGACCGTTGGGATGCGGGTCGTGCGCCACCTGCTCCACGGTGACGTGCAGCCGGTCGCCGCCCGGCAGCCGGTGGCCCGGGGCGTTGAAGAACTCCTCGACTCCGGCGCGCACCTTGTCCCAGACGCCGTCCGGCATCCCCTCCGGGCCGACGGCGACCTCGACCGTCAGGTCGGTGACCGTCTCGCCGTCGTGCTCGACCCGGCGCGCGTCGAACTTGGACTTCACGACGTACTGCGTGGTCTCCTTCGGCCGGCTCGGGTCCGGCGGGGCGGAGACCGGATCGACCCAGGTGTGCGAGCGGGTGTCGGGCGTCACCCGGGCCCGCGCGGCTTCCCAGTCCGGATCGCCGGTCAGCCCGGTGGGTCCGTGCCTCCCGGGCCTGGACGAGGTGAGGGATCCGTCGGCGAGGGGAGGGGCGGAGGGCCGCGAGGTGTCCGGGGAGGTGGAAGTGTCCCCGGACGTGGAGGTGTCCACAGATGTGGGCGTGTCCGGGGAACTGGACATGTCCGGAGAGGCGGACGTGTCCGGAGACGAGGAGACCTCCGCGGGTGAGGACTTGCCCTGGGACGAGGTGTCCTGGGGCGAGCCGGTGTGTTCGGACGAGCCGGTGTCCTGGCGCGGGGAGGCATCCTGGGACGGGGAGGTCACCTCGGGCGAGGAAGCGTCCTGGGATGAGCCGGTGTCCTGGGACGAACCGGTGTGCTCGGACGAACCGATGTCCTGACGCGGGGAGGCGTCCTGGGACGGCGAGGTCACCTCGGGCGAGGAGACGTCCTGGGAGGAAAGGGCCTGTGGCTGGTCGGCCTCGCGGGCCGGGCCAGGCCTGACGGACCGGTCGTCGGCGGGCGTGGTGGGCCGGTCACCGGACTGAACGGGGGGTGCGGGGGACGCCGGAGTGGACGGGCGGCCCGGCCGTGAACCACCGGCGGCGGGTGTGCTGTCGGCGGGGGCCGCCGGGTTTCCGCCGGCGGGAGAGGAAGGAGTCACCGACGGAAGGGGGCCGGGAACCACCGGCTGGGCGGCGGGCCGCTGATCGTCCGACGACGCCGCGACATCGGACTCCCGCTCCGGGGACGCGGGCGGGACCGACCGGTCCGGGGCGGGATCCGGCGTGGTGCCGGGGACGGGGTCGCTTCCGGTACGGACGGGTGTCTGGGACTGGGGCGGCTCCGACGTACGGACGGGGGTGGCCCCAGGATCAGCGGCCGGACCGGTGGTGGTCCGAGAGGGCTGCGCAACTCCTTGCGAGGGCTCGGACGCGGAGGAGTCCGACCCGGTCGGCTGGGACCCGGGTGCCCGGGACTCGGGCCGCTCGGACACCGACGGCTCGGACACCGACGGCTGGGATTCAGGCAGCCGGGACCCTGACAGCTGGGGCTGAGACGGCTGGGGCTCGGAGGCAGTGGGCTGGGGCGTGGGTCGGGGCGCGACGTTCGCCGAGGTGCCCTCCGCGTCCGACCCCCGGTCCACGTCCTCCCGCAGGTTCACGTCCCCGCCCCGGTTCACGTCCCCGCCCCGGTCCAAGTCCGCGCCCCGGTCCAGGTCCCGGTCCAAGCCCGCACCTCGGTCCAGGTCCGCGTCCAGATCCAACCCCGCGTTCGGGTCACGGTCCGAGTCCGAAGCCACGCCCGAGTCCACGCCCACACCCGAATCCACACCCACATCCAGTCGCGGCGCCCCCGGCGTAGCGGCGGGAGGTGTCGTGCCGAAGGATCCCCCCGTGGTCGTGCGTGTGGGAGTGGGCGTCGGGGTTTCGGCGGGTGAATCCGTCGTATCGAGGCGGCCGAGGTTCCGGAGGCCTTCCACGGCGCTGATGCCCCCGTGGGCGCCGGCCCCCGCCGCCGTGCCCGAGGTGAGGCCGGACACGAAGCTCCAGGAGTTCGCGTCGACCTCCCCGGTGAGCACCAGGTTGGTGACGACGTCGGCCAGCGTGTTCGTCAGGCCCTCTTCGACGCCCTCGCCGACCAGTTCCAGCGCCTTGGTGACCAGCGTGTTCCGCGTGGTGTTCACCGAGTTCCGTACGGTGTCCGGCAGTTGGGCCAGGGCGTTGCGCACGCCCTGCGGCAGACCCTCGCCCCCCGCGTCGCCCAGGACCCTGCCGAGCGCGTCGGAGGCTCCGTCGTCACCCCAGTTCTCGGCGAACGTCCGCCCGTAGGTTCCGCCCAGGTCGCGGGCCGGGCCATCGCCCAGGTTGCGGCCGAAGGCGGTGACGAACAGGTCGCCGAAGTCCGTACCGAGGCGGGTCACCCCGTCCGGGCTGAGCCGGCTGACACCGGGGGCACCGCCGCCGCCCGTGTTGCCCGTGTCGCCGTTCTTGCCCAGCACGGACAGCAGGTCCTTGTTGTTGCGGGTGAGGATGTCCGTGACGCCGTTGCCCAGCGCGTCGGGCGAGATGTCGCCCGCGTCGTCCCCGAGGTTCCTGATCTCGTTGCGCAGGCTGAGCCCGGCCCGGTTCGCGGTGTTGCCGCTGAACACCTTGACGAGCTTGGCCCCGGCGAAGTTGAGCCCGCCGGAGATCACGCCCTCGACGACACCGCCGACGAAGGCGTCCCGGGTGAGGTTCTTGTCCCAGGAGTCGCGCGTGCCGTTGCCGATCTGGATGCGCTGGATCAGCAGGTCGAGGGAGAGCGCGACGGCCGAGTTGATGATCACGTGCGCGAGGATGTGCTGCCAGAGGAAGTTGAGCACCCGGATCAGGAAGCGGGAGGTGATCGCCCGGTAGACCGGGATGAACAGCAGGGACAGGCCGAAGGTGCGAAAGGCGTTGGCGATGCACCAGGCGATCTCGATCAGCAACTGGATGAGCTGGCCGATCGCCATGTACTTCGAGTACTCGACGTTGGTCGCGGTCCTGTTCGCGTACGCGGAGATGCCCCCCGCCGCGTCCCTCCCCGCGGCGACGTAGTTGGTGGGGCCCGAGGTGAACTCGGAGATGGAGTCGGAGAAGGCGTCCGCGGCCTGGGAGTCGAACCGGGACCTGATCGTGCGGGTGACCTGGTTGATCTGCTCGGGCAGGGCGGCGAGCCCCTCCGCGGTCGCCAGGTACCCCTCCCCCAGCGTCCGCAGCTTGTCCTCGTTGAGTTTCGGGAACTCCATGCCCGTCAACGCGAGGAAGAGCCCGCGCAGTTGGGGGTTCGCGTCGATGGCCATGGCTCAGCGGATCCCGTTGACGTTACGGGCCAGGGTCTGCGAACCCAGCAGGTTGGCGTCCTCCACGTCGAGCAGCTTCTCCGCGGTGCTGTCGATGTTGTCGTACGCCTGCTGGAACGCCTTCTCCAGTGATTCGAGCAGCGTCAGCATGTCCTCCCTGGCGGGCCCGTAGACCTTGAGGAAGGCCTTGCCCGTGTCGTCGTCGAAGGCGTCGGGCTGCTCGTTGGCGGCGATGGAGGAGAGCAGGCGGGAGCGGACCTGGCCGATCGTCGACGCCAGGTCGCCGTCGAAGTGCCGGCCGCCGTCCCTGATCCCCTCGGGGTCCGCGGCGATGTGGTTCCTGCTGGGCATGGCCCGCTCTCCTCTCCATTCCATCAGCTCCGTACGAGCAGTTCCGTACGCGTTCGGTCAGTTCCGTACGAGTTCCGTCAGCTCTGCTGGCCCGGGAGCCCGCCGAGGCCGAACGCCTCCAACATCTCGGCCAGTTCGGGCCGCGCGCTCGTCACGTCGTCGATCTCCAGGTCCTCGGGCCCGACCGGCCCGAGAACCTCCTCCAGGTGCGCGGCAGCCTCCCGCTGCGCCCTGCCGATCGTGTCGAGCAGTACGGCGGACAGCTCGGTCGGCGCCATGGCCCGGTAGCGGGTGGTGTGGAACTTCAGCTCCGTCACCGAGCCCCTGGCGTCAACCGTTGCGCTGACCAGGCGATCCTTGGACGTTGCCGTCCCGCTGACCTCCCTGAGCGCTTCCTGTGCCTGGCCGGCCCGTTCGAGGGCCTCGTCCAGTTGCGACTGGACCTCGTCCAGGAGCGCCTGGAACGGGTTGCTGCTCACGGTTGCCTCCTGCGGGTACGTGCTGCTGTGGTGTCCTGCCGACGACGGTGGGTGCCAGTTCCGGGTCGGTGCCCCAGACGGCGGTGTCCTCGGCGAGCCAAGTGGTGCGCTCACGCTCCTGGTTGCGCTCGCCGCCGCCCCCGGCGCCCATACCTCCCATTCCGCCCATCATCGGAGGCATCATCGGGGACTGGGCCGAGGCCTGCGTGGTCGTACCATCGCTCGTGCTGTCGACTCCGCTGCTGGTCAGCGTGGACTGGGTGCCGCTGGAGTACGGGTCCCAGAAGCCGTCGTCGACCCCGTCGGAGGACAGGGACGGCTGCGTGTAGTCGAAGCCACTGCCCGAGTCGACGTACGAGCCGTCGGATCCGTACGAGCCGTATCCGCCGCCCGAGTCCCCGTAGTAACCGGAGTTGCCGTTCGTGCTGCCCGGGTCGCCGAAGTCGGTGCTGGACGTCGACGGGAAGCCCTGGTCGCTCAGGGACGGGCCGCTGAGACTGGGGAACGACGGATCGAGGGTGGACCCCGTCGTCGGCAGCAGGTCCGAGCCGTCGCTGGAGCCAGGGAGCGGCAGGCCGGACGAGTTGTCGTTGGTGCCGGGGACGGGGATGGTCGAACCGCCGCTGTCATTCGTACCGGGGACGGAGATGTTCGAGCCGCTGTCGGTGATGCCGGACGGCGGGGCCGTGATGCTCGGGAACTCGTCCGTGGAGCCCGCCGGAGGTACGACCAGCTGGTCGCCCGGCAGGCCGGTCGACTCCTCGAAGTCGTTCAGGGACGGGATCTCGGTGGAGCCCGAGGGGGGCACGGACCCGGTGCCGTCGTCGGGCCGGCCGGTTCCGTTGACCGAACTGCCCGTGATCCCGGTGCTGCCCGTGAAGCCGGGGGTGACACCGACGGGAGGGATGTTGTCGGAGCTGCCGGAGGGGTTGGTGGTGCTGAACTCGGGCAGCCCGTCGAGGTCGGTGCCGCCCGGACTGCCGGTCGTGCCGGTGGTCCCGGTTCCGTCGGATCCCCCGCCGGTCTCGCCGGGCAGGGCGATGTTGGAGACGCCGAACGGCGGGGCGGTGTTCCCGGATCCGTCAGTGATCCCGGTCTGACCGGACGGCTGAAGGTCGAGCCCGCCACCCGTACCGCCGGCCGTACCGCCACCCGTACCGTCGCCCGTACCGCCGTCGGTGCTCCCCGACGACGGGATGTTGACGTCGGTCAGCGTCTGCGGACCGCCGCCGCCCGTGCTGTCCGTACTGCCCGACGACGGGATGTCGACCTCGTCGGGCAGCCCCGAGCCGCCGTCCGTACCCCCCGACGAAGGAATGTTGACCTCGTCCGTGCCCCCGGAGCCGTCGCCGCCCGTACCGTCCGTACCCCCCGAGCCGTCGCCGTCCGTACCGCCCGGCGGGGGGATGTTGACGTCGTCCGTGTCCGGACCCCCGTTCCCGCCTTCTCCGCCGCCTCCGCCTCCGTCTCCCCCGCCGTTGTTGTTGCGGAGGTCCTCCAGGATCTTGTTGAGGTCCTCCTGGTTCTTGTCCGTCTGGTCGTTGTCGGTGTTCGAGTCGCTGTCCGGCGAGCCCGACAACGCGGTCCGGATGACGTTGTTCAGCTCGCGCAGGTCGGTGGTGGACCGCTGGTAGGCGGCGGTCAGCGCCGAGACGATCCCCACCACCGGGTAGTCGAGGTACGTCTCGGCCGTCTGCCGCCAGGCGTTCTTGATCGCCTGTTCGACGGCGTCCCAGGTGGAGGACTGATCGATCTGCCCCAGCGGGACGCCGCCGTGCAGGAGGACGGCCGGCCTGCGCCCGAGGGAGTCGGCGTCGACCGTCAGCCCCCGCGCGTACACCCTCAGGGCCCCCTGCGGGGTGGAGGACTCGTCTGTCTTCCAGGTGTCGAACGCGGTCCGCATGGCGTTGCGCGCGTTCCAC
>Ga0307513_10009278_pt1 | contig 12457 bp, 14 predicted proteins | sample 15_EM_MG_FD_202174 | JGI IMG/M metagenome (GOLD analysis project Ga0307513, IMG submission 202174) | Populus trichocarpa ectomycorrhiza microbial communities from riparian zone in the Pacific Northwest, United States - 15_EM | ecosystem: Host-associated > Plants > Roots > Unclassified | place... | reverse complement strand
AAATCCGGTCGTTGCCGGCCTGACGGGGTCCTGGGGGTCCTACCTGACGGAGTCCTACTGGTCGGTGAACCGGAACGTCGACGTGATCGCGTCGAAGATGTCGAAGAACGACTCCGCGAGGTCCAGCACCTGGCTGCTGCCCGCCACCAGCGCCACCTTGCCCTCCTGCCCCGGCACCGGAATGAACGTCTGCATCAGCACAGCTCGGATGGTGCGGCCGAGTTCGTCGCCCGGTACGGCGATGTCCTCGACGCCGTACGTACGCGCCGCCGGCCCGACACCGGGGATGTCGACGGTGGTCACCTTCCGCCAGCTGTCCCCTTCTCTCTTCGCCTCCTTGACCGCCAACTGGGCTGCGATGACCGCCGGTTCGGTCGAGAGCGGCGTGCCGTCCTGCGCCCGGCCGCCGACCATCGAGACCGTCACCGAGCCAGTGATCGGGGTGTCGCCGCCGAAGCTCTCGGCCATGCAACCGCAGTACAGCGCGCCCGACTTCCACGCGTCCGCCGCCGCCTTCTGGAGGAACGCGGTGTACGTGTCGCGGTACGGGGCCAACTCCTCGCGCTGGCGCACCCGTTCGTCCACCATCCGCCGGATGGAGTCGTCGCGCGACTCGGGGCGTACGTCGAACTCCCACCACGACTCGGGCACCTTGATCCGGAACCCACCTCGCTCGACCGTCTGCGCTTCGCTGTAGCGGGCCATGTCCTCACTCCACCCCGTTGACTCGATCTCCCGTGCCGGCATCGTTCCGTTGTACGGTGCCGATCAGACGCCGATCAGACTACGAGGCACTCCGGGGGACTCACACATGGGCAAGGGCAAGTCCGACCTCTCGCTCCCGCTGAGCGAACTGGAGGACTACGGCAGCCGGCTGCGCTCCATCAAGACCCGGCTGAACCACACCAAGAAGCTCTTCGAGTCCTACAAGGACGACATCGGCGACGGCAGCGTGAACGACGCCCTGGAGGACTTCGAGTCCAACTGGGAGGACGGCCGCGAGGACATCACCCAGCAGCTCGACGCCCTCGCCGCCATGTCGGACGCCGTCGTACGCGAGTTCAAGAAGCTGGACGACGAACTCGCCAAGCAGGTCAACGAGAAGATGACGACCAAGGACACCAGGAGCAGCGGCCAGGGTGGCAGCGGCAGCAAGTGAGCCGAGGGAAGGTAAGGGGAGGTGAGCACCGGGGTGCGCGCCCCGTACCCCCTCCCCTCCCTCACCCCACCTCGTTCTCCGCCACCGCCTCGCCCCGTACCGTCACGTCCCCGCCGTAGAACAGCCCCGTGAACACCGGCGAGTACGTCAACTGCACCTCGACCTGCACTTCGTCGGCGTTGGCCGCCACGCAGTGGGACGCGCCCGTGTCCGCGACGGACATGCCCATCTCCTGGGCGAAGGCCTTCACGCGGGCGTCGCAGTTCTGGAAGTTGATCGGGGCGCCGCCCGCCGCGTTGCCGTAGAGGGCTTCGAGGTCGATGTCCTGGGCGGCGTAACGCGCCGCCTGCTCCGCGATGTCCGCCGCCCGTTCCCGCTTCGAGATGGACATGCCGCCGTCGATCACGAAGGCGGAGAGGGAGAGGAAGAGGAGAGCGAAGATGATCACGGCACCGGCGCCCGAGCCACGGTCGTCCAGGCGGGCCCGCCTGCGCTCACACCAGTCACGTACAGCAGAGTGCACCGTCACACCGTCCTCCGGAACGGGTCCAGCGGTGAGCTGAAGGTCGCCGTCAGGGTGGTGGGGATGTCCAGGCCCAGCATCGCCAGGCCCCGCACCTCACAGCTCACCTCGACGCTGAAGATGGTGTCGGCCTCGAAGCCGGCGCTGGTCTGGGTCACCGTGACCGGGCCCGAGCAGACGTCCGTGAGGTCGGCCTCCGCCGCCTTCTGGGCCTCCGCCATCGCTGTCGCGTGATCCTTCTGGATCGACCCGGCCCGGGCGGCGTCCCGCGCCGCCCCGTCAAGAGCCCCCCGCCCGTCGACCAGTTGCCCAAAAGCCACCAGCACCAGGATGAACATGATCATCACCGGAGCGAGGATCACGACCTCGATGGTGGACAGGCCACGGTCGCCGTAACTCCGCTCACCGCAACTCCGCACACCGGAAGGCGAGTTCATCAGTTCTCCCCCTCCCGAACGAACCGCTCCACCGGCCCCACCGACTGCGCGTGCACCGTCAGATCGAACCCGGGGAACACCGTGGGCACCCGTGCCGTGATCTCCACGCCCACCGTGTTCTGCTCCGGCTGGAGCATCGTCACGTTCGGCGACAGGACCAGGCTCGGGCCCAGCTGCTGGATGTAGCTGTCCACCACGTCCCGCGCCTCGCCCCGCCACACGCCCGGCTGGTCGTGCGCCATGGCGCGGGCCTTGCGGGCGCCGGCCTGGGCCGCCGCCTGGGCCACGTGGTCCGCGAAGAAGTACAGCGCGAACTGCACCGTCGCGAAGATCATGAAGAAGAGTACGGGCGTCAGCAGCACGAACTCGATCGCGGTCATGCCCGAGTCGGACCTGCCGACCCCGGACCTGCCGGCGCTGGACGTCCCGGCGCCGGACGTCCCGGAGTCACCGCGGGCGGACGCCGACTCCCGTGCGGCCTCCACCCTGCGGCGTACCCATCTGCCTGCGCCACCCACGAGCAACAACCCCGTCAACCGACTCGACCCCGTACACCCCGTTTTCGTACGACGATCAGCAGGTGCCGCTCGCCTTGGCGCCCTTGATGCAGTCGCCGACCTTGTTGGCGCCGTCACTCAGCGCGGTGTTGATGATCGCGGCGACCACGCCGACGATCGCCACGACGACCGCGGAGATGATGACCCACTCGACCGCGGACGCACCGCGGTCCAGCTCGCCGGAGCGCGCGCGCTCCACCCGGGCCTGGAAGAAGGTGACCAGGAAGTCCATTGCCGGGATCCCGGTGCTGAAGTTCCGTCCGTTCATGGTGAGTTGTCCTCTCAAATCAAAAAGAATCTTGGGGCATGGGCAGTACTGGAATCAGCACTGGAAATGACTCAGACCTGGAACACGCGCATCGCCGCCGGATAGATCAGGAACACCAGGAACCCGGCGCAGAGCAGCAGTTGGGCCACGAGCATCGACTGCGACTTCTCACCCGCGCTGCCCTCGATCTCGGCGAGTTCACGGTGCCGCATGGTCTCGGCGCGGGAGGCGAGGGACTCACGGACCTTGGCTCCGTCATCCGCGACGAGCGCGAGGGAGGCCGACAGGTCCTTCAGCTCCTCCACCCCCAGCTCTTCACCGAGCGAACCCAGCGCCTGCCACTGGCTGGTGCCGGTGATACGGGCGTCCGCGAGCGCGTTGCGGATGCGCTGGGTGGCCCAGCCGTCCGACACCTCCGCCGCCGCCATCAGCGCCTCCGGCAGACCTCGCCCGCCGGCCAGGCTCATCGACACCAGGTCGAGATACGCCCCGATCACCCGCCGCAGGTCACGCCGCTTGTCGGCCGCGTCCCGCCGTACCTCCAGGTCGGGCAGGAAGAAGAAGACCAGCGCGAAGAGCAGCGCCAGCCAGACCGGGATGGCCGGGCTGCTGGCCATGCTCAGCGTGTAGACGATGGCGAACAGGAACGGGCCGAAGAACAGACCGGCCGCCCCCAGCAGCACCTTCGTCGCGAGGAAGTTCTCCCAACTCCGGTCCAGGACGGCCAGATCGGCCCGCAGCGAGCGCTGCTCCCAGCCCTGCTGGAAGTAGAAGTCCGAGACCCGGACGCCCACTTGGGCCCGGAACGAACCGATCCGCCCGGCGTCCTGCGTGCGATGGGCCGACTCGTACGCCGCTCCCCGCGCCCGCATCGCGTCGATCCGCGCGACCTGCGCGACCGCACTCCGCTTCGACGGCATCAACGCCCGTACGAGGACGTAGATGCCGAGGCCCAGGACAGCGCCGACCAGCACCGGCATGGTCAGGTCGTTCATCGACGTACCCCCTCTTCAGCGCCGGGACCGGCCCCGTACGGCGGCTGCACATGGGCCCCTTGGGCTCCTTGCGCGCCCTGCGCCGACGGCGTCCGGGTCGGCCGTACGAACTGCACGGACGGGTCGTCCCGTACGAGGAAGCGTTCGGGTGTCTCGATGGTCGACAGCTTGCGCAGCCACCAGAAGCCGAGCGCGAACAGACCGCAGACACCGGCGAGGACGACCTGGCCGATCGGTGTGCCGTACGGCTCGACGAACTCCCGGTTGAAGATGGCGAGTCCGAGGACGAAGGCGACGGACACCGCGACAACGATCTGTACGGACCGGCGAGTTGACGACCGCTGCGCCATGACGCGCTGCCGCATGTCGACCTCCTCGCGCGCCGACTTCGCGAGCGCGCCCAGGACTTGACGCAGACCCGGGCCGCGCAGCCGCGAGTTGAGGATGAGCGCCGCGACGATGATGTCGGCGGACGCGTCGTCGATCTCGTCGGCGAGCTGCTGCAACGCCTCGGGAAGCGGGGTGCGGGAGCGGAGCCGGTCGACCATCGCGTCCAGATGCGGACGCAGTACCGGTGCCGCCGCGCGCGCCGAGGCCGGGATCGCCTGCTCCAGACCGACCGCACCGGCGATCGTGTCGCGCAGCGACTCGGTCCAGGAGGCGAGGGCCTCCACGCGCCGCATGCCGGCCCGTTCCTCCGCCGCGCCGCCGAAGAGACGGTCCCAGAAGAAGACGAGGACGCCGGCCGCGATACCGGCCACCGCCCACCGGGTGAGCACCAGCACGGCGAGTCCGACGAGGGCGGCGAGCGAACCGCGCTGCCCCGCGAACCGGATGAGTTCGTTGGCCCGCTCGCTGGCCTTCTGCTTCTCGTGCTCGGGCTTGGCCGGCAGCCCGCGGATCGCGACCGCGAGCAGCGCGAGCCCGCCGCCGACGGCGACACCGGCCACGAGCGAGTAGAGGACCTCGGTGGAGAACAGCCCGCCCATGGAGCCGAGCGAGCCGACGGCCGCCGAGTACCCGTCCCCGTACACATGCGTATTGCTGGATGTACTGAAGGCACTGAATGCAGTAGTCATGATCATGGTCACCCCCAGTTCCCGCCGGGCAACCTGTACCCGTGCGCGACCAGATCGTCGAGGCAGGAGATGGGCGCGTGCGGCACGATGCGGCCGTCCGGGGTCTCGGCGAAGACCTCGCTGGACAGCACGCGGCCGTCCACGCCGTTGACCTCACGGACCGAGGTCACCATGCGCTGGAGCCGGCCGCCCGTATGGAAGTTGTTGCGCCGCGTGATGAAGACGACGAAGTTCACTGCGCCCGCGACGAGCATCTGGCTGGCCTCGATGGGCAGCCGCTCCGTCGCCTGGAGCGCGTACGTGGAAATACGGTTGAAGACCTCGTGCGAGCTGTTGGCGTGGATCGTGGAGAGCGAGCCGTCGTTGCCCTGCGACATCGCGTTGAGCATCGTCACGATCTCGTCGCCGAGCACCTCACCGACGATGACGCGCGAGGGGTTCATACGCAGCGACCGCCGCACCAGCTCGGCCATCGAAATCATGCCCTGGCCCTCGGAGTTGGGCAGCCGCTCCTCGAACGCCACGACGTTGGGGTGGAGTTCGGGGAACTGGTCGAGGCCCAGCTCCAGCGCGCGCTCGACGGTGATGAGCCGCTCGTGCGGCGGGATCTCGTTGGCGAGGGCCCGAAGCAGCGTCGTCTTACCGGCGTTGGTGGCGCCCGCGATCATGATGTTCTTCCGGGCGCGCACGGCACAGGCCATGAAGTGCGCGACTTCGGGGGTCACAGTCCCGTTGCCGACCAGGTCGGAGATGAAGACCTTCCCCATGCGCGCACGACGAATGGAGAGCGCGGGGCGACGCGTCACATCCATGACGGCGGACAGTCGGGACCCGTCCGGCAGCCGCAGGTCGAGCTGCGGATTGGCGGAGTCGAAGGGCCGGGAGGAGAGCCCGGAGTAGGCGCCGAGAACCTGAATGAGTTCGATCAACTCTTCATCGCTCTCGGCGACGGGGTCACCCGCGACCTCGCGCCCATCGGAATACCCGACGAAGACCTGGTCGTACCCGTTGATGTCGATGTTCTCGACGTCGACGTTGTCGAGCAGCGGCTGGAGCCGCCCGACGCCGAAGAGCGCGGCGTGCACGGCAGCCGCGTACTGCTCCTCGGTCTCGGCGTCCAGCGGCGTACGCCCGGCGTTGATCTCCGTCCGGGCGTAGTCCTCGAGGATCTGGGCTATGACGGCCCGCGCGTACTGCCGCTCGTCCTCACCGGACATCGGCGTGACGTTGGAGGCCTGGTCGAGCCGACGCTGCTCGGAGATCCGGTCACCGGCGTCCTGCCGGAACCGCTTGACCAGCGAGTGGTCGACAGCGGTCATCGGCCGGCTCCGGCATGACCGGAGTAACCGGCCTGCGGACCGGGCTGCTGTCCGGGCGCCTGACCCTGGTAGCCCTGCTGAGCCGGCGGGACCTGCTGGCCTTGCTGGACCTGACTGGGTACGGACCATGCGGCGCCGTACTGCTGATACAGATCCGAAGTCACCTTGCGGGCCGACCGGATGAGCATCGACTTGTCGAGCCGCCCGCGCTTGCGCCCGGCCAACTGCTCGGCCCCGGCCGGGTCTTCGGCGAGCGTGCCGACGACCCGGGCACCCGTCTGCGCGTGTACGAGCATGTCGTTGACCTGGTTGACCAGCTTGCCCGAGTTGTTCGGATCGGCGATGAGGACGACCCCGATGAGCGGCGTGGCCAGGCTGGCGGCGCCGCGCGGACCGCCGTGCAGCTTGGTGGAGAGAGCGGCGGCCCGGTCGCGCACGCGAGCAATGGCCTCGGGCTCGGTACGCGAGATGAGCAGCACGAGGGCGGCATGCGGGAACAGTTCGACGACAGGCGTGTCCCCGCTGATGCGTCCGCAGTCGGCGATGACGTCGGCGGGCGCGTTCGGGGAGTCGGCGAGCTGCGCGAAGGCGCTGCCGAGGGTGGGCCAGAGTCCCGCGAGCCCGGCGGCCTGTTCGGCGATGCCGAGCCCGACGAGCACTTCGAGCCCACCGCTCAACGGCTGTACGTGGTCCCAGAGTTGATCGGGAACGAGCCCACGCCGTGCGGTCGCGGCGATGGACAGCATGCCGGTGTTGGGGTTGAGCATCCCGCCGTGCGCGGCGGCACTGCGGTACACGAGGTCACCGCCGGCCGGGTCGGTCTCGGCGAGCAGGGCCCGCCGCGGCCAGACCGCCGCGAGCGCGACGGCCGCGGTGGTCACGCCGGGGGAACCCTTGTCGGCGGCAAGAACGATGAGCGCCATGGTTCTGGGGCCGCCTTCAGCTGCTGGGGATGAGCACGAGAGCCACCTGGCCTGCGGCAGCGGCCTGAGCCAGATCGGCGGCCTTGGTGCTGTCGACGGTGAGGGTGACGGGCAGGTTGGTACTGCTTATGACGTCACCACTGCTCGCCTGCGGCTTCACGTAAGTGACCTTCGCCTTGTCCACGATCAGGGTGGTGCTGGCGCCCGACGAGGAGGAGTCACTGGAACCGGTGGTGGAGCCGGTGCCGGTGGTGGAGCCGACGCGGTAGGCGGCGACGAAGCTTCCGGCCTTGAGTCCGCTCGGGTACTGCCCCTCCTTGAGGGAGAGTCCGACGGTGGCCTGCCCGGCAGCGACGCCCTCGTCGGAGCCGAACATCTGCCCCATGACGACCGTGCCCGGATAGATCGTGGTCCTGGCTTTGAGGGTCCTGAGGGTGTCCAGCTGGGTCCACTCGACATAGTTGATGCCAGTGTCGGCGGCGACCATGACGGACGTCGTGTTGGCCTTGCTGACGGACCCCCCGGCCGGGATCTCGGCAGTCACCTTGACGACCTCGATCCGGTCCCCCGCCCGCAGCACGAGCATCGTCGCGCCCAGCGCGCCGACCAGAATCAGAAGCACCGCAAGAGCGGCAAGAGCCGGTTTGCGCTCGCGAGGCGGCGCTGGGAGCCGCTCACCGGTCATCGGCTGAGCGGGTACCGAGGAACGGCCGCCGCCCGCACCCGTACGCTCTTGGATCTTCACGCAACAGCTCCCCGTACACCCAAGAAAAATTCTGCCAATTTAAGTGCCATATAGGACACTTCACTCGCGAATACGCACGATGTACGCGATGCGCGCGATACGCCCTTGCTGGACGTACCGCCCGACCCGGCCAATTAGCCAGCGCTGGAGTGAGTGTCAAGCCATGGCACCGTATCAGCCGCACATAAGCCCCTCAAGGCGCGTTCTGGATCGTGAACAGCGCCGACCACAACGTTATTCACGTGCAACTACGGCCGTACGGTTCCCCGTTGAGCGCGGCGATCCGGTTACGGCACCTGCTGTGCACGCGCGAATCTGTTGCCGACCCGACATTTGCACGCCACCCGGCCCCGGCCACCACGCACGCCCGTCGCCACGGCTCGGCCATGAGGCCTGCACGATTCGCTCACGCGACGCCGGGCCGCCCCCGGAGCAGCCGTGCCATGATCCTTGACCGGCCTCCTTCGGGAACCACACGTCAAGCAGAGAACCGCAGGAACACTCCCCCCATGAAGCGAACCGCACTACCCCTCTCCTTCTCCCTCCCCCTCTCCCTCCTCTGCCTGGCGGCCCTGACCGCCTGCTCGGGCGACGGTGAGGGCGACAAGGAAACGGCCGACAAGCCCAAGGCGTCCGCCTCGGCCTCGCAGACCAAGCAGGCGGGCCCGGCGGAACGGGTCGCGCAGCTCCTGGTCACCAAGGCCGAGGCCGGTGACTACCGCGTCGACAAGCCCGCCGAGGGTGACGCCCTCGCTCCGTCCAAGGACGACATGAACGTCGACAAGGCCGACTGCGCCCCGCTGGCGTACGCGATGAACGAGCTCCCCATCGGGGACCCGGAGGCCTCGCTCGTGCGCGTCGCCCACGGCACCGAAGGCGCCATGCTCACCTACATCACGCTCGCCACCTACGCCGACGGCAAGGCGGAGGCCGCGATGAAGGGACTCACCGCGGCGGCCGGCGCATGCGGCGGTGGCTACACCGCGAAGTCGTCCGCCGGGGCCGCCACCACGTACGACTCGGTGACCGTGGAGACCGCTCCCGCGGGTGGCGACGAATCCCTCGCCACCGCCGCGACCTTCCAGTACCAGGGGGTCACGCAGACCCTCCGCACGCAGAGCTTCCGCTTCGGCGACGCGATCGCCAGCTACTTCTCGCTGGACAGCGGCCGTCTGCTGCAGGGCGGCCCGGGCCAGGCCGAGATCCCGGCGGCCTTGGTGAAGGCGCAGAACGCGAAGCTCGGCTGACCGAAGCTCGGCTGAGCCGGCACCGATCACAACTCCTGCTACAGCAAGGCCTGTTGACAGCCATTCCGCCCCGCGCGACGGTGAAGACCTCGTCGCGCCCGGAGGTAGTCCATGGCTCAGCCGACAACCCGCCCCCCTCCCCCTCGCCCCGCTGCCGATGGCCTTGTAGACCGCGTACGGGCGCTACGGCCACTCATCCGCGAACACGCGTCCCGCACGGAGCAGGAGCGGCGGGTGACGCCCGAGGTGGTCGCGGCCCTGACGGACGCCGGCGTCCACCGCATGAACGTCCCCCGGCGGTACGGCGGTTACCAGTCCCCGCTGCACACCCAGGTCGACGCCCTGTCCGAGATAGCCGCCGCGTGCGGCTCGGCCGGCTTCATGGCCCTGATCCAGGCCGGCTGCGCCTACATCGCGGCGCTCTTCCCGGACGAGGCCCAGGACGAGATCTTCACCAGCCCCGACGTACGGGTCGGCGGCACCCTCGTCCCCGACGCGACGGCGGTCGCACGCCCCGACGGCAGTTACGTCGTCAACGGCACCTCGGCCTTCGCGACCGGCTGCCAGAACGCGGACTGGCACCTGCTGACGGTCCGCGTCGAGCCGGACAGCGAGACGCCCGACAACCGACCACCCGGACCTCCCACCCTCCTCTGGACCGCGATCCCCATGACCGACCTGGAGATCCTGGACGACTGGTACGTGTCGGGGCTGGCGGGCAGCGGCAGCAACAGCGTGGTCGCGCGTGATGTCGTGGTCCCGGCACACCGCGTCCTCCCGGTGGGCCCCTTGCTGGACGACGGCACGATCGCGTCGAAGACCAACGCCGACGACCCCTTCTACGGCATGCCGGTACTGCTCCTCTTCTGCGCCTGGACGCCCCCGAACGCCCTCGGCCTGGCCCGCTCGGCGCTGACCGAGTTCACGGAACGCATCCACCGCCGGGGCATCACGTACACCTTCCACGAACGCCAGAACGAGGCGACGGTCACCCACCTCCAGGCGGCCGAGGCGGCGATGAAGATCTCGTGCGCCGAACTTCTGACGGCCGACTTCGTAGCGAGGATCGAGTCAAAGGCGGCGACAGGTACTCCCCACACCCCAGAGGAACGAGCCAGGATCAGGGCCCAGAGCGGCTACACGACCCGCCTCTGCAAGGAGGCCGTGGACCTCCTCGCCGCCGCCTCCGGAGCGTCCTCCCTGCACCGCGAGGTCCCCATCCAGCGCACGGTCCGTGACATCCACGCCCTGAGCCTCCACTCGTTCGTGAACCCGACGACCAACCTGGAGCTGTACGGGCGGGTGCTGTCGGGGCTGGACGCGGGAACGCCGTTCCTCTAGCCGGATCCTGCAGCCGGCACGGACACGGCCAGGACACAGCAGGACACAGGACGTATCGAATTCGCACCAATAAATTCACAAACACCCCTGCTCCGAAGGGAGACCAGCCTGGCAGGACCACAAGCCCCCCAGATACCGTCAGGGCTCTCAGCTGTATCGACATCTCACGGGGAGCCCACCTTGAAGCGCCGCTCTTTGCCCGTTGCTGCCGCGCTCACCGCGACCGCAGCCCTACTGCTGACGGCCTGCGGCAGCGGAGACGACAACTCCACCGCCAACGACAAGATCGCCGGCGCCGACCAGGCGTCGGCGTCGCCGAAGGAGTCGGCGTCGCCCTCGGGAGCACCGGCGGAGGACAAGCCGGACGGGGTGGACTTGTCCCTGCCGAAGGACATGAACCTGGTGTTCGACTGGACAAAGCCGACGAACAAGAACGAGGCGGCGGCGATGGATGACGCCGCGAACTTCATCCGCGCCATCTACCACGGCGTGGACAAACGAACAGCCAACATCGCGGCCGTGACCGCCTACTCCACCGGCGATGGACTGACCTACGCGAAGACGCAGATCGAAAGCAGGCTCAAGGGCGACTGGACGGCCACCGGCACCCGGCGCCAGTACCAGGCCACTACCAGGTCCGCATCGAACGGCAACGCCGTGGAGGTCGCGTTCTGCGTGGACTCAAGCAAGTTCTACGGCAAGGAGGTCAAGACCGGGAAGGTCCTGAAGACCACGCCCAGCATCTCAGACTTCGCCTACTTCAAGATCATTATGGTCAAGTTCCCTACGGGCGACAGCCTGTGGCAGGCGTCCAAGGTATTCGTGGAGACAAAGGCGGAGCAGTGCCGGTGAACAGGTCGCGACGCATACTCCTCGGCGCCACAGCGCTGATGCAGGCCTTCGGCATCGTCACCCTCGCACAGCCGGCCTACTCCGAGGAGCCATCGGCCTTCGACGAAGGCGCCACCTCGGACCAGCAAGGCGGCAGCGACACCACAGGCATCTACGCCGCCGCCAAGATCCAGTACTCCGGATCCGTCGCCACGGGCGGCGCCACCGGCAACGTGACGTCCTCCGACGTCAACTGGACGCCCCCGCCCTGCTGGTACGCCCCCTACCTCGGCGCCAAGGACTTCAAGAAGGAGATGTCGGAGAGCATCGAGAAATCCAAGAACACACCAGGTATGGGAGGCACCTCAGGCGCGGCGATCAGCGAGGTGGAGCGCCACTACGAGGACGACTACGGCTGGACCGACACCCCCGGCTACAAGGACTACAACGTCGACAAGGACGGCGAGGGGATGTTCTGGGCCGGCGTCGAGAACCCCAACGAGCCGGACGTCCTAAAGCGGACCGCGTGCAGCGACCTCGCCTTCTGGGTCGACAACGGCGAGGCCCCACCACCCCAGTACGAACAGGCCATCAGCCCGGAGATTCTCGCGGGCCTCGCCTACCAGCACATGCAGCTCCCCGACACCAAGGTCACCCTCGCCCCTGCGGCCAACACCAAGGTGAACCTGCCGACTTGGGCCTGGCTGAACAAGGCCGTCTTCGACGAGGTCCAGGCGACGGCGGCCCTCAACGCCCCGGGCTTCAACATCCAGGCCACGACCACGGCCAAGCCGGTGTCCCTGAAACTGGAACCGGGCACCGAGGACGCGGAGACCTACCCGGCTTCCGGCGAGTGCGTCATCAACGCCGACGGCTCCATCGGCGAGCCCTACGCCCAGGGCAAGTCCGGCCAGACCCCACCGTGCGGGCTCAAGTACCTCCGCTCCTCGGGCGACGGCACGTACAACCTGCGGGCGACCATCACCTGGGACATCGCCTGGACCGGAACGGGCGGCACGGGCGGCGACCTCCC
>Ga0307513_10009276_pt1 | contig 12457 bp, 14 predicted proteins | sample 15_EM_MG_FD_202174 | JGI IMG/M metagenome (GOLD analysis project Ga0307513, IMG submission 202174) | Populus trichocarpa ectomycorrhiza microbial communities from riparian zone in the Pacific Northwest, United States - 15_EM | ecosystem: Host-associated > Plants > Roots > Unclassified | place... | reverse complement strand
TCCGCTGATCTGTCTTTAACAGTGCCTTTTGGGAGCATGAGCTGAGTCCGCCAGCCCTGTCTATAACAGGCAGTTTACAGGCTCCGCCAGTCTGTCTATAACAGTACAGTATAACTAAATAGGCTGTGTTAGCAATGATACCTTAGACAGAACCGGTTGCAGTCACCTTTCAAGCAGAAGAATGGATGAACATCTTGATAAGCAAACCACGTGATCACGTGACTCTCCGTTGATTGATCCTTTGTCATGACTTACACCTCCAATACATTGTTTCCAAGTCTTTTCGACGCGCCTACCCACCACTTCACGCGCCTATTCGATTCTAAAAAAGATATCTCACTCTAAAATGTCTGCTAACCCTACCCCTGCTGCTCCTGTCCCTGCTGTGGGCGCATCCTCGACTCCTGCCAACCCAGGTGCTGAAAACGGCCCCAATGCTCCTGTGATCCCCCTTGCAATGACCGCTCCTGTGCTGCCCTCCAATGACAACAGCTCCGTTGCCACTGCTCCCCCAATAACTGTGGTACCCCCTGTCGATACCATCAACGCTATCCTTCCAACTGATACTGTGGCGCCGAAACGCAAAGCTTCACAGAAACCAGGATACCTTGATTATGACGAACAAAAGTTGCAGGAGACTCTCAATGGAATGGAGGATGAGATGATTTGGGCCGAAAAGCACCAAGAGGTGTACAAAACAATGGTGCGCAGTGATGTTTTCATGCCATTAATGTGACTCACACCTTTGGACAGGTTAAATGGCATAGATCTTTCACGAACCGCGGTTTGGAACTCCCTCACCTGTTGTCTGAGGTCATCCCTTGTTTTGTCGAACTGGAAGATGATCCGGCTGCATGCCACGAACAACTCGTGGACTTCCTGAGGGAGCAACGTGCCACCCAGCCGTCTGGTCTGGTCAATACAACTGCGCCGACGCCTATGGTTCAACCCGCACCCACGCCGTCCGATGTTGCCCCCAATCCAGTTCCCGGACCTTCAGGCATCGTGCACTTGGGCCATGTGATGCAGATACCGAAGGAGCCGATACTCGGTGGGGTCACCACAACTGCTCCTCCACCTGCAGTTCACAATGGGCCAATGCACTCTGAGGTTGCCCCCAGCATCATTCTCCCTACATCACCCACCGCACCGGGCGGCAATGTACCCCCAATGGCAAACCAACCACCAGCTGTGGGCGGACCCCAGCCACCCACCGCAACAATGGGCCCTGCTCCTGTCCATGTTCCTACACCGCAGCCAGAGGCCGGGCCATCCGGGCAGAGGCAATCCCCCGGCCCGCGAATTGGGAACCCAGGGCATTGTCGGCGGGTTCAGGCTGTCCCCATGATGTCCACTCACATCGCTCGTCCCCGCCAACAGCCCACACGTGGATCGAGCGACATTAAAGGCAAACAAAGGTACCGGGAACCGTCATCGGGCTCGGAGTATGAGGAAGATGAGCTGGAATCCGAGGACGAGAGTGAAGCCCCAGTCATAAAGCAAGAGCCCCTTGCAGAGCAGCCCGGCTTCCAGGCTTATGCCTGGGAGGTCCAGATTGAGATGGAGTTGGAGGCGGAGGCTGAGAGGGTGAAGCCGAAGACCGGGGCGTCGGCCGCGAACCGACCGCAGCACAAAGTTAAGCCAGAACCAAAAACACCAGCCATAGTCCCTGACACCGATGACGAGGAGGATACCCCCCAGGTTGTCGACCGGTATGCGGCCGCCGGCGAAAACGATCCCCCTTGCAACAACTGCGCTTCACGCAATGTTACCTGTCAGTTTGTGGTCGATGAGTGGCTCACCCAGTGCAAGTTGTGTCAACGCCAAAAAGTCGGGTGTAGCGTTTCGGCCGCAAAGGTACTGGCACTCAAAAATTCAGGGAGGAAACGTCCGCGGCCAGCCAAAGGTACCACAACATGAGCTCCAGTGAAGAGAGAGGCCAAGCCCCCCAAAGTTCCTCGCCAAACACCGGCTCCACGCAAATCACGGAACAAGAGAGCTGGCCTGGGCATTAGTTCGCGGCGGGGAGAAACAGGTGAGTTATCAACCTACATGGGCTTGCAGGTCAAGTACTTATATCTTACGTGCAGCGGCGCCGGGCGAATGCCGTGATGAACATATGGACCCACTCGAAGACTTGATAGAATGGTTTGATCGGTTCGAGCGGAGGCAGAAGGATATGGAGAAGGGGATGCGCCAGCTGGGTAGAGATGTCCGGGAGGTCAGGTCCGCCCAAATCAGCCTTGCGGTGGGTACAAACCAACAATCTGTCTGCATCATGGAGCACCACTCCTTGATGATTGCAGAGATATCCCGGTTACTACGAGCCGCCGGGATATCTACCCAAATCAATGTACCTTCCAGCATGTACCTTGGCAACACCCCCAACAAATCTGCCATGTCCCTGGAGGATCTTGCCGCGCGGTGGCCGAGGCTCTTCGATAATAGTCCCAACATCAGAAGTTCAAGCCCAGACCCAGACGAGTCACCTGGTGAAGGATCGAGGACGCCTGCCATGACCAATGATCCCGGTCGCATGGAGGGAGTTAGTAATGCTGATCCCTCCGGTGTGGGTTCCAAGGGTGAGCAAAACAATGAGATGACTGAAGTCTCCGGCCCGATCATTGAGAACCGCGTGCCGGCGACAAACATTCCTTGTGAAGACCAATCTGCACCCCACCCATCCACCCCACCATTTCCAAGTAACTCCGGTGGGATTGGGTCCGAGCGAACAACCACCCCCACCGTAGCGCCGGCAGCCACATGCCCCGGTCCAGATCCAATCACATCTTCCCTCCCCACTCCGCATGCTCCTCCTCCTACCAAACCGCTGCAAAGCGTCGGACCATCACATGGGTCAGTGACCAATATGCTGCCCATGGTGCTTCATATGCCCCCGCCATTATCGCCGATCATCGAGCAACAGGAAACCGACGCCGACAGGATGAATGTTGATTCACCACCGGCCGGTTCGCATCCACCAAGTATCATTGGCACCGTGCCGGAAATACCTCTACCGGTGGTTCATCAACCAACACCAACACAGCCAACAACAGTAGCACCGACTGTAAATTCCGCTCCCACGGCACCTTCCCTACCCCCTCTATCATCGGAACATAATGAGTCTCAACCGACCGGCGTCCCGTCACCCCACTTTGTTCAAGTATCGCCGGTGACACAGCTTGGCACCGGGCAAGTGCCACCCCCAACAGACATGATGACCATACATACAGCTCAAAATCCGGCGCCCATCATTGAAACACAACCAGGGGGTGACCCGGCTGATCACATTGCGCCCCCCCCAATGTCACAAACGAACAACCTTCTGGAAGTTGTTGCGACTCTCCCGCCACAGGGACAACCGGCCGGTCTGATCGTCCCCCCGGGCACTTCAGCGCAGGGAGCTAAGCATGGCAGGTCCTCATCTGTTGTGTCAACAAGGAGTTCGAAGCGGCTGAGAGGGGAGACTCCGGTGTAAACAGGCTTGTTTTTTTTGTTGTGTTACATAAACCTTATTTTGTGTTTTGAAATGCAAGTTGAAGTACGGTGCTCTCCATATAAGTGACTTAACTAAGAACTACTTGAAGGCAGATGGGGTCCTTCATAGCCTCTTGCTCCTTACACCCTTCTTCACCGGCCCCATTTCATAGTCGGGTTTGGTCACCGGTATGCGTATGCGGGGCCCCTCAACCAAGTGTATGGGGGGATCTTCATATTTGGATCTCTTCCTCTGAACAACATCTTGGAACATTGTGTCTCCGGATGCATCCGGCAGCCCGGGTGTACCACATCCGGCAGGTGATGGCCATTTACCATTCATGTTCTTCATAAAAAATTGGTCTTCATCCAGGGGATCAATCCTCCCGGAGCCGGCACTCGGCTTCAGCCTTGGCCGTTCATGGGTCATCTGTCCATGATCCCCAGTCACAAGGTCGGGCGCCGGGTGGCTAACGGTCATAAACATGGCCGTATTGGGAATGTCGGGATTTAAGAGGGGAGCACTAGGGGGGGTGGGAGATGGCAGTGTCATTTGGTGGGTAGGAAAATTATAACCAGGACCGAAGTGGTGGTGATTGTGCTGACCAACAGGACCGGATTCCATAAATAGGCCGCTCCCGCTGGTTGAGTCCGGGCCCACGAAAATATATTCCTGAGCGGGTAGCGTTCTGCCGGTCCATGGCCCAAAGGCAGAATTGGGTGACTTTCCCACTGGCTCTAGGAAATTGGCTGGAGGGTTTCTTTCCTGTTATATTGAGATTTGGATGAGCATAGCCTTGAGAGCCGCAGCACATTTCTTACCTCAAGCAGACCACCGGAGCCCGGCGAATCGTAACGCTGGATCAGTTCCCCTGGATAACAATGTGAGTTACCACTGTTGAAAACCACCGGGGAATAGAAGTGGTCATTTGGACCACTGATCAGTGGTAAGGATGTATCTTCACTGGGTCCAAAATCAAGCATTCCTGTCAATGGATGTACCTGGTCAATAGGACCAAACTGAGTTGCTGGTGAGAAGCCATGCATCGGACCGGGAACGAATGAGCTTGAAGGTTGCAATGCAGGGTCGATATGGTCAAGCTGTAAACTTGATTCCACATCTGTAAGGGGACCTGCCCCATCCGGCGGCACGTTCTCCGGCGGGTTGGGCAAATTTCCCAACCCATCGGCACCGTTATCATCCACAGTTTCCGGCGATTTCTTTTGCTTTTGCTTTCCCTTACCCTTCTTCTTCCTTTTGCCGGCCTTGCGGGATCCGGCCGGCCCCAGCTCGTCATTGCAGTCATCCTCTATGGCTTCCTTGGCTTGTACATTGCGGTAGAGTGCCATAACCTTCTCTGGTGACTTTTTCCCCCCCACTTGCACATGTGACCACCGGAAAATCTCAGAAGGTGGAAATGTCTCTTGCCGTTGTCTCCAGAACGAAAGCAGTGATTCAATTTCCGGTCCATTCATCCGGGAGGGATCGGTGACTTGTATTTGGGTCAGCCAATATTGGGTGTCCGCCCACTCGACGTGATTTTGTTCTATTGCCTTGAATGGAGCCGAAGCACTCTGCTTTCCGAGAGCCAATGCTGCTCAGTATCTCATCAGCACCATAAAGAGATCAGTGGGGGGAAAAGGTAACATAATGTTGGTTGAGAAATATCCGGACCAGGTCCTTGTTCTCCGAAAGCTTCGGCAACTGCCCATCAGGCATTGGATTAAAAACCGGATAGCCGGCTTTGCGCCCAAGTCCTGGATGCTGCAAACATCTCTTTGTTCCCTTCCTCCGGAAAGATTGTGTCGGCGCACTGGCATCAAGGTCGTGTGCATATTTAGCATACTTCCAGATCGCACCGTAGATTGTCCTCATTTCATCTGCACACACCTCTTCAAACAATTTAACCGATTTGTCACCCAGTTTGTCATTGAAATCAAATCTGTCGGACACGGTCACACACTGCAACATATGTACCTTTATCGAGGTAGATGGATACTTACAGCTGCACCCCTAATTTGCCTTCTTCACCCACATGGAAGGCAAGGGTTACGGCGCGCTGGCCCATGTTGTTGAACCGCAACTCATCCATGGACCTGGCAAGTGCAGCGCCCTTTTTATCAGCATTCCTAATGATGGATTAATATGACATGGCAAGATGCAGCAGCGGGACGACACTCACTTCCTTTGAATTGCTGGAGGATATCCTCTCTCTTGCCAGTCCAAGATCGCATCCTGATATTGCTGTAATTTTTCGGCTGGGAGTCCCTCCTTCACATTTTTCAATCCTTGGCGGTAGAAACGCAGATATTCTTTGCTTCCTGGCGCAGCGTCTGAAAGCCTACGGACCTCCGCTTCAATTGCTACCTTCTCTTCGTGAGCTATAACTGTCCCCAAAGAAATCCGTGATGGCAGCAATTTAAAGGACCTGTCGTTGTCATTTCGTCGCCCATTGTTGCTGAACCATGCCTTGACTTTCTATATGAAGCAATTTAGCATGACACTCCGAGCGCGAGCCTTTTACGTACCCGCTTGAGGTCTGCTTTATCCCTCACATCCAAGTTGGGGTGAAGGCTGTACAGATCCGGGATGACAGTTTTCCCCAGCAATTGCTTTCTTCCTTCCTTGTCTGCTTCTCGGAATTTGGTGAGATGGGGTTCCAATATATCTCTTTCAGCTTTCGTCCACGGCGAGTTGTGGTAGCTGTGCGCCCGCTTTTTGGGTGCTGTCTTTTCCGCCATATTGGGGGACAAGAAAGTGGTTTGTTTTCAGGGACATACAGTCTGACTCATCGTTTCAGGGTTTGATGACCCGTTTGTTTATCCCTTGCTTATCCTGAAATGGGAATGTTTCCCAAATTGGATTGTTGTCTCAATAAGCACGCGAAATTCATTTTGCACCACTACGCCCTCAACCTTTGCCGGTGGCGTCAATTTTTAGGACAGACATACAGCGGGGATGCTAGTACAGCCAAGAGTGACCTTGAGACAACGACTGTGTCCCGTGTCAGCGCGTTGTCTTGACCACACTGCATCTGAATTACTGTTGTAATCTTGGGTCACCACCAGTGATTATAATTGACACAATACCTTGGTTAGGAGGTATATAACCTGACCGAGCACCCTGCAAAAATTTGGAGCCACCTGACCAGAATTGGATGTTCATGATAGGACTCGATTTCTCGCGGCGCCTAACTAAAGAGGTTCGGCCACTGTGTTGTGAACCCCAGGCCCTCTATAAATTGAGGGTAAGTCAAATATATTGCCATGCAAGCGAAAGATACATTTTTGTTGTGTCTATGTTTTGAAATGAGTGTTTTCAAAATTTGGTTTTCAAAACTGCGTAAAGTCAGTCACATTTCTATATGTAACTCTGTCGAGTCCTCTAAACCGGTTGCCTTATCGGGAAGGCCCCCTGCAAGTATCTCAATTTGTTCTAATATGCCTCTGGGTTACCCTTGCAAGGTTTGGAAGAATTTGGAACAGAATTGAAGTCATGGTGAACAGAATAGTGGCGCCCTGCGTTGATGATGGGAGGTTGAATGCAATTGGTGGTTTCAAGCACATGGCAGTACTGGATGGCTACCAGCGTCATACCCATCGTTTCATGATCTCCATTACGATAATGGAAGCCATTTATGCGGCCATCCAAGCACTGGGAAAGCACAGGGCGATGCGCTGGTCTGCACCGTATTGCCAGGGTTTCTTGCCACATTTGAAGGGATATGAATCCAGGAATGATAGAAGCAATGCCCATTGACTAATAAGTACAGATTGCAATAATTTCTGTCATCTGGGTGCCCAGATTTCGTGTGGAAATCGACGCCTGGATGAATGCCATCGCCCTGACACTAATCTCTGCAGTATTATGATCAACCCTATATATTCAATCTTCCCAGGCCAACTGCCAAACACAAGTTTCAAGGAGATGCACCGAGGAGAGACAATGGTCAACAGATCAATGATGCAGTAACAAGTGTTGGTTGTCGGCGCTCAAATACTCAGGGCCAGCATCAGCGCTGGCATTGCCTTGCGGCCGTGAAGCGGGCAGGCCAACGCTTTACATATAAAGGCTGGGGTTCCCAGCATTCCTATCCATAACCACACCTCCCAGTATGCCATTGACTGGCAAACGAATCACTGAACCACCTCCTGGCATAGCGGACGCCGTCCTGCCCCCTAAACGGCGTAAAGGTAGGGGGTTGATGGGGCATTTCAATACAATCCCACCGGATGATGTGGAAACCACGTCCGCCACGCATGCGGCCACCGCGGGCAATGATAGTTCATCCCCTGATAAAGGCACAGTTTGGCAGTGGGAGGAACACACCACCTCCCGCCAGACCGGATACAAAAAGAGAACGGTACCCATTGAATTAACAAACGACCCAACAGAGCGGGACATGCCTTCCGGACTCCGGCACACAACGACCGACTCCATGCAATCCACTGCTTATGATATACACCAGGACACGGCTGATCATATTCAAGACACCCAGGCACCAAGGTCATCCCGGGGGAAGGTCGGTTGTGACAACATTCACTGGAATTGATACTAATGAGCGCTGTAGACACAGAATAATTATCTGGCAGACTTCCTGTCACATCGAAAGGATCTGTTAATGTCATTGTTAAGTGGGTATGGCCTGCCGACGGACACCAACTGCACAAACTGCAAAATCAAGTTGGGTAGATGGCGTTGCAAAGACTGCCACCTGCGCCCATTGGTTTGCCGATCCTGTTGTCGCCGAAGTCACACCAACCTACCGTTCCATGTCCTAGAGCGGTGGACAGGAACCTTTTTCCAGCGCGCAGCTCTGTGGGAAGTGGGACTAACTTTAACCATTCCCCACCTGGATGGCATCTGTCCCACCTTGCAATCACTGATGGACCGATTGGAGATTGGAGAACATAGTGCAGATGAATCAGACCAAATGGTGATAAAGGCATGGCCAGGATATCGTGCATGGCAACCCGCTCCCGTCCCATCAGACATGACCGAGCAGGCGATGCCACAGCCTCCTGATACGGATATTGATGAAACGTGGGACCGGGTCACGGATGCCAAATCACAGTCCATGGCTGGCCACTGGGGTGATGATGATATCCCCGACCTGCAGTCCATGGCCAATAGTTCTGATGCAGTGGAAGATCAATCTTTTACAATGGACCAAGTCAGTGCACAAGTTGGTTGACCTAGCGTACTTATGGCTTACATTTGCCTATAGACCGAGTTCCTGGCATCCTATATGGGTCCGCAGGATGCAATCTTTGCGACCGAAGATGACATAACCTTAGTTGAAGACCCTGGCGATGAACCAGATTGGGAGGATATAGATGACCATGTGGCCGATCATAGCAGCCAACACTTCCCTCATATCCCCAAGACTAACTCCATGGACTGTCCCTTCGTACTCGTTGTTGACACCTCTGGAATTCACCATCTCCCCCTCCTGATGTGCAATTGTCAGGGCGGGGAAAAGAACATAGCAGAGGCTTTGGCCAGCGGGTTACTGGCATCCACATTCAAAGACATTAGAACTGTCTTCACAAGCACTTGTCTTGATGATTTCCGGTTCGCAAATTTGGAATGCAAGACTTCGGCTTACCAATTTTACCAGCTACTTAAGCGCCAGACTAACCCTGCGAACCCAATGGGTGTCCCGAACCGCTATGCAGAATTCCGCAGAGCCTCAAGAGAGTGGAGACATTTGAAGAAGATGAAGTTGCATGGATTCGGCCATTCAGCTCGCTCCCCGGGTGTGGGTGATCTTGCCCTCTTCTGCCCGGCATGCCCCCAGCCAGGTATCAATATACCAGAAGATCATAACACGGCAGATGATCAGTTAGTCCTTCATTTGCATGGAATGCCCACCGCTAGAGCCTGTAATAGTGTCCTGTACACCCGGTCCTTTGTCACAGATGGCAATTTTAGTGCCGATCACCTCAAGCAAAAGCATCCGGGAGATGATATCTGGCTCCTTCAGGGGCAGGGGATGATCACTGGTGTCGAGAGGTATAAAGAACACCTCAAAGTGGCCGTGGAGAAATACACCATACGATGAACTTCTACTTCTGTCATCGGGTGGACTGATCAAACCCCCACTGTTTAGAGGGCTCCGTGTGAACGGAACTTTCACGCCGTCGATCAAGCCAATCGATCTTCAACAACTAATGACGCCACTGGAATAGTCGCCGTAGCATGTGCCAGACATGGGTGCTTCGCCCCGGGATCTGTCTCCGACCTTCAAAAAGGGGAAAGACAAATGAATGTGGATTGGGCTTTCTGTGAGGCCATTAAAAATACAAATGTTCCAGTGAATGGAAAGGTTCTTGTGCTTTATGATATGTGCTGCCGATGAATTACTCATGTCTCGGCCAATGTAAAGGTTCTCTTGCTTTATGACATATATTGCCGATGGTCAATTCACAGGGAGGGGCGAATGAGGGCCAATATGCATTTAAACCTGCCACCCGGGGTCGAAGTCGATGGTGGTATCGGGCTCTTCCATGTCCACGGCCATCGGGAGGAATGCCTTCACCGTTATGCCACATATTTTATTCCTGGTGCTGTGGTGGTTGATGGTGAGGTACTGGAGAGATTGTGGTCAGTGCTTAACCTTGTGTCCCGATCCACCTGGACGGCGACCCTGGGTCATTGCGCTGAAATGCTGGATGACCACATGAATGACAACAACTGGAAGAAGTTGGTGGGAATTGGTGAGTACCATTACAATTACACCCCGGATGATCTCTGAATGACCATCAATAGTCCCTGTCATTTGCAAAAGATATGCAAGTGCTGTAAAGTCGGCGAAGGAAACCCAGGAATATTTTGAGGAAGTCTCTGCTTCAGTTCATGATAGGCTAATCAGGAAGTGGACTGAGGAAATCGAGACGGCGGAACGTACGCGCCGGGTGCACCCGGCAGTCATGGATATCATGGGGACAACTGGGGAAAAGCGTAAGTGACGATGCTTCACCGGAACACATTCCATTTACATTGCATATCCTCTAGCCAAAAGCCGCACCGATTTAGAACTTGACCTTATGACCGGGGCAGCCATGGGACAGACAGCAACAATTAGGTGGCTCATGACGGGGCTCACCCTGGAAGAAGACCAGTGAGTCATACATCCCGCGAAGGAATGGTCCCTGACCAGGTCCACAGACTACACCTTGAAACATTCATACACCGGAAGGGCCGATATCCCAGCCGGGCCGAGCTGCGTGATATTGTCGAGCGCCGTGATCGTATGCGCTCTCGAATTGATCGATTCAATGACATGGCCATCAATTATTATGATGAACATGCTCTCGAATACCTTGGTGGTGAAACATCGCTCATTCCTTTTCACAATGATGAAGTGGAATTCGGTACGCCGGTTGTCCCACCCTTAGAGCCATTTCGCTCCACCGCAGGGATACAACCGGAAACAATGAAGCTGGCACTACCCTCCTCATTTCCTGCGCACTACTTGGCGCGACTCCCAATTCACACCTTGCAGGAGCAAGAACTTCAATTGAGGAGGGGACAAGCTAATGATGCCCTGCAGGCCATTCGACTGCTGATTGGACAGAAGTCCTTTCAGTTTACATCCAATATGAGAAATGTCGATCCGGCAGCTTCAGTCACTAGACCCAGGGCTGCTATTGAAGCTCTGGGACGATCCATTTCGGCCCATAGGCGCGTGTACAACAAATGCCGGACGGCGATGATCGCTCTTAATATGCCGCCCGGAGAGTTGACTGCCGTGTATCAAGAAATTGAAGACCGGGATGTTAGGACAGACACAAGCATTCAGGAGCCCAACCAACCGGGCTCCGCACGGCAAACATTGAGTTGGATCTTCACTGCGTCCCAGGGTCTATCGCCGGAGCAGGATTTCATGGAAGAATGTATGTTCCGAATTGGTTGGGTCATGATAAAACATTGAAACGATTTGACATAGATTACCGGGTACATTGGCTACGGGCACGGGCGCACGCTATGCGTTGGGCCGAAGAATTAAGGCTGACCCACCATGAAATGTCTTGGACTACACAGTTCTTCCTTCATAAAGGGTTGACCTGGAAACGATGCAGGGACAATGTTTTAAACGCTACCCATCTAACGGGGACACCTTATTCATGGGGAGCCGTGGCTTATGCTGTGCGGCAAATTGATTTCTGGCTGAAGATGGCACAACGGGCGGAAATAATGTTCCAGAACGTAAATACAAACTATACCAGCAGATAGGAGTCCTTGTTTGTCAGAATAATTTATGACTTGTTTAAAGCGGCACTGGCACGTGATTTATGGTTGAAGTTACAATCTAGCGGCAAAGATTCAAGATCAACTCACCATCCATCCATGGCCCGCCCACAAAATGCTCAGCACCCGCTGCACCCGTTCTCACCCTTCAATCCTGTCTGTGTGTACGGTGACGTCGATATAAGTATCTGCCAGGATCAGATATATTACATGACCGGGCGCCTTAAAACAATCCTGCTGCAGCGCGTTGATGGTCCTCATACGGAGCAGCAGTGGCAGTGGTGGAATGTTCGTTTCCGTGCCGAAGTGGTGAGGCAAATTACGCAGCACCTCATTGCCCCTCTAAGACATGTTCATTAGGAACTAGCTAACGCCCTCATCGGCTGGGCAGTCGTTGTCAGAACAACTGTCGACATACCATATCTTTTGAGGACAATCTGTGCCTTTCTTCCCTTCATCAGCTCCACCTGGAAACTTACATATACGCCCGAGATGAAACAATTGCTTCATACGCCCCCACCGGAGCCCTCTTCGCGAGCAACAATGTTTCTTCGCCCATGGCCCAAATATCTCAATGAATGGTGGAAGTCTGGCAGTGGCAGCCTTAGATGTCAATATCATGTATCAGTAGATGGTAGTTGCCTAACTCACTTCATACATGCATAGCGGCACTTGCCCACCAGCCAAAAAAAGGTGAAAAATAGGGTCCTGCCGTGGAGCCGGGGG
>Ga0307513_10009275_pt1 | contig 12458 bp, 11 predicted proteins | sample 15_EM_MG_FD_202174 | JGI IMG/M metagenome (GOLD analysis project Ga0307513, IMG submission 202174) | Populus trichocarpa ectomycorrhiza microbial communities from riparian zone in the Pacific Northwest, United States - 15_EM | ecosystem: Host-associated > Plants > Roots > Unclassified | place... | reverse complement strand
CGCGACTTTTTCAGCCGGCCCCTTCACACCCTCTCCGCTTCCTTGCGCCTCGAGGCTGGCTGAGGGCTCAAGGCGGGCCTGCGAGCGAACGCGCTCATCGATAGCGCGGCGGTGACCCGCAGGCCGATCTTCCGCCCGACCAGGCGAGAGCCCGACAGCAATCTCGCTACGAACACCAAACTCTTCCGCAAGGCCACGCCGCTCGGCAAAAGCACTGACATAATCCAACGTGGTTTCCTTGGCCCCCGATCGGCCCATGCTGGCGCTGAGCGTTTTCATATCCTTCAACTCGTCGCGGCCGGCATAAAGCTGCACGCTGTCACGATGACGCGTCATCGCCACATAGGTCAGATGCCGATCCATGGTGCCTGACGCCATGACGAAGGCGCGATCGACCGTCGCTCCTTGGGATTTATGGATCGTCGTCGCGTAGCCGTGATCAAAGGCTTGGTAACTATTCACATGTATGGATACGGCACGGGCATTGTTCTGCCCTGCGCCGTCGAGACGTATTTGTAGTGCGTCCGGCTCGACGGCTTGCACCGTTCCAAGCATGCCGTTTTTGACACCGAGGTCGCGGTTGTTTTCCAGAAGCACGATCCGGTCGCCTGGCGCGAAGGATCGCTTGCCATCATTGGTCTGATAGACGACTTCACGGCCAAGCTCTCCCTGCTCCTGCTCCCCACGTGCCAGCCTCTGGCTGTCCTGCAGCGATGCGCGGATATCGGCATTGATAGCCCGGACATCGACGCGACGATGCGCCAATGCAATCCGCGATCCCGACGGACGCGCCTCCAGATCGGAGAGATAATCGCAGACCAGACCGGCTCGCGCCTCGTCGGGGTTATCCGAAAAGTTGACAGCGCCGCGGTCGGCGTAGCTAGCCAGCCCCTCGCCCGTGCGATGCGTGGCAAACGCAATCGATGCCTCCCGCTGCCAGCCTTCATTCTGCCGGCGGATTTCCGAAAGCTCGACCGCACCAACACGCTCGGCAATTGCCCGGAAGGGAGATCCCGCCCCGATCGCCTGAAGCTGCTCATGATCGCCGACAAGTACCAGCTTGGCGCCCCGCGCCTCGGCCTCGATCACGAACCGGGCCAGCTGTCGACTTCCCACCATGCCGGCCTCATCGATAACGAGAACATCGCCCTTTCCGAGCTGTCCCCTTCCTGCCTGCCAGCCATACTCCCACGACGCCAATGTGCGCGAAGCAATGCCCGAGGACTCCTCAAGTCCCTCCGCCGCTTTGCCGGCCAATGCTGCACCATGAACCCGAAACCCCTGCCGCTCCCAGGCATCGCGTGCGGCGGCAAGCATGGTGGACTTGCCAGCGCCGGCAAAGCCAATCACCGCCGCCACTTGCTCCCGCCCGGTGATATGCTGAACGGCGACACGCTGCTCCTGGCTCAAACCGGATCGCTCGATCACCCGCTCCCGATCGACCAGCAGCATGTCGCCGCTTTCAACTTTTCCAGAAAGTGAAGCCGCGGTTCTTGCCCTGATCGCATCGTCCTGTAGGCTCAATGCCCGATCGACATGATGTCGGTTAACGCCATGGCTGGAGGACTGTCCCATCCGGCCGGCACTCGCGGCCATGGCGTGCTCGATCTCCAGCATTTCACGTGTTGAATACCGCGCCAGCTCGCCGTTCTGCTCGGGCTGCAACTCGACCAATGCCGGCGATGCCATGACGGCGGCAAAGGCATTCTGGAAACCTTTGATATCGTCGATATAGCGATGCAGCGCCCGCGCCACATCGTGCCGGTCGAACACACTCTTTTCGCTGGTCAGGATCGACAGCACCTGCTCCGGCTTTTCCCGGATCAGTTCCGCGTTACGGCGTGCCGCCTTCTCGTCGATCCGCGTCCTTGATACGTCCAGCCCACGCCGATCCATCTGCGAGGCAAAGACACCCATATGCTCGGTCGGCTCGACCTCCAGCCCGCGTTCCTGGTGCGAACGATGATCGATCCGGACATCAAGCCCCGCCCGCACCAGTTGGCGGTTGGCGTGGTTCTCCCAGGCCTGGCGGATATCGCGAAGCTGCATATGCGAGGTCGGCTGATCGTGGTTCAAGAGCCACTTGTTCTCGCGCTCGATCAGCGTCTTTTCCCCAAGCCCATCGGGCCCGACCATCCGCGTCGTCATCAGCACATGGGCATGGAAGTTGCGGACGTCGCCTTCCGTGTGCGACTGGTGAATGGCGAAGTCCACGGCGGCGCCATAGCGGTTCGCAAGGTCACGGGCAAAGTCCCGTGTCAGCGAAAGCCTCTGCTCCGCACTCAGCTCATGCGGAAGTCCGATTTCGAACTCGCGGGCGACCCGCGCATCCTTGCGTTTCTCGGCATGCTCGACCGCATTCCACAGGCGAGACCGATCCAGCGCCCACTCCGCTTCGACGCCTTCCGGCAAAACAATCTCCGCATGCTCGACACCCTTCTTGCGGGTAAAGTCGTGCACCAGGCCATCGCGCTCATTCAGCATCATTGTTGCAGTCCGATAGGCGGCAGCCGCCACGGCGCTACGGCCGCCGCTGCGGGCTATCGGCTTCATGCTGCAATGATAAATTGCCAAATGCCATTCTCCGAATTGCAAATGAGGATATCAAGCACTGAGTTGCCCCGCAACTCGTAAGTGCGCCCTTGTATCTTCACTCGCTTCGCTCCCTCCGTCGGGATTGTGCAAGACGCACCAAAACCAGTACATATTTAGGGTTGTTCCAGACGACACAATTTGTAGCCTCCTTGAATGGCATGGAGGTCTAAATGGCAACCGAAAATTCCGGGACACTGGCGCTGCTGATCGACGGCGATAACGCTTCGCCAAAGATCGTCGTCGGTCTGATGGCCGAGATCGCCAACTACGGGACAGCCAGCGTCAAGCGCATCTATGGCGACTGGACTGGGCCCAACCTCAAAGGCTGGAAGGAATGCCTGCTCGAACATTCTATCCAGCCCATTCAGCAGTTCGCCTACACGACCGGAAAGAACGCCACCGATGGCGCAATGATCATCGACGCCATGGACCTGCTCTATACCGGCCGCTTCTCCGGCTTCTGCATTGTCTCCAGCGACAGCGACTTTGCCCGGCTTGCTGCCCGCATCCGTGAACAGGCGGTGACGGTCTATGGGTTCGGTGAACGAAAAACCCCGCGTCCCTTCATTACGGCTTGCGACAAGTTCGTCTATTTCGACGTGCTCAATGCAACGGCTGAAGAGATCGAAGAGGCAGTAGTCTACGCCCAAAAGCCAGCAGAGGCCAAGCCAACTGTCACAAAACCCGCGCCCCGGAAAGCGGGTCTGGATAAGGCGGCTCGGGACATGTTGACCAAGGCCATTATCGCCACGGCCGAGGAAGACGGCCGAGCTAATCTCGCTCAAGTGGGCGGGCACCTGGCGAAACAAGCGCCCGACTTTGATGCACGCAACTACGGTTTCCCCAGGCTGAGCGATCTCGTCAAAGCCTCTGGCATCGTCGATGTCGAGCGCGCCGCGGACAACCCAAAAACAATCCTGGTTCGACTCAGGAAGACATCGGCCGGCAGTACCAAATGAAAGGATAAAGATGGCGCGAAAAACGATCGAACAGCGCATCTCCGAATTGGAAGAACGCAAGAAGACGCTTAAGGCCCGTTTGGGAAAACAGGAGCGTGCCCAGGACACCCGCCGCAAGGTTCTCCTTGGCGCATTTGTGCTGCATCGGCTGGAGCATTCCAACGATGCAGACTTCACCCGGCGCCTCGGCGACTGGCTGCGCAAGGAGCTGCCCGGGTTCCTCACCCGTGATGGCGACAAGGCCCTGTTCGACGATATTCTCCAACCGGCGTCATCGCCGGAAGGGACTGACCAAGTTTCTGGCGAAGCTTCTGGCGAAGCTTCCGGGCAAGGGTCTGGCTATGGTCATACGGAATGACGGTTCCGATGCTCCTCAAATCGATCGCCAAGGCTCCAGTCCTCGCCGTCGCGTCCATCATCGTCGGCATCCTGTTCTCTGCGCTGCTGCTGCTCGGCAACTTTCTCATCCATCTGATCGTCGGCCTTGAGCACGGGCAGATCAGCCAGCTCGTTCAGATCGTCGCCAAATATCTGCCGCTCGTGTTCGGTGTGGGAGGATTGCTTTCAGCATTCATGACGGATGCTCCCATCGCCTCCGTGTTCGGCTCTGCCCGTTGGGCGACGGGCAAGGAGCTGCAGAAGCTCTCTGCAACGGAGGACGGCCTGCTGATCGGTCGCGATCCGGAGACCAACGCGCTGTTGCAGTACGACGGACAGGCCCATCTGCTGACCATCGCGCCGACACGAACCGGCAAGGGTGTTGGCACCATCATTCCCAATTTGCTGACGGCCGAGCGTTCGGTCATCTGCATCGATCCAAAAGGAGAAAACGCCCGGGTCACCGGTCGCGCGCGAGAACAATTCGGGCCGGTTCATATCCTCGATCCATTCGGCGTCACGGGCAAACAGTCCTCTTCCTTCAATCCTCTCGATATGCTCGATCCCGACGGGCTCGATGTGGCGGAAGATGCCAATACGCTGGCCGACGCGCTCGTGTTCGATGAGCCAGGCATGGCGGGTGACGCGCATTGGAATGAAGAAGCCAAGGCGCTCATCGCCGGGCTGATCCTCAAGATTGTCGTGGCGGAGTCGCCAGGGCGCCGGCACCTCGGAACCTTGCGCGAATATCTGACGCTGGCGCCAGAGCGGTTCTCCGGACTTCTGGCCCGAATGCAGGACATGGATGAGGCCAGCGGACTGATCGCACGCGCCGCCAACCGTCACCTTGGCAAGTCCGATCGGGAGGCGGCCGGCGTTCTGTCCGCCGCCCAACGTCACACCCATTTCCTCGACAGTTCGCGCATGACCGCGGTGCTTGCCCGGTCGGAGTTCCGCTTTGCCGATCTCAAGCGCAACAACGTCACGGTGTTTCTGGTCCTGCCGCCTGATCGGCTGTCCACCTATTCCAGATGGCTGCGACTGCTGATCACCCAGAGCCTCACCGACATGGCGCGCGAGGCCGTCTCCCCTGCCCGTCCCGTGCTCTATCTGCTCGACGAGTTCGCGGCTCTCGGCCATCTGGCTCCGGTGGAACGCGCCATGGGCCTGATGGCCGGCTATGGCGTCCAGCTCTGGCCGATCCTCCAGGACACTCACCAGCTGCGTGCCACCTATGGACAACGTGCAGGCACATTCTTGTCGAATGCCGCCGTACTCCAGGTGTTCGGTGTCAACGATATCGACACGGCCGAACTCATTGCCCGCTCGATCGGCAAGACCGACGCGCAGTATATCACCCGGTCCTGGAGCGAGGGCAAAAGCTCGTCCTCGGAACACATCTCGGCGCGTGATCTCATCAATGCCGATGAAATCATGAGGCTAGCGGAAGACAGGATGATCCTGCTCAGACAGGGGCAGCGGCCGGCGTGGGTCCGCAAGCTCCGGTATTACGCCGATCCAGAATTCAAAGGGGCCTTCGATCCGGCATGACCAACGAAACCGAACATCTTGCGAAAACGCTGGCCTTTATCCTCAGCGTCATACTCGATAGCGATGCCCAGAAACGGCAGCGTATCGCTCTGGCCTATCAGGAAGCCGAACAGCTCGTAGCAGCGATCGACAATGGCGACGCCCGACCGCGCATCGAGGCCTGCGTCAAACGCTTCGATCGCTATAAAGTCGCAGGCGACGTTGCGTGCGCCGGATGGATGCTGAAAGCCGTCCAGGAACGCGTCGAAGAACGAAATCTGCGTGGATGGAGAAAGCTGCAAAAGGTGATCGACCAGGCGAGCAAGCTTTTACTGCTGGCCGCCCCTACGCGTCACTGAGGCGCTGCAGGCAATCTCGGCGCGGACCGGCATCACTTCGCCACCGCTTTACCGAACCTGCTCATTTCGAATGCTCATTCCATCGCATTCTAATTTTCGGAATCTAGGCCAAGTGATTTTACGGGAAACATGTCTTCCCCATAATGGTGAAGCCGAGTGTGATGCCGTCGGCATAGCCAACGGACCTGCAGTGGCTTCTCGTATTGGTCGTGATGCGCGTCGACCGCGTCGCTACCGCAGACCTCACAGGACTGTCGTTCCAGTTGCCCCGCTTTCAGTGCTCTCTGGACCGCCAAATGGGCGTCATATTTGATGGGGTTTGCCCGACGCCAGTCGGCCTGCCGTGTCTCACTCTCTATCATGATGTGGCCCTGGTCATAGCGTTTCGAGTTACGAGCCAGGCAACGCCCCCGGTTCGTTGAGATATAACATAGGCAGTTGGGAACACCCACCTTCCCGTCTCCGTTGGCCTAATCTTTTGGTTTGGAGAAACGGACCCCGACGCCGCCACCATTTTCTGGGATGAACTCTATGCCTGCGGCCTCAAACGCGACGCGCAGTGCCTCAAGCGTCGCGGGATAGCTTGGCCGACCAGCTTCAATCCGAGTCACGGTAGCCGCCGTGACGTTAGCCCGGCTTGCCAGATCGCGAACACCCCATCTCAGTGCAGCTCTCGCCATTCGGACTTGATCGGCGCTCAACATTATAACCTTGACATAATCTCTGTATGATTCACACTAGCTGCGACCAACCACTTGGTCACTGCAGCCACGCAGGTGCTTGCGACACCTTACGTGGCCTGACCGCAATTCAAGCTTTAGGGAGCTCGGATCATGGCTGATTCTGAGAATAGCAGAACTTTGCCCGCAATCACCCGCAGAAAAATGCTTTTTGCGACAACGGCCTATCTAACCGCCCTGACGGACCATACCGCCCATGGCGCAGCGCACCCGTGCAGTGATCAAGAAACCAATGCCCGTGAAAACGTGTTGGCACTTTGGCGCGTTTGGTACGACGCACATGAAGAAGGAAAAAGGCTTTGTCACCAGCAACAGAGGCTGGAAACGGAAGTTTTGAAATCTGCCGGCGGTTTTCCAGTGATAAGGCTGGAGATACCAGGCGAGGACAAACCCGTCGTCGTGCAAACTTACCACGAAATCGATACCCTGTTACCGGGGGATACAATGTCGGAAGCAAGGAAGGCGGCCAAAGCTGAATTGGCGGCCAGTATCAAGAAATGGAACGCCGCCGATGAACTGCTCGGCTATAGCAGGACCCGTGATGCCGAAACCCAATTGGCCGGCTTTGAAGAAGCTTCGGCGAAGTCCCTTTGGGAGGCGCCCTCCCACACAACCTCAGACATCATTGCCAAGCTTCATGCGATTATTGAAACCGAGGACCCTGGCTCTCACTTCAAGGAAAGGCCATGGCCGCAGTTGCGGATGATCCTCGCCGATCTCGTCCGCATTGGACGCTCCGCATGATCATCAATATCCTTCCTCTTGTCCTGCCCCTCGCATCGTTATACCTTTCTGCAAATAAGGTATAACAGTTTGAATGTGATCCATGAAACAGATCGACATGATGTATCAGACGATGCTCGCCGAACTTGGGCAACGCTCAATAGATGCCGCCTGGGCCGCCGACTTTCCGCCGGACGGGCGATTTACTCCTGTCACGGTAAAACAGAGGCGCTATTGGTACTTCGACCGCCCGGACGGGGCGGGCGGTCGAAGTCGTCGGTATGTCGGTCCTGCAGATGATCCGGAAATCGCAACCCGCGTCGAAACGTTCAAAGCTGAGAAGGACGATCTTCGCGCACGACGTCGCATGGTCTCCTCCCTCACCCGCGAAGGCGGAATGATCGCGGCCGACCGCATGTCGGGCGATATCGTTGAGGCTCTGGCTGCCACTGGCCTTTTCCGGCTCCGTGCGGTTCTGATCGGAACCGTGGCCTTCCAAACCTACGCCGGGATCTTGGGAGTGCGGCTGCCCATGGCCGCGATACTCACCGGTGATGCCGACATAGCGCAGGACTATGCCATCTCCGCCGAGGTCGGAGACTCTCTCCCCCCTATTACCGACATCTTGCAGACGGTGGATCCCACATTCCGTCCAGTGCCGCATGTCTCCGGATCAGCGGCGTCCTCGGCATTTCAGACGGCTTCCGGCTACAGGGTCGAATTCCTGACGTCGAACCGGGGATCGGACGACCATATCGATCAGCCCGCAAGGATGCCTGCCCTTGGCGGTGCCAGTGCCGACCCACTTCGCTTTCTCGATTTCCTGATCCGAGATCCTGTGCGGACGATACTCCTCCACAAGTCCGGTGTCCCTGTGACAGTCCCGGACCCTGCCAGGTACGCTGTCCATAAGCTCATCGTCGCCTCCCGTCGACGCACAGATGGGCTGAGCGCCTTAAAGCGTGAAAAGGATATCCGACAGGCAGAGCTTCTCGTCGAAGCTCTACAGCAGACACGCCGCATTTCCGACCTGGCGCTCGTCTATAACGAGGCATGGGAGCGTGGCGAACGGTGGCAGGCTGCAATCCGTGCGGGCGCGGCCATGCTATCAGATCAGAGCCGCGACCGCCTCAGGGACTGTCTCAGGACAGGGGCAATCGATATTGGTGAAAACGTCACCATGCCGTTCTAAGGAAATCCCGATCAGATGGTCCCAATGCGCGTTTTGAGCGTGCAAATTGGGTGATCGGCGTCGCGGACCTCAATGTTGCCAGCGGTATAAGACCAAATAAATCAGCCGGGCATAGGGTTGCATCGTCCTCCTTATGTTGTCGGGATCGTGGGCATTGTCCCTAACCCGCCTTTGACACAGCAGAACCATTCACACGCAACAGCGCCATCAACATCGGACCAAGCGAGAACTCGCCGGCAGCCGCTCGGCGTGTGAGATCCCGCAGATATCCGCCGGCGGAATTGATCTGCCCTCCCCTCTCCAGGATGCAAGCCATCGCCGCGGCCGCATTTTCCGGCCCCATGATTTCGCAGGCCTCCTGGTACGCCGATGGACTGACGCCGAGCATCGACCGCACCACGACAGCTGCCGCCATCAGGTCGCGCCAGTTCGCCACGGCACCTCCCGGCCCGTACATCGTGATCTCGGGGCACGCCCTCAACACCATGCCAAGCGGGAAAGCTTTTATCGGCTCACTCGCCGGTCTGATGGCTTGGCTCGATTTTACCCCCTGCTTCGTTTCGGAGCGAGGTTCAGATTCATTGATGGAATCGGTATTTGAATTCTGTATGTGGCGCTCAGTTTGAATATCATTGGTGTCTGTTTTTCCTGCATTTACCTGCATTTCCAACAGATTGACGATTTCCTCACGGAGCATCTCCATTTCGTCGACAACGGGATCCAGATCACCAATCTGGGGCGCGTTTGGCAAGCGGGCGAGAAGGCCGATAAAAAGCGCCTCGATCATCCCCCAGTCCCCGGACGCCCCCTCCTCCATGGCAGCTGAGATCAGCTTGCGAACATCCCGCTTGCAAAGCGATAGTCGCTCCTTGACGAGCCGAAGGGCCTTGCGATCGGCGGCAACTTGCTGGGCCATGTGGGCGAGTTCGTCCGCGCGGGCACGTAACGGCGCCAGATTGAAGCCGAAGGCGTGTTCAATCGTACCGGCCTTGTCCTTGCGCGCGTAGCGCTTTCCGTTCGGACTATCCTTGCGGATGATCAGGCCAGCGTCGACGAGCGCCGCCAGGTGACGGCGCAAGGTGCTGCCGGTGATACCATGCGCACGGACCGTCAACTGATTGTTCGAGGGGAACACGACCAGTTCTCTCTCTCCGTCCAGGCTCTGCTCCGGATAGAACGACAACAGCGCGTTGAGCACCGACAGCGCTCGGTCCGTGACACCGAGCAAAGCTCGAGCCTCGCAGGCGTCGCGAAACACCTTCCACTTGTCGACCGATCGACTGGTCTTCGTTTCAGCCGTTGCCAGTTGCCTTTTCACCAAGGCAAGAGTCATCGGCCGCCGCCCAAAGGGCGTCGTCACACTTCCAATCTGCATTTTCTTCACCTTCCAAAAGGCAAAAGAAATCTGCTCACCAAAACGATGCCAAAGACTCTTGACTGGGATTCGTGGAAATGCGATTCTCGATCTTGCTTAAGGAATTGAGAGGGGCTTCCACGACGGAAACGTTTTGGGGGCCTTTTTCTTTTGTAGCGGTCTCTCCTTCTCGACCGGTTGATCTTATGACAGCCTCACTCTTCAGCGAGTGGAGTCGTCCTGATGATTGTACTCGCGCAGCAGATCCGGCATCCGTTCCGCCAGCCAGCGCGCGAAAGCATTTTCCTGCTTCGGAATGGTCACAGTCGTTCCAGACGACGTGCGTTTCATGCGGCCAAAGACCCTATCGCCAATAGTAAAGTCGATCGCCTCATCCGGGCTTGCCTCGCTCGGCTTGTCGGGCGTGCCGCTGGCGACGCGTGTCGCCTGTGCGATCCGTTCCGAACTGTCCGCCTTCTGAAACTCGACTGTTTGAACAAGCTTGCGAACAAGCTCTATCTTGCTTGAATCTCTCAGCAACTCCGCAAAGGCCGTCCATTTAGGGCGACCAATGCCCTTTGCCCTGCCTATAGCGAAAACGATGTCTTCCGGGATCACATCGGTGACACGGAAGAGATGAGACACTGCGGCCTCAGACAGGCCGAGGATCGGGCATATGGCGCGATGGGACAGCCCGGCACTTTTCAGCTGCACGGCCCACATTGCCTGTTCGATCCAAGTTAGGTTTTCCCTGACGCCATTTTCGAGGGACTGTTCCTCGATCAACTGGCGATCCGTCAATTCGCGGACATAGGCCTTGATCTTGATGGTTTCCGGCCGCTCGGCGCCCGCCATCAAGGCCTTGATCGCGGCCCAGCGACGGTACCCATAGGCCAGCTGATAGTGATCTCTCTTGGTGGGATGCGGTCGCACCAGCACAGGGATCTTTTGCCCTTCGCTCGCAATCGACATTTTGAGAGCGTCCAGCTCCTTCTCCGCCTCTTCGTCATTGTCGAAGCGATCCTTGTAGGGAGAGCGCTCCAGCTTATCCGGATCGAGAGAAATGATGCTGTCTTCAGTCAGTTGAGTCAGCGCTCGCCCCACATTGGAAATCACGGGAGACGAATGGCGCCGGGTCGGCAAAGACTTTTCTGACGCTTCCGCAGTCGAGGCGGCGTCGCCGCGATTTTCAGCGTCAGCCATTCTTTGAAGGATGCTTTTTTTCATGTGCTACGCCCCCAAACCTTATGGATCAGGCCAAGAATTTCGAAGTTGACGCGATCGGCACTTTCGATGGCCCGCTTCAGTGCCTCTCGGCCGACTTCCCCGGCTTCCAGTTCGTAAAGGGTCTTCTTGGCAACCGCAGCCCCGGCGATGGCCGTGGACTCAAGCGCTTCCGACACCAGAACGTCGTCGCCAAACAGCCGGCGCATGACGCCGGACATGTATTTTTGCGGACCATCATTCGGGTTCACACGTGTCAGCAGGAACCGGAAGAAATCATGCTCGAACTTCGCACCGAACTGCCCGAGGACTTCCGAGAGATCCGAGATCATGATGAGGAACTGGTTGCACGAGGCGACATCAAGCATGGCGGGATGAACGGTGATGATCAAAGACGTCGCAGCGTAGAGGGCCGCGAGCGTCGAATATCCGAGCGACGGGGGTGTATCGATGATCACGATATCGTACCGATCGTCGATGCTCGCCAGGGCATTGCTCAGGCGCTCAAAAAACAGGCCAAGATCATCTCGGTTTTTTGAGGTCAGATAAGACGGGGTGTCGAACTCGAAATCCATGAGCTCAAGATTTCCCGGCACGAGATCGACGCCGGGGAAATAAGTCGGCCGGATAATATCCGCCAGCGACCGCCGCTCATTGTCATATCGAATGGCCGCATATGTGGTTTCGTTTTCGCCAAGATCGAATTCTGGCTGAATACCGAATAGTGCTGTCATTGACGCCTGCGGGTCAAGGTCGAGGCATAGAACACGGTAACCCTGGAGGCCAAGGAAGTGGGCCAGATGAATGGATGTTGTCGTCTTCGAGCTGCCGCCTTTGAAATTCGCGGTCGCAATCACCTGAAGTTTTTCACCCTTGCGGCGATGAGGCAACAATTCTCCGGCGTCGTCAGGACGTAGTGCCGCGAGAAACGAACGCAGCTCCTTTACTTGGTCTACGGTATAGGTCCGGCGGTTGTTGTCCGCCCTTTCCGGCATTGGTCCCTTCCCTTCGATCGTCAGTTGTCGAAGAGTGCTTTCAGGAACTTTCAATAGCCGGACAAGATCGAGTGTGGAAAAGGTTCGGGCGAACGTCTTCTGCGCCGAAGGCGGATAGACGGCTTCGCGCATGTCGTTGAGTTCTGCAGAGAGTTTCGAAGTGTAGACTCCAATTTTCGATGCAGTATCTCTGACGTTTTGAGAAGCCGGTTGAAGCATTCTATCCTCTTGACGGTTATGACCACGTTACGAGATCATTACCGTCAGAAATGACAGAGAGACTCCGATTCTTCAAGGAGTTTTTGGTAAATGAAATGTTAACGCGCATCGCCGCGAATGCTAGGACTTTACAGTTGTAAAGATCGACCTGGAAGGGGGCTTTTCTGCTCCCCTCGCCCTGACATTAGGA
>Ga0307513_10009274_pt1 | contig 12458 bp, 12 predicted proteins | sample 15_EM_MG_FD_202174 | JGI IMG/M metagenome (GOLD analysis project Ga0307513, IMG submission 202174) | Populus trichocarpa ectomycorrhiza microbial communities from riparian zone in the Pacific Northwest, United States - 15_EM | ecosystem: Host-associated > Plants > Roots > Unclassified | place... | reverse complement strand
CATCGCCAGCATCGACGACGGGCGCGGACGCGAGGCGGAAAATCCGCTGCATCTGCCGCGCTCGGCGTGGCGCGACATCCTGATCCGCACCTGGAACGAGACCGGCAGCGACAATGTCGGACTGATCTCTGCCGGCGTCGCCTTCTACACCTTCCTCGCCCTCGTGCCGCTGATCGCCGCCTTCGTGCTGACCTATGGTCTGCTCGCCGACGCATCGACCGTTGCGGAGCATCTGCAGGTGTTGTTCGACCTGCTGCCCACCGACGCCGCATCCCTGATCGGCGAGCAGATGATCGCGGTGACCAAGACCGCGGCCGACAAGACCGGCATGGGGCTCGCGGTCGCCTTGCTCCTTGCGATCTATGGCGCGATGAACGGCGCCAGCGCGATCATCACCGCGCTCAACGTTGCTTATGACGAGGCCGAAACACGCAGCTTCATTCACACCACCTTGCTGTCGCTGGCGATCACCCTGGGACTGTTGCTGGTCGGCATATTGACGGCGCTGGCGATCAGCGCGCTGGCGCTGCTGGAAGGCCTGCTGCCATGGGCGCCGCCGTTCCTGATCACATTGATCCGGATCATCTTCTGGGCGGCAGCGGCGCTCGGCGCGAGCGCGGTCATCGCGAGCATATATCGCTACGCTCCCAACCGCCGCGCCGCGCGCTGGCGCTGGCTGACGGCGGGCTCGCTGTTCGGCACGATCGGCTGGCTGGCGATGACGCTCGGCTTCGGACTCTATGTCGCAAACATCGCCAATTACAACGCAACTTACGGCGCACTCAGCGCGGTCGTGGTGCTGCTGATGTGGCTATTCTTGTCGGCTTACATCCTGATTGTCGGCGCCGAGCTGAATTCGGAGATCGAGCATCAGACGGCGCACGACACGACGGTCGGTGCGCCCAGGCCGATGGGCGAACGGCACGCCTATGTGGCGGACACTCTGGGGGAGGTGCCGTAGCGGAAATCGGAAATCGGAGATCGGAAGTCGGAAATGGTCAGCAGCCTGCTCGATCCCCGATCTCCGCTAAAGCACCAGGCCCCGGTGAGCGCCGTGACAGCGCGACATGCGGCGCGTTTCAACCCGGCGGATATCGTCCGATATCGAGGACGTTGCGGCCGGATTTCCCGGCACCGAACGTCAATCGTGCGATCAGGCCCGACGCAGCGTCGTCGCGGTCGCGCCATTCCATGGACGCTTCGTGAAGCGCCGCGATCGCCATCACCGAATTCAACCCGATACCGCTGCCCGCGACGCCATCGCCTGCTGGACCCCGCTCATAAAGCTGCCCGGGCCTGGCCGGCATGCCTGCCAGACCGGGGCCTTGATCGGCGATTTCGAGAATCGTTTCGCCGGCGATCGTGCGCAGCGTCACGCGAATTCCACCGCCGACCGGCTGATACTTGATTGCATTGTCGATCAGATGGCTCAGCATCAGCCAGAGCTGGTTGTGCCACCCGAAGACATAGGCCGGCTCGAGCCGCGTGACGACGGCGATGTCGCGATCGGCGAACACGTCGACATAATGATCGAGGACGTCGCGCACGATCGTGTCGAGCGCCACCGCGGCCGGCGGATCGCGCTGCTGCGATCGCGCCTCGTGGATATTCTGGGTTTCGCGCAGCGTGGCCTGGAAACGGTCGAGGCTCGCCAGCGCGCGCGTGATCGCCGGGTGCTCGTCGCGTTCGTCCATCAGCGCGGCCTGCGCGCGCGCCACCGGCTCCTTGATGTCGTGCATCACGCGCCGCGCGAAATCGCGGTGGCTGAGCACGAGCTGCTCGATCCGGTCGAGCGCGGCGTTGACCTGCACCGCGAGCCGGTCGATCGGATGCGAACCCGCCCCCGACTCCGATCCCGAGAGCGCCGAGCGCCGGCTCATGTCGTCCTTGTCGAAGCCGATTATCACGTCGCTCAGTTCGGCCACCGCCGCCTTCAGCCGGCGATAGCCCCAGGCCTGCGCCGCCAGCCAGAACAGGCTCGCCATCGCGGCGAAGCCGGCAAAGCCGGCGGCGGCGGTCAGCAGCCGATCGCGCAGCTCGATCGGCCGCGCCAGCACGAGCAGGAAATAATCGTCGAGCGCGGTCACCTGCACGGTCAGCGTCTCACCCGCCGCGTCGGCGATCGTCAGCGGACGATCACGCTGGAGCCGGCGCACATCCTCGACGAGCCGCAGATTGCCCGCCAGCGGATCGCCGCCGCCGGGACCGGTGAGGAGGAAGCGCAGCGCGCCGTCGCGGCCGTGGACGGCCTCGAGCGCGGCGATCGTCGAGACCACCGGCGCGACCCGATCGACCGCTCGAAACATCGCGATCTGCCGCGCCAGCGCATCATGCTCGCGCGCCGTGACGGCGTCCCAGGCGAGCAGCGCGCCGCAGGCGGCGGCGAGCAGCGACAGCGCTATGCCTGCCGCCCACCAGCCGCGGAACGCCGCGCCCGTCATGCCGATCTGCGGTCGGGCAACGGCTGATCGAACCGGAAGCCCTGGCCCGGCAACGTCTGGATGAACGGACCGGCGCCGGCGTCGCGCAGCGCGCCGCGCAGGCGCGAAATCGTGGCGTCGATCACCGAATCCTGACGGTAGGGCCGGCGCGGCCCCCACACCCGCGCCCACAGCATGTCACGCGTCACGATATCGCCGTGATGCTGCGCGAGGACCAGCAGCGTTTCAAACACCTTGCCGTTGGCGTCGATCTGGCGCTGATCCCAGAAGGCGCGCCGAGGTCGGGCATCGATGGTCAGCCGATCGAAGACCAGCGGTCCCTCGGCGCGTTTCCTGGCCCGGCGCATCAACGCGCGAACGCGCGCGGCGAGTTCGGTCCAGTCGAACGGCTTGGCGAGATAATCGTCGGCGCCCAGATCGAGAAGTTCCGATATGCTGCCGCTGCTGGCGTCGCTGGTCAGGATCAGGATGGGCGCATCGATCCGCGCGGTCCTGAGCGCGGTCACGACGTCGCGACCGCCGAACCGCGACCCGGCGATCAGCAGGTCGAGGATATAGAGATCGGCTTCAAACTTGTCCGGCTGGCGTAATAATGCTTGCTCGCCTGCGACACAGCAGAATTCCACGCCCATGCCAGTTAGCGACTCGCGCGTCAGGTCGGCCCAGAACGGATCGTCTTCGAGCATCAATATGCGCGTCATGTTTGCCGATTCCCCCATCTTGCACTACAACGGTCATATGGCCGGGCGGCGCCCGGTTCATCTACAATCAGTGTCAGGTTCCTGAACGATGATATGGCTTGGGCGCGGCAATATCCTCATCCCGCTGCTGTTGCTGACGGCCGTGACGGCCTCGGCGCGGCCGGTGGAACCGCCGCCATCGTTCGCACTCTATGGCGCCGACCGCGCGCTCGAAGCGGCGCGGCGCACCAACCGGCTGGCGGACTGGGAAGTGGCACTGTCACTGCTCGCTCGCGCCCGCGACGAGAGCGTGACGCTCGACGGCGCCGCTGCCGATGTCGGCTATGTCGAGCGAATCGCCGAAGCACGCCGGGCGCTGGCCAACGATCCTGCGGCAGCGGCGATGTTCGATCGTCTGCCTGGCGGCGACCGTGGCCAGCTGCCCGAGGCGCTTCGGCAGCGCGTGCGGCTGGATGCGGCGGGTGCGTTCGCCGCTGAAGCACGTTTTGCCGGCGGCCAGCCGGCGATGTTCTATGCCCGCGCGCGATTTCCGATCCGCCTGACGATCCGCTCGCAGCACGGCGCACGCCGCTGCGGCAGGGACGCCCGCGACGGCTATGCCTTTTGCCGCTGGTATCCGGCTGCCGACGAGCGCGTCGCGATCGTCGTGCAGGCGCTGACGCCGGCCGGGCGGACGGGCGAATTCGAGATGTTCACCAATTGACGATTCTGCCCCCTCCACGCCTTCGTGGAGGGGAGTGCAAATACTTCACTCGGCAGCCGATCAATTGCCCACCAATGCCAGCGGCGCCCAGTAGCGCGGATGTCGCCAGCGCCCGCCGGGTGTGTCACGCAGCGCGATCATCGATCGGCGGAGCAGTTCGGCGCGGCTCCGGTCGGGCGAGGCGCTCAGCGCCTTGAAGAAATAATTCATCTGGCTCGCTGCCGCGCCATCGTCGAGCGGCCAGTGACTGACCAGCGCGGACTGGGCGCCGGCGAGGAAGAAGGCGCGCGCGAAGCTGGCGAGCGGGTCCGGATCGGAGACCAGCGGCGTTGCCGTGTCGCATGCGGTGAGCACCACCAGATCGGCCGACAGCCGCAAGGTCGATGCCTCCGACACGGTCAGCAGGCCATCGCCGCCGGCAGCGTCCGATGCGAGCAGCAGCGCGGGTTCCTCGCCGCCGCGGATCACGCTGTGCGTCGCGAACACGAGCACGCCCGCCGCCCGCGGAGCCGAATCGTCGGTCAGCCATTGCTCGGTCGCGGCAGTGCCCTCGCGAATGACCGCACGGTCGCCGAACAGGTGTTCGAGCTCGCGCAATTGCCGGTCGACCTGATGCAGCATCGGCAGCCTAGTCCCTACCGCTGCGCGCGAGGCGGCCGGATCGACCAGGCCGAGAGCGACCACGGTCCGCACCTCCCTGGGCGCCGAAGCGGCTAGTTGCCGGACAGCGCGGAGGCTGTCGACCGAAGGCAGACTATCAACCGATGGCAGGCTGGCGATGGCGATCCGATCGACCAGCCAGCGGTGGCGATAGCGCAGCACCGCCAGCGGGATGCGCGCCAGCGGTCCCTCCGCCACCACTTGGAGCTGGTTCTTGCCCGCGATGAGATCGGCAAAGGGCGCGAAGAGCGTGGCGCCGAGCCACTCCGCGCTCGTTATCGGAAAGTCGTTTCGTGCCCGACCGCCCAGACTGCCGCGCGATCGTTCATCGGGCCCGACCGCGGCACGAATCGCGTCGACATGGTCGCTGAAGCGGGCGACGTCGCGATCTTCCAGCAGAATTTGCCGCGCTTGGTCGTGCGTCACCACCCAGACATGATAGCCTTCCGGGGAGGGGATCGCGAACAGCAGCGCCGCGTCGCGTTCGAGGCGTGCGCGCGCCTCGGCGAGTGCCAGCGGTTGCGGCACGATCGCGGCGAGATAGTCGGGATGTTCGGCCTTCAGCTGCGCCGTCAGCCGGTCGAATTCGGATCGCGCGTTCGCCATTGCCCGCGCAACGGCGGTGGCTTCCTCGCCAGCCGGAAGACCCAGCGACTTTCGCTCGTCCCCGGAAATCCGGCGCAGCAATTGCTGACGTTGCGCCTCAATCGCGCCGATCGCATCACCGCCGCGGGTTCGCCGCGCCGCGAGCCGGCGGAGCGCGCGCGCGGCGGTCGATTGCTGCGCAGATTGTCCGGCAACGAAGGCCTCATCCATCAGCGCGGGCGTATCGCCGCCATCGGCCGCCGCGCGGTCCAGCAAGCGCAGCTGATCGAGGAACAGCGACCGATCGGCATCCTTCAACTGATCGTCGGTCGGCGCCGCGAGGATATTGATCGCAATCCGTTCGCGCGCCAGCGTAGCGGTCTCGGCATACCAGCGGCGGGCGTCCGCTTCGCCGCCCGGCGTGTTGGCCAGCAGCCGCGCGATCCGGGTGCGGATGTCGATGATGTCGGGATGATTGGCCGCCAGCACGCGTTCGTCGATCGCCAGCGCCTGCCGGTAGCTGGCGAGTGCATCGCCGGGTTTTTGCCGGGCGATCTGGACGTCGCCGAGCAGCATGATCGTCGCGGCGACGTCGTAACGGTTCGAACCCGCGCCACCGCGCCGCGCGATCGCACTGCGAGCGGCGATCTCGGCTCCGGTCGAGTCGGCGCTGTCGAGCAGCGACTTCGCGAGCGCGGCTTCCGCCCGGGCGATCAGTTCCGCGCTCGGCCGTTCGCTGGCCGACTCGACCGCGATCGCCTCGCGCAATCGTGCCTGCGCCGTGACATGATCGCCGAGCATGTCGAGCACACGCCCTGATGGAATCAGCGCGTAAGGGAGCCTGACGCGTTCGCCGATCGCGCGCCAGCTGGCGATGTTGGTCTCCAGCACCGTCCGGGCGTCGCCGAACCGGCCGATGCGCTCGAGCAACGCCGCATACGCGATCTGGGTCATCAGCATTTCGCGATTGCGCGGCGCTGTTTTCGAGAGACGGATCGCATAGGCTTCGCGGATCGCCACTTCGGCTTCGTCGAGCCGGCCGAGCCGCATCAAGGTGAGTGCGACATTGTTGAGTCCGATCGCGATCGACGGATGATCGGGCTTCTGGATCCTGCGGCGGATCGCCAGCGCCTGCGCCGACATCGCCAGCGACTCCTCGAGCCGGCCCTGATTATCGAGGTTGCGCGCGACATTGGTCCGCATCGTCGCGGCAAGATCCGATTCGGCGCCGTCCACACGATCGACGATCGCCATCGCGTCGCGATAATAGGGTGCGGCGTCGGCATAGCGGCCGGCGCGATCGAGCAGGACACCATAGTTGGAATAAGCGATCGCCAGCCCGCGATCGTCGGCGGGGCGCAGCCGGCGCTTGATCGCGATGTTCAACAATTGATAGCGCTCGGCATCGGCCATCCGGCCGAGATGGCTGTAGGTCGAGGCGAGCGCATTGGCCGCGACGGCGCGATCGGCGCTCGTCTCACCGAGGACTCGCGTCGCCGCGTCGAGATAGATGAGCGATTCGCGCTCGGCCACGTCGAGCCGGTCGGCCATCAGAGCGGTATCGGCAACCCAGCTCAGCAGATCGAAACAGGCGTCCGGCGCGGCGCCGCGCCGCTCGCGGCAAGCATCCAGCTCGGCGTCCAGCTTTGCCAGCGCCGGACTATAATCGCCGGCGTCATAGGCCGCCTCGGCGCCCGTGCTGGGTTCGACCCGGGCTGCCGCGGATCGATCTGCGGACCACCCTGGCGGTTCCGATGCAATGACGGCGGCGCATGCAACCGACAGACGAAGCGCGTGCACCAGGACCCGGATCGCCAACATCTTCCCTCCTGCATCGCGATCTCTGCAGAAACGCGTGCAAGGGCTCACCGCGAATAGCAAGTCGAAAGTCCAAGGAAGATATCCGTGGGCGACATCAATTTGCGAGTGCAAAAATGTCAATCTGCGGTGGATAACGATGACGAAAATCAGGATATACGTAGATTTATTGCCTGCAACCTCTTGGCATTATCGGTACGGCGATTGCTCCGCGTCTTCCTGTAGAACCCAGCCTGCCGTCAGCGCGGTGACATGGCCCGTAAACAGCACCGAGAAATCGGCGACGCCATTGCCGTCGGTCTCACCCGGCAACAAGGTCGCGTTGCCACCGGCATCGAACGCCAGCGCGAACTGGCCGGCGACGGTCGAGAAGCTCACGACCCGGCTGAACGCGTCGTTGACGCCGGCGGAGTATGAGGCTCGCTTTGCCATCCCCGCATCTGCGTCAATTGCCGGGACCAACGGATAGTCCGCTTTTCCCCTGTGCGACCGCTCCAGCACGCTTCGCGCCCACCCCGCGCCTGCGGCGCAGGGAGGATGAAGAACGCCCACCCTTCCCGCTTCTCATTCCCTCGCCTTTTGCCTACAGGGTTTGTAATGCCGGCAAAAACGGCCGAAGGGCTCGCATATGCAATTTCTGCGCACGCTGTTCTGGATCCTGATCACCGTGGTGGTCGTCGTCTTCTCGATCCAGAACTGGAAGACCGTCGATATCGAGTTGTCGAGCATCCGCATCGATTTCAAGCTCCCCTTCCTGCTGATCGCGACGTTCCTCGCCGGGCTGGTCCCGACGCTGATCGTCAATCGCATGGCGCGGTGGCGCCTGCTGCGCCGGCTCGAAACCGCGGAACGCGCGCTCCAGCAGATCGCAGCGCCCGCATCGCCGCCGAAGGCCGCCGCCGAAGGCCGGCTGCTGCCGCCGGGTTCGGTTCCCTCCGCCGTGCCACCGGGGATCTCATGACCAGCTCGATCTACGTCGCCCTCGATACGCCCGATCTCGAACGGGCGAAGGCGCTTGCGCTCAAGGTCAAAAATCATGTCGGGGGCATCAAGCTGGGTCTCGAATTCTTCTCGGCCAATGGCCGCGCCGGCGTCCGCGAGATGGCCACGCTCGGCCTGCCGATCTTTCTGGATCTCAAGCTCCACGATATCCCCAACACCGTCGCCAAGGCGGTGCAGGCGCTGCGTCCGCTCGATCCCGCGATCCTGACCGTCCACGCCGCCGGCGGCCGGGCGATGATGGAGGATGCCAAGGCGGCGGCGCCGACCGGGACCAAGGTCGTCGCCGTGACCGTGCTGACCAGCCTCGACGATGACGATCTCGTCTCGATCGGCCTGCGCGGCGATTCGCACGAACAGGTCCTGCGGCTGACCGAACTCGCGCGCGAGGCCGGGCTCGATGGCGTCGTCTGCTCCGGCGAGGAAGTGCGCGCGGCCAGGAAACTGTGGCGCGACGGCTTCTTCGTCGTCCCCGGCGTGCGCCCGGCCAATGGTGCCGCGGGCGACCAGAAGCGCGTCGTGACGCCGCGCCAGGCGCTGGACGACGGCGCGTCGATCCTCGTGGTGGGACGGCCGATCACCCAGGCGGAGGATCCCGACCAGGCGGCGCGGGCGATCGAGGCAACGCTATAGCTTGCGTATGTAACCCGCACGCCTGCAGGTTTTCGGCCGCATCAGGTCAGCGCGACGATCAGCCAGATCGCGCCCGCCAGCAACAGCACCAGGATCACGCACCCCAGTCCCTTCGCGATCCTCGGATGCAGCTGCCCGAAGGCGTGGCCGATCAGTGCGCCGACGATATCGCCGAGTATGTCGGCGACGAACCCGACGAGTCCTTCGACGATGCCATCGACCATGCCGCCCTCCCGAACCCGCCGAGGCTGCCACAGCGGCCCATGGCCGACAAGCAATCGCTGGTTCCCCTCGCCTCCCTCCTCGTCGTAAAGGAGCCGCATGCCCCGAATCAGCGCAAAAATCTGCGGTCTCTCGACCCTCGAAACGGTCGGTGCCGCGGTCAACCACGGCGCCAGCCATGTCGGCTTCGTGTTCTTCCCGAAGAGTCCGCGCCATCTCGATCCCGATCAGGCGCGGGCGCTGGCGGCGATCGTGCCGGCGCATGTGGCCAAGGTCGCGGTGGTGGTCGATGCCGATGACGATTTGCTCGCGCGTATCGCCAGTTTCGTCGACGTCTTCCAGCTGCACGGTGCCGAGCCGCCTGCCCGCGCCGCCGCCGTCAAGGTGCTGACCGGCCGCGAAATCTGTACGGCCGTGTCGGTCCGCACGCGCGCCGATCTCACCGCCGCCGCTTCATTCGGCGGCGCCGCCGATCGCATCCTCTACGACGCGAAGACGCCGGCCAATGCCGCGCTGCCCGGCGGCATGGGCTTGCGCTTCGACTGGAAATTGCTCGACGGCTTCAATCATCCGCTGCCATGGGCGCTCTCCGGCGGGCTCGATGCCGGCAATGTCGCCGACGCCGTCGGCATCACCGGCGCGCGGCTGGTCGACGCGTCGACGGGCATCGAATCCGCCCCCGGCATCAAGGACGTCGCGAAGATCGCGGCGTTCCTGAAGGCGGTCGGGAAGCTATGACTGCGCTCGACACGATCGGATGAGATGCTAAACGCCTCGCTTATGACCCTGCCCAACAGTCTCAGATCACAGCCCGACGAACGCGGGCATTTCGGCCAGTTCGGCGGCCGCTACGTCGCCGAGACGCTGATGCCTTTGATCCTCGATCTCGAGCGCGAATATCGCGCCGCGCAGGTCGACCCGGCATTCAAGGCCGAGCTCGACTATCTGCTCAAACATTATGTCGGCCGCCCCAGCCCGCTCTATTTCGCCGAGCGGACGACCGCCGCGCTGGGCGGCGCCAAGGTCTATTTCAAGCGCGAGGAATTGAACCACACCGGCGCGCACAAGATCAACAATTGCATCGGCCAGATTCTGCTCGCCCGCCGCATGGGCAAGACCAAAATCATCGCCGAGACCGGCGCCGGCCAGCATGGCGTCGCCACTGCGACGGTCGCCGCCCTGTTCGGCCTGTCCTGCACGATCTTCATGGGCGCGGTCGACGTCGCGCGGCAGCAGCCCAACGTGTTCCGGATGAAGCTGCTCGGCGCCGAGGTGATCGCAGTCGAATCGGGTGCGAAGACGCTCAAGGACGCGATGAACGAGGCGCTGCGCCACTGGGTCACCAACGTCCACGACACCTTCTACATCATCGGCACCGTCGCCGGCCCCCACCCCTACCCCGAACTCGTCCGCGATTTCCAGTCCGTGATCGGCAAGGAAGCGCGCGGACAGATCCTCGAAGCCGAAGGGCGCCTGCCAGACATGCTGATCGCCCCGGTCGGCGGCGGATCGAATGCGATCGGCCTGTTCCATCCGTTCCTCGACGACCCGCACGTCGAGATGGTCGGTGTCGAGGCCGCCGGTGACGGCCTCGAAACCGCACGTCATGCCGCCAGCCTCGCCGGCGGATCGCCCGGCGTGCTCCACGGCAACCGCACCTATCTGCTGCAGGACGAGGACGGCCAGATCACCGAGGCGCATTCGATCTCGGCCGGTCTCGACTATCCCGGCATCGGCCCCGAACATGCGTGGCTGCACGACATCGGCCGCGTCCGCTATGTGCCGGTCACGGATGCCGAAGCCCTCGCGTCGTTCCAGCGCGTTTGCCAGCTGGAAGGTATCATCCCTGCGCTCGAATCGGCGCATGCGACGGCGGCGGCGGAGAAGCTGGTGCCCGCGATGGACAAGGACAAGATCGTCATCGTCAACCTGTCCGGCCGCGGCGACAAGGACATCTTTACCGTCGCGGACGCTTTGGGCGTGAAGCTGTGAGCGATCGCATCGCCACAACCTTCGCCCGCGCGCGTGGCGAAAACCGTGCGGCGCTCGCGACGTTCGTCACCGGCGGCGATCCGACCCCGGCCGATACGGCGACGATTCTCGACGCGCTCGTCGAAGGCGGCGCCGACCTGATCGAGCTCGGCATGCCGTTCACCGATCCGATGGCCGACGGTCCGGCGATCCAGCGCGCCAATCTGCGCTCGCTGGCGGCCGGCACGACCACCGCGGCGCTGCTCGACATCGCCCGCGCGTTTCGCCAGCGTCATCCGGACACGCCGCTGGTGCTGATGGGCTATGCCAATCCGATGGTGCGGCGCGGCCCCGACTGGTTCGCCGCCGCCGCGCGCGATGCCGGCGTCGATGGCGTGATCTGCGTCGATATCCCTGCCGAGGAGGATGATGCGCTCGGGCCGGCATTGCGCGACGCCGGCGTCCACCCGATCCGACTGGCAACGCCGACCACCGACATCGCGCGGCTGCCGGCGGTGCTCGCCGGCGCATCCGGCTTTCTCTATTATGTCTCGGTCGCCGGGATCACCGGACAACAGCAGGCCGCGCAGGATTCGATCGACAGCGCCGTCGCCCGGCTGAAGGCCGGCACCGACCTGCCCGTCGCGGTCGGCTTCGGCGTGCGCACGCCCGAGCAGGCGATGGCGATTGGCCGCGTTGCCGATGGCGTCGTCGTCGGTTCGGCGATCGTCGATCTCGTCGCCGCGCATGGCGCCGATGCCGCAGGGCCGGTGCGCGCCTATGTCGCTTCGCTCGCCGCGGCGTTGGCCGGCGCCCGCCAGGAGGAGGCCGCATGAGCTGGCTCAACCGCGTCCGTCAGTCGATCCCCTTCATCGCCAAGCGCGAGACCGCCGACAATCTGTGGCACAAATGCCCGGGCTGCGGGCAGATGGTGTTCCTCAAGGAATATGAGGAAAATCTCTCGGTCTGCCCGAAATGCGAACATCATGGCCGGATCGGCGCCAAGATGCGCTTCCGGCAGATCTTCGACGAGGGCGGCTGGCAGCTGCTCCATGCGCCGCAGGTCGCGCTCGATCCGCTGAAGTTCCGCGATTCGAAGCGCTATATCGACCGGATCAAGGCGGCGCGCGCCGCGACCGGCGAACCCGACGCGCTGCTCAACGCCGAAGGCCGGATCATGGGGCACAAGGCGGTGGTCGGCGTCCAGGACTTCGCGTTCATGGGGGGATCGATGGGACTCGGCGTCGGCGCGGCGTTCGTCGCCGGCGTCCGCGCCGCGCTCAGGGCGCATGTGCCCTATGTGATCTTCACCGCCGCCGGCGGCGCGCGCATGCAGGAGGGTATCCTTTCGCTGATGCAGATGCCCAAAACCACCGTCGCGATCGCCGAACTGCGCGAGGCCGGCCTGCCCTATATCGTCGTGCTGACCGATCCGACCACCGGCGGCGTCACCGCCAGTTACGCGATGCTGGGCGATGTCCAGATCGCCGAACCCGGCGCGCTGATCGGCTTCGCCGGCCAGCGCGTGATCGAAAGCACGATCCGCGAGAAACTGCCCGAGGGCTTCCAGCGCGCGGAATATCTGCTCGAGCATGGCATGATCGACATGGTCACGCACCGCAAGCAGCTGCGTGAGACGTTGGGTCAGTTGATCGGATATCTGGCGCCGGAACAGGTGGCGGCTTAGTTTTCCCCCTCTCCCCTTTGGGGAGAGGGCCGGGGAGA
>Ga0307513_10009272_pt1 | contig 12458 bp, 13 predicted proteins | sample 15_EM_MG_FD_202174 | JGI IMG/M metagenome (GOLD analysis project Ga0307513, IMG submission 202174) | Populus trichocarpa ectomycorrhiza microbial communities from riparian zone in the Pacific Northwest, United States - 15_EM | ecosystem: Host-associated > Plants > Roots > Unclassified | place... | reverse complement strand
CGTGGCCCGGCTGGGTGCGGGGTCCGTGGTGGCGCTGCGGCATCGCGGCCCGGCCCTGCTGATCCGTCCCGACGGGCACCTCGCCTGCCGGGGAGACGCCGCGGGCTGGCTGGAGAAGGCCCTGGGTGCGCGGCCCCGGCAGCCGGCGGCCAGATGACCGGACTGCGCGAACGGAAGAAGGCGGAGACCCGGCGCGCCATTCAGGGGCACGCGCTGCGGTTGTTCCTGGACCGGGGATACGACGCCACCACCGTGGAGGAGATCGCGGCGGCGGCGGGCGTCTCGCACATGACCTTCTTCCGGTATTTCCCCAGCAAGCGGGCCGTTGTCGAGAACGACGACTACGACCCGGTGCTGGCCGCGGCGATCCGCGCCCGGCCGGCCGGCGAGGATCCGCTGACCGCGATCCGCCGGGCGCTCGTCGGTGCGCTGGGCGCGATGCCGGCGGCCGAGCGGGAGACCACCCGGATCCGGGCCCGGCTCATCCTCAGCGTGCCCGAGTTGCGGGCCGGACAGATCGAGTCGCAGCGCACGACCCGCGCGCTGCTCGCCGAGGCGATCGCGGATCGCGGCACCGGAGCGGAATCGGCGTTGCAACGCGGCGTGCTGGCGGCCGTCGCGCTGGCGGTGCTCTCGGTGGCGCTGGAGGAGTGGGCGGCCGGCACCGCGGACGACCTCGCCGAACTCGTCGATTGCGCATTCGAGGCGCTGGAGAGCTAGCCGCGCGCAGCTTCGCGCAGGCGGGCCGCCGCATTCCTGATCGGTCCCGCCGGGCCGTTGACAGTAGGTGATCTCGTCGGTACAACAAACGCACTGCATCTCCCGGCGGCTGCTCCCACCCCCCAGCCATCCCGGACCGGCCGCCGTGGCATGCCCTCCCAAAGGCTCAATGAGGAGCTTCCCGTGGCAGAGCTGTACGCCCCCGCGCCCGCTACGGAGGACGCCGGGGTCAAGGCGCGCGTGCAACGCTTCGGCGGTTATCTGGCCGGCATGGTCATGCCCAACATCGCGGCGTTCATCGCGTGGGGCCTGATCACCGCGCTGTTCATCCCCACCGGCTGGATGCCGAACGAGAAGCTCGCCGTCCTGGTCGACCCCATGATCAAAGTGCTGCTGCCGGTCCTGATCGGATACACCGGCGGCCGGATGGTGCACGGCCAGCGCGGCGCTGTCGTCGGCGCGGTGGCCACGGTCGGGCTCGTGGTCGGCTCCGACGTGCCGATGTTCTTCGGCGCGATGATCGTCGGCCCGCTGACCGCGTATCTCCTCCAGCGCATCGACCGGCTGACCAGCGCCCGGACCCGGCCCGGCTTCGAGATGCTGGTCGACAACTACAGCGCCGGCATCGTCGGCTGCCTGGCCGCGCTGGCCGGGGTGGTCGCGATCGGACCGATCATGCGGACGTTCACCGCGGCCGCCGGCAACGGCGTCGAGTTCCTGATCAACCATCACCTGCTGCCCGCCGCCGCGGTCCTGATCGAGCCGGCCAAGGTGCTGTTCCTCAACAACGCGATCAACCACGGCGTGCTCGGCCCGCTGGGCGTCGCCGAGTCCGCCGACACCGGCAAGTCGATCCTGTTCATGTTGGAGACCAATCCGGGTCCCGGCTTCGGCATCCTGCTCGCCTACCTGCTCTTCGGCCCGAGGTCGCTGCGGCCGAGCGTGCCGGCCGCGATGGCGATCCAGTTCCTGGGCGGCATCCACGAGATCTATTTCCCGTACGTGCTGATGAAGCCGAGCATGGTGCTGGCCGCGATCGCCGGGGGCGGCGCCGGGATCGTGACCTTCATGGCGACCGGGGCCGGCCTGGTCGCCACCCCCTCGCCGGGCAGCATTTTCGCGTACCTGGCCGAGACGCCCCGCGGTGGCTTCGTCGGAGTGCTGGCCGGGGTCGTGATCGCGGCGGGGGTGTCGTTCACCGTCGGCTCGCTGCTGCTCGGCTTCGGCCGGCTCGCCCGCGACGAGGAAGGCCTCTGATGGCCCGCGACCAGGGGGCCGCTGGGCTGGCTCGCGACGTGGAAGGGCGTTGAGGTGGCGAGTATTGCCGGTGGCAGCGTGCGGAAGCTGGTCGTGGCGTGCGATGCCGGGATGGGCAGCAGCGTGATGCTGGCCAGCCAGCTCCGGCGCGAGCTGCGTGCGTTGCCGGTGACCGTCGAGCACCACGCGGTCGCCGCGATCCCCGCCGACGCCGACGTCGTGCTCTGCCACGCCGGCCTGGCCGAACGCGTCCGGCGCAGCGCGCCCGGCTCGATCGTGGTCGGCTTCCGGGTGTTCCTCGGCGACCCGAGCGTGGCCAAAGTGGTCGCCGCGATAAAGCAGGACCGACCCGTCGACAGTGGTCCGTAGCGTGCTCGGTCGGATGCCGACGGACCACGTCGTCGCAATGCTCAGCGCGTCGCCGCCGCAACGGGCGGCCGGCGTGTTGCTCGCCATGCCCAAGGACCGGATCGACCGGCTGCTCGCGGCGATGGACGGCCGGCTGATCGCCCGGATGCTGATCGCGGCCGAGCCGGCCAAGCGGGCCGCGCTGCTGACCCACCTCGACGACACCCGGCTGGCCGCCGAGTTGGCCCTGCTCCCGCTGGTCGAGGCGGCCGCCGTGCTGGCCGGGCTGCCGAGCGACCGGGCGAACGCGCAGCTGACCCGGGTCTCCTCGGAGCACCTCGCGATGCTGCTGGCCGCCCTGCCCACCCCGCAGCGGCGCCGGCTGGTCGAGGTGATCGACCCGCTGCGCCTCGCCGACCTGCGCCGGGTCGGCTACGAGAAGGCGGTGGTCGAGTCGCTACGGCGTACCGCGGCGAACCTGCAGTGGGTCCCCGACGACGCCGGCACCAACCTGTTCGCCTGGGTCTTCCACCGGGTCTTCGGGATCTCGCTGTGCTATGTGGACAGTGGCGGGCTGGAGTCCGGCGCGGTGTCCGCCGCCCACCGGGTCTTCGACGTCGAGCAGGTGCAGGGTGTGCTGCTGGTCTCGAACGCGCCGCCCAGCGCCGCGGCGTGCGCCCTGGTCGCCGATCCGCGGTACGCGCGGACACCCGCCCTCGTGGTCACCTGGGCCGCCGACGACAATGACGGGGCGCTGGGACGCGCCCTGGTGAGGCTGGCCGAATGAACATTCGCCCCGCCGGTGCGGCTTCGACGCGGTCGTTCGCCCGGCCCGTGCTGGAGTCGCGCGCGATCCGGGTGGCCGAGTCGGCCCCCGACCGCGAGTCGGCGATCCACCGCTGCGCGGACGTGCTCGAGGAGATCGGCGCCGTGCACCCGGCGTATCGGGAGGCCATGCTCGACCGGGAGTGGGCCATGTCCACGCACCTGGGCGAGGGCATCGCGATCCCGCACGGCCTCGACGCGTCCCGGTTGCTGGTCCGCCGGGACTCGCTGGCCGTGCTGCGGTTCCCGGACGGCGTCGGTTGGGACGGCGGCCGGGTGTTCGTCTGCGTCGCCATCGCGGCCCGCGGCGACGGGCACCTCGCGCTGCTCGCCGCGCTCGCCGCGATCCTGCTCGACCCCGACCGGGCCCGCGCGCTGCGCGAGGCCACCGACCCGGCCGAGATCGTCCGGATGCTGAACTCGGTCGAGGACGAGCCATGATCCGGACCGTCAAGCTCGGTTCCGCCGCCGGTCTGCACATGCGGGCGGCGGCCCTGGTCGCGGCCGCCGCGGCCGAGCAGCGCGTGCCGGTGACAGTGCGCCGCGGCGAGCATGCCCCGGTGCCGACCGACAGTGTGCTCGGATTGCTGACACTGGGTGCGACGTACGGCTGTGAGTTGACCCTCGAGGCGAGCGGCGCGGGTGCGGTCGACGCGCTGGCGCGGCTGGCCGACCTGCTGTCCCGGGAGCTGGATGTCGCCCGTGCTTGAAATGCTTCGAGGACTCGGCGCGAGCGCCGGCACGGCCACCGGCCCGGCCTACCGGCTGGCGGATCCGCCCCGGTTGCCGGCGCCGCGCCCGGTGTCCGACCCGGGCGCCGAGCTGGACCGGGCGGTCGGGGCCATCGACGCGGTCTGCGCCGACATCGGCCGGCGCGCGGCGGCCGCCGACGATCCGACCACGACCGAGATCCTGCGGGTGCAGGCCGCGCTGGCCGCCGACCGGACGCTGCGCGACGGGGTCGCCCTGGCCATCCGGGCCGGGCACGAGGCGCCGCACGCCGTCGCCGCGGTGCTCGGCGAGCACCGGTCCGCGCTGCTGGCCGCGGGCGGGCTGCTCGCCGCCCGCGCCGCCGACCTGGACGACCTGCGGGACCGGGTCGTCGCCCGCTGCCTGGGCCTGCCGATGCCGGCGCTGCCCGAGCCGGGCTGCCCGTACGTGCTGATCGCCGTCGACCTGGCCCCGGCCGACGCGGCCCTGCTCGACCCGGCCCGGGTGCTGGCCGTCGTGACGTCGGCGGGCAGCTTCCTGAGCCACACGGCGATCCTGGCCCGGGCCCGCGGACTGCCGACTGTGGTCGCGTGCGGGGGAGCGCTCGACATCGCCGACGGCACGGTGCTCACCGTCGACGGCACGGCCGGCCGGGTCACGGTCGGCGCCGCGCGGGAGCGTTCCGCTGCGGAGCCGCCGGCCTCCTGCCCGCAGCCGGCCGAGCTGCCCGGGCGGACGGCCGACGGGCACCCGGTCGCGCTGCTCGCCAACATCGGCTGCGCGGCGGAGCTGACCGGCATCTCCGTCGAGGGCGTCGGGCTGTTCCGCACCGAGCTGCTGTTCCAGCACCACATCGACCCGCCGACGATGTCCGAGCAGGTCGAGGCGTACGCGGATGTCTTCGCCGCGATGCCGGAGCGGCAGGTGGTGGTCCGTACGCTGGACGCCGGCTCGGACAAGCCGCTGCCGTTCCTGCGGGAAAGCGACGAGCCCAACCCGGCCCTCGGCATCCGCGGGCTGCGGGTCGCCCGGCGCCGGCAGGACATCCTGCAGACCCAGATCGCCGCGATCGCGGCCGCCGCGCACGGCTCGACGGCCCGGGTCGCGGTGATGGCGCCGATGGTCACCACGGTCGCGGAGGCCGCACAGTTCACCGCGCTCTGCCGGGACGCCGGCCTGCCCACGGTGGGCGTGATGATCGAGGTGCCGGCGGCGGCCGTGCGCTCGGTCGAGATCCTGCAGGTCGTCGACTTCCTCAGCGTCGGCACCAACGACCTGAGCCAGTACGCGTTCGCGGCCGACCGGCGCAGCGGCGAGCTGGCCGACCTGCTCGACCCGTGGCAGCCCGCGCTGCTCTCGCTGATCGCGTTGTCCGCGGCGGCCGGTGCGGCGGTCGGCCGTCCGGTCGGGGTGTGCGGCGAGGCGGCGGCGGATCCGGCGTTCGCGGTGGTGCTGGTCGGCATGGGCGTGACCAGCCTGTCGATGTCCCCGCCGGCGATCCCGGCGGTGCGGGCCGCGCTGGCCGCGCGCACGCTGGAGGAATGCCGGGCGATCGCGCAGAAGGCCCTGGCGGCGGGCGATCCGGCGACCGCCCGCGCCGCGTTTTCGGTAGCGTGACGGGGGCACCCGGATCGGAACGACAGGGCCCCTGAACGGCCCGCGCCCGACGGAAGGACCCGCCATGGCTCGTCCCCGGATCGTCATCATCGGTGCCGGCTTCGCCGGATTCACGGCCGCCCGTCAGCTCGTCAAGCTCTCCCGCGGCGCCGCCGACATCGTGCTGCTCAACCCGACCGACTACTTCCTCTACCTGCCGTTGTTGCCCGAGGTGTCGGCCGCCATCCTCGAGCCGCGCCGGGTCTCGGTCTCCCTGGCCGAGGAGCTGCCACAGGTTCAGGTGATCCTCGGCGAGGCAGACCAATTCGATCTTGACGGGCGTACGGTCGGCTACACCGACCCCGAGGGGGAGAAGAAGACGCTCGGCTACCACCGCCTGGTGATCGCGGTCGGCAGCGTCAACAAGCTGCTGCCCGTCCCGGGCGTGACCGAGCACGCGCACGGATACCGGGGCATCCCCGAGGCGCTCTATCTGCGCGACCACATGACCCGGCAGATCGAGATGGCCGACACCGCCGACGATCCGGCCGAGCGCCGGGCGCGGTGCACGTTCGTCGTGGTCGGGGCCGGATACACGGGCACCGAGGTGGCCGCGCAGGGCGTGCTCTACACCGCGGCGCTGACCCGGCACCGCAGCAAGCTCAGGGGCGAGCCGCGCTGGCTGCTGATCGACACGGCCGACCGGGTGCTGCCGCAGTTGGACGTGCGGCTGTCCAAGGCGGCAGACCAGACCTTGCGCGAACGAGGCGTCGAGATCCTGCTGAAGAGCAGCGTCAAGCAAGCCACCGCCGAGGGCGTGCAGTTGAACGACGGCCAGTTCGTCGCGACCAAGTCGCTGATCTGGTGCGTGGGCGTACGCCCGGACCCGCTGGTCGCCGGGCTCGGGCTGGAGACCCAGCAGGGCCGGCTGGTGGTGGACGAGTTCCTGGCCGTGCCGGGCTATCCCGACGTGTACGCGTGCGGCGACGCGGCCGCCGTTCCCGACCTGACCCGGCCGGGCGAGATCACCGGGATGACCGCGCAGCACGCGACCCGGCAGGGCAGCGCGGTCGCCAAGAACATAGCGGCGTCGTACGGGCGGGGCCGGCGCCGTGCGTACAAGCATCATGATCTTGGTTTTGTGGTGGATCTCGGCGGGTTGGACTCGGCCGCGAACCCGCTGGGGATCCCGATCTCGGGGCTGCTCGCCAAGGCGGTCACCCGCGGCTATCACCTGCTGTCGATGCCCGGCAACCGGGTGCGGGTGTCGGCCGACTGGCTGCTCGACGCGGTGCTGCCGCGCCAGGGGGTCCAACTCGGACTGGTCCCGGCCAACGCGGTGCCGCTGGACAGCGCCTATCCCGCCGCGCCCCCGGATACCGTAGTTACCGACGGGCAAACCGAGTCCTGAGCGGGTGTGGCGCACGTCGGCTGACCGCTAGCCGGCGGCCTCACCCCGAGGTGGGATTAGTCCGAACGGTTGCCATGATCGTCCGTTGTGGTCCCGCGTTCGACCACCTCGGAAACGGTCTACAAGCAATAATTCGGACATGCTTTCCCGCTTTTATCCCTGGGCAGCCGCCCTTGCCGCCGTCGTCCTTTTTGCGGCCAGCGCACAAGGAGCGTCGACGCCGACGACCGGAAAGATCGTCGCCCGGTACGACTTCGACGGCACCCGGCTCGCCTCGGTGCTCGACGAATCGGGCCTGGGCCACAACCTGACCGTCGTCTCCAGCCAGGCCGGCGCGCTGAAGCTGATCACGCACGGGACGGGTCAGGCGTTCGCGTTCCCGGCCCCGTGCACCGGCAAGACCTGCGCCCGGGTCGCCCTGCGCAGCCCGAGTTCGGCCGATCTCAACCCGGGCACGGCGAACATCGCGTACGGGGCGGCCGTGGAACTCGGCGCGACCCAGACCAGCAAGGGCCAGAACGTCGTGCAGAAGGGCTACTCGGCGACGAGCAGCCAGTACAAGCTGCAGGTCGATGGCAAGGCCGGCCTGCCCAGCTGCGTGATGGTGGACAACCGGAAGCCGGCCATCCAACTGGTCCGCAGCAACATCACGGTCGCCGACGGCAACTGGCACACAGTCGAGTGCCGGCGCGTGGCTGGCTCGCTGAGCATCCTGGTCGACGGGACGCTGCGCGGCACACGGGCCATCCCGGTCGCTCTGTCGATCCGGAACGACCAGCCTCTGGCCATCGGCGGCAAGGGCGCCTACCGGGACAACGACCAGTTCCGCGGAGCCCTCGACGACGTCTGGGTCCGGATCGGTTGAGCCCGGCCATTGCGCTGCGGGTTGTGCCGGGCGGCGGTGGCGCTGTTTCGCCGCCCGGCGCGTGCGTGGCGTTAGCGGCTGCGTCGGGAGGTGATGCCGGCCGCGATGGCGACGCCGCCCGCGGCCAGCGCGACCTGCAGGATCAGCTCGATCCAGTCGATGCCGCTGGTGTCGGAGACGCCGATCGCGCTGGCCAGCACGGTGCCGATCAGCGCGGCGACGATGCCGATCAGCAGGGTGAGCCAGATCCCGATGCTCTGCTTGCCGGGTAGGACCAGGCGGCCGAGCGCGCCGATGATCAGGCCAATGATGATCGCGGTGATGATGCCGGAGACGTGCATGGCGGGCTCCTTCAAAGGGGTGGCGGCCCCGTATTCCCGGATCACCGGGCCGGTGAAACCTCCCGGATCGCCGGGAGGGTTTCAGGCTTGCTGCAGCGCCGGCGATCGGTCGAGGTCGACGATCTGCCGGCCGAGGGGCCAGAACGCGGCCGGCACGAGCTTGAAGTTGGCGATCCCGAACGGGATGCCGATGATCGTGACGCACTGGGCGGCGCCCGTGGCGATGTGTGCGAGCGCCAGCCACCAGCCGGCCACCACCACCCAGACCACATTGGCCAGGCCCGACGCGAGGCCCGCGCTCGGCTTGCTGACCAGCGTCCGGCCGAACGGCCAGAGCGAATACGACGCCAGGCGCAGCGACGCGACGCCGAACGGGATGGTGACGACGAGGGCGAAGCAGATGAGCGCCGCGAGCCCGTAGCCGAGGGCCAGGACGAAACCGCTGCCGAAGATGAACCACAGGACGTTCAAGATGAACCGCACTCACCTAGCGTGCCGCATCGGCGCAATGACAGGTGGCGTTGCCGACGTCACGCGCAGCTCACCGGCGACCTGTGCGAACCTTTGCGGGTGGCAGTCAGCGCTCCCGAGGCTCGAAACTGGTTCGGCGAGCTGCGCGCGCTCTTCACCTGGCGGCGAATCCTCAACCGGATGCGCCGGGTCGTGCGCAGCGCCGCGACCACCTTCGTCGTGCTCACCCTCACGCTGTGGCTGATGCCCGGCGTGGTCAGCGCCGACGTCGTCGACACCCTCGGCCTGGTCCTGCTGGTGGCGGCGGTGGGTGCCGTGCTGCGGCCGTTGTTGCTCGTCGGGGTTGTCGCGCTGGGCGGCTGGGGCGCGATGCTGCTCGGCGTCGTGGCCCAGGTCGTCGTGATCACTGTCGCGCTGGAGCTGGATCCCGCCAAGCGGCTCAGCGGCTGGCCGAACGTGGTGATCGCCGCCATCCTGGCCGTGATCTTCGCCGCGATCCTGGACTGGATGGCCGACAGCGGCGCCGACGACACCTTCGTCAAGGAGGCCCGGCGGCTGATGCGGGGCGTCCGGCGCCGGCAGGCCCGGCAGGCGGGCGGCCGCTTCCTGACACTGCACCGGCCCCGCCCGGGCACCGAGCCGGGCATCCTGATCGTGCAGCTCGACGGGGTGGCCGAGCCCGTGCTGCGCTGGGCCGTCCGGGCCGGCAACCTGCCGACCCTGGGGCAGTGGCTGCGGTCGGGCAGCCACAGCCTGCGCGGCTGGCACACCGGCCTGCCCTCGACCACGCCCGCGGCGCAGGCAGGCATCCTGCACGGCGCGTCCCGGCAGATCCCGGGCTTCCGCTGGTATGAGAAGGAACACGGCCGGCTGATGGTCTCGAACCGCCCGCGCGACGCGGCGATGATCGAGCCGCGGTTGAGCGACGGCCGGGGCTTGCTGCGCGACGGCGGGGTCAGCATCGGAAACGTGTTCGCCGGCGACGCGGCGATCAACTTGCTCACGGTCAGCCACGCCGCGCTGCCCGGCCGGTCGGCGCGCGGCTGGGCGGCGTTCATGGCCAGCCCGTACGGCTTTACCCGGGCGATCGTGCTGGGCGTCGGCGAGGTGTTCACCGAGCTGCACCAGGCCCGGCTGCAGCGCCGGCGCAACCTGGTGCCCCGGGTCAGCCGGTCCGGGGCGTTCCTGGCGCTGCGCCCGGCGTCGATGCTGCTGCGCGACGTCAACGTGTCGCTGATGGCCGAGCAGATGGCCCGCGGGGCCCCGGCGATCTACTGCGACCTGGTCGACTACGACGAGGTCGCGCACCACGCCGGCCCGGCCCGCCCGGAGTCGATGCGGCAGCTGGAGAGCCTGGACCGGATGCTCGGGGTGCTCGAGCGGCTGGCGCCCGAGGCGGCCCGGCGCTACCACCTGGTGGTGCTCTCCGACCACGGGCAGAGCCAGGGCGCGACCTTTCGGCAGCGCTACGGCGAACGGCTGGACGAGGTGGTCGACAAGTTCTCGGCGCCCGACCTGGCCGACGCGCCGCACGCGCCCGCCGAGTCCGAGGCGACCAGGGAGCCCAACTTCCCGGTTCCGCCGGTGGCCCCGCTGCTCGTCGTCTCGTCCGGCAACCTGGCTCTGCTCTATCTGACCCGCTATCCGCAGAGGCTGGGCCGGGCGCAGATCGAGAGCGTCTATCCGCAGCTGATCCCGGGACTGGCCGCGCATCCCGGCATCGGGCTGGTCGTCGTGGACGACGAGGACGGGCCGGTCGCGGTGGGCCAAGACGGAGTGCACCACCTGCGGGACGGGCGGATCGAGGGGATAGACCCACTGATTCCGTACGGCGAGCACGCGGCCGCCGACCTGTTGCGGCACCAGGAGGCGGCGCACATCGGCGACCTGGTGTTGATCAGCACGGTCGACCCGGTGACCCACGAGGTGGCCGCGTTCGAGGAACTGGTCGGCTCGCACGGCGGGCTGGGTGGCTGGCAGACCGACGCGATGCTGGTATATCCGTCGGACTGGCCGGTGACCCAGGGCGAGCTGATCGGGCCGGACGCCGTGCACCGCCAGTTGGTGGAGTGGCTGGCCATGCTGGGTCTGCGCACCCAGACCGCGGCCGCTGACGAGTTGACGCACGCGGCCGGGACCGGATCGCCGGACGCCGCGGGCAGCGACCCGGCCGAGATCGAGCCCGGCGAGCCGGTCCGGGCGGACTTCGCGCCGGCCGGGCGGGAGTCCGAGGCCGCGCCGACGCGACTTTCCCGCAGTCGCGACGGTTAATGAAATGTGCGATTAACCCATTTTGCGGGCAAGGCCCTGGCCATCCTCGGCCTCGGCGCGGCCGTCGTCGCCTCGACCGTCACGCCGGCGCTCGGGCTGAGCGTCAGGCCGCAGGTCACCCCGCAGTTCAACGGCTCCGTGTACGCGATCGCCCACCGCGGCAGCACCGTCTATGTCGGCGGCTCGTTCACCAGCGCGATCTCGGGCGGGCGCAGCTACGACCGGCAGCGGCTGGCCGCGTTCGACGCCCGGACCGGGGCGCTGCTGAACTGGACGCCGACCGCCAACGCGACCGTACGCAGCCTCGCGGTGGCCGGCGACTCCGTCTACGCGGCCGGCGACTTCAGGACGATCTCGGGCTGGCAGCGCGACTCACTCGCCCGGATCGACGCGATCGACGGCCGGCTGGGCACCTTCGCACACACCCTTTCCGGTACGGCATACCGGCTAGCCGTCGGAAACGGCCGGCTGTACCTGGGCGGCAGCTTCGCCGCGGTCGACGGCTACGAGCGCGCCAACCTGGCCGCCTTCTCGCTGTACACCGGCGCGCTGGACGGAGCTTGGCGACCGCACACCGACGACGCCGTACACGCGATCGCGGTGTTCGGCCCCCGGGTCTACGTCGGCGGCGCATTCCACAAGGTCGACGACACGTCCGGCACATTCCGCATCGCGGCGCTCACCGGCCCGAACGCAACAGTAGACCGAGGCTTCCTACCAAGACCGCAAGCAGAGGTCACCGCAATCACCACCGACGGCACCGGCGTCTACGTGGCCACGGGCGGCCGAGGCGGCCGAGCGATCGCGTACACAACGGCCGGGGCAATACGCTGGCAACGAGTCTTCGACGGCGACGCCTCCTCAATCGCCACCCTGAACGGCGTCACCTACGTGGGAGGCCACTTCGACGCCGCCTGCCTAACCCTCAACAACGGCGCACACGGAGCCTGCACAGACGGCTCGGTCCCCCGCATCAAGCTGGCCGCAATCAACACCGCAACGGGCACCCTGACAAACTGGTCCCCCCAGGCAAACGGCGTAATAGGCGTCCGAACCCTAACCGCCAACCCGGCAACGGCCTCGATAAACGCAGGCGGCGACTTCACCCAAATCGACAACCACCCCCACCTCCGCTACGCCGCATTCCACTAACCACCACCCCCAACCACCGACCACCTTCGCCAACTCATCCCCAGGCCCAGCATCCCCGCCCGCCTGGCCGCCGCAACCGCAAATACGCCACACCCCACCGCCCGACCTCACGACGGTTTGCCGCACCTGTGGAGATGCCGCATCTCCCCGAAGATGCCGCTATTCAACGACGGGCAGAGAGGCTGGGCGGGCAATTCGTCCAGCGACCTGTAGCCAGTCGCCCTCCCGGAACCTCGCAGGCCTGCAATCCCCTCGATTGCATGCCCGAAATGTGCACTTCGATGATATTAGTGTCCTCGTCGGGTGCTTCATCGGCGCGACTGGGGATCATGCCAGCAGGCAAATCTCATTAAATCCGGCCCAATCGCCATCAGGCGCCCTCTGGCGTCCCGAATTGGCTTCGCTCGCCCGGGGGAGAACGGTCGGATCTGCTACGGCTTTAGGTCCGAAGAGCGCGGACCGCGGTTGACGACATCGAGGCCAAAGCTGG
>Ga0307513_10009271_pt1 | contig 12458 bp, 15 predicted proteins | sample 15_EM_MG_FD_202174 | JGI IMG/M metagenome (GOLD analysis project Ga0307513, IMG submission 202174) | Populus trichocarpa ectomycorrhiza microbial communities from riparian zone in the Pacific Northwest, United States - 15_EM | ecosystem: Host-associated > Plants > Roots > Unclassified | place... | reverse complement strand
CTTGCGATCGGTGAGAACGACTCGAATGCGAGAAGGCTACTGAGCCTGGCAGAGTTTTTCTTTGTTCTTTCATTTGTTAGCATGATTGTTCTTCACGGGAGAAAAGGGAGACCTGCGTAGAAGAGCGGGGGCGAGCATGGAAGGTCTGGGGGCCGGCATGGAAGCGGCTGTATGCGTGGAAGAGCGTGGATCAGTATGACGATCGATGGGAGGATTGGACTAGGTGGGCAGATGGAAGATATTGTTGTTTTTTCCTATATACTTCTGTCTTCGCTGTTAGTTATGTTAGTTAGTTGGGACAGAGAGCATCGTGAGTGTGAGTGTGTTGCAGAAGAGAAAAGTTTTCCCCCGCTTGTGTGCGATCGTTTAGTCCTGCTCTTTGCCTTGGCGTTTATTGTTTCGTTTCATCGCCTATCACTCGTTGTTTTATCGCCGCCGTTATTTGCCGTTCAACCATAGTCGATTTGTAAAAGTAAAAACATCTGTTGAAAATGGTGCTGCTCGCCATACTCACGATACTTCCTTTGTTCAGATAGCTAAGGATATGCGCTGAGGATTCGGGCATATGGCTCTGGCATCAGGCATGGATTTGTCGTTCTGGCTTCAGGTATACGGTTTGGCTTTGGGCGTTTGGTTTGTGCGTTCCGGAAAGCATTGCGAATGCAGGAATGGGGGATAGTTTTTGGATCGTGCAACTTTCGGGAAAGCAGGGAGAAAAGTGGAAGTACTGTAAGGCCAGCGTGAAAGAGATGGAAGCCCGGAGGTGGGAAAGTGTTTGTTTTCCTTTTAGGTAGCCGGGAGTGCTCATAGAGGAAGGAGAGAGTGGTGTGGTTCATGGATGGATAAGAGGTCTTCGTGATTGATACATCCTGTGATCACCCTTAGTTAGTTAGAGAGCTAAGCATCGAGCGTCGAGGTGTCGTTAAGCGAGAGACTGTGGTTGTTGTTAAGTTAGTGAAGAGTTTTTCTCCGCTCCTGAGTGTGATCGTTTTCGGTGTGAGTTCCTTGGCGTTTATCGTTTCGTTTCGTTGTCGCCATACTATCGTTTTGCCATTCAAGTTTAAAAACAGCGTGGCTAAATAGTGGGTTGGAACAACCTATTGCCAATTGGGCAAGCACAGGGAGCGGCGTCTGGCGAATCGGAGAAGCGTCCCGGGCAAGGATGGAAAATAGTATACCCGGTTGCTGGGCCAGGGCGGGGTCATAGCTCCTAGTAGTGGGTCCGTGGACCTCTCCCATACACCTAGAACTACCAAGCTCCCCCCTTCCCAAGACCATCACGCTTCCTACACCTCGCATCCCCCATTTTCCTACACCTCGCGTCCTTTATTTCCCACCCGCCACCCCTACTGGATCTCCATGCGCCCACATTGCCACCTAGGGATACATCGTCGGTAACAATCTCCCACGGCAAGGGCAGCGGCGACTTCCCAACACCTCCGACACCGGAACAACTAGAACGACAACCAAGAGGAGGATACGGGCATGTGTTTCCTTGGCGTTGTCTTACTTGATTTCCTTCATTATCTTTCTTTCCTTTTTGGTTCTATAATATCTTTAATACATTGACTCTGGCATTGGAAAATTGGCATGCCACCAGAGAGGCAGCACAGCGAAGTTTCATCTGACATGTCCAAATATTGGAAAGTTCTTGTTCAATGAAGGAGTATTCTATAACGGCACCTTGGGGATCCTGTTTTCTAATTAGTACGGACACAGCCGAATTCAGCACAGCGCACTATCGTATACCGCCACGGTATAGCACACTACTGTTCACTTAATTCTCATACCCAACTTGTACCTGTGGCAGTGTTGTGGCCGGTGAAAATGTACCATCCCCAGCGATCTTCGGTTGCATGGTACATTTTCACAAGCAACAACACTACCACAGATACATGTTTGAGTGTAGGAATTAAGTTAACAGCAGTGTAGATCACCACACAGGCATCATCATCATCCACCTCCAGAGAAGGTGGGTCTGTCGAAACCAAAAATCCTATCACAATTAGTGTTTGCCAGGCCGAGCCGGAAGTTCCAATCGTTTCTTGGATGCTATCACCTTGGATGGCCGGAGCCCAGCCTAATTCTGGCGAGAACACGGTATGCCTGATGCAAATGTGTTCATAAAATATCACTCGGTGGGAACAAGCAATAGTGGTCGTTTGGTAATTAGACAGGTCAAAACACGCCAAAAATTGCAGTTTTCAAGCTATCATCGCCCAACCACCACAGCCGAAAGGAACTTAGGGGGAATTCAAAAAATAATTAGCTATCATACCAAGGGGCCGTTTACCCAACTGTCTGGTTCTGACATTTTGGTGGTGAAACTAGAGGGTGGCGTCTCCATCACGTCCTTTCCCGGCGGCAAACGAGAGCGGTGTTCGACCGTCATTATCTGGCTTGTCGGGATTGACCTCTTCCCGCCCGAGTAGTATTTTCACCACTCTCTCATGTCCATTCCGAGCGGCATCCGAGAGCGCTGTTTGGCCCCATATACCCGGCTTGTCGGGGCTGACCTCTTCTCGCTCGAGTAGTATTCTCACCACTCCCTCATGTCCATTCCCGCCGGCAAGCGAGAGCGGTGTTCGGCCGTGATTACTTGGCTTGTCGGAATTGACCTCCTCCCGCCCCAGTAGTATTTTCACCACTCCCTCCTGTCCATTCCGAGCGGCAAACGAGAGCGGTGTTCGGCCTTCATTATCTGGCTTGTTTGGGTTGACCTCTTCCCGCCCGAGTAGTATTTTCACCACTCCCTCATGTCCATTCCAAGCGGCATCCGAGAGCGGCGTTCGCCCGTCATTATCTGATTTGTTAGGGTTGGAATCTTCCTGCCTGAGTAGTACTTGCACCGCTTCCCCATGTCCATTACGAGCAGCCCATGCAAGCGGTCCACTACCCGAAAAATCTTCTTCGTTGATACCATAGCATTCCATCTCCACTAAACCGGCTACAACCTCAACAATTCCGAATAACGAGGCGCAGTGTAGTCCACTGAACGGAGAGGGAGTATCAAAACGCCAAGGAGAGAAATTTTGTACTTGTGCTAAAAGTAACTCTGTCGATATCTAGCCATAATGCCCCTTTAGTAACTCCAGTGCAAGTGACCTCGCATCGTCCGAGAGATCCCTTTTCGCATGAATCCCCCAGTATACTGAGCAATATTCTAGAAAGGGCGCGTTCTGAATGTCAGGAGAAGGAGCAATCCAAAGGGCTTGGACTTGCTTGGAATTTAGATAGGTCAAACAGATTTCGGCCATCGCCGAGTGAGGTCTACTGAATATATCGAGAGGAGTGGAAAGATACTCCTGAAGAGTAAAGTGGATCAATCGCACAGTTGATGCCTCCTTATCCACAGTAATAAGACCCTGACAGCAGCTCACCAATGTCGACATCGAGGGGATGTTGCTGGCATCGAAAACTGTGGAGCCTAGTTGGACCGCTAGAGCGTTGCAGAGCTCATCTGCTCGCAGCGGCCGTTCCGCATGACTGATCCACATCAACGCTGCCATCCCAAGTCTCGATCTGTCACCATCTTGCGCCTTTATCCGCTCGATCGTCGCACCATAAACATCTCCCAACTCCAATCCACCAGTCATTTTGCTTAGCTTTTCTCGTCTTCGGAAGATTGTCGATTCGTGTAATATTGCCTCTATATTTAATGAAACTAGTAGGAACCTAGATGAATATCTATTAGCGGATTGCGTGTGGCGGGATTCCTAGTGCTATTGCCTATACGTACATCTCTGACATATTTTCGGGAATCTTCTCTAGAATGTCCGCCTCCAGGCTCTTATCCATGGCGTCTGGAGTTTCGTCCTCGTCGAGTCTAAGACGAAGGTATTCAGTGATATCACCTTTTCTGGGGTCTACCGGCACACTTATCACTCGTCCGGCGAGACGCTTTTCGATCTCAGCCCGGACATGGGGCCTTCCGATGATGAATATTCGTGTGCGCGGGGATGTTTCGAGGATTTGTTTTACCGAATTGAGGAGCTTGACTCGATGTGTCGTTGCACACTCGTCCAAAGCGTCAATACATACAAATGTGGGAACTGAGGAAGTGACGGTCTGGAGCATCTTCACTATATCCGGTAGTCGCGGTTCTCGTCCACCAATGACGTTTTTCTGCTCTTGAAAGGCCCGTGATATTTCCTCTGGAACCTTCTCCATTCCGCCGACGGCTTGCCTTAGTGAGGAGCCCAGAACACTGACCACTGATTGCTCCTTTCGCGCTGCAAAATCCAAGTAGAAGCACGTAACGGCCATGTTTTGTCCTTTAGCCTGGTCGCCCAACCTGTCCACTACCAGCGAACTAAAATCGCGGCCAGTCCATTAGCACTGGCTCCCTTTCTTCTGTTCTCGGGAACGATTCTCATTACCTGATAAATGTTTTGCCGACCCCCGGGCCTCCATAGCAAAACAGAACTGCCTTATCCCCTCCACCTTTCTCACTCCGTTCATACCAAGTTCTGAATTCTTCAGTCTGCAAAAGCCATTCTCCTACATTGTCCATGCGACGCCCTTGGATGTCCCGATGGCGTATCCTGGGGTCTAGGGGCGATAGCCAGGTGAGGAGTTGAGACCGATCGTCGGCAACAACATAGTTATTCTGTACGTTAAATGAGTTCTTATTATGGGAGAGACTATTATCGATCTTATATTGAGACATATTCTGCTCCTTACTGCTTGCACTGTTGTAGACGGGGAGTTTTTGGGTGCTGTCGATTGACGGATTCTTGGGAGCTGGGGGAAAGCGAGGCCTTTATGAGTAAAAGCGGGGGTCCTCTGGCACTAAAGCAGCGTTGTTGATGCCACTGCATGGATCACCGAAGGAAAGTGTCGCACCACACAAATGATCTACAAAAACTCCCCAAGCGCTGGAGGTAGAGAAAGACCAACCAGGTCTGTACATCATAGCGCCCTGGGAAAAAAATCCTTAGTGGAAGTCACAAACGTCATCACCTACGTACCCTTTAAACCCCTATAAATGTCAAAGCGAGTGCCCTTCCCCCCATCTTTTTTTCTTAACCATCCAGCCAGCTTAGGAAGGCCGTCACACAGCCCCGGGATAACAACAGCGATGCGCAGGCCATGAGGGCACACTGGATGAAATATCAGCGGAATCTTTCCGAGTGAGCGGATGTGAAGACAACCGCATACTGCAAAGTGACAAATAATAAGAGTTGCGCATGTGAGCAGATCCGACAAAGCTTAAGAAGCGTAACAGCTAAAGAAAAACAAAAGATTATCTACGTGGAAGGGGGAGAGATTATGGAGGAGAAAGTCTTGATTTTGATTCTATTTTCGCACTCAGGAAGAAAACTAATGTCCTTAAATACATAACTCAGAAAACCTTTACATTCTAACTTCTTCCTTTCCTAGACCGTCATTCCCCACGATAACATTCACTGCATCCTTTCTCCCTCTCTCCAACCTCCCCTGACCGCTTCATGTCCATTCTCTCCATTTCCTCCGCTTCATCTCTCTTCCATTCCTACTGCTTCTTCTTCCCATCCCTTCCCATCCCTTCTCTTCTTATACTCTTCTTCAATACGCACCCAGCTCCTACTTAGTTCTCCGTTTTCCAGATTATTCGTGTTTGTCCTTTATGCGAGAAGTGATGAATTCCAGAGATGTAGTCGTAGTTCTTGAGATATCCAGATTTAGCTATCAATCGGGGCGCCGGCGATTCACAATAACAGCTCCCCTGTATTCTAACTAACTCGGGACTCTTGGTGAGTCTACTCGGGTAGGGATGGAGAGATCATAATACCTATGGTACCAAAACAAAGATTTATGCCGGTCAACAGATAAGATTTTTGGAAAGAAAGACAGAGCTGGGGAGATTAGAAAAATCCAAACCAGGGTTCCGAATAGTCCGACCGGTCAAGTCTTGGGGGCAGGACCAGACTGGCCTGTCCTGGTTGATCTCGATGACTGGACCCAACTAACTTGGGTGGTCCGGTCCGGTTTGGACTGGTCCCAGACCAGTCTTTATAAAAGATCGCATGAGAGTCAGAATGGCACCCAGGCCAACACTCGCTAAGAATAGATGTATAGTTATAGTAGGATTTTAAAGCCGCTTGCCACGGTATAAATCAACAGGCCCTCAATACAGGTTGATAGAACATCGTGGAGAGGATAGCATGTGGCGGAAATGCAATTACCCGATGGATAAGTCGCATCGAATACCGGTATTGTGGCAGGTGGTCATGTAATATCACTCACTTAATGCACCAAAAATAGTTCCATACTAGAGAACCTATTTTGGCCACCCCTAATCAAAGCGAGGAACTATCTCCACTGTATAATCCATGGAAACAATAAGTTTTATTAAGAAGAGCTTTATTTGAATGTAATATATTGTGATAAAAATAGCATATCCTATTGCTTAGCGGGCCTAGTCGAACTAGTCCTAGTCGAGTCGGTTTCAATAACCCTGACTACGGCGGCCTATAGCGACAAAACCGCCACAAAACTCAAATCTTAAATCTTGAAATTCAAAAAACTTAAAAAGTTCCTCAAGCATAGAATTTTGTAGGCAGTAAATATAATCATCATCATAGGTATCATTGGAGACTTATAAATAATAAGCTAAAAAAAGATAGCCGATAAAACAAAAAGGAACATTCAAAGAAGTTGAAAAAAAAAGTAATTTCAATTTAAACCCAGTTACACAACCAGTGAGGTGAACCAATGATACAACTTCCCAAACGTAAAAGAAACACATGAACAAAATAGAAACTGTAAAGAAAAGAATGAGGAAAGAAGTATTTCAGATTCAATTCAGAGCCGGAGCGAACCCGCTTGGGCGGCTGCCTTCGGCCATCTCTAGGACGTAATACACGGTGAGTTTGCGCTTCAGGTTCTGGTGGTCCATCGGGCTGAGGTCGTGATGAACTGGGAAGATGAAGTCGAGTACGCTGGACCCAATTTTAGTATATGAACCTGAATACATTTTTGAAAACTGTAAGTAGCCACACTAGTCCATTCATGCACTAGTAGTTATACCTGCACAGTAACCTTAAAAGGCAAAAACATGGTGCAATAACTAAGTTGGGTGTTGAATTGCTAACTACCTGCTCCTAGTACATGAATGGAGAGCTGTAGTTACGAATGCTTTTCAAACAGGGGGAGTTTTCTGAAAAAAACAAGTCATGAAAGGAAAATTGGGTTAGTGTAACTAACCTTGGATGTAGAACGGAGTGCCATTTGAGTAGTTACGGTATTAATATTACTGGGAGGTAAGATAAGAGGGGAGAGAGGCTTTTCTGGAGTATCAGGAATGGTGGAAAGTGGAGAGGAAGAGGGATCTGAGATTGGCGGATGCAAAGCCAAGGTAGTTAACATAGTACTATTTTCCGGTGTCAAAGTTCTAGTTGTTGCGATCAACTGTTGAATAGTGGGGAACTCGAAGACTGAACTGGAACTATCCATAGACTCTGTTTGTACCAGATTTCCGGAGTCTTCCAAATAATTAGAATTTTGAGCATTTGTTAGCACACATGGCCTAGTAGGCGAATGGGAAATGATTTGTTGTGCTGTCACTACCCCAGTAGTAAGTTGAGGCAGAGAGGAATGAAGCTGATAGGAAGAGGATGATTGAAGCGTAGGTAGAGGTATAGGCGAATCTGAGGAGATAGTTTCTGGAAGGGGAGGGTCTGATAATACAAGACTAAGATCACTGAACCTTTCAGCCACTATTGTATCAGTTCTAGCAAGATCCTTGTTGATATACTCAAAAACAATCGTAACTTTATCCTTAGGGGAGGAAAACCATTGGAGCAAAATTGAGCGCAAGCTGCCTGAACTTCAAACTTCCCGTGGTAGCCAGATAGGGGATTTAGTCTGCTTATTCCAGCCATGTGTGAGATAGCAATCACGCATGAGTGGCTTACGGCCATAGTGCTCTTTGGAATAAAGACTTGACCACTGTTCCCAAGGTGTAGTAGTATCCAAAACTCTGAAGCGCAAAAAGTCTGGCCAATCGAGACTTGTACTAATAGTTGGAGATTGCACCTCTTCATCTAGGATTGGAAGGCTTGGACGCCAGATTTGTTCTCCAATAAATTCAAATCGCTTAAATTTGATCCCTGGTCGCTGGGAATCAAAATCATTATGATCGTGTCCTGGGCCGCAAATCACTTGCAACAGCCATTGCGGTACATGGCTGATGGCGATATCTTGTGTGAGGGGTTTTACCTTGCCGATGGCCAAGGGTTCAAGTTGGTCACCTGGTAGTGGAAAGCGGGTAAGAGTAGTGGAGCTGCCGGGTGGCTTTCCTGAAGAATATTGAAGACGGGTTTTAGAGCCTAGCTTTGATGGTAATCGTGATTGTTCTACTCTACTGGCATTACTTCTCAAGGTAGGAAATTGGGAAGGAAGGTGGGATAGCTGAGGAAGATTTAGATTAGTGGTAAAATTCTTAAATGGTAAAAATACTAGTATTGAGAATGGAGCAATACAAACAAGACTTGGAGAGGAAATTGACTCCGGTGCTGGAGGAAGATTGTAGCCGCTATACAAGGTTGACATCCCCATTTCTAATAGATTTTGCTGTATTCTAGTATCAGATTCAAGTGGTGTAAACTGCTGATAAATGGGTGAAATTGATGTAGGAGGTAATACAGTAGTGGAAGATCTTGCTGGTGGTATAGGCATACTACCATTCGGGAATGGTGCTGGATTCCAGCATTCACAATAGCGACATAAGGGTCTTCCATCTTGATGTTTATGGTTTGTCTCGTACCGTGCTGGACATTCCTAGCGAGAGGATGGTTGTGGTCCATTTGGTAATTCCTTTCCGTTGTCCGGAGGAGGAAAGGCTGGGTTCCGCTTACTGGAACCTTGAAATCCACTGAAACTCATACCTAGGATAGTTACAATATTTCCTTCAAACAAATAATTAACCAAGTAGGGTATATCAGAATAAAAGATAAAAGTTCAATGCAACTTGAAGAATCCAGATCCAGGTAAGCAATAGAGACAGTAAATCGTTCAATACTGAGGCAATTCAATCAAGTAGTAGTGACTTACTATAAGAGATAAGCATCTGTCCTTATAATATAATGAATAACTCATATTCTCTCTACTCTATTCAGTACTACTGGTATTTAATAATGTTTGATTACTAGTCACTATTCTACCTAACTTCGCGGATCCGATTTGCATGGATCAGTACAAGGAGATAATTTGGTACTGGTACATTTTTGAAAATCGTACCCTCCAAGACACACATAGCTGTTTGAGTACGAGGCTTCATGCGGATAATAGCCAGCGCATCCAACAAGGTATATGCTGCATCTACAAGTCTGGGAGAGCTTCAAGTTTTTTTGAAATTGATATTGATTTATTTAATATGATATGCTTGCAGATCGATTAGCCTTACCAAGTTTAAGATTTCTAGAGAGAAGTTTACATTTATGGAACTTTCGGAAGAATGAGCGAATTGGTCTGGAGGATTCACAACTTGTTCAGCGACTCTGGGTTCTCTTCTATGATATGGGGCTTAATGATAAAGAAATCATTCGCTTCCTGGTTATGGAAGGATATACTATTAGTTTACGTATGTAAGTATTTCCATTTTTAATACAAACTTAATAATTAGCTAGTACTATTAAGATATTGATATACTAAATACAAATTAAAGGTTGGGGAGACTGCGTCTAGCTTTAGGAATGCAGCGGCGCTTTGACCATAGAGATTTTGAAGCACACAATTTGGCTATTCGGATACAGCTACAAACACTACTCAGGAGTGGAGAGACTACGCTTTACGGAAGACAATATACATATCAGCGACTAAAGCAAATGGGTATGCCTGTGGTTAGGGATCGTATGTTTCAAATTTTGAAGGAGCTTGATCCGATTGGCGTGGCTAGTCGCCGTATAAATTTAAGTAGCCGACCTCGGGGTGCATATCTGGTACCTGGCCCCAACTTTGTATGGTCGATCGATGGCCATCATAAGCTAAGCATGTACGGTATTGAAATCTATGCTGGCATTGATGCTTTCTCAAGGTATGGTCAGCTTTCTTTGTTATTCTCAATTTTCCCTTCAATTTGCTCGCAAATATATCATGTGCTGGAATTCTACTATCATGTGGGCATATGCTTGCATGTACTAGTGCCAGACATAAAGTTTTCGAACACACCAAAGTGGCTTACGCACAAAATATGCTCCAAAAGTGTTGAGGTCTCAAGGTGGTGTGTTCGATCGCTAAGTACCGGCGGCCCCTGTGCTGGCGCTGTTGAAGTATTTTTAAAATAGACTGCTATTGGATACAAGCCAAATTTAGTACTTCTCTCCAATTTAGGTGCTATGCAATAGCTGTCTTTTTTAAAAACGCTTAGACATCACAAGCGTAGGTAGTGTCATGCATGCGAGTGATTGGTTGTGCATAAATCTTGGCATTTGCACTAGAGTCACTTATCACATTACGGCAAATACCTCTAGCGAATCCCTATTCTTCTACTCCCACTATGAAAATAGATTTCTTGTTTAGTAATGATATATGATTAACACTAGTGTTTAGATACATTCCATGGATTTATGTTGGGATTTCTACACGGACAGGTGTATCATGCCTTAGACAATACTTGACAGTAGTAGAAAGTACAGGAATACTACCACATTCAATCCGCTCTGACCGCGGTACTGAGACTATGATGATGGCTAGCGCCCACTGGCGATTGCATCAAGCCATGCAGCCCAATATTGCATTTCAGGATGTATGGTGGTATGGTACCTCTACCTTGAATCAGCGTATAGAGGCATGGTGGAGACAGATGAGCCGGAGTCAGACACTAGCATGGAAAGTACGATTGATTTTTACAAACATTGGTATCTTGGTTGAATTAATTAAAAACTAATTTATAAACTATATGATAGGAATATTTTGATCATCTTGGAAGCATTGGGTTATTTACTGACACGGAAGCTGATAAAATTGCTTTGCTCTATGTTTACTTTCCCCTGATTCGTGATGAAATTTATAACTTTGTTGGTTTATGGAATAACCATCGGATCCGCTCACAGAAAAAGCAGAGACCTAATCTTCCTACAGGAAAACCGACAGTTCTCTACTTCACACCACCCGATGGAAATGCCAATTATGGATCAATTCCAGATCTTAATACTCTTCAAATGCTTCAGGAAGAAGTAAGCGCTTGGGGTAATACATCCTTTCCTTGAAGATAAAATATTGTATTTATGTGCGGTAGTACAAAATCACATATTGTTTTTCAGAGACTTACCAGTATTTGAACTAAGCTAATTGCGTTTTTCATCCAGATCCAAATGAGTACTTGCCGGTAATAACTCAAGACTGGTGTGCAAGAAGGCTTACCCTGCTTGGGATTGGGCCTGAGGAATTCTCGTTGGAGGATATCTTAGTAGATGGTACCCCAAAGCACCTCTTTATGTACCTTCAGCTTCGGCAAAGTCTTGATGAGGATGTCTTCCATCTTGGCTTCCAACTACCACGCTGCCATCCACCTGATGGGGCCTACAATTGGACACCACCAATTACTGATTTTAGTGCAACCGTGGCTACTTTATCTCTTATTGGAGAAGAGGCAATAGAGGATGTGAATTCTTAAATGTTGCTTTTATTGAGTAATATGTAATTATTACTTTGAATTTCTTTCATCTCTAAGAGCATATACACATACAATTTCACTTTATAGTTCTTGATTTCATTGCTTTTCTAGTGTTTAAGTTAGTAATGGGGCAGTACATTGGTCTTGGAGATAGGCAGCGGTGGACTGCGTTCAACAGTTCCATCCCTGGTCTGAGCTGTTTCAGTAGTCATACCTTGACATGGTATATGGGCCCAACGTGGCCAGTACTAGTTCAAAGTATAGGGAGCGGGTTACGAGATATGGCCTGACTATGATTTGTAAAGGAAAATTGATACAACCTATTATTATTTATTATATACAAGTTTAAGCACCAAAATCAGGAATACCAGAGGCTTTAAGTTGGCGCTTGTGCCAATCAAAGGCACTCTTGTGACAAAACAAGTCCAATGAGTTACGAATTCCACTTGTAACAGGCTGTACCTGGTGTGCCATAATCCCCCCACGGAAAAACAAACACTCTCCTGGTTCTACCTGGTAGACAACCTTTGCCGGCCACAAAATCAAATTTCCACCGCCAAAGTTCCCCGACGGAATCACTGCATTGAATCCTGAAACACAATCTTGCCAGTCAATATGCGTTTTTGTAACAGGTTTATTCCTGTCTAACGAAAATACAATAGGACCGGCGGTAGACCTGCTAGCGCTGGTGCTAAGGGAGGCTTCAAGGGACCGGAGTTAAGAGATAATAGTTGAAGGACAAATAGAACTCAGTGATTGCCGTTCAACCAAGTGTATTCTTAGACTGAAGGTCTGTCGAAGTCTGCTGTCTCCTGCTAGCCAGGAGACTGGTTTAAATACAAAACCAAAGAGCGATAGC
>Ga0307513_10009270_pt1 | contig 12458 bp, 11 predicted proteins | sample 15_EM_MG_FD_202174 | JGI IMG/M metagenome (GOLD analysis project Ga0307513, IMG submission 202174) | Populus trichocarpa ectomycorrhiza microbial communities from riparian zone in the Pacific Northwest, United States - 15_EM | ecosystem: Host-associated > Plants > Roots > Unclassified | place... | reverse complement strand
GATGCTTTGAAGGATGATCTGGGATGATCTGGGATGCTTTGGGGGTGCTCTGGGCTGCTTTGGGGGTGCTCTGGGCTGCTTTAAAGTTTGAGTTCTAACTCCACCTTGGCCTGTGACTTACCTGGGACGCTTTGGGTCTTTGACATCTTTGCTGTCTCCTGAGACACCCAGAGCAGCTTGGGTGTCTCTGAAGCCAACCCCCCTTTTCCTGATGCAATGTATGCATATGTCATTGCAACGTCCTTCCATCTTAACACCCTGCACTTACCACCCTATGTTTCCTCTCCTCTCCTTGTTCCTTTGCCATTGTACACCTCAGTGATGCCCCAAAACCATGCCCCATCATATCCCAGGTGCATCTGTAAGCTATTGCATCAAAGGACGAACTCACCTAGTTCTGTAGCCTTGACAATGCCTTTAAGACTTTCCTCCAACGACTTGGATATGGACACCACTGCCCACGACGCCGAATAGGATGTTCAGGTAGTGGGTTGGAATCTGGATTGGGTTTGACGATATTGACCGCGTCGACAGCGGCTATGAGTAGGTGTCCACACACGACCTGTGATCGAAAACGGGCCTTACCAGTATACAGTGACAAGACTCTTAGTTACAAAGTGGTTGTCTCCGCTACGTCACCAAGACGAAAACGAATGAGTCATTCAAATTCCTATCGCATTGGGTGTTGGACACCACACAGAAAATAATCGAAAATGCAGTCGACAATGTCCAGAGCGACTAGAGGTTCCAGATTAAGGGTTATCTCCTCCGAATCTATGTCGCAGGTTGGTTCAGATGCCATTGATAGTTCGCTTTGATGGGATAGTAAACGGATTCCCAATAATCTCTCAGCCGAAGTAAAAGAGGCGAGCAGAAAGTGATTCTGTTGCAAGTCTCAATTTGTCGCTGAATCAATCGCTGGAAAATGTACAGCCATTGACCCCGTTGTCTTCGACAGCCCCCCCTTTGCCTCCGTTTGGCCTCCGTCGACGACTATGGTTCAAATGTCAGAGCCTGACCCACCTCCAGCTGTGGTTTATGAAGGCGACCATGCAGATATAAATATGGCATCATCATCTGCGGCGATGATAGAACCTCCTGGGACAATCCGTGTGGCTAGATATTTTAGCCCTCCTCAATTCATGGTACATTTTCAAATGCCCTGGACCTCTACTTGAATCTAATGACAATCTTTGCCATTCCTTCAGAAGAATAACCAGATTTTGTAAGTTTTTTTATCATTGATTATTAGAGAAATGTGATGCCGATGACAAGATAATTAGTAGACATTCAAAACCAAAATAAAATTTCTGTAACATCAAGTGAAAATGAGCAGGTGCCCGACCCTTCCTTAAGTATTAGTTTCACGCCAACAAACTACCATCCCAACCAGTTGTACCAGTGGGTTCGCCTATTGCAGTCACTACCAAGTCAAGAATCCACTGGCATCGCACCACTAATGTTCAAGCACCTTCTTCCACCAGAGGGCCTGCAATTAGTGCGGGGCCCATCATATGTTTGCCTCTCAGACCTGTCCCTTTCACCGTTACCTTTTGCTTCACATTAACCATTACCGAGTCTCGATGTGACAGGAAAAATCCCATTCCGCCACTCCATCTGCGTCCACTCCCACCGGCATTTCTATCTGGCCCTCAACTCGGAGGGGGGGAGAGCTGAGTGATTTTATCCTGGTATTTGTTATAGTGGCTAGGATTGCGACCATATCTTAGTCTGCTCGAATATACTCTCTTTCAAGCGATATAGCCATATTATCCATTGAGCCAGGTCGATTGGGATCGAACGAATCCGAGATATTATCATATAGCACACTCGGAAGGGCCCGATATGCTGCTGAAATATAAGAGTCGAATTCAGCGGGGTAGATCAATTTAGTCGATGATGTTGCATGAATTGGATCGATCCAGCACAAGAATTTATCAAGCCCATCATTTACTCAACAAACATCCATATTCGGCTTTGTTTGTAATATTTCTTCCATAACCTCTATACAGATAGTTAAATATTATGTTCCTAAAAATCAAAATATTTATTAAATATTTTGCAAAAGAATATTGATCCCTGCATGTGGTGCTGCAGGATGAAATTTCCTAACATACCCAGTTATTCCTCCATTCCTTCATTATCTTCCCAGCTGGTCAGTGGTGTTGATGGTACATCAGGAAAGGGCCACCTTGGTTTGGCTGTCTTTAGATGCTTTAGCTGTCTTAGAGCATGCTGACATATCCCTGAGACATCCCAGCATGGATCAAGGTGCTCTAGGACAGCTAAAGCATCCAAATACAGCCAAACTAAGGCAAAATATTTAAGTCTTTGATGTCTTTACTGTCTCCTGAGACACCCAGGCTGCTCTGGGTGTCTCTGGAGCCAATAGCCTTTTCCTGATGCTATTTCATTGTAATTACCTTGTTCTCTACTTATACCATGTAGCCAATTAGTCCTCCAGCCCTGCTCTTTGCCATGCGTCGACACCCATTCGGTAGCTCGCCTTGGCCGCCCGGCTTGATCATATTAAATCTTGCTCAAAGTGGCGCAAGGGTTTCTTTCCTCTGGGTTCAATTGAATGGATGTCTACCTCATACATATTTCTTCTATTACCGCTCGTGCTATTGTTAACTATAATCTCTCACTGACATAGACCTTAAATTCAGCACGCCCGATTATTATAATCAATTTACTTACTGTAACACTTCTGATGAGGGGGATACTGAGAAATTTATTTACACGCAACACATTGTAAGGCCTTGTGTTTAAACAGTAATGACGACTGAGTGGCGAGTTAGCTTCGAGAAAATAGAAACCGAAACAACCTGGCAAGGTTATACATGTATAAAACGGGATAAATAATTGTAAGGATAAATGGATAGGGTTTTCCTAGACCGGTGACCGGTCCCTTCCTAAAGAGGAAACCTCTGGGTTCTTGTTTTCCTCTTTAGGAAGGGACGGTCACGAGGCTAGGGTTTTCCATCTAAAAAGGACGACTAAGGTGAGAGATATCATACACTCCCTTTATGAGTTATATCTTATCTTATTGTACAAGATCTTCTCACTAATAATATTCCCATCGAAGTTGGAAGGTAAGTTTTGAGGACGCCATCGAGCCCCACTCTCCAGATCACCTTCGGCAGCACGGAAGATATACGTTTTCTCTTTCATTGGTTAATTGGTGTACACCTCCGATGTTCACACAACCTGATATATAAGCCATTGACTGGGAGTCATCATTTTACATTCCGATGGCATTCCAAGTATGTTATCTACGGTAACTCAGCTTGTTCATGCTGGGCTCATATTGGCAGAAAATTCAACGCCAACGACTAGTGCGTCACTACCAGCTTCCTGATTTCGCTCACTCCTTCACGCTATCCCTCTCCTCTTCACCTGAAGCTTCTCTTCGAACTGGGCCTTCACCCCACCAGCAGCGGCTGCCACGGAGGACGAGGCCGCTGTGGAAGACGGGACGTGGGCATGTCGACCTCCGATCCGCCTTGTCTCACACCCTTGTCAACGTCCGTCCCAAGCCTTCCACGCGCCGCGTCAACGTGGAGGCTTTCAGTTGTGTACCGTGTAGGCCTCTATCACACGCTTCTATCAGGGAGTTTGCGCGTTGGCGAAGTTGAGCTTCAAGTTGGATTACATGCTCGGAAGCCTGGATGAGCTGTGCCTGCGAGACGGGGCCAGGGCTGTTGGTGATGCTGGATTATCGCTGGGGTAGAATTCGACTCGGATGAGTAACTGGGTATAGTTTGGTTGAGAAGTGAAGGCACGGAGACCTCCATGAGGCGCTCGTCGACTACAAAAAGAAGAGGCCGAGTTAGGAATACCCGACATATGGAGGAAAGATATCTCACTGCGGTCGTGCCTTCAAGACAGGAGTAAGAACGATTGAATATATAACTCATCAGGATCCGCGAAGGAAAAAATGGTGAGGAAATTGTACCGTAATCATCCTCGATCAAGATATATCATGAACTTCGTCCTCATCCCCCTGGGGGAAGACTTTTCTCTTACGCTCCTTCGTTCGAGAGGAAGCCATTGGCGTGGCGTGGACCGGCGACTTTCCATTGATTCGAATGCGGAGCATCATTCCAGGGCCAAGTTGGTGGGAATTACCACGCGATAACGCTGTGGATTGGACATCCCGAGGTTCCACGTTCTCGCCCATCCTCTCCTGAAACAGATCATCTCCTGCGCCTTCTTCCATGTGATTTCCACCAGCATTCGCAGAGGCGGAAAACTCAGGCGCACTCTCGTTATGATCCGCAATCGAGGGAACAGGCCTCGAATTGGGAGACGACTTTCCGAGACTGTCGTGTCTGGTGACTGGACGCCGAAATACGCCCATTTGCGCATCGTTAACGGGATCGAAAAACCCTTCCGATAGCGGCACAAGGACCATGCCATTATCCCCTCGCCCTCCCTTCTCGTTTGAGTGGTATTGAAAATCATTTCATCCATACCACTACGCACCGCATTCCCGCTGGTACTGCTGGACAAAGACGATCCACCGCCAGAAGTCCTCGCGCTGAACATGTGAGCTAGGTCATCAACGCCGCCTCTATTGTCCAACAGCTTTGTCGAGAGGCTTGTAAACGGAGAAGACATCCCGGGATTTGAAGAAGTAAGTCGTATACCCTGATGAATCGGCGACGCAAGCTGAACCAATTCCAATTGTTTCAGGATTAGCGGCGGCAGCGAGTGCGCCTTTACATCCGATGGGGATGACTTCTTCGATAAGTCTCTCAATATCATCGGGGTTTATTGCTCCTGGTAGTACAAAGCGGTTTCCGGCAGAAAGGGATGGTGTACGAGTGTCGATTACCGAATTCTTCTGTAAGATCATCTCTGATTAACTGTCGATGATAACGCCCAATGGGTTCCAGTCGACGTAGATCCAGACGAAGTGGATGAGGTCGCCGTATTTGCGCTTCCGGTAATCCGTTTTCTTCGTGAACCAGCGCGACTTTTGCAAGAAGGTAGACGCATAAAGAAAAATTGGCGACAGGAGGAGATGCAGAAGTAGTTGTACGATGTGAAGGCTGGTTTGGTTCCGTGGGGTTTGTGTAAGTGCGTGCAAGTAGGATAGAAGAAAGTCGTCGTCCGGAGGATTCTTGGTGTCGGTTGGCAATGGCTTCGTCATCTTGTAACCCACACCAGACCCAGATCGGGAGGAGATGAACGGGGGAGATGATAGGTTCGGATAGCGAGGATGAGTATGTTGTAAGAACGGGGCAACTGTCAATTTGAGATGAAGGGGGATTTGGGATCCGAAACCAGATTACGGGGTGCTCTTCTGTCCGGAAGGCTGTCGAGAACAGATGATGCTTCCAAGAGGTTGCTCGTTCGAGAAGACGAGAGCGGTTCGGAAGAGTTCGAAACAGGTTTGGTTGGTACATCCCTAAAACTTCGGGTTAGCCAAAAATAGTTTCATGGAGATCGTCTTCTTACCTGTGCGGTTCAACTTTTCAATGCAGTTCACGATCATGATCGGTGGTTCGTGTACCCACCCACCCAGGACCATCATTGTCGACGAGTAAATTGAAGCTGCCCGTATCGGTTCCCCCAAAACCACTGCCGGAACCGTTATCAATGAACAGAGGAAACCGAAGTAAAAAAACGAACCCTAACCCCCTTTCACTCTTGTATTTGCAACTTTCTCGTCCGGTGGAAATCGGCCTTGACCACAAGCGCTCCTCGAAATCCAGCTGGTCCACTTGTGCAGTCCAAGAAGCTCATGTCTGGCTAGGTATTCGTGTTTCGAACCGAGAATATCCTTTAACGAAGCCAGAACGAGTCGTGGATCAGGCTTGCACTGGGCACCCGGGATGGGGCGCCACGTCGGATTCGGTTCCACAGGTTTCATAGCGCTAAGAATGGGATCAGACTTGTTCGCGAACTCGTCTCTGACTTGGGCATATCGAAAGGAGAGGACGCAAGGACTGGACGATCGAACGGGCGTTGACGTTGAGGCTGTTGCCATACACAACCAAAGGAGGCCCTTCTTTTTTTTTTTCACACTCCGAGTTATGCTCAGACTCTTACCACCAACATGGATACACCGCCTCCTCCATTCCGAGCGTACATATCTCCCCTATTCTACAGTTCCTTGGCTAAGGAGCATCCATACCCGAAATAAATGAATCGAGGGAGATGCCACACGAATTCGTTCATCCTTCTTCGCGGTTCTGCATATCTTGTTGCAGGACCCCCGACTGACGAATCTCCAAGGTGTAGAAGCCCTGGAATCATTCTCATGTTATGCTGAGTCCACACACCGAATTTTTTCGTCACCGCGCTGGTTTAGTTCATTTTTTATCGTCTCTTTATGCTACATTCACCGTGCTTCATGTTTCTGGCTCAGTGATTCCATTCTACTGCGTTCACTTTTTTTCAGGTTGCTATTTTGTCAAACCATGCTGTATCCACGTTTGTTTGGCATTCTTTTTTACTTCCATTATCACAAAACACTGCCGTTTTTACCCGATCTCGTCCTCTTATCCGGCTGGGCGATGGCAATCGTGATATTTCAGGGCCCAATATTCCCCTCAGAATAAATCCATCACTCTTCTTGTTCGTTCTTGACTCGCGATATTGTCTGTATGTGCCTCGTTTGGGAACACACCTATGATATGTTCAGTGGCCCTCTATATCGTCATCCGAGTCAATAAAACTAGCTATCTCCTCTTTCTTTTGGGAAATACGAGCCTCCAGTCTTCCTTGGCAGCCTCCTATTCCACCCTGTACCCACCGCATTGTTCTCTGTTCTTGGGTTCTATCAATGTCATTGGGTTACCTCATCATCCCTCCAACGAAATGACCAACACCCGCATGATGGCGAAGTTGCCCTTCCCGGGTTCAACTTCAACTGGCTCGTTCAACCCCTCAAACCCTGACATCTCAACTTTCCGAGTTTCTTAATGACCCCATGAGGTCCAGAGGATCGACTTCCGCAACCGTCTCATTGAAGCTTTGTTGATCTTCTACTGTCTTTTTATTTATTTTGGCGGACAAATCAACATCTCGCACCATTGGGGTTTGAAGTCGATCCTCAAAGAATCCTGATGCTGTTACATATTTATACGCACAAAAATCCCTCTCGTTCATCTGATTTCAAATGTGTTCGATTTCCTTCGTCACCCGATTTACATTATATTTGGGTGTTCGGTACTCGGGCTTTGGTAATCCTTCTCCCTTCTCCCCACTCACTCTATGACGTCCCTTACATCTCGAGTTTCCGAGTTTCTTGATGACCCCACGAGGTCTAGAGGATCGACCTCCACAGACGTCTCACTGAGCCTTGTTGATCTTATATTGTCTTGTAATTTTTATTTTTTGATAATTTTCGCGGACAAATCAACATCTCGCTCCATTTATATCTCAAGTCGATCCTCAAAGAACCCTGATGCTGTTACATATTTACTCGCACAAGACTCCCTCTCGTTCATCTGATTTCAAATCCGTTCGATTTCCTTCGTCACCCGATTTACATTATATTTGGGTGTTCGGTGCTCGGACTTTGGTAATCCTTCTCACTTCCCCACACTCACTCTATGACGTCCGTTGCCTAGTATACACTGCATAATTTTCAATTCACGATGGTGATTGTGTTGTTGGTTTTCATGTGTTGTACTTCTTCATTTGCGAAGTGTGCTGCTCTACGTATATCGTCGCGTGCATGTCCGAGTCTGTCGTAGTAGTTGAACTGCAATTCTTTAAGGTGATGATGGTGAGCAACGGTGCAAAAGTCAAATCTGTGTTCATTGGTCCCTGTGGTCACGCCCTGGGTTGCCTTGATCGCCATTTCGTCATGTCGAACTTTGATGTACTAACCCTCCGACACACACCCTGCACCGTCCGGCCTACATTCCTCTTTGCGTGTCGTTGCCTTACTGTATGGCGCTCGGCAGACAAATAGAGTTGGCTTACTGAGGGTGTTTCACCGGATGGCGTTTGATGGAAAAAGGGCGGTGCAGCAGTGTTGCTCCCAGAATTTCGAAGCGGGAGCGATGGATCGTCTGGCAGGCGTATGCGGAATCTTGATCGCTTACATGTTACAAGCTGCGGGGGATAGTCACAAAGTCCCAGTATCGGGGATCTCTCCAGTTCTCCGAACCGAGGCGATGGGGAACAAGCCCATGCGACCGCGGCGCATTCTATTCTCAACCTAAACACGTGCCAGTCGCGTCGGGGATAGATTGGGTCTCTTATCAACAATTCTGGTTGGCGCCAATATTCTACACTCAAAAGTTTTCCCCCAGGAATGAAAGCTGGCATATTTGTTACCGTTTCCGCGAAATCTGGCTCAAATGTGATTATATAAGTGTTGAAGCACACTCGGTAATGAGGCTTTTGATAAGTACTACCAACCACTGGATGGATCTAGAGCAGGCAGTCGGTGAGGAAGTCCGGTGTCTGTTAGAAGGATTTACCCGAGGCCACCCCCCGCGGTACGTCAATTCCTTAACACAGATTCAGACACAGACTTCGAGTACCACCTGACATGGGTACAATTGACAGGCTAAGCCACGGAATCACCACAAAATACTGACCGATCCAAAGAACGAGGCGTTTGGTATAAAACCAGTCTTCCAAGCGGTTTGAGTCCTTACGGCTCGATCCAAGCAGTCAGCCATCAACTCCCTTCCCGTATAATATGCACTCTAAAGCTTTCTTTTCCACATTGTTCTCTGCATATAGCATCATTTCAGGTAAGCAATGCTTCTGCGCATTGGAAATATTCTGACTTGAAATCTTTGTATACCTAGTCCACGCCGGAATATGCGAGAACAAGCACATTATCGAATCAAAGCCTCTTACTATGCCGTCTGGAAACGTGATCACGATGGAGATATTCAACTGTTCCAACACCGTGGCAGTCCCCTTCCAACAACAGCCCTCTGAATCCAGTGCGACGGACAGACGTCATTTCTTGGATTTGAGCAGTAGCAGTCCGAGAGACGCGTCCCGGCGTACCGCATCCAATTCTGTATGTGGTATTCCATGTAAGTGATATCAATTATTAATTAATTTTATCTGCTTTGAAATTACCTTGCCGCCGTCTCATATCTTCTATGATGTAGGCTTCTTCACCGGTTGTTTCCCTACAAACGGGGCCAGTACTCTCGAAGATTGCCCCGACCTCGCACTTTCACTAATGCAGAGAAGTGAGTTTGTTTTTATGTCGAGTACTCTAAAATTTTTCTTATATATTATCTATGTCAGCTGGCACGTTCATAATCCCAGCCAACCTAGTCGTAGGCTTCATGAGTCCTAATTGTATATTCGGGGCATACGGCAGTCCAACCGAAGACACTCAATATTGTTTTAATGACATGGTACACTTTCAACTTTATTTTCAGTTTGTTCTTGCTGGGTTCATTTCAGACATCCTAGGGTGTGGCTGCCTACCAGATTGTCAGCGTTTGCAGCCGCCCTCGGCAGCTAGGTGCCTGTAAGTCAATCGGGGGTGAATTAAGTGTCCTGTACGTCCACATCCCCTCATCATATTGACTTTAATCTGATCCGGTTTTATCAATGAATCAAGTCTACTTGATTGGGCATAGAAAATTGGGGTGGCAAGCGCAAAAAGAAATCTTCTACTCAACGAAAATTGTTGAATACTATGTCCAAAGAAAGAAAAATCATCGAATCCCACAGAAATGTTACAGAGTACTGCCTTGAATCCTGATCAGCCCTTGTTCCCAATTTGAAAAGAACTTACCGACCCCAACTAGGTCTTGTGCGTCCACAGATCTGTGCCAATCTAGGTCTGTCGTCTAGAATGCAGTCCAGGGCATGTGTTTCACGAGGCGATTATTGCGGCGTAACGTGGTAATGGGATCATACATCTCATCTGTAGATGTCAACAAGATGTCAAGAAAAATCCCATAGGCTATTATAATAAAATATTTCAGTGTAAGCTTGTTCGCCTGGTCAAGCATCTTGATGCTGTGCTCCATCAAACATTGCTGTGCAAAGAAATATTGAACGCTCGAGGAAGGCCGCATCGTATCTGAGTACTTAATGCATTATTAACCGATCTTCCGCTTTCAAGGTACATACAGCGTCAAGTCTGTGCTTGGATCCTTTCAGTCACTTGCTATCTCGCCCTACGAATTTGACCTGCTCCCTTCTGGCTATATATGACCTTATGAATCGAGCTGCAAGCATAGCAAACTCACATCGCATATAGTACCGAATATTGACTTTTAGGTGGTCATATGACCTTATACGTCCCTCCAAAATTTAGTGATGGGACCCATATCTTTTCTTGCCACTCACTCCTTTCTCGTTGTCTTCGTATACCTACTCATGGTAGCTTGTGTACATGTCACCCATCACCTTGTCTGTTATGGAACCGAACCAGCATGAATAAATAAAACGGAACGACATGTATCAAGATTGGATTCTGCCAAACTTCTTGGTTCTCCTACATAACCCTTTCCTGAAGCGCATTGATTATCCCTAAGAGGTGAGTGCTCAATCACAATTCGAGTTGCAGGCGTCGAGTGATTTCGAGCAATCCTTGAGGCAATTATCAGTGGGCCCAAGGCACGTTGCCAAGCACGCATCGTTTTGGGTCATACAGTTGATGTAGCATGTCGAATCCGCAACGGCACTACCAATTAGGATGGCCATAATGATAAAGATTGTCGCAATGAACTTCATGTTGGAAGGTAGTTGGGCAAGGGCCTGGTTATAATACTTGAGCGGTCTCGTGGGCATTCGAGAGGGAAATAAGTCTTACTTGCTCGAAAGCACGCTCGGGGGTTTCTGGATCAGTGCCCAGAGTTGGCCAGAGTTTAAATAGTAATCACCTGAACCTCGGAAGGCTGTTTATCACCATTACTGTGATTCTAGCGCATTATTACACCCAGAAACTCCGTATGTGGGGTTTCTGCGAAACCCCTCCCGAAATAACTTTGCAAGTCAGGCGATCACATGGTGGGTGAAGAACTGGAGGGGGAATTAAGGCCATGAGTTGGGCTAGGGCTTGAGCTCATTCTAAAATCGGGTGAATCACGATCTGAGGCGTAAGGAGCATTTAGGACCCGAAGGTCGCAGGGGCTACTGGGAGGAGGTGCCACAGAAACGGCGAAAATGGGGTGCAGGTAAACGAATGAACACCTTGTGTCACTCGACGTATCGAATGCCGATTGAGCTCGTCACTGACGGGTTCAGATCTTTCCTGCGAGATAGGGCCACTTCCGCGCTGGTCAAACCCTGACAATCAACAATAGACTGCTTGCTAACTATAACCAGCTGGGAGACATTCCGTCTTCATCAGCTTTGCAAGAGTAAACGAGAGCGTTGACCAAAGCCCCGGAGTTGGCCGTGTCAGCTGACGCCACCCCCGACAGATGGACTCTAGAAGAAAGGGCGTTGGTAATTTCCTTAGTAACGTAGGAGTCGTTGGGTTGAATCCATTTCTTGTAAGTGAAGCCGAATTTGATCGGAGAATAACCGTCAGCGAAAAGGCTACGAGGAGACGCAGCATTTTGTCTTTGGCTTGATAGGGTATTATGATAATATCCGTGATCGAAAACGGGACCAAAAAACCTCCCAGTGGTCAGACACACGCTGGAGGAAGGCGTGTCCAGTGGTGTGCAAGCGCACTGGAAACTCTCCGTTGAATCCAAAAGACTCGGCGACTGCTCGAAGGCCTCGAATGGGAATATGGGTGGTCCAGTGTGTAATGCCATTGCTAAGGACCTCGAACACTTCCTTTCACGCAAAAATCACTAATGCTAGTATATACTTTATTCTGTCACGGCGAGTGCGAGGACAAGAACTGAACAGGTATCCCGAGTCAAAGTTTAAAACCACTATATTTGGATCCTTTTCCGTGGACGTTCTCTTGTTATGTATATAGCGTACTCATTTTCCCTTGCTTGTATTTCCCTTGCGGTTGATCATTCTCTGGTGATCCCTTATCTACTTCTATATATTAAGTAGACCAAATAGCCGTATTCAATGCAATACTGGTAGTGAAGATTGGCCCATTGGGTACGTCAGCGATCCCGACGCCATTAAGGAAGCCGACGTTGATATCACTATTCACAGTTCCTAAGGCCGATGTAGAAAGCAACATAGCCCCAGATTTTGTAGATTCTACGTCTGGTGTAGCACTTTCTAATGTAACGACCCGAAGACCCTGCCGAAAAGAGGGAGTGTATTCATACACTAGTCAACAAGCAACAAGGGGGTACAATGTGAGGTGGTAAATAAATAAATAATGTGTTATATGTAAGCCGTCGCATTTGCCCCTAGACCGGTGACCTTGGTCTGTCTATTATAGACAATTTTCCCAAGCCTAATTCTCTACGTTATGTTCATCCTCGGTACGCCCACGTAGTTGATAGAAATTTACTTCCAATGTACAACGGTTTATAACCAGTTGGGAGGTATGTATGTGGACAGGCTTCAAGGCTTGTTCATAC
>Ga0307513_10009269_pt1 | contig 12459 bp, 10 predicted proteins | sample 15_EM_MG_FD_202174 | JGI IMG/M metagenome (GOLD analysis project Ga0307513, IMG submission 202174) | Populus trichocarpa ectomycorrhiza microbial communities from riparian zone in the Pacific Northwest, United States - 15_EM | ecosystem: Host-associated > Plants > Roots > Unclassified | place... | reverse complement strand
ACAGCAGGATCCACTCGCCGCCGTGGGTGTAGTCCGCGGCCTTGGCGTGGACCGCCGGCGGCAGCTGGGCCAGATAGGCCGCCGTCGCCGCGGCCGGATCGAATGTCGCGCTGTTCCCCGCCATGGCACCCTTTCCCGTCGTCGGGGAAAGAGGCCAGAGTTCGCGGGCGCTGTCAGGTGAAAATGGGGTGGGCGCAGGGCGCGACCCCGCGGGGCGTTGACCTCCGCGCGCGCCGGGGCCATGTCGCGGTCATGGCGTGGGAATGGGGATGAACGCGGAGCATCCAGACAGCGACGTACGGCTGGCGCGGCAGGCTTATGACCTGACCGCCGACCTGATGACGCCGCAGCCGCGAATCTACTGGACCGATCTCGCGGTCACCACCCTGCTTGCCTATGGCGGCCTTTACCTGGCCATGACCAGCGGTTCAGCCGCGGTGACCTGGAGCGCGGCGGTGGTGGCGGTGTTCGCCGTCTATCGTGGCCTGTCGTTCATCCACGAGCTGACCCACCTGCGGTCCCACGAGGCGCCGGGGTTCAAGATCGCCTGGAACGCGCTGATCGGCGTGCCCTTCCTGGCGCCGTCGCTGCTCTATGACGGGGTGCACAGCCTGCACCACGCCAAGGACCGCTACGGCACCGCCCGCGACCCGGAGTATCTGGCGCTGGCGCGCTCGACGCCCTGGGGGATCGCCGGGTTCGTGGCGGTCGCGGCGCTGGCGCCCCTGGGCCAGGTGCTGCGGTTCGGGATCATGACCCCGGTGTCGCTGCTGGTCCCGGCCGTGCGTCGGATGGCCGTGGCGCGGGCCTCGGCGATGACCATCAATCCGGGCTTCCAGCGCCAGGACCACGAGATGGCCGCCCGCCCGGCCTGGCTGGCCCAGGAGATCGGTTGCTGGCTGTGGAGCTGGACGGTGGCAGGCCTGGCGATCGCGGGCGTGATCCCGGTCCGCGCCGTGGTCGTCGGCGTGGCCGTGTCGGCCGCGGCGACGGTGATCAACCAGCTGCGCACCGCCGGCGCCCACGCCTGGGAGAACGACGGCGGAAAGATGAGCTTTCCCGGGCAGTTCCGCGATTCTGTGAACGTGCCGCCGCCGGCCCTGCTGCCCGCGCTGTGGGCGCCTGTGGGCCTGCGCTATCACGCCCTGCATCACCTGTTGCCCCGCCTGCCCTATCACAACCTGGCCAAGGCGCATCGGCGGCTGGCGGCGGCGCTGCCGGCCACCTCGGCCTATCATGCGGTCAACCAGCCGAACCTGCGCACGGCGCTCGCGGGACTAGCGGCGAAGGCGCGGGCCAACCGCGCGGCTCCACAGGGCCGACGCCCGGGTGTATAGGGGGGTCGGGGATACCCTGTTCTTCGGAGATCCGAGATGGACACTGGTGCTCAGCTTCCCGACGACCCCGCCCTGATCGCGCACGAGCGCACCTACAAGGCGTTCAACGTGCTCCTGCGATGGTGCATGGTGTCGCTGGGCGTCTCGATCCTGTCGCTCACCGTATGGTTCGCCACCCCCGGCGGGTTCCTGGGCGCGCTGGCGGTCGGCGCGGTCGCCTTCGGGCTCGGCTACGCCTTCGTCATCCGGCACGAAGCCCACCAGCCGCTCGACCCCTGGGCGATGGGGCGGTGAGGGGCGTTCCTCCCCCGGAGGGGGAGCGAGCGGCTACCGGTCCTTCTCGCGTTCGCCGATGGCGGCCTGGGCGGCGGCCAGCTTGGCGATGGGCACGCGGTAGGGCGAGCAGCTGACATAGTCGAGGCCGACCTTCTCGCAGAAGGTGATCGAGGCCGGGTCGCCGCCATGTTCGCCGCAGATGCCGAGCTTGGCGTCCGGGCGCACGGCGCGGCCGCGCTCGACGGCGATGCGGATCAGGTCGCCGACGCCGTCCTGGTCGAGGGTGACGAAGGGATCGCGCTCGAAGATTCCCTTCTCCAGATAGGCGTTGAGGAAACGCCCGCTGTCGTCGCGGCTGATGCCGAAGGTGGTCTGGGTCAGGTCGTTGGTGCCGAAGGAGAAGAACTCGGCATGCTCGGCCAGGTCGCCGGCGCGGATCGCGGCGCGGGGCAGCTCGACCATCGTGCCGACCAGGTATTCGATCGCCAGGCCGCGTTCGGCCAGGACCTGTTTGGCCGTGCGGTCGGTGAGTTCGCGCAGGAACTTCATCTCCTCGCCCTTGGCGACCAGGGGGTGCATGACCTCGGGGATCGGGGCGGCCTTGCCGCTTTCGGCGATCTCGCAGGCGGCCTCGAAGATGGCGCGGACCTGCATCTCGTAGATTTCAGGATAGGACACGCCCAGGCGGCAGCCGCGGTGGCCGAGCATGGGATTGGTCTCGTGCAGCTCCTTGGCGCGGCGCAGCAGCTTGTCGGCGTCCAGGCCGGTGGCCTTGGCGACGGCGACCACGTCCTCTTCCGAGTGCGGCAGGAACTCGTGCAGCGGCGGGTCCAGCAGGCGGATGGTGACCGGCAGCCCTTCCATGATGGTGAACAGCTGGACGAAGTCGGCCCGCTGCATGGGCAGGATCTTGGCCAGCGCCGCGCGGCGACCCTGCTCGTCGTCGGCCAGGATCATCTCGCGCACGGCGGCGATGCGGTCCTCGTCGAAGAACATGTGCTCGGTGCGGCACAGGCCGATGCCCTCGGCGCCGAACTGGCGGGCCGTGCGGGCGTCCAACGGGGTCTCGGCGTTGGCCCGGACCCTGAGGCGGCGGGTGGCGTCGGCCCAGGTCATCAGGGTGGCGAAGTCGCCCGACAGCTCGGGCTCGATCATCTTCACCTCGCCGGACAGGACCTCGCCCTTGGAGCCGTCGATGGTGATGATGTCGCCGGCCTTGAAGATGCGGCCGCGGACGCGGAACTCGCCGGCCTTCTGGTCGATCTGGATCTCGCCGGCGCCGGAGACGCAGGGGCGGCCCATGCCGCGGGCGACCACGGCGGCGTGGCTGGTCATGCCGCCGCGAGCCGTCAGGATGGCGCGAGCGGCGTCCATGCCGCGGATGTCCTCGGGCGAGGTCTCGTCGCGCACCAGGATCACCGACTCGCCGGCCGACCCCAGGCGCTCGGCCTCCTCGGCGGAGAAGACGATCTTGCCGGTGGCCGCGCCGGGCGAGGCCGGAAGACCCGCGGCCACCACGTCGCGGGGGCTGGCCGGGTCGATGGTGGGGTGCAGCAGCTGGTCGAGGGAGGCGGGCTCGACCCGCATCACCGCCTCTTCCTTGCTGATCAGGTCCTCGGCGGCGAGGTCGACGGCGATCTTCAGGGCGGCCTTGGCGGTGCGCTTCCCGTTGCGCGTCTGCAGCATGTACAGACGCCCCTTCTCCACCGTGAACTCGATGTCCTGCATGTCGCGGTAGTGGGTCTCGAGCTTGCCGACCACCGCCTTGAACTGGGTGAAGACCTCGGGCAGCGCCTCTTCCATGGACGGCGCCTTCTCGCCCATCTCCTCGCGGGCGATGCGGGTCAGGGCCTGGGGCGTGCGGATGCCGGCGACGACGTCCTCGCCCTGGGCGTTGATCAGGAACTCGCCGTAGAGGCGGTTCTCGCCGGTGGACGGGTTGCGGGTGAAGGCGACCCCGGTGGCCGAGGTGTCGCCCATGTTGCCGAACACCATGGACTGGACATTGACCGCAGTGCCCCAGCTTTCCGGGATGTCGTGCATGCGGCGATAGAACTTGGCCCGGTCGTTCATCCAGCTGGCGAAGACGGCGCCGATGGCGCCCCAGAGCTGGGCCTGGGGATCCTGGGGGAAGGGCTGGCCGAGGTCGGCCTCGACGGCCTTCTTGTAGTCGCCGACGACCTTTTCCCAGTCCTCGGCGGTCAGCGCGGTGTCGACGGTGACGTCGAGGCGTTCCTTATGCTCGTCGAGGATCTCCTCGAACATGTGGTGGTCCAGGTCGAGCACCACATTGGAGTACATCTGGATGAAGCGGCGGTAGCTGTCGAAGGCGAAGCGCCGGTCGCCGGCGAGCCTGGCCAGGCCCTCGACCGTGGCGTCGTTGAGGCCCAGGTTGAGGACGGTGTCCATCATGCCCGGCATCGAGGCGCGCGCGCCCGAGCGGACGGAGACCAGCAGCGGGTTGGCCGGGTCGCCGAAACGCTTGCCGGTCAGTTCCTCCACGCGGGCGAGGCCGGTGGCCACCTGGCCCGTGAGTTCGTCCGGATAGCGGCTGTCATTCCCGTAGTAGTGGGTGCAGGCCTCGGTGGTGATGGTGAAGCCGGGCGGAACCGGCAGGCCCAGGGACGACATCTCCGCGAGATTCGCGCCCTTCCCGCCGAGCAGGTTCTTCATGGCCGAGTCGCCATCGGCGTGGCCGCCGCCGAAGGCGTAGACCCAACGCGTCTTGCTGAGCGTATCGGTGGTCATGCGATCCCTCTTACCCTGTCACCTGGCCGAAATCCGCGACCCGGCCCATGGCCTCGCGAACCTGCAGCAGAAGCCGCAAACGGTTTTCACGTTCCGCTGCGTCATCGGAGTTCACTAGCACCTTGTCGAAAAAGGCGTCCACCGGCCCGCGCAGGCCCGAAAGCGCCCGCATGGCGCCTGCGAAATCTTCGGCCTGCAAGGCATGCCCCACGCGCGGTTCACAGGCGGTTACGGCCTCGACGAGCGCCTGTTCCTCCGCTGGGGCGCCCGGACGAACGACGGCGTCGCCGACCGGCAGCGGGCCCTTCTTCTCCTCGGCCTTGAGGATATTGACCGCGCGTTTGTAGCCGGCGAGCAGGTTGGCTCCATCCTCCGACCCGAGGAACCGCTCGAGCGCGCGGACCCGGGCGACGATGCGCACCAGGTCGTCGTCGCCCAGCGCGAAGACCGCGTCCACCAGGTCGTGGCGCTTGCCCTCGTCGCGCAGCAGCACCTTCAGCCGCTCGGCCAGGAAGGCCAGGACCTCGGTCGCGACCTCGGCATAGGGACGGAACTCGTAGAGCACCGGCTCGTCGGGCGGCACGGCGGCGCGCGCATTGCGGTCGAAGACGATGTCGACCTCGCGGTCCATGGCGACGACGACGGGCTTGCCGGCCAGCAGGGCCTCGTCGAACTCCTCCAGATAGACCGCGAACTCCTGGGAGGGGTTGCGGCCGCGCGCGCCCAGATAGGCGGTGGTGCGGCGGTTGGAGACGTAGAGCGCGCGGCCCGGATCGACGAAGCAGCGGAGCGAGCGGTACCAGTCGGCGACCAGCTCACGGACCGGCGCGCGGGCCTCGGCGCCCAGCAGGATGCGGATCAGGCCCAGGGCCGAACGGCGGAGCGCATAGGGGTCGCGGCTGCCGGTGGGCTTCTCGCCGATGGCGAAGAAGGCGGTCAGGGTGTCGAGCTTGTCGGCCAGGGCCACGGCCATGGTGACGGGCGCGTCGGGCGCCTCGTCGGAGACGCCGACCGGGCGGTAGTGGTCGCGGACGGCCTCGGCGACCAGCGGGCTCAGGCCCTCCTCCAGGGCGTAGTAGCCGCCCATGACGCCCTGCAGCTCGGGAAACTCGCCGACCATGCCGGTAGCGAGGTCGGCCTTGGCCAGGCGCGCGGCCAGGACGGATTTCGCGACGTCGGCGCCGATGCGGGACGCGATGTCGCGGGCCAGCATCTCCAGCCGCTCGACGCGCTCGGCCAGCGTGCCCAGCCGGGCGTGGAAGGTGACGCCCTGCAGCTTCACCAGCCGGGCCTCCAGCGTGTGCCGGCGGTCCTCGTTCCAGAAGAAGCGGGCGTCGTTCAGGCGGGCCGAAAGCACGCGCGCATTGCCCGCGGCGATGGCCGCGCCGCCGTCGGCCGCCTCGATATTGGCCACGGTGAGGAAGTGCGGGGCGAGCTTGCCCTCCCCCGGGTCGGCGACGGCGAAGTACTTCTGGTGGGTGCGCATGGAGGTGCGGATCACCTCGGCGGGCAGGTCCAGGAACGCCGGGTCCATGTCGCCCAGCACCGGGCTGGGCCATTCGGCGAGGCCGGCCACCTCGTTCAGCAGGCCAGGGTCCTCGACCAGCTCCAGGTTGCGGGCGAAGCACAGGGTGCGGGCCCGGTCCATGATCCGGTCCTTGCGCTCCTCCGGGTCGAGCAGGACGAAGTGCTTCTCCAGCCCCTCGCGGTACTCGTCGAAGTCGCGGGCCTGGAACGGCTTGCCCGAGCCCATGAACCGGTGGCCCTCGGTGAGCTTGCCGCTCTCGATCCCGTCGATGGCGAAGGGCACGACCTCGCGGTCGAAGACGCAGAGGATGCGCTTGAGCGGGCGGACCCAGCGCAGGGTCCCCGCCCCCCAGGTCATCGATTTGGGCCAGGGGAAGTCGCGGACGATCTGCTCGACCATCTCGGCGACGATTTCGGGCGTCGGGCGGCCCTTGCGTTCGATCGTGGCGAAATAGACGCCGTCGCGCTCGACCAGGTCGGCGCGGGCGAGCCCCGTGGAGCGCAGGAAGCCGTCGATAGCCGCGTCGGGGGCGCCGACGCGCGGGCCCTTGCGCTCGTCCTTGCGGTCGCCTTGCGCCGCGAGCAGGCCCTCGGCCACCAGGGTCAGGCGACGCGGGCCGGCGAAGGTCTTCAGCGCCTCGGGCGCCATCCCCTGCTCGACCAGGCGTTCGCGGGCCATGCGCTCAAGGTCGCGCGCGGCCTGCTCCTGCATGCGCGCGGGAATTTCCTCGGAGAACAGTTCAAGAAGCAGCTGGGGCATGGTCAGACGTTCGCCGCTTCATTGGCGACCCAGGCCGTGGCGCAGGCCTTGGTGAGGTCGCGGATGCGGCCGATATAGCTCTGGCGTTCGGCCACCGCGATGGCGCCGCGGGCGTCCATCAGGTTGAACAGGTGGCTCGACTTCAGCACGTGGTCGTAGGCCGGCAGCACCAGGGCCTGGCCCTGCGGCCCCCGCATCGCCAGCAGGCGGTGGACCTCGCCCTCCATGTCCTCGAAGTGGCGCTTCAGCCGCTCGACGTCATAGCCCTCGAAATTGGCGGCCGAGTGCTCGCGCTCGTTCTCCAGGAACACCTCGCCATAGGTCACCGGCGCCGGCCCGTCGGGGTCGTTGAAGGCCAGGTCCTTGAAGTGGTCGACTCCCTGCAGGTACATCGCCAGCCGCTCGAGGCCATAGGTCAGTTCGCCGGCCACCGGGAACACGTCCAGGCCGCCCACCTGCTGGAAGTAGGTGTACTGGGTGACCTCCATCCCGTCGCACCACACCTCCCAGCCGAGGCCCCAGGCGCCCACGGTCGGGTTCTCCCAGTCGTCCTCGACGAAGCGAATGTCGTGCAGGCGCGTGTCGAGGCCGATGGCCTCCAGCGAGCCCAGATAGAGGTCCTGGAGGTCGTCGGGGTTCGGCTTCAGGATCACCTGGTACTGGTAATAGTGCTGCAGCCGATTGGGGTTCTCGCCATAGCGGCCGTCGGCCGGGCGGCGGGAAGGCTGGACATAGGCCGCGCGCCACGGTTTGGGGCCGAGCGCGCGCAGCACCGTGGCCGGGTGCAGCGTCCCCGCCCCCACCTCGATGTCGTGCGGCTGGAGGATGACGCACCCCTGCCGGCTCCAATAATCGTGTAATTTCAGGATCAGGCCCTGAAAGGATAGCGGCTTTTGAGACGGCATGAGGGGCTTGTTCGCGGGCGCAAAAAAAGTCGGCGGACCATAGGGCCCGCCGACCTGCGCTTCAAGCGATAGGCGAGCTTAGTTGCCCTTGGCGGCCGTGCGCTTGCCGGCGTGCGACATCGGCTGGCCGTACTTGGCCCGGTTCTCGGCGGTGTCGGGGATCGGGCCGTTGGTCACCACCTGGGTGCTGACCGTGGCGCCGGCGGCGGCCGGATCGCCGGCCATGCCCGAGCTGCTGGCCGCCGAGCTGTCGGTCGGGGCCGCGGGCGCGGGCGTGGTGGCCGCGGCGTCGGCGCCGACGCCGGTGGAGGCCGACGGGTCGGACGGCGGGTTCACCGCGCCCGACTGGGCGGGCGAGGCGCTGGTGGACGGTTCCGACTGCATCGCCGGCGAGGTCGTCTGGCCGGCGGCGCCGGCCGGCGCGGTCGGGGGCGAGGCGGCGTCGGGCTGGCTGGCGGCGCCGGCCTGGGCGTAGGCGGCGCCGCCCATCAGGGCCGTGGCCGCCGCCGCCATCGCGAGAGTCTTGAAGTTCATGATCCTGCTCCTGGGTCGGGGTTGGCGCCGCCGGCCGAAGGGCCGGGCGGCGGACGCGTCGTCTACTTCGGGGTTGGCGCCGCCGGCTTGGCGGGGATGGCGGGGGTCGCCGGGGCGGTGGTGGAGGCGGCAGAACTGCCGCCCGTCGCAGCGCTGGCGCTCGCCGTGGCCGGCGTCAGCACCTTGTCGATCACGTGGAGGACGCCGTTGGTGGCCATGACGTCGGGCTGGATGATGTCGGCGTTGTTGACCATCAGCATGGCGCCGCTGCCGTCGAGTTCGACCGAGGCGCCGGCGACGGTGGGGACCGCGCCCTTCGCGCCCTTGATCCTGGTGGAGTCCACTCGCGCATTGATGATGTGATAGGTCAGCAGCTTCTGCAGCTGGGTCTTGTTCTCCGGCAGCATCAGGCGATCGAGTTCGCCCGGCGGCAGGGCCGCGAAGGCCGCGTCGGTGGGGACGAACACCGTCAGGTTCTTGTTGGTCTTCAGCACGCTGGTGAGGTTGGTGGCGTCCACCGCCTTCAGGAACGTCTTGAACTGGCCCGACAGCGTCGTGGTCTGGATGATGTCTCCGTTGGCGACGACCTTCGGCGCGGCGCTCGCCGCCGGCGGGGCCGTCGTCGCTGGCGCGGCCGGGGCCCTGGCGACGGGCGCGATCTGGGCCTGAGCTGCGCCCGCCGCCAGGGCGACGGCGACCGCGGCGGTCAGGAGACGGGTCACGTGCATCGAGGTCCTCATGGGTCGGCGGGGCGTGCGATCTGGTCGGCCTGACTACGCGTGGCGAAGCTGGCGGTTTCCGAGCTCACGGCTTCGTGAAGAGCGACCACGCCGCGGCCTCAATTCGGCCACCCATCGATAACGCACCGCACAATTATGCCCATCCATTGGGCATAAAGAGCGACTCTTTGCCTACATTTTAGTCGTCACCCCCCTTTCCTTTAGTGAAGGTTACCGCACGGCCCCGTGAACGGCCCCGCGCCGATAGCGTCGCTGTGCCGTCGAATAGTTGCGACGGCTCGGACAACCATGGGGAAGCGCGCGCCCAAGCAACGGGGCCGTGCGGGAGCGAGCGGATGAAACTGATCATGGCGATCGTCAAACCCTTCAAGCTGGACGACGTGCGCGAAGCGCTCGTCGCAGCCGGCGTCGAAGGCCTGACGGTCTCGGAGGTCAAGGGATATGGCCGGCAAAAGGGCCAGACCGAGATCTACCGGGGTGCGGAATACCAGGTGAACTTCGTGCCGAAGGTGAAGCTGGAAGCGGTGGTCGACGATTCGGCCGCGGCCAAGGCGGTGGAGGCCATCAAGGCCGCCGCGGCCACCGGCAAGATCGGCGACGGCAAGATCTTCGTCCTCAGCGTCGATGACGCGGTGCGAATTCGGACCGGCGAAACGGGGACGGCCGCGCTCTGACGCGGACTTAACGGGACAAGGGGACAGTGAACATGAAGTTTATCGGATTCAACAGGCTGGCGGGGCTGATGCTCGCCGCCGCCATCGCCGGAGGGCCGCTCTCCGCGCCGGCCTTCGCCCAGGAGGCGCCGCCGGCCGCCTCCGCGGCGGCCGCGCCCGCGGAAGCTGCTGCGCCGGTCGCCGCGCCCGTCGAGGCCGCGGCCCCGGCCGCTGCGCCCGCCGCCGCGCCGGCGCCCATTCCGGACAAAGGCGACACCACCTGGATGCTGGTTTCCAGCCTGCTGGTGCTGCTGATGATCATTCCGGGCCTGGCTCTGTTCTATGGCGGCCTGGTCCGCGAGAAGAACATGCTGTCGATGCTGATGCAGGTCTCGACCGTCGGCGTCATCGGCATGATCGCCTGGGTGCTGTGGGGCTACAGCCTGGCGTTTACCGACGGCGGGGGGCTGGACACCTTCGTCGGCGGGTTCAGCCGCCTGTTCCTCAAGGACGTGACGCCAGCCAGCAACGTGGCGACCTTCTCCACCGGCGTGGTGATCCCTGAACTCGTCTTCATCTGCTTCCAGATGACCTTCGCGGCGATCACCGCGACCCTGGTCCTCGGCGGCGTCGCCGAGCGGATGAAGTTCTCGGCGGTGGTGATCTTCGCCATCCTGTGGCCGCTGCTCTCCTACTATCCGATGGCCCACATGGTCTGGTGGTGGCCGGGGCCGGACGCGATCGCCAACGCGCCGAAGGATCCGATCAAGGCCGGCCTCATCTGGGGCTTCGGCGCCCTCGACTTCGCCGGCGGCACCGTGGTCCACATCAACGCCGGCATCGCCGCCCTCTGCGGCGCGCTGATCCTGGGCCCCCGCAAGGGCTACCGCGTCGAGGCCATGCCGCCCCACTCGCTGACGCTGACCCTGGTCGGCGCCGGCCTGCTGTGGGTGGGCTGGTTCGGCTTCAACGCCGGCTCGAACCTGGAAGCCAACGGCTACGCCGCCCTGGCGATGACCAACACCTTCATCGCCACCGCCGCCGCCGGCCTCTCCTGGGTCGTCGTGGAATGGGTGACGCGCAAGAAGGCCAGCATGCTGGGCCTGGCTTCGGGTCTGGTCGCGGGCCTCGTGGCCGTGACGCCGGCCGCGGGCTTCTCGGGCCCCATCGGCGCCCTGGTCCTGGGCCTGATCGTCAGCCCGGTCTGCGTGCTCTTCTGCTCGGTGATCAAGAACGCCCTGAAGTACGACGACAGCCTGGACGCCTTCGGCATCCACGCGGTCGGCGGCATCATCGGCGCGCTGGCCACCGGCCTGCTGGTCAATCCCGGCTGGGGCGGCGCGGGCGTGGTCGACTACACGACCTGCCTTGCCGACGGCGACATCTCGACCTGCGACACCGCCGCCTTCGTGATGGGCACCCAGTTCATGGCCCAGCTCAAGGGCGTGCTGGTGACCATCTGCTGGTCGGGGATCGCCTCGTCGATCGTCTTCTTCATCATCAAGTTCACGGTCGGCCTGCGGGTCACCGCGGACACTGAAGAAGAAGGTTTGGATATCGTCGAGCACGGCGAGCGGGCCTACCACTCCTGAGCCACCAGGGGTGATCCGTGCGTCGCTTCGCCAGGCCGAGCCAGGCGAAGCGACTCGGGGGAGCCGGATCATCCTGTGAGCGGGGGCCTTCGGGCCCCCGCTTTTCGTTTGGGGATGGACCTGACGAAGTCAGTCCCAGGGTCCGCCGAGGCGGCAGCGGCGGGTCCACCAGGCCGGCCGCATGGATTGCAGGCGTTGGGCCAGGGCCTCGGCCTCGTAGTCGCTCGCGCAGAGCGCAAAGCAGGTGGCGCCGGAGCCCGACATGCGGGCGATCAGCGTCTCGGGCTCGCCGGCCAGGGTCTCCAGCACGTCGCCGACGGCGGGCGCCAGGGCCACCGCAGGCGCCTGCAGGTCATTGCGGGTCGAGGCCAGCCAGCCGGCAAGTTCGGCGACGCTCTCGAAGGCCTCGGGCATGGGCGGCGGGGTGACGTCGCCAAAGCCGCCGTCCGCGTCGAACCGTCGGTAGACCTGCGTGGTGGAGACCGCCACGCCGGGATTGACCAGCACCGCGTCGATGGGCGGCAGGCCGGGCGCCGGCGTCAACCGCTCGCCCCGCCCCAGCGCCACCACCGGCCGGCCCCAGAGGCAGGCCGCGCCATCGGCGCCCAGGGACCCGGCGATCTCCTGCAGGGCCTCGTCGTCGAGATCGACGCCCAGGGTGTCGCGCAGCAGGCGCAGGGCCGCGCCGGCGTCGCTGGAGCCGCCACCCAGGCCCGCGGCCACCGGCAGCCGCTTGTCCAGCCTCAGGCCCACGGGCTGCGTAGGGCCGCGCGAGCACGCCAGCAGGGCGCGCGCGGCCTGGAGGACCAGGTTGTCGCCCTCCCCCGCCAGCGCCCGGGCGAACGCGCCGTCGACCCGCACCTCCAGGGCGTCGGCGGCGTAGACGGTCAGCCGGTCGCCGATGTCGGCAAAGGCCATCAGGCTGCAGAGCGGATGGTAGCCGTCGGCGCCCGGCGCGCCCACGTGCAGGAAGAGGTTGATCTTGGCCGGGGCGAGCGCCTCCGTGGCCGCGGCCACCGGCTTACTGCCCGGCGACGCGCGGCGCTGGGGCCGGCCCCTTGGGCCCCAGGCCCGAGGCGAGCTTGCCCTCGGCGTCGGCCTTGATCTTGGCGTCGGGATCGAGGGTCAGCACGCGGCGCCACTGGAACTGGGCCTCATCGCGCCGGCCGACGCGCCAGTAGGCGTCGCCCAGGTGGTTGTTGATCTCCGGATCGCCGGCGTCGAGTTCGACGGCCTGTTCCAGGAACTCGACGGCCTTCTTGTAGTCGGCCAGCCGGTAGTGGGCCCAGCCGAGGCTGTCGATCATCGCCCCGCTCTTGGGGTTGGCGGCGACGGCCTTCTCGACCATGGCCATGGCCTCGGGCAGGCGCTCGCCGCGGTCGATCCA
>Ga0307513_10009268_pt1 | contig 12459 bp, 12 predicted proteins | sample 15_EM_MG_FD_202174 | JGI IMG/M metagenome (GOLD analysis project Ga0307513, IMG submission 202174) | Populus trichocarpa ectomycorrhiza microbial communities from riparian zone in the Pacific Northwest, United States - 15_EM | ecosystem: Host-associated > Plants > Roots > Unclassified | place... | reverse complement strand
GCGATTTTAGCATTGAATCAGACGACGCCATGTACCACTCAGGCGAAGCCCAAACCTCTCCCACCCTTACCAGCAGTGACTCTATCAGTCGCTGCCGCCCTGAATACCTTATGGACGAGATTACCAGTAATGCTGTGACTCGCTCCCAGAAGCGTAAGGCCTCTGCTTCCTCGCCAGCTACATCAAGCGCAGCCAGCAACGATAGCAGAATATCGATTGGAAACTCTTGGGGTGATAATACAACTCTCCCAACCTCGAGTGAAATGGAACGACGACACTCAGAAATGAGCTGGATGTCATGCACTGATGATGGGTGTGAAATACATAAGAATGAGAAAGAAGGTGCAGGCTACTGGCCAAAGGACCCTAAGGTCCGGAAGCAGAGTAAGAAGACGAAGAGAAAAGAGCAGGATAGGACTTCAACATCGAATACAGCCCTTGAAGCAGGCCAGGCCTCGCTCCCCGATATCCCATACGTCTCAGAAAGCCTCCCACCCTTCCGCATGAATAATACCATTCTAACCACACCGCCCATGGCCTCGCCGGCCTTTAGTCCCCTCTACAGCCAAGCAGGCTATGAGTCCGATGAGGCAACCAATGCCAACCAATTCCTAAGCACCCTACACTCCCGCCTTATCGGTATCCTCGCCCAGCGAATTAGAGAAGCCCTTAAGACCGACGCCCTCTACACCAGGGTCAAAGAAACCGTTAACAAATTGCACTATTCCATCCGCGATGGCCTTCTACTCGCCCAGAACACCAATGGGTACGATAACCTTTATATACTGGTGGGACCTCTTGAGAAGGGGGTATCCCTACGGGATTTCATCCTCAAGACGGTGCATGAAGGCCTCGGACATTTCTCAGCTTACAAATGCTACTCCTATGCGGCTTGCTTCTTCTGGTGGCCACAGATGCGCCAGGACTTTGTCCTGTACTGTCGGTCATGCGATAAGTGCCAGATTAACAACGAGCCCACCACCCTGCCCTATGGACGATCCCTTACCCTCCCTGACCCCGACGAAGCCTACCAATCCCTAGCCATAGACTTCGCCGGACCGTTTAACAAATCCGATGGCTACACATCTATCATGGTCATTATGGACCGCTTTACCTCCTACACACACCTCATAGCCCTCAAGGATGCAGCTACCTCTGAGAAGATCTTCAAGAAACTCAACAGTACTATCTTCGATGTCCATGGCCTCCCTCTCATCATTGTTCTTGACCAGGACTCTCGCTTTACCTCTAAGTTTTGGTCACAAATGATGAAGTCCCTTGGTATCCAGGTCTGGATGGCGACCCAATACCACCACCAAACGAATGGCCAGGTTGAGCGAAGGATCCGTACCCTCAAGCAGCTAATGAGGAACTTCGTTAACCCCAGACAAAACAACTGGTCCGGCGCCCTCCCAGCTATTGCAGCAGCCATGAACGGCGCCCCTCATGAATCCCTAGGCATCTCGCCATACCATGCCCTCTATGGACGCCCCTGGAAGATATTCAACCCTGTCCAGAGATCCGCCAGCAAGGTACCAGCTGTGGACGATATCTTAAACGCCCATGAAGCAACAAGAATGGAAGTAGACATGGCCAGAAAGCATGCTACCTTCCGCCAGACTGTCCAGGCTGACAAACGCCGCAAACCCCTAACAGAACCCTTCAAAAATGGTAGCAGAGTTCTTGTTAGAGGCCGCCCTTATACCTCCTCCCCTGGACGATCCAAGAAGCTAGAACCACGCTGGTTCGGACCCTTCAAGGTCCTGGAACATCTACCTGACACAGATAACTACAAACTACACCTCCCGCCCAGAATGGCCCGCCAAAAACCCTACTTCCACGTCTCCTCCCTTAAGGAATACAGAGAGAACGATCCCGATAGATTCAAGTCCCGCAGAATGGACAAGCCAGCACCCATCCTAATCGACAATGCAGAAGAATGGGAAGCAGAGCAGATACTCGACTACCGCCGCCAGAACAACAGGCACGAATTCCTGGTTCACTGGAAAGGCTATGAGCGAGCAGACGACTCCTGGGAACCTATCGAGAACCTCGACCACTCCCTGGAACTCATACAGGAATACTGGGACACTAATCACCCAGCAGAACCGACGCCCCAGATCATCTCCCACTACATTAAAGCTTCCTGGGAACCTATGGAAGTTTCCTATACACCCTGCACCGCAAACCATTGCCCAGACGACTTCTGGGAACCCTATGACGATGAGGAATATGATTCTAGCAGTTCTGAGCAGGACTATTTCGCCACAGATGACGACAGCCTCCTATGCCACACCGACGAGAGCGCTGATGACAGCGAGTACTTTGGAATGATGGTTGATTTTTCAGAATAAGGGAATGTAACATGTGTACATGTTCCGGTAAAGGTACACAGGAGTGGGCAGTGCAGGATCTCCTATGTTTAGTTGATTTATATTTGGTTTATTTGATTTGATCTCAGCTCCGCCACTGTCTCTGAGTCAGATAGGCTATGCTATCGTATTGCTATGTTTAGTTTGCTTTGTTGGAAGTTTATATTTAGGATTCCGGCTATGGGATGGTCATGTAGCACTGGCGAGGGCTGAGCATTATTTGTTTCTTTCTTTGGTCTTGCAGGATTACAGGATTCCGGTGTGTGCGCAGCTACTGGTAATGATCGTGGTTGCAGGAAGGCTATCGCTCTTGGGTTTTGTATTTAAACCGGTCTCCTGGCTAGCAGGAGACAGCAGACTTCGACAGACCTTCAGTCTAAGAATACACTTGGTTGAACGGCAATCCCTGAGTTCTATTTATCCTTCAACTATTATCCTTCTAAGCTACCGGTCCCTTGAAGCCTCCCTTAGCACCAGCGCTAGCAGGTCTATCGCCGGTCCTATTGTATTTTCGTTAGACAGGAATAAACCTGTTACCGTGTGGAGGAAACTTCTATGGGTTCCCAGGAAGCTTTAATGTAGTGGGAGGTGATCTAGGGCGTCGGTTCTGTGGGGTGGTTAGCGTCCCAGTATTCCTGTATGAGTTCCAGGAAGTGGTCCAGGTTCTCGATAGGTTCCCAGGAGTCACTTGCTCACTCATAGCCTTTCCAGTGAACCAGGAATTCGTGCCTGTTGTGCTGTCGGCGGTAGTCGAGTATCTGCTCTGCTTCCCATTCTTCTGCAATGTCGATCAGGATGGGTGCTGGTTTGTCTATTCTGCGGGACTTGAATCTATCGGGATCGTTCTCTCTGTATTTTTAAGAGAGAAAACATGAAAGTAGGGTTTCTGGCGGGCCATTCTGGGCGGGAGGTGTAGTTTGTAGTTGTCTGTGTCAGGTAGATGTTCTAGGACCTTGAAGGGTCCGAACCAGCGTGGTTCTATCTTCTTGGATCGTGCAGGGAAGGAGGTATAAGGGCGGCCTCTAACAAGAACTCTGCTGCCATTCTTGAAGGGTTCCGTTAGGGATTTGCGGCGTTTGTCAGCCTGGACAGTCTGGCAGAAGGTAGCATGCTTTCTGGCAATGTCTACTTCTATTCTCGTTGCTTCATGGGCGTTTAAGATATCGTCCACAGCTGGTACTTTGCTGGTGGATCTCTGGACAGGGTTGAATATCTTCCAGGGGCGTCCATAGAGGGCATGGTATGGCGAGATGCCTAGGGATTTATGGGGGGCGCCATTCATGGCTGCTGCAATAGCTGGGAGGGTGCCGGACCAGTAGTTCTGTCTGGGGTTAACGAAGTTCCTCATTAGCCGTTTGAGGGTACGGATCCTTTGCTCAACCTCGCCATTCGTTTGGTGGTGGTATTGGGTCACCATTCAGACCTGGAGACTAAGGGACTTCATCATTTATAACCAAAACTTAGATGTAAAGCAAGAGTCCTGGTCAAGAACAATGCTAAGAGGGAGGCCGTGGACGTCGAGGATAGTACTGTTGAGTTTCTTAAAGATCTTTTCAGAGGGAGCAGCGTCCTTGAGTGGGATGAGATGTGTATAGGAGGTAAAGCGGTCCATTATGACCATGATAGATGTATAGACATCGGATTTGTTAAAAGGGCTGGCAAAGTCTATGGCTAGGGATTGGTAGGCTACGTCTGGGTCAGGGAGGGCAAGGGATCGGCCATAGGGTAGGGTAGACGGCTCGTTGTTAATCTGGCACTTATCACATGACCGACAGTATAGGACAAAGTCCTGGTGCATCTGTGGCCACCAGAAGAAGCAAGCCGCATAGGAGTACGATTTGTAAGCTGAGACATGTCCGAGGCCTTCATGGACAGTCTTGAGGATAAAATCCCGTATGGATACCCCCTTCTCAAGAGGTCCTACCGCTATATAAAGGTTTTTGTACGCATTGGTGTTCTGGGCAAGTAGAAGGCCATCGCGGATGGAATAGTGCAATTTATTATCGGTTTCCTTGACCCTGGTGTAGAGGGCGTTGGTCTTAAGGGCTTCTCTAACTTGCTGGGCGAGGATACCCATAAGGCGGGAGGGCAGGGTACTTAGGAATTGGTTGGCATAGGTTGTCTCATCGGAGTCATAGCCTGCGTGGCTGTAAAGGTGACTAAAGGCCGGCGAGGCCATAGGCGGTGTGGCTAGAGTGGTGTCATTCATACGGAAGGGTGGAAGGTTTTCTGAGAGGTATGGGATATCGGGGAGCGAGGCCTGGCCTTCCTCAAGGGCTGTATTCGATATTGAAGTCCTATCCTGCTCTTTTGTCTTTGTCTTCTTACTCTGCTTCTGGACCTTAGGGTCCTTTCGCCAGTAGCCTGCACCTTCTTTTTCATTTCTATGTATTTCACATTCATCGTTAGTGCATGACATCTAGCTCATTTCTGAGTGTCGTCGTTCCATTTTACTAGACATTGGGAGAGTTCTATTGTCGCCCCAAGAGTTTCCAATGGATATTCTGCTATCATGGCTGGCTGCGCTTGATGTAGCTGGCGAGGAAGCAGAGGCCTTACGCTTCTGGGAGCGAGTTACTGCATTGCTGGTAATCTCCTCCCTAAGGTATTCAGGGCGGCAACGACTGATAGAGTCACAGCTGGTAAGGGTGGGAGAGGTTTGGGCTTCGCCTGAGTGGTACATGACGTCGTCTCATTCAGTGCTAAAATTGGCAGAGGAGGCGTAGCTTGTATTGATTTGTAGGGGTTGGGTTGGGTCAGGTAGCTCAAGGCTGTCATAATCGATAGTCGGGTCCCTGAGACTTATATCTAGTGGCACTGGGGTTCCCTCATGGATTCTCGATAGGTAGTCTGCTAGGAAATTCTTCGCTCCTGGCTGGTATTCTATTTTAAAATCAAAGCGACTGATATGCGTCAGTCATCTCTGCTGTCGTCCATTGAGATTCTTTTGTGTCATGAGTTTAGTAGGCCTCTGGTGGTCTGTAACCACTGTAAATTGTTTGTGTAGCAAATGGGGAGCGAATGCTTCAATAGCCTCAATGGTTGCGCGCGTTTCCTGTTGGTGTGTGGGGTAGTTGCTTTGTAATAGCGTCAGCTTCCTGCTGTGGAATGCTGCAGGTCAGGCTGCATCTCTGATTGGTCCTTGGCCTATCCAAGCGCCCATACCAGTAGGGGATGCATCGGTAAAAAGCCATATCATATTTGGCTTATTATAGTTGATCGGTCTAAGGACTTTGTGCTTATCTGCCGCTCGCGTGACCGCTTCGAAGGCTCCTTGCTGCAGATCCGTCCATAGCCATTCTGCGTTCCCACTCAGCTCTGTGAGCGGGGCTGTGATAGTGGCGATGTGGGGAATGAACTGCATGATATTATCAACCATTCCATTGAATCGCTGCAGTTCTTTCTGGCTTTCTGGTCTTGTCCAGTCCATTATAGTCCAGATTTTCTCTGATGCTGGGTGGATGCCATAATTGTCTATCATCTGTCCTAGGATATCGAGTTTTGTGGCAAAGAAAACACTTTTCTGAGGGTTGGCATAATAGCCGGCGTTGTGCAGCTTACTGCAGGTGTTTGTAATGTCCTTGACATGCTCTTCAAAGCTGTCACTGACGACAAAAATATCGTCAATGTAGACCCATATGTTCTTGCCTAATTGGTCATGGAATAGGTCCTCCATAGTCCTCACAAAGGTTCCAGGAGCATTCATTTCTCCTGGTATCACGACATGGCTGGTAAAGCCGCCAAAGGGTGTCTTGATAGTGTTGTATTTCACATCATCTGGATGCACTCTGGTCTGCAAGTAGGCGTCACTGAGATCTATCTTGCTGCGGAATTGCCCTCTGGCTACCGCATTTAGTATAGTTTTTGGTTCTGGGATCTGTGTGTGATCGGCCTGGCTGTTATTATTCCTGAAGCGTAGGTCTACCAAGGGGCGGATTCAGCCATCACTTTTTGCTTCCACCAACATGCTGGCTCCTCCAGGAAGACTGGTCCTATGGACGATACCAGCATTCATCTGCTTGTTGACTCATGCCTTGTATTTGGTCATCAAGGCTTGTGGCGCTTTGAAAGTAGGTGTCTTTATAAGCTTCGTTGGGTCTATGAGGCTTATCCTGTGCATTATCTTGTGTACTGGTAGTAGTTCCTCTGATACTTCTTTGACAAATACCTTGGGGAACATCGCCAGGAAGTCTGGTACTTCCTGTGGCTTCGTCATGGGTGATCAAGATTCTCTAGATTTTCCGTCACAGGTAACCCGAACTTTGTACTTCGAGAAGTAGATGCTGTTCTTTTGGCAATCGATGACTGCTCCTAGCCTTATGAGGTTGTCCATACTGATCAGGATATCATAGTCTGATACTGGCGTGACCAGCATAGGCACCTTATCGACTGTCATCTTGCCTAGCTGACTCATAACCTCAACAGAGAAGTTGCTTGTTGATTGTGATCCTTTAACTGCCATCTTAAGGGTGACAGGATTCTTCCTAGATGTGTAGGGGATGTTGTGTGTTGTAATGAATTTGTTGGATATCAGGGTACCGCCAATGGTTTTTGTATCTGCGAGGGCTCTGGCGCGCTTGCCATTGATGTTGATAGTGAATTCGAGTGCCTGGAATGGCCTGTCCTTAGGCGTGCCTACTATAGTCTTGTAGGTTCTGATAGAGCCGCTGCCATCTAGCTCCTCTGTGCTGTCTGTATCGGGCTCATATTCGCCTTCGCTCCTGTCTGGGTTTCCCTCAGAGAGACCACCATGGTTGGTCTTAACTTCTTTCTTTGGGCATTCATTTGCCATGTGTCCGCTTTCGCCACAGTAGAAACAGGCTCCTTCTGCCTTGGGGCGGTCCATTTCAGCCTTACTTGGCTTGTTGGACTTGGTATAGGTCCTCTTCTTGGCCGGGGCCTTTCCTTTGCCTGTGCTCCCGGGCGTTGATGTGGTAGAGGGCTTGCGGTAGGTACTCGCTTTCTTTGGTGTATGAGTCTTGCTGCTAGAAGCTTGGCTTCTATCAGTGCCTTCGTAGCTGCCAGTTCTGTACCTAGTAGCGTCATAGCGTTCTGCCACAGCAACCATCTGGTCCCAGATATCTTCTGGTCTGAGCTGCAGCTCAACATTGCGGCGTAGTCTAGAGTCTATAGTGTCAAGGAATAACTGCTTCTGTGCATAGTCTGAGATGGATCCAGCTGGAAGTGATCTTTTGAGATCCGCTAGCTCTCCAGCTATCTTCGTTATGCGTTCTGGCTGTCCACCTGCTGTCTGCCGGACATTCTGCCACTTATGATAGGTGTCATCAGTGTTTGTAGAGGCTTCGAATAGCTGTTTGAAGCAGTCTGTTAACTGTGGTAGAGTGAGGTTCTCTTCTTCTGTATCCAGAGTCTGAAATGCGTTGTTTGCTCTCCCTTCTGTGTAAATGCCATAGTAGTCCGCCCCTCCAGGGGAGTCATCGTTCAGTCCTGATCTCGCTAGGTACTTCTTGACTGTTCTAAGCCATCGCTTGAGTTTGTCTGGTTTGAGGTCTTCTGCCCGCTAAACATGGGCGGTTCAAGGACCATATAAGGGGGCAACCTGGCCGGACCTGGGTCTGCCATAGTCCCTGTAGGTGGGTCTGGAGCTGGAGGTGGTGGATCTGGTCGTTCAGGGTGCTCTCGGGCGCTCTTGGATCTTGAGGGTCTTTCTGGTGTCTCTGAAATGAATGTAGAGGGTAGTGATTGCTCTCTATGCTCTCGGGAGGGCACTCTAGTTGGTGTCTGACTTCCAAAGACTCCTAGAATGCTGGGTGCTTGCCACATGCTTGTAGTGGAGCGTTCTGGTGGGACTTCAGTTTCTGAAGTTTGCTGTGATGGTGCTATTGCGGTTGCTCTTTCCTCAAGCCGCCGGGTTCTCGTTGAATGAGTTCCTCAGCTGTGAGGTCGTGGTCTTCATCTGAATCTGTATCTAGATCGTCTGGAAGGAGGTGACTGGTTCTTGCTGGTGTATCTGCTGAGCCTGGCATTGGCCCAGGGGTTGGTTCCTGTGTGGTTGGCTCTAGGGTATGGTCTGTGGGTTCTACTGAAGGATGATTGTAGGCCCTACTGGACCTAGTAACGCTTCTGCTCCTACGTTCTGCTATTGCGAATGTAGCACCTGATCCGGGAGTTCCTTTCCCGGCCGCTCCTGCTTCTAACCAGTTATCAAAATACTGGAAGGGTGATCAATCCTACCAGGCTGTTCCCAATCCTGAGAACAAAGGGTTTTCACCTGCTGTAGGCAAAAAAATGTAACAGGTTTATTCCTGTCTAACAAAAATACAAGAGAAGCGGCGATAGACCTGCTAGCGCTGGTGCGAAGGGAGGCTTCAAGGGACCGGTAGCTAGAAGGATAATAGTTGAAGGACAAATTGGACTCAGGGACACAGGGATTGCCGTTCAACCAAGTGTATTCTTAGACTGAAGGTCTGTCGAAGTCTGCAGTCTCCTGCTAGCTAGGAGACTGGTTTAGCTACAATACCCAAGAGCGATAGCCTTTCTACAATCACCATCATTACCAGTAGCTGCGCACATACCGGAATCCTGTAATCCTGCAAGACCAAAGAAAGAAACATAGCTCAGCCCCCTCCAGTACTACATGACCATTTCATACCCGCAATCCTTAATATAAACTTCCAGCAAAGCAAACCAAACATAGCAATACGATAGCATAGCCTATCTGACTCAGAGACAGTGGCGGAGCTGAAATCAAATCAAATAAACCAAATATAAATCAACTAAACATAGGAGATCCTGCACTGCCCACTCCTGTGTACCATTACTGGGTCATGTACTCATGTTACAAGTCCTGATTTGCAATTTGCGTTCTAGCGTCAGGTGCGTCAGACCCACAGAACATACAGAACGCAAGGTATTATTTTTGCTGATGCCTTCCTGGCCACGCATCCCTCCTGTCCTGCAGGTTTCCTTACCTCAACTCTCCCTATTATTTTGCCATCGGCCATGTGTTCAAGCCATTCTTCAGGTTCCCTAAGAAATCCTGGCATGGATTATGACACATATTGCTTTTGTGTATGGGTGTATTGATTGACATAGATTTCCGAGCAAGTATGAAAGCTTTACAAATCGACTATGGTTGAACGGCGAATAATGGTGGCGAGTGATCGGTGGTGAAATGAAACGAAAAACACCTAGGCAAAAGGTAATACAATCGCACACTGAAGCCGGGAAAATTTTCTCTTCAACAACACCCTCACGATGCTCACTAACTAACATAACTAACAGCGAAAACAGAAGTTTATAGGAAAAACAACAATATCTTCCATCCATCCACCGAGTCCAATCCTCCCATCGATCGTCATACTGATCCACACTCTTTCACGCATACTGCCGTTTCCATACCGGCCCCCAGACCTTCCATGCTCGCCCCTCCTCTTCTACGCAGGTCTCCCTTTTCTCCCGTGAAGAACAATCATGCTAACAAAGGAAAGCACAAAGAAAACTCTTCCAGGCTCCATAGCCTACTCGCATTCGAGTCGCTCGCACCAATCGCAAGTGACTCCCCAGAGGTTTCTCGAGTGCATGCTGTGCCGATACTGAGTTTGCTGGACAAGATATGCTTCCGGGTCTTCGCTTTCCCTCCGATGGATGTATTGATCCAGCGCGTATGTCAGATAATTCTTTGTCTGAACGATATCGAGGTAGGATAGGTGCGGGGCCGCGGGACTGATATGCGGCCGGGGTTAATATGGTGAGCAGCAATGGACCATTTCCAACAGAAAGGATACAAGGGCAAGTAACAATTATCATAAGAAAACATTAAACAAAGGAGAAAGTGTAAATAGCAACATAACTCCCTCCAACCTGATCACTATAAATATCCATTACAGAGATCCAAATCATATATTTAACCTGGTCCAAGACTGTAAACTTCAAGAGCCTTCAAGGTATTTTCCATCTCTTTAATATCTGACCCAATTCCAGCAAATCCGAAACCAGGCAGTGACCAGGATTTCATGCATTCAATAGCTTCAATAACACCATCCCAGAGACCAGTGGGGCGATTAGAAATGAGCAATTTGATACAAAAAGGCTTCGCTTTCCCTATTAGTAGAGTACTGTTAAAGAAGAATGTAAAAACTGGTAGTATACCTGCTAAAAGGTCTCTCTGGATGAGCAGACATAGTCGGAATATTGAAAATTTCAATTGCTATTCTTGCCAACTCCTTCTGATTCCCACCGCTCCCCCTGTCTAGCCAATATTGCCATAGCCCAGCAGGTCATTCTTCCTCCACCTCTTTCTAGATAAACTGATCATATGGATCAAGCTTATCTGCTGTAATTGGGGCTCCCTTATTTTGTTTCCAACTCAGCAGGGCTCCAAATTCTTAAAGGGTAAACCCGAGTGAGTTGAAAACACCGAGCGTAAAATACCTGTGGAACAGCCTTTTGAAAAGAAAGGCTGGGATCCAATCAGGAAGCTATGCCAGAGTGGCAATTTAAGGTAATCCCTCTCCCCCAACATGCTTTTATACTGAGTAATTCATACTAGATTGTGAACTTCGTTTTCCGCATTTCATATCCAGTCCTGTCAGTCCTGCAACTCGGTTGCAAAGTAGTCGAATTTCATCTCGGGATTGAGTACCACTGCTGCATAGTGTACTGAAGCGAAATTTGTGAGTGTATAGTATCTAGAAGATAGAAGATTTTGATTTCGGGTCTTTGGTCTATTCCCAAGTATTTGACCTCTGTGAACACAATACCATAAAAACTCTTCAAATCCACCAGCAAATTATCAGCTACGATCAGCAGGTTCGCCTGGAATGAGCTTAGCCTAGGAAGACAATAGAATTGAGAATACCTGTTAGTGAAATTGAAGGTTTCCAGGATTCAGAACCCCCATGTCCTAGGCAGATACTGATTGCCCCGTAGATTTTGGGATGGCCGAGTCAGAGAGTAGGGAGCCCTGTGATGCAGCGAATTTCAAGGGTTTTTAAGGTAATAGTACTTAAGGGGATTGACCTCAGCCTTAAGGTAGTCTGTAAGTCGGGGCAGAAATTACTAACTTGTCTAGTACTTTCCAAGCACAATTAATTGCTGTTTGAATGTGTTTGATATTGTAATCAGCTGCTTCAGATCCAAGAAAATGTAACATCCGCTCTTCCAAATAGGAGAGTAATGCATCCATTGCAGAGAAAATATCATGAAGTTGACGGTGGTGGTTTCGACTTTGTAAAAGTAATTGCCACTTCTGAAACCGCCTCAGGATATGCACAATTTCGGCAAGAGTGTCCCAATCCTCTGGTAACAGTTGATCCCATTTCGGTGTATAAAGAGTTTCCGCCCACTCCCGATTCTCATTTCTCCAAATTGCAGAAGAAACAAAATACTCCAAGGCTTCTTGGAGGTCAAAGGCTTGAATAATCTAGTCGTAGTTCCCTTCCCATTGGGTTTCATTTCCTCGAATAAGGGTTAATAGACCAGAGTCTGGGTGCAGCTGTTTTATCTTTTCTTCAAATCAATCACGGCATTGTGGTGACCGGCCCAGAGTAATATAGACCAAAAGATTATGTAATTTACTACAAGGTCCTTTCTTGGGCCATGCCATCAATTCCTGCTGGTCTTTCTCAAGCGTTTGATAATTAGTTATCTCAATCACAAATGCTTCAGGATCTTCAACCCACAAAAAGACTTTTACTACAAAGTTAATCACATGGCTAAAACAGGGCAGTCTTCAAGTTATTGGATCATATGGGGTTCCGGAATTTTGCACGTAGGTTTGGATACATCCCATAGCTGTATTCATCAGCAAAAAAATCAACCTGCGCCCTGCTGCGTCCTGCCCTGCCTGTGCGCCGGACGTTGCGGGCGCATATAACGTAAACTCCAGTTCTGGGTGCGGACGCCCGCGTCCTCATCGTCGGGAAGTGGTAGGCGTCCGTCTGGACGGACCGGACGCAACCAGAAGCTGTCCCCCCCAGCAACCCTGGGCCCTGCGGACAACCCTACCGTCCCGTTACACCCCATGCACCCCCCTGCATGCTACCCCTTTCCTGACGTCCTGCGACTTCAATCTCCTTCTCCCTAACAAGCCCTACAACCCCCCCCCCCCCGGGGTTTGGGCGGT
>Ga0307513_10009267_pt1 | contig 12462 bp, 12 predicted proteins | sample 15_EM_MG_FD_202174 | JGI IMG/M metagenome (GOLD analysis project Ga0307513, IMG submission 202174) | Populus trichocarpa ectomycorrhiza microbial communities from riparian zone in the Pacific Northwest, United States - 15_EM | ecosystem: Host-associated > Plants > Roots > Unclassified | place... | reverse complement strand
GGCGCTCACCGCGCTGGTGCGGGAGGCGCGCGAGCGGGCGGAGGAAGGGGCTGGGGCGGGGGCCAAGCGGCTCGCGGCTGTGCAGGCGGCGGCCTGGGGCATGCTCTGGGAGCCGGTGCTGGCGGCTCTGGTGGCCGCCGAGCGGCGCAACACGGCGGCGACGGTGAAGCTGCGCCAGCATCTCGCCCAACTCGCCGCGATGGACCAGATGTTCGTGCCGCTGACCGACACCCTGAGCCGGATCCAGGGCGGTGAGCGCGGGCGCGATGTGCTCGCCGGCCTTGGCCCCCTCGACGCCCCGGTGGCGCGGCGCGCCCTGGACGCGCTGGCCGGGCGGGTGACCGTACCCGTCGAGCTGTGGACGGTGATGTATCTCGGCATCGCCCTCGGCAGCTTCGTCTCGACCGTCCTCGGCGAGACCGGCACCGACGAGGTGACCCGCGAGAACCTCGACGGGTTCGCCCGGGACGCACTGCTGGCGCCGATGGCCACGGTCCTGGAACGAATCCTCACCGGCGAACGCGACCCCCGGCTGGCCAACGGACTCCAGCAGCCGACCCAGCGGGCGGCGGTCGCGGCAGTGCTGCACTGTCTCAACGACGCGGAGGAAGCGTCCCGTTGACCGGTCATCGGGGGACTGTGGCCTGGGATACTGCGCGTATGGCGGACGCCCCGAAGATCAACGACGTACGGCTGAGTGACGACGGCGTGCTGGAGTTCTACGACGGCACGGCGTGGGTCGTGTATCCGGATGTGCCCGATGACGCCACGAGGTCGCCCTTCGCGGTGAGCAGGCGCGATGCTCCCTCCGCCGACGAAGACGGGCCCCAGTGACCACCGAACCGCCCCCGCCTCCGCCCATGCTCCTGCCCCTGCCTTCGCCCGCGCCCTCTTCCGACCCGGGCATGGTCACCCCCTTCGACGCCCTCCCCTCCCCCCTCGACGCCGTGCCCGAACTGCGCGCCGCCGCCCGGTGGATGATCGCCGCGTTCGGTGCCGTCGGGGCCGCGCTCGTCGGCGGGGGGCCGCTGGTGGCCGTCGGGAAGGTGCACGGGCTGGGCGAGGCGCTGGTCGCGGGCGGGGCGCTGCTCGTCGCGCTCGCGGGGGTCTGCCTCGCCGTCTGGCAGGTCAGCCGGGTGCTCGTACCGCCGATCACCACCGCCGCCACCCTCAACACCCCGGCGGCACGCGGCCTGCGCGAGCTGGTCGACGCCTCCCCGGCCGACTTCTTCGGCTCGGCCGCCACCGGCGTCGACGACCTGCTGCGCCACCGTGCCGTCGCCGTGAACATCCACCGCGCGCTCACGGCCGAGACCGACCCCGGCCGCCGGGAACTGCTGCGACGGCACCTGGACCGGGCGAAGGCCAACATCGCCCGCACGGACCCCTTCGTACGCTGGCTCCTCGCCATGGCCCACGTCTGGCAGATCCGCACAACCTTCCACGAGGCCCGCCGCTGGTGCGTGCTGGCGGTGGCCCTGGTGGCGACGGGGTCGGTGGCGTTCCTGACGGTGACGGGAGGCGCCCCTTAGGGGCGCGGGGAACTGCGCGACCAGCCACGACGGCGCCGCACCAAACCACTACCGAGCCAGCACCCCGTCCAAGAACGGCTCGATCGCCGCGCGCCACGCATCCGGCTGGTCATAGTGCACAAGGTGACCGGCGTCAGCCACCTCCGCATACTCCCCCCGAGGCAGCACACGGACCATCTCCTGCGCCTCCGCCCGCCCCAACTCCCCATCCAGCCCCCGCACCACAAGTGCCGGACACTGAACCTGCGTCAACTCCTCCCAGTGCGCGTCGAACACCCACGTCTCACGGGACTTGAGCATCTGCTCCGGCTCGAAGACGGGCCGCCAGCCGTCGGGAGACTCCTGCATCACCTCGGCGTAGAACTCCCCGCGCGACGGAGTCGGCCGCTCCACCCAGGGATCGTCCTCGCCGAACCACTTGCGTACGTCGGCGAGGGTGGCGAAGGGGGCCGGCCAGGCCTTGAACCAGTCCTCCCACTCGCGCTGGGAGGCCCCGCCGAGCGCCGAGGCCCGCATGTCGCAGATGATCAGGGCGTGCACCAGGTCGGGACGCTTCGCGGCGAGCTGCCAGGCGGTCAGGGCGCCCATGGCGTGGCCGATGAGGACGACCGGGCCGAGGCCGAGCTGCTCGATCGCCGCCTCGGCGTCCTCGACGTACGCCTCGCGGCTGTAGATGTCGCCGGGCGGACGGTCGCTCTGGCCGTGCCCGCGCTGGTCGAGTGCGACGGCCCGGTGCCGCTCGCCCAGCCAGCGGGCGGCGGACGCCCAGTGCGAGGCACGGCCCATGAGCCCGTGCAGTAACAGCACGCCGGGTGCCCGCTCGGCCTCTCCCGTCCGGGTCTGGTCCTCTCCGGCCTCTCCGGTCTTGGGAGGGTCGGCGAACTCCCAGGCGGCAAGACGCACGCCGCCTGCTCCGGTCACGTCGATACGCCGCGCCATAGGTCCTGGCACCCCCCTAGCTATCGAAGTTTCCTCTGCTGAGTCCCTCTACCGCCACAGATTATCGAATGGCTATTCGAAAATGCGGTCTCCGGCCGCAACACCCCTCGTTCGAGTGACCACGCTCCAGGAATGATCCGCGTGGCCGAGGGGAGATCTTCTGCGGGAGGCGGACCGCTCGGGGAAAACGGTCCGTAGGGGATGACCCTGGGAGCTCGGGGCTCCGGGTCAGCACAGGGGAGGACAGGCCCCGGCGCCACTTGGCGCCGGGGCCCTCTTCACGTCCGCGGCACATCCTCACGCTCCCCCTCCCCCGCCGGGCGGCACCGCTGCCGCACCCGGCCAAGAGCCCTCAAGTCATATGCCTCTCGCGACAGCGTGGCACGCGAAGCGTCCGAGCGCTGCGATTCCGCACACTCAATCTTGGATTGGCGCCCCGGAGCGGCACGAACCCCGGGACGCGGCAAGTTCCCCCTCGGTCACAGCGGTTGTGGTCAGGGCGGGTGCCGTCTCGGCAGGCGCGGTGCCGCCGGGTCAGCGCTTCGCCACGAACACGTGCGAGGCCACCTCCGACTCCAGCTCGGCCGCCTCGCCGCCGCTGCCGACCAGCACCCCGCCGGCCGCCTCCGTCACGCTCACCACCGAACCGGGCTGCACACCCGCCCGGCGCAGCGTGTACATCAGCTGCGCGTCCGTCTGGATGGGCTCGCCGATCCGCCGTACGACGACCGTCTTGCCGTCGACACCCGGGTCGAGGTCGGCCAGCGAGACCATGCCCTCGTCCAGGAACGGGTCCGCGCCGTCCTTCTCGCCCAGCTCCTCCAGGCCTGGGATCGGGTTGCCGTACGGCGACTCGGTGGGGTGGCGCAGCAGTTCGAGGACGCGGCGCTCGACGGCCTCGCTCATCACGTGCTCCCAGCGACACGCCTCCGCGTGAACCTGCTCCCACTCCAGGCCGATCACATCGACGAGCAGGCACTCCGCGAGGCGGTGCTTGCGCATGACGCGGGTGGCGAGGCGGCGGCCCTCGTCCGTCAGCTCCAGGTGACGGTCGCTGGCGACCGCGACCAGTCCGTCGCGCTCCATCCGGGCCACGGTCTGGCTGACCGTCGGGCCGCTCTGGTCCAGCCGCTCGGCGATCCGGGCGCGCATGGGGACCACACCTTCCTCCTCCAGCTCGAGGATGGTGCGGAGATACATCTCCGTCGTATCGATCAGTCCGGACATTCGTGCCCCTTGATGAGATGTGCCGAAGGCTCGACGGCTCCGGCGCGTGCGCTGGCCCTGGCTTCAATTCTGACGCATACCACTGACAACCGTGCCGTCGCGGTGAAACCACACGGTTACGGATCCCCGTGGCCGGGTAGACAGTGCGTTTCACCGAGGGTACGGGGGCGGCGGCGACAACGGCGGACGCCCGTGTTGACAGGGCACTGGTCCAGACCTCACCGTGATCGGCGACACGGACCGCCAGACGACCGTCAGGCCGATCTCCCGAAGGGTTCCCCGATGAGCGACAGCGAGTTGGCCGGACAGTTCCTCGACGCCGCGATCGGCCTGTTGCAGCGGGTGCGCGACGAGGAGGCGGAGACCGTGACGGCCGCCGGCACGCTCATCGCCGACACCGTGGCCGCCGGGGGCCGCCTGTTCGCCTTCGGCGCCGGGCACTCCTCGCTCGCCGCGCAGGACATCGTCTACCGCGCGGGCGGCCTCGCCCTGATGAACCTGCTGGCCGTGCCCGGCACCGTCGGCGTCGACGTCATGCCGGCCACGCTGGGCTCCGCCCTGGAGCGCGTCGAGGGCCTGGCCACGACCGTCCTGGACACCTCACCGCTGCGCGCGGGCGACGTCCTCGTGATCATCTCCCTCTCCGGCCGCAACACCCTCCCGGTGGAGATGGCGCTGCACGCGCGTGCCCTCGGTGTGCGGGTCATCGGCGTGACCTCGGTGGCGTACGCGACGGAGACGACGCCCCGCAACGCCTCGGGCACGTTCCTGAAGGACCACTGCGACGTCGTACTGGACTCGAAGATCGCCCCCGGCGACGCCGTACTCACCCTGGACAGCGTCCCGGCGCCCTTCGCACCCGCGTCCACGGTCGTCACGTCGGCGGTGCTCCAGTCGGTCATGGCGACGGCGGCGGGCATCCTGGCGGACCGGGGCATCGAGCCCCCGCTGCTGCGCTCCGGCAACGTGGACGGCGGCCACGACTGGAACGCCCGCATCCTGAAGCAGTACGGCGACCGGATCTTCTACGAGCGCTGAGCCGCACGGTCACGGGTCGGCCGACCGGCTACTCGCCTGCCCGCCTACGTGCCGAGGCCGGTCAGATCCAGGGCAGCCGCGATCCGGACGGCCACGTCCTCCGCGTACATGGCGTCCGTACGTTCGAACTGGCTCCGTCCGCCGCCCCGCAGGAACGTCACGACGCCCAGGGTGCGCCCCCGGCTGCGCAGCACCGCGCACAGCGCGTGGACCGTGTCCGGCGGCCATCTGCGCTGTACGGCCCAGGCGCGGGCCTGCTCGACGCCGTACGACCCGGCGCTCGCGCGCACCGACCCGGCCCGCTCCACGCACTGCACGGCCGGGTGCGCGTCGCCGTAGCGCACCGGCAGCCCGGCGTGGCCGGCGAGGACGCTGGGCCCGGGCGCCCCGGAGGGCGTGGCGGCGGCGCGGACCAGCCGTACCGGCCCCTCGCCGTCGCCCGCCGAGCCGTCGGCCGCCGTACCGCCGATGACGGCGATCCGGTCGACGATCGCGTGGTCGGCGAAGCCGGCGAGGGCGAAGTCCAGGTGGACGGTCGCGGCCTCGGCGGGGTCCTCGCACTCGGCGGCGGCCCGCGCGGCGCGGTGCAGCTGGTGGGTACGGAACCGCAGCTGGGCCGCGTCCTGCTCGGTCACCTTGGCCTCGGTGATGTCCTGGAACAGCCAGCCCACACCGAGCGGAACCGGTTCTTCGGTGAGCGGCGAGGCCAGCCGCAGGAACCCGCTCCGCCAGCAGCGCCGCTTCTCGCCCTCGGGCGTCCGCACGCTCACCCACATCTCGGCGGGCGCGGGCGGCGCGCCCTCGGCGAGGACGTGCGTCAGCGCGCTCTCCAGCTCCTCGACACCCTGCGCGAGCAGCTCGCCGAGAGGCCGTCCGAGGACGGCGGTACGTCCGATGCCGAGCGCGCGGGCGGCGTGCGAGTTGACGACGGCGGGCCGGAGGTCGGCGTCGACGAGCACGACCCCCCAGCTGGCGTCCTCGAACAACGCCTCACTCAACGCGATGGACCGCTCAAGATCTATCTGGGCGTGCACCTCGCTGAAGGCGCAGTACAGCCCGGCGGGCTTGCCGTCGGGCCCGCGCACGGCGGCGGACTGCGTACGCACGAGCACGCGTCCCCCGTCTTTCGTGAGCAGGGCGAACTCGTGGACCTGACGCCCCGGGGCGTGCATCGCGGAGAGCAGCCGCCCCTCGATGTCCTCGGCGTCGGCGCTGCGTACGGCCCACCCGGCGAACCCGTGCCGCCCGACGGCCTCCTCCGCGGTCCAGCCGAGAATCCGCTCGGCCTCGCGGTTCCAGTGGGTGACGACCCCGTCGGCGTCGAAGGCGCACAGGGCGGCGTCCATGCCGTCGAGAAGGGCCGCGAGCAGGTCGGACCCACCACCGTCCGCACCCGCCGGGCCGTCCGAACCCACCGGGCTGTCCGGGCCGTCCCTCTCGGGCTCGTCCGGCCCCAGCTCGTCGGTGGTCCCACTACGCCGGGAAGCACTCACCTGGACCCCCTGCCGGCTGCGTCCGCACGTACTGCACGACGGTTCGCTCACTCACCATCATTCAACTCGAACGTGACGCAGGACACATCACGTTCCCCCAAGATTGAAGGAATTCGTTGTACGGCGGAAATTCGCCGTAGTTCACCGTAGTTCCTCGCAGTTCCCCGTAGTTCCCCGTAGTCCGGGAACAAGCCCCTCTTGCCCCTCGCACCACCGAACCAAACCGACCATCCGGAATGTCCACGCCTTCAGGGAGTTCCCGCGCGAGCGCGAGCTCCCGCACGTACATCTCACTCCCGAACCCCCGCCGCCGAAAACCGGGCAGCATCCGCGCGATGATGGTGGCGACGGCCGGGGCGCCGTCCCCGGCGGACGGCCGAACGGTGGAGCACTCCACCAGGGTGTCGTGGAGATACTCGACTTCCAGCCGATTACGCCCACTGCGCACCCGTACCTCGTCGACGTCGGAGCCGCCGTCACCCACGGAGACGATACGAAGATCAGACACGGCGCCAGAAAATCGCACACCGCGGGCGGCCGTCAATGGGGTTCGGGTACGCGCGTAGACCTCGATACCGAGCGCGATAGCGTGCCGATCATGGCGGACTGGGACATACGACCGGCGACGGCGACGGACATCGAGCCGATAGCGGAACTGCGGGCGGTGGTGATGCGGCCGGATCTGGAACGACTCGGCCGGTACGACGAACACCGCGTCCGGCAGCGCTTCCGGGACGGGTTCGACGCGGCCCACACCTGGGTGATCGAGGTGAACGCCGAGTTCGCGGGCTGCGTGGCCCTGCGCCCGGCGGAGGACGCCCACTGGCTGGAGCACTTCTACCTGGCCCCACGCTTCCAGGGCACCGGCATCGGCTCGGGAGTCCTGAGCGACCTACTGGAGCGCCGCGACGGCACGGGGGTCCGGGTCGTCCGCCTGAACGTCCTCCAGGGGAGCCCGGCGCGACGGTTGTACGAGCGGCACGGGTTCGGGGTGGAGAGGGAGGACGCGGTGGATGTGTTCATGGTGCGAGCTGGACGTACGAGCGCCGACGCGGTCTGACTGTCGATGGCGCGTCGAAGGGAGTACCAACGCTGACGGAGTCGTCTGCGGGGTGGGAAGGGAACAGTCCGGTCCGCCACGGCGGACCGGACCGGGCCGGGTGTGCTGCCGCTAGCCGTTGATCACGCGCAGGGGTTCGCCGTTCAGGAAGATGACGTGTGTGTTGAAGAAGGCGTCCAGGCCCTCGGGGCCGAGTTCGCGGCCGTAGCCGGACTGCTTGACGCCGCCGAACGGTACGCCGATGTCGACGCCGATGCCGTTGTTCAGGTTCACGGTGCCGGCGTGGATCCGCTGGGCCACGCGGAGGGCGTGCTCGGTGTCGGCGCTGTAGACGGCGCCGGACAGGCCGAACTCGGTGTCGTTGGCGATACGGATGGCGTCTTCCTCGTCCCGGTAGGTCAGGACGGTCAGGACGGGCCCGAAGATCTCCTCCTGTGCGACCTTGGCGTCCGGTGACACGCCGGTGATGATCGTGGGGGCGACGTAGTAGCCGACGTCGTGGCCGGGGGCCCGACCACCACCGACGGCGAAGGTGCCGCCTTCCTTCTCCGCGGAGGCGAGGTAGTCCAGGACCCGCTCGTAGTGCTTGCGGGTGACCATCGCGCCCACGTCGGTGGCCGGGTCGCGAGGATCGCCGACGGTCAGTCGGGCGAACGCCTCGGCGAGGGCGGCGACGATCTCGTCGTGACGGTGCTCGGGCACGATGAGCCTGCTGGGGTTGGTGCAGCTCTCGCCGTTGTTCCCGGTGACGCCCGGCACCAGGGTCTCGACGATGCGGTCCAGGTCGGCGTCGTCGAGCACGAGTGCCGGTGACTTCCCGCCGAGTTCGAGGGTGAGCTGCTTGAGGGTGTCGGCGGCCGCGGCGGCGATGCGGCGGCCGACCACGGTGCTGCCGGTGAAGGTGATCTTGTCGACGCCCGGGTGGCGCACCAGGTGATCGCCGCCCGCGGGCAGTGCGTTGACGATGTTCAGTACGCCGGCGGGCAGTCCGGCCCTCAGCGCGGCGTCGCCGAAGTAGCCCGCGCTCAGGGGGGTGTCCTCGGAGGGCTTCATGATGACGGTGCAGCCGGCCAGCAGGGCCTGCGGGAGCTTGAACGCGGCGAGTGCGAGCGGGGCGTTCCACGGGACGATGGCCGCCACGACGCCCACCGGCCGCTTCTCGATGCGGGCGCTGACCCCCGACAGGCCGGTGCGCAGTTCGGTCAGCTCCGTCACCTCTGCCAGGGAGGCGTAGTAGCGCAGCAGGCCGGGCATCGTCAGGGCCCCGCCGCGGCTCTGCCCGACCGTCAGGCCGGTCTCGGCGACCAGCACCTCGGTGACCGGGTCGGCGTCCTTCTCCAACTCCTCGGCGAACCTCGTCAGGATCTCGGCACGCTCTCGCAGGGTCAGTCGCGGCCACGGACCGGAGTCGAACGCCGTACGGGCCGCGGTGACGGCCGCGTCGACGTCCTCGAAGGTCGCGGCAGCAGCCGATCCGATCTCCTTCTCGGTCGCCGGGTCGACGACCGGAATGCGCTCACCGGAGGAGCCGGGACGCCAGGTGTTGTTGATGAACAGGTCCCGCTCGAACACGGGCGAGGAGGATGAGGGAGTACTCATGACAGACCTTCCACTACGGCCAGTAATGAAAATAACTGGATAGTTACCATCTAGGCACCGGGTCCGAGGTTTGTCAATAACTGGTTGGTTACCTTAGGCTGGCCTCATGGCCTACGACTCCGCAGCAACCCGCGCGAAGATCCTCAGGGCGGCGATCGAGGAGTTCAGCGCCGCGGGCTTCGCCGGTGCCCGCATCGACCGCATCGCCGAGGTCTCGGGCGCCAACAAGCGGTCCATCTACGTGTACTACACGAACAAGGAGCTCTTGTTCGCCGCCGCTCTGCACAAGGTCATCACCGAGCTGAACGACGCGGTGCCACTCACCGAGGACGACCTGCCGGGATACGCGGGCCGCATGTTCGACCACCTGACCCGACACCCCGCCGCGCTGCGCATGCATCTGTGGCGCCAGCTGGAGCGGCCCGAGCTGGGCCCCGACGCGGCGGACGTGTACAGCGAGAAGATGGCCCGCATGACCGCGGACTCGGCCACCGGGCAGCTGCCGTCGACCGACCTGCTCGTCCTCATCACCGGGCTCACGCAGAGCTGGGTTCTCGCGCCGCGAGATCTCCTCACCGCCGCCGACGGTTCCGACCCCTACCGGCCGGAACGGCTGGCTGAACACCGGGCCGTCGTCGTCGAAGCCGCCCGCCGCCTCTGCGCACCCGCCCCGATGGCCGCCGCAACCACGCCGCAGGAACACGGCTGACCCGGAAGACAGACGGACGGACTCCCCACCGTCACCGTCCCCACCGTCTTCGGCTGCTCCGCCGCGGGTGCGCCGCCCTCCGCCCCCTCCCGCCATCAGGGCCGCATCGAAAGCGACCGCCCGGTGATCGCCCCGTGTCACCTCGCCTGCGCCTATTCAGCCAAGGACCGCGGTGGCCTCGATCTCGACCAGGTGGTCGGGGATATCGAGTGTCGCCACGCCGATCAGCGTGGCCGGCGGGACCGGGGTGACGCCCAGGGTCTTGGCCGCCCGGGAGATGCCCTCCAGGAGCGTGGGCATCTTGTCGGGGGTCCAGTCGACGACGTAGAAGTTCAGCTTCGCCACGTCGTCGAAGGTGGCGCCCGCCTCGGCAAGGGCGGTGCCGACATTGACGTAGCACTGCTCGACCTGCGCGGCGAGGTCGCCTTCGCCGACCGTGACGCCGTCGGCGTCCCAGGAGACCTGCCCGGAGACGAAGACCAGCTTCGATCCGGTCGCGACGGACACCTGCCGGTAGACGTCGATCTTGGGCAGTCCTTCGGGGTTCAGCAGGGTGATGGCCATGTTCCTGTCCGCCTTCCATTGCTCTCTTGTGGTTACTCAGGAACCGTAGGAGAGTGAGCGCTGACATGGAAGAACGCACTTTTCAGTGACTGGGGAACCAGATGGTGACCAAGCAGTTCAGCGGCTCACCCGAGGACGCGGACCTGCGGCGCGCGGACTCGTTGGCCCGCGAGATCTTCTCCGACGTGGCCAACAAGTGGGCCCTGCTGATCATCGAGACCCTCGGCGAACGCACCCTGCGCTTCAGCGAGCTGCGGAACGAGGTCGAGGGCGTCAGCCACAAGATGCTCACGCAGAACCTGCGGATGCTGGAACGCAACGGCCTGACCGAGCGGAAGGTGTACCCGACGGTCCCGCCTCGGGTCGAGTACACGCTCACGGAGGCGGGGCAGGGGTTGCGGGCTACGGTTGACGGGATGTGCGACTGGACGCATCAGTATCTGGGGCATATCGAGGGGGCGCGGCGCCGGTTCGATGTCTGACCTCCGCAGACTCGCTGCCTGAGGAACTGAACAACCCTGCCCTGCCGCCCACTTCATGCGAGCGACAGAGCTGGTTCTCGTGCTCGGTTAGCCTGGCCTGGCCTCAGCCGAGCGAGGCTGTCGCGAACGACTCCCACTCGTACATCTTGTTGTCCCTGTTGATCACGATCAGTTCCGCAGCGGAGATACGCGCTCTGGCGGGCATGATGCCAAGCCCGCCGAGGACTTGGGCAATCGGTGCTGCGGGGCCTTCGCTGTTGCTGTAAGCGACAGACACATGCGGGGTGAAGCTGTCGGCCTTCTCCGGGACATCGCCGAGGACGGCACCGATCGCCTCCCGAATCGCGTCCCGTACGGCGCGGACCGGGCCCTCCGGCTCGACTTCCAGGAGAACCGCTTCGGGGTCAAGTACGGCCGGCCCGATCCGGAGGTCGAAGGCGGGGACGGTTGCCAGGCGGTCCCGAGCCGCGTCGGCGATGGCCTGCACGTCCTCCTCCTCGGCCTCACCCACGAAGCCGACGCCCTGCATGGTCAGGTGCAGCCACTTGTCGGGAATAGGCGTGAGGGCCGCTCCCAGCGGAGCGAGCGCGGACCGATATTCAGCGGCAAGCCGGTGCACGTCGTCCTGGCCCTCGAACGTCAAGTGCCAGGTGTAGAAGCGACGTCCCACACTCCAACCGGGCCGCCACCACCAATGGTTCCGCATGGTCTCGGGTTGAGTCGTCATGGTCTGAGATCAAATCAGGCGGTGCCTTCCCCTGGCGAGAGCGCGATGTGTCGCGGAGCGGAGTCCAGGCAGAACTCCTCAATGGCCGTGCGGAGACCGACACTTCCAGTGGCAGGTGCGCGGCCGACATCGACAGACAGTTCGCCGACGCGCCGGGCTACCGGCTCCAAGCGGTGGTCCGGTGGCAGCGCGAGCACTGGCGCGAGCGCCTCGAACGCTCCTTCTGCCTCACCCGTCGACAGGTGGGCCGACGCCTTGCTGATGTGGATCTGAGCCTCGGTGCCGTACGCCCGTACAGGCTGCGCCTTCAATAGAGCAAGGGCGCCGTCCGCCGCGCGCAGGGCGTCGACCGGGCGGCCGATTCTCAATTGGACGGCCGCAGCGTAATTCTCCTGGCGTGCGGGCTGGCATGCGAAGATGCCGCCGATCTCGTCCTCACCACGCAGCGTGTCACGGGCCTCCGCAGCACGGGAGAGTGCTCCCAGCGCCTCGCCTTCCGCTCCGAGCCGAGACCATGCATCGGCTTCCTGGCAGGCCAGCAGTACCGAGACGGTGCCGGACGGGCGGCATGTCGCGCCCCGCCGGGCGTAGTTGACGGCATCGCGCAGGCGACCGTCCCAGAACGCAACCTTCGAACGGGTGGACAGAACCCAGGCGCGCAGGTCGTTGTGCCCGGCGAGTTCGGCACACAACCACGCCGTACGGCCCTGCGTGTCCGCGTCCTGCAGCCGACCGAGGTCTGAGGACGTCCACGCCAACAATCCGCACAGATAGCCGGCTGCGACGTACAGGTCAGCAACCTGACTCGGGTATTGGTGGCCTTCGAGGAGACGGAACACCCGGTCGCGCAGGGCGCGCGTGCGGACGAAGAGGGACAGTGGGTCGGAGACCAGGTAGTCGGACGCGAGCGCCCGGACGTCTGCCATGAGTTGTTCCAACGCAATGTCCCCGACGTTGGAGGCTTCCGCCCATTGAGCCCAGGTCGCGGACTCGTCTGCGGCGAGGCGTACCAATTCGCTACCGCTCGGCTCCACGGGCGCAGCGGTGGCGGTCGGCGCGGGAGGTATCGGCTCGGGGGATGAGGCGGCGCCG
>Ga0307513_10009266_pt1 | contig 12462 bp, 9 predicted proteins | sample 15_EM_MG_FD_202174 | JGI IMG/M metagenome (GOLD analysis project Ga0307513, IMG submission 202174) | Populus trichocarpa ectomycorrhiza microbial communities from riparian zone in the Pacific Northwest, United States - 15_EM | ecosystem: Host-associated > Plants > Roots > Unclassified | place... | reverse complement strand
GTTTGGGAGTCAGGCCGGTGAATTGCTTCACTTCGCGGATCAAATGCGACTGGTCGTAGAAGCCACGACCCACCGCGTCGTCGAAGGAGATGTCGCCACGGCGCATCGCAACCGCCGCGCGCAACGCGCGGTATTTGCGCGCGAGCAGCTTGGGCGGGGCGCCGTACAGCGTGTTGCATTTGCGCTCGACCTGCCGACGCGACAGTCCGGTGACCGCGATCAGGTCGTCGATGTCAGGGGACGTGCTGCTTTCGAGCCAGGCATCCACCTGATGCGCGAAGCTGACCGACTCGCGGGTCGCCCGGCAGGTCAGCTCGCGAACCAGCAATTCCGCGATCAAGACTCGCTCGTCCATATTTTCGGTGGCGGCGATTGCCCTGAACGTGGCCTCGGCGCGGACGCGCAACGGCCCTTCGATATCCATCGCGTCGTCGAGCATGTCCGACGCGTCGCCGCCCAGCATCGCGGCCCAGCCGCACGGCGTGATGCCGAAGCCGAACAAGCTGACCGGGCCTTCGACACGGCACCGCGTGGCGCCACTGGTCGGGCCGACGACATGGATGGGGCCGGTCTCCTTTTCGCCATCGGGGAAATAATAAACGGCGTACCCCGGGCTCAGGCGGAAACGAAACTGAGCGTAATCAGCGCGTTCCATGTCTTCGAACCAAGGCATGTTGGCGCGAAAATCATAGAATAATGTTACGTGATCGGCGATATCGGGGGATGGAACCCGATAATCGAGTTGGATGTCCGACACGAAAGTTGCGCCCCTTGTGTTTTCTTTCGTCGTGTCGTTTTTATACCATTCCGGACCGAACTGCCACCCAAAATGAGTATATCGTTGGTTTCGCTTAACATAAGAAAGCGGCCCGATTTTCTTTCGAAAACCGGGCCGTCGAGGGAAAGAACCCCCTCCCAGGGGCCCTTCGGGTCGCATGCTTGTCCTACGCCCTCTATTCCCGAGTCGTATTGGACGGATTCGCCGCGCGGCGATTTTTGAAGGTTTCCGTAAGGTAAGGGTCTGCACTCGCTAGCGGTGGGGATCGAGATTGCCTAGTGGAGGGCGTCGCTCGTCGGTCACGAGGCTAATCGAACGCCGCCGCTAGCGAGTACAGAGCCTTGGGGCTTTGACCCCCGCGGCACGGCCTGCCATGGCGCGGATCATGGCCTTTCTCGCCCGCCCGCTCCTGTTCGCGATCGATGCCGAACGCGCGCACGGCCTGACCATCGACATGCTCGCCGGCTGGGGAGCGATCGGGACACCACTCGCCGCCGGTGCGATTTCCTTGCCGGTCACCGTGGCCGGGCTGACTTTTCCCAATCCATTGGGACTCGCGGCCGGCGCCGACAAGGACGGCCGCGCCATTGCCGGGTTTTTCGGACTGGGCTTCGGCGCGGTCGAGATCGGCACGCTGACGCCGCTGCCACAGGCAGGCAATCCCCGACCGCGGCTGTTTCGCCTCGTCCCCGATCGCGCGGTGATCAACCGCATGGGGTTCAACAATGGCGGGCTCGCCGCCGCTTTGCCTCGCGCGAAAGCCGCCAGGCGCAGCGGAATGCTGGGCATCAACGTCGGCGCCAACAAGGATGCCACCGACCGCATCGCCGATTATGAGAACGGCGTCGCGGCCGCCGCGCCGGTCGCGGACTATGTCACGATCAATATCAGCTCACCCAACACACCGGGCCTGCGCGACCTGCAGCACGGACCCGCGCTGACCGAGTTGCTGGCCCGCACCGCCGCGGCGCGCGGCTCGACACCCTTGTTCCTCAAGGTCGCGCCAGATCAGGAGCCGGCGCAGATCGACGAAATCGCGCGGGCCGCGATCGATGCCGGCATCGACGCGCTGATCGTCGGCAACACCACGATCAGCCGTCCGTCCCTCTCCTCACCCAATGCCATAGAAAGCGGCGGCTTGTCGGGCGCGCCGCTCGCCGCTCTGGCCGCCCAGCGGCTGCGAGATTTCCGCACGGCGACCGGCGGCGCGCTGCCGCTCATCGCGGTCGGCGGCATCGACAGCGCCGCCGAGGCTTATTCCCGCATCCGCGCCGGCGCGAGCCTGGTGCAGCTCTATACCGGGCTCGTCTATGGCGGGTCGGCGCTGCCGGGGCGGATAGTACGCGATCTCGACATGCTCATGCGGCGCGATGGTTTCGCCCAGATCGCGGAAGCTATCGGGGCGAGCTGACGGCGTCAGCCAGCAACGGAAAAACACATGGCAATCTTCTCGATCATCCACTTCCTCATCTTCGCGCTCGTCTTCGCGATCGTCCTGCTCGCGCCGATCGCGGTGATCGTCGGGCTGATTTTCGCGCTGCGCCGTAACCGTCGTCTATAGGTCACGCCGCCATAGCGGCTTGTCACCTTTTCCCATGTCATTAGGGTCGTTTGCATGAAGAAGCTGTTCGTCGCCGCCGCCATCGTCCTTTCAACCTTGGCGGCGTCGGGTTCCGCCCGACAGCCCGCCAGGACAGTCACCACCGCCAGACCTGCCGCTATCGGTATGGTCAGCGCCGCCGATCCCCGCGCGGCCGCTGCCGGGGTCGAAATCCTCAACGCCGGCGGCAGCGCGACCGACGCCGCGATCGCAACGATGCTCGCGCTCAACGTCGTCGAACCGCAAAGCTCGGGCATGGGCGGAGGCACCTTCTTCGTCCGCAATGACGGCGCGACAGGCAAGATCAACACGATCGACGGGCGAGAGGCCGCGCCGATGGCAGCCGATGGCAAATGGTTCTACGACGCCAAGGGCAAGCCACTGTCGCACTTCGCTGCGGTCCCCGGCGGCCGCAGCGTCGGCGTGCCCGGCCAGCTCCGGGTGATGGCGATGGCACATGCGCAATCGGGCAAGCTGCCCTGGGCGCGGCTGTTCCAGCCGGCAATCCGGCTGGCGCGCGACGGTTTCCAGGCTTCGCCGCGGCTGGCCAATGCGCTGGTCCAATATGCCGCGCACATGGATTCGAACGGCCGCGCGATCTTCATGGATGCGTCGGGCAAGCCGTGGCCGGCGGGCACCGTGATCAAAAACCCGAAGCAGGCCGACTTGTTCGACCGCGTCGCCCGCCTCGGGCCCGACGCCTTCTATACCGGCGGTACCGCGCAGCGCCTGGTCGCGACGGTCAACGGCGCCGCGCGCAATCCGTCGAAGATGAAGGTCAGCGACATCGCCGCTTATCGCGCCAAGCCGCGCACGCCGTTGTGCGGCACCTATCGCGCGTACCGCGTCTGCGGGATGGGACCGCCGTCTTCGGGCGGGTTCACCGTGCTGATGATCCTGAAACAGCTCGAGCGGTTCGATATGGCCAAGCTCGGCAAGGATTCGCCGATCGCCTGGCATCTGTTCGCGGAGAGCTCGCGGCTCGCTTATGCCGACCGCGACATGTATCTCGGCGATCCCGATTTCGTCAGCGTGCCGCTCACCGGCCTCTTGAATCGCAACTATATCGCGTCGCGCTCGGCGCTGATCTCATCCGACAAGTCGATGGCGACGGTGAACCCGGGTACGCCCCCGGGCGCCCCGCCGCGCAAGCGCGTGCCGGCCAGCGAAACGCCGGGCACCACCGACCTGGTCGTAACCGACAAGGCGGGCAACGTCGTCGAAGTCACCACGACCATCGAGGGGCCATGGGGATCGGGCCTGTCGGTCGACGGTATCATGCTCAACAACGAGCTGACCGATTTCGACATCGTGCCCGACAAGGACGGCTATCTCGTCGCCAACCGCGTTGAACCCGGCAAGCGTCCGCGCAGCTCGATGGCGCCGACGATCGTCTATGGGCCCGACGGCAAGGTCCGCCTGGCGATCGGCGCGGCGGGCGGATCGACCATCATCGCCCAGGTGTCGAAGGCGATCATCGGCGTGGTCGACTGGAAGATGAGCGCGCAGGATGCGATCGGCCTCGGCCTCGTCTACGCACCCGGCCCGATGGCGGTTGCGGAATCGGGTACGCAGGCCGAGACGATGGCGCCGCAGCTGCGCGCGCTGGGCGAGAAGATCATGGTCGGTCCGCTCGGGCTCAAGGCCAACGCGATCGAACGCGTCGGCGGCAAGTGGGTAGGCGCCGCCGATCCACGCAGCGAAGGTGTCGCAATGGGACAGGACGGCAAAGTGACCGCGATCAGGCGGATGGGGATGGCGCCCAACCGTCCATCCGAATAACGTCGGCCGACAAGGCGCAGCCGAACGCGGCGCGCCATGCAGGAGAGGCGCCCGATGCGGCAGATCGAGAAATTCCCCAGTCTGGTGGCGATGTTCTTCGCCCGTGCCCAGGCCGGGGGCGACCAGCCGTTTCTGTGGCACAAGGAAGGCGACGCCTGGGTCCCGCTCAGCTGGGCCGACACCGCGCGGCAAGTCGCGAGCCTGGCGGCCGGCTTGAAGGCGATCGGACTGCAACCCGGCGACCGCGTCATGCTGGTGAGCGAGAACCGCCCCGAATGGTGCATCAGCGACCTCGCGATCATGGCCGCGGGCTGCGTGACGGTGCCGACCTACATCACCAATACCGAGCGCGACCACAGCCACATCATTGAGAATTCGGGTGCGCGTGCGATCATCGTCTCGACCGCCAAGCTCGCTCGCCCGCTGCTCCCCGCCGCTGTCCGCGCCAGCGACGCGAAGATCGTGATCGGGCTCGAGGATTTGCGCGTCGGTCAGACCGGCCTCGCCTATCATAACTGGTCGAAGCTGATCGCCGACCATCCGGCGCAACCCGCCGATTTGTCGATCACCGCGAGCCGCGATGACCTGGCCTGCATCATCTATACCTCAGGCACCGGCGGCGCGCCGCGCGGTGTGCAACAGCATCACGGTGCGATCCTGCACAATGTCGAAGCCTGCTGCACGCTGATTGCCGAGGATTTCGGCTGGGAAGACGAGGTTTTTCTCTCGTTCCTCCCGCTCAGCCATGCGTACGAGCATACCGGCGGTCAGCATTTCCCGATCGGGCTCGGCGCGCAGATCTATTATGCCGAAGGCCTCGACAAGCTCGCCAGCAATATCGAGGAGGTGCGCCCGACGATCATGGTCGTCGTGCCGCGCCTGTTCGAAGTGTTGAGGACGCGCATCGTCAAGGCGGTCGAGAAGCAGGGTGCGGTGCAGAATTACCTGCTCAGTCGCGCGGTTTCCATCGGCGGCAAGAAAGCGGCGGGCGGCGTGCCCTTCTACGACCAGCCGATGAACCTGGTGGTGAAGTCGCTGCTGATGCCCAAAATCGCCAAGCGCTTCGGCGGGCGGATCAAGGCGATGGTGTCGGGTGGCGCCCCGCTCAATCCGGAGATCGGCATCTTCTTCCAGTCGCTCGGCCTGACGTTCCTCCAGGGCTATGGCCAGACCGAGGCGGCGCCGGTGATCTCGTGCAACCGCCCGCGTGCGGGGCTGAAGATGGATACGGTTGGGCCGCCGCTCCAGGGCGTCGAGGTCAGGATCGCCGAGGATGGCGAAATCCTGGTGCGCGGTGAACTCGTCATGCACGGCTATTGGCGCAATCCCGAAGAGACCGCACGCGTGCTCAAGGACGGCTGGCTCCACACCGGCGATGTCGGGCTGATCGACGACAAGGGCCGGATCATGATCACCGACCGCAAGAAAGACCTGATCATCAACGACAAGGGCGACAACGTCAGCCCGCAAAAGGTCGAGGGCATGCTGACGCTGCAGCCCGAGATCGGTCAGGCGATGATCGCCGGCGATCGGCGGCCCTATATGGTCGCGGTGCTCGTCCCCGATCCCGACTGGACCCAGGAATGGTGCGCCAGGACCGGAGCCGCCTGCAACGCGAAGGCACTGGCCGACGATCTGGACTATCGCGCCGCGCTGATGGCCGCGGTCGAGCGGGTCAACAAGGATCTGTCGGTGATCGAGCGCGTCCGCCGCTTCATCCTCGCCGACGAGCCGTTCACGATCGAAAACGAGCAGATGACGCCGAGCCTCAAGATCCGGCGCCACGTGCTGAAGCAAGTTTACGGCCCGCGCCTCGACGCGCTGTACAAAGGATGAATCCCCCTCCCGTTTACGGGAGGGGTTAGGGGAGGGCGTGTCTCGCTCGCCCCATCGCCCCACAAACTCAGCTCGACCCGTTCACCACCGGGATCAGTTCGTAGATATCGAGCGCCTGGTCCCCCTGCCCGTCATTCTTGACCAGCGCCATCCGCCAACGGAACGGAGCAATACGCTCGATCACCGCGGCGACGTCACGTTGCGGCACTTCTCCATAAGGCGGCGCGGACCCGGCTTGCTGCGGACGCATCGTCCCCAGGAAGATCAGGCGCTTGCCGTTCTCATCGTCGAACAACCAGCCGCCGGGCAATTGCGTGCCGGTCTGCTTGGTGAAACTCTGCTTTCCGTCGATGACCGCGATATAGCAAAAGTCGGACTTGTAGCTGACCACGCCGCGACGGCCACCGATCCGGACAAGCCGGCATTGATAGGATCCCGGCGACAGCGCCGGCGCGTCGAGTCCGGCGGCCGGGTCGAGTAATGGCCCCTGAGCGGTGACGCGCGCACGCAGGCCCGTCGGAACGGTCGCGAGCATGCGCTGCATGCGGCCAGTCAGTCCGTCGATCCGCAGCTGATCGTCGGACGTCGCGGTCGCGCGCCACCCGGTCGGCTGTTCGACCGGCGCGCCGGCGGCGACGGTCACCACCGCCTTCGGGGTCGTTGTACATCCGGTCAGGACGACGCCCAGCGTCGCCACTCCGACCAAGGACCAGCGCATCTCTGCTCCCTTCTCTTCGGCTAAATAACATGTTTTCAGAATGTTGCCCAAAGGTGACCGGAGATGGTTAACAAAAGGTTAAAATCGCCGCGGCGCGACGATCGCGTGGGCGCGGTTGACCGCACCCGGCGCACGCTCCGCCGAGTGGCTATCAGGCCAATATCATTAGATTCCGTGCTTTCGCACGGGCGCAATGAAGCGCGGTCAGCGCTCGCCTATTGCGCCCCGCCAGCGACACTCAGCCCTTCCTTGGCCGCCACCGCCTTGGGCACCACTTCCATCGTCCAGTCGCGGTCCGGGCGCAGGTACTTGGCCGCCACCGCCTGCAAATCGGCGGCGGTCACGTTCTGATAGTCGAGCAGGATGCTGCGCGCCGAGGCGATCTTGCGCGGATCATAGGCCGCGCCCGACAGCAGGTTGAGCCAGAAGGTGTTCCCGGTCGACGCGCGCATGACATATTGCTGCATCGGCGCCTTCGCCCGCTGCAGTTCGTCGTCGCTGATCGGGTTCTTGACCAGGTCGGTCGCGATCTCGCGCGACAACCGGAAGAACAAATCGGTCTTGTCGGGCGGCACCTGGCCGACCGCCATGATCCGGCCGCCGCTCGCGGCGCCGTCGGGCCAGCTCGACCCGACACTGGGCGAATAGCTCGCGCCCGCTTCGGTACGCAGCCGGTCGTACAGTCGATCGCTGAACACCTGCGCCAGCACGTCGAGCTTGCGCCCTTCGGGAATGCCGTCGACGCCGCCGCCGGTCGGCCAGGCGATCAGCGCGACCGCCTGGTTTTCCTGGCCCGAATGCGTCCGCACGATCGGGGTCGTATTGTGCACGGGGAATTTGATCGGCGGCGCGGCGGCGGCGGGCGCTGGTCGCGGCTTCAACGCACCAAAGGTCGCCGCGACCGCAGCGATCGCCTCGTCACCCTTGACGTCGCCGAATACCTGCACCTCGATCGGCCCCGAGGCCAGGATCGGCTGCCAGAAAGTACGGAACTGCGCCGCGGTCAGCGCCGACACGGTCGTCGCGGGCGGAATCCCCCAACGCGGATCCTTGTCGTGAAGGAACCATTCGAGGTCACGGTTGAGCACGCCGTCGGGCGAAGAATCGAGCCCCGAATAGCCTGCCAGCATCACTGCCTTGGCACGCGCCAGCGGCGCGGGATCCCAGCCGGGCACGCCCAATTTGTCGGCGAATAGCCGTAGCTGGTCCTTGTAATCCTGCGGCGAACTGACGCCGGCGAGCGTGAAGGCATCGTCGTCGATCCCGAAGTCGAAGCCCAGCCGGCGGCCGGTCGCGAGCTGGTCGAGCTGTTCCTGGCCCAATTTGCCGATCCCGCTCGGCACCAGCGCCAGATCGCCTGCCCAGGCCGGCGTGCGGCGGTTGGACGGAATGGCGTTATACCCCCCGCCCCAGCGCACGCGGACATAGACGCGGTTGGTCTCGCTCGAATTGACGAACAGCAACAGCCGCACACCATTGGCGAACACGACCTTCTGCATCTCGAGATCGGGAATATTCTCGGTGCTGACGACCTTGCCCGGTGCGCCCAGCGGCGGCAGCTTGGAAAAGTCGATCGCCGCCAGCGCGGTGCGCTTGGGCGCCAGCTTGGACACATCCGCGTCGAGCGCGGCGGCCAGCTTGGTTCCCGCCGCGGGATCGGCGGTCGGCGTGCTGATGAAGGCACGCGTCGCGTCGCCCTGGAAGACGCGCTTGGTCGACGCCAGGATCGATGCCGGGGTAAACATGCCCTTGGCGCGCGCATCGGTCAGGATCTTGTACGACACATCGGGCGCCGCCACCGTCTCGCGGATATCGAGCGCCTGGACCATATTGTCGGCCTGCGCCGATCCGGCTTCGACCCGCGAGGTGTCGACGCCGTTCTTCATTGCGGCATCATATTCGGCGAGTTCACGGTCAAGTTCGGCCTGGCTCGGCGGGTGGGCCTGGGCGTCGCCGATCACCGCGCGCACATCCTTCAGCGCCTGTTCCCAATTGTTGCCGACCGGCACGACGTTGACGAAGGTGCCGTTGACCGAGCGCGACACGTCGTCGAGGCTGACTTGCGCCTGGAGGAAGCTGCCACCGGCGCGCGCGCGCGATTCCAATCGGCGATTGATGATCTGGACCGCGATCAGGTCGACCAGGCGCTTCTGGTTGAACAGGATCAGGTCGTTGTTGAAATGCCATGGGCGCAGCACCGCCATCGCGATCAGCGTCGGCAGGCCGGGCTCGACCAGCGTGCCGGTCACCGGCTGTTTGGTCGCGGGGGTGCCGAAATCGGGATCGGCCGGATTTGGGCCCTTGCCCTTCCAGCTCGAGAAATTCTTGTCGACCAGCGTCTCGAACACCAGCGGGTCGACGTCGCCCGAGATGATCACGACCGCGCGTTCGGGCCGATACCATTTATCGTGAAACGCGCGCAGGCTGGCGGCGGTCGCCGCCTCCAGCGTCTTGGTCGTACCGATCGGTGAGCGCGTCGCGAACGGCTGACCCGCGAAGATCGTCGCGCGCTGGGCATCGCCGAAGCGTACCTGGGGCCCCGGCGCCTCGCGCTGTTCGGCCATCACCACCGGCCGCTCCGAACTGACCACCTTGTCGTCGAAGCTCGGCGCTTCCATCATCCCCGACAGGATTTTCAGGCTTTCATCGACCGATGTCGGTGTGGCGGACGGCAAGTCGAGCTTGAACACCGTCTGGGTGAAACTGGTCTGCGCGTTAGTGTCGCTGCCGAACGTCGCGCCGAGCCGTTGCCACGTGCGCTTCGCCTCATTGTCGGCGACATATTGGCTGCCCCGGAACACCAGATGTTCCATGAAATGCGCGTAACCCTGTTCGCTGTCGTCCTCGTACAGCGAGCCCGCATCGATGCGCACGCGGATCGACACCTGGCCGGGCGGCACGCCGTTCTTGCGCACCGCATAGCGCAGGCCGTTGGGCAAGGTGCCGAAATGCCATTCGGCGTCGGGCGTGATGTCGCTGCCCTTGAACAGCCAGGGCGAGCGATCGACCTCCGGGCGAACGGCGAGCGGCGCCGGCGCGGGAGGAGTGGACGTCTGCTGGGCGATCGCCGGAAGCGACATCCCGAGGGCAATGGTGACGAGAACGGCGAGACGCGGAACGCGGAACGTAGTGGCCATATCTCCTGTGTAGGGCGTCACCCGGCGAGCGGCAACCGCCCGCACCACCAATACCAAATGGTCACAACATCCCCCTTGCGTCGCCATTTTTTCGACCCAGATCGGGGCTAGCGGCAATTGTGCGCTGCCGCATCAGCGTAGCGTAATCGACATTTTTTGGCTCGATCGGCCCTCGTTTGACGTTGATGCCGGTCCCGTTGGGCAATGAAGAGGCTTTGTGAGCGTCGATCAGAAGCTGGAGCCGCCAGTATTGCGGCAGAAATCGGGCAATGTCGCCGAAGGTCGCGTGCCCAACATGACCGTCATATCGGGCACCCCCCAGTCCGATAGCGTGCCGATCGGCGGCAAGCCCGAGAAACGGCCGTTCATCATCCGCTATGGCAAGCATTTGCGCGGCTTCTTCGACAGGATGATCGCTTCGTCGTCGCTGGTCCCCAACGATCCGGTGCTCGACGTTCGCGACTTTCCGTGGACGCAGCATCTGCGCGACAATTGGCGAGCGATCCGCGACGAGGCGATCGGCGCGGCGATGGGCAACAACTCGCCTTCGCTGTCGAGCATCTCGCCCGACCATCGCGCGATCGCGCCGGTCAACAAGTGGCGCAGTTTCTTCCTGTGGGGCTATGGCTATCGCATCGATGAGAATCTCGATCGCTGCCCGGTGACCACGGCGACGGTGGCCAGAATCCCCGATCTCAACAGCGCCTTCTTTTCGATCCTCGCGCCGGGTACGCACATCCCGGCGCACCGTGGCGTGACCAAGGGGCTGATCACTTGTCATCTCGGTCTGATCGTCCCCCGGGACGGCGATGTCCGGATGCGCGTCGACGACCGCATCGTGCGCTGGGCCGAAGGGGAGACCCTGGTGTTCGACGATACCTATGATCACGAAGTGTGGAACGACACCGACAATATCCGCGTCGTCCTGCTCATCCAGATCAAGCGGCCGCTGCGCAATCCGGGCAAGTGGATCGCAGACACGTTCCTCAACGTCGTCCGCCGCTCGGCGTTCGTCCAGGAAGCGCGCGACAACGTCATCGCCTGGAACGACGCGGTAAAACAGCTCGACGTCTGAGTTCGCCGGGTCTTCGGAGCAACGAAATAATCGATCCGCAAGTGTTCCGACCCTGACGACACGCGCCATCTTCCGCGCTTCCGAAGCTTGCGGAGGTGGCCATGGTGCGCAGCTTGTCGGCAATCCTGATATCGATCGTGACGGTGATGGTCGACGCGCTCCTCGCCCTTGGCGGCCCGTATCTCGCGGTGCTCGGTGGGTTGCTTTATTATCTGATCGCGGGCGAGCATCTCTTCATGGAAACGCCGGCGAGCGACAGCCTGGTCGCCTATGCCCTGCCCAAACGTGCCTGACCGACGGCGGCGAACGATCGAACGCCAATAGGGATAGCCCGCCCGTGGCAACAATAGGTTTCCCCATCGGCGCTTGATCCGGGACGCCTTACGGCCCACATCTCCGTCATGTTGATCGAAACAGAAGCCACGCCCAACCCGGCGACGCTCAAATTCCTGCCCGGCCGGACCGTGATGGACGCAGGAACGCGCGACTTCGCGACCCCGGAAGAGGCTGATGCGTCGCCGCTCGCGGAGGCGCTGTTCAACCTGGGCGATGTAACCGGCGTGTTCTTCGGCAGGGATTTCGTTTCGGTCACCGCGGGACCGGGAGTCGACTGGCCCGGCCTCAAGCCCGACGTGCTGGCGATCCTGCTCGATCATTTCTCCGCCGCCATGCCGCTGTTCAAGCCGGCGTCGGCGGCCGGTATCAGCGTTCCCGGAGACGATGCGGGCCTAAACGACGATCCCGCCGATGCCGAGATCGTCGCGCAGATTCGCGAATTGATCGACACGCGCGTCCGCCCGGCGGTGGCGAATGACGGCGGCGACATCATCTATCAGGGATTCGACAAGGGTAAGGTGTTCCTGCGCATGCAGGGTGCGTGTTCGGGCTGTCCGTCATCGACCGCGACGCTCAAGAACGGCATCGAACAGCTGCTCAAATATTACGTTCCCGAAGTTACCGAGGTTCGCGCGGTCTGATCCGCGCCAGTCGACGTCTTTCACGCATCAGTACAGGAGAATGGCCATGAGCGAGAAGCTCACGGACAGCGCACTCGACACGATATTTCGCACGGCGCGCACCTATAACGGTTATACCGACGTGCCTGTCACCCAGGACGATATCGAGGCGATATACGAGCTGGTGAAGATGGGCCCGACCTCGGCCAACCAGCAGCCCGCGCGGTTCGTCTGGCTGCTGAGTCAGGACGCCAAGGACAAACTCGCCACCGCCGCCAGCGCGACCAATGCCGACAAGATCCGCAAGGCGCCGGCCAGCGTGATCATCGCCTATGACAAGGATTTCCACGAGCATCTGCCCGAATTCTTCCCGCACGTCGACGCGCGGCCGTGGTTCGCCGAGCCGGTCGGGCGCGAGCGCCACGCCTTTCTCAACTCGACGCTGCAGGCGGCCTATTTCATCATTGCCGCGCGCGCGCTGGGGTTCGACACCGGCCCGATGACCGGGTTCGACAACGCCGCGGTCGATGCCGCTTTCTTCGCCGATCAGCCCAATTATCGGTCGACGATCCTGTCGACA
>Ga0307513_10009265_pt1 | contig 12463 bp, 16 predicted proteins | sample 15_EM_MG_FD_202174 | JGI IMG/M metagenome (GOLD analysis project Ga0307513, IMG submission 202174) | Populus trichocarpa ectomycorrhiza microbial communities from riparian zone in the Pacific Northwest, United States - 15_EM | ecosystem: Host-associated > Plants > Roots > Unclassified | place... | reverse complement strand
GCGTTCCCGCGTTCCCAACGACCACATTGTGTGTCTCATAGTGTAGGAAATTCCTCACTCGACTTTACCCACCGCTCCCTAGCCTCCTAGTTTCAGCGCTCAAGGCGCTCGTCTCATTTCCTTGCCTTCACAGTGACCTGCCCCTTCACTCTACGCAATCCTTACCTTATTCTTGCATCCATCAATGTCTATTACGTGCTCCTGTTCTCTCGTTCGTCACCCTTTTCTCAGCAGCATATAATCGAACTACCACTGCCTCTCTCAATACTCGATCCGGTGTTACCCTCTTGCCCTCCTCTATGACACCGAACAATCTCCTGTAAACCTTGGATCCTCCCTGTCTATCGGCCATACCCCACTTGTGTTCCCGGAGTCTGTATAAAAGACCTCCGCTATTGCGATCAAGAGACATTATTGCTGATACTAGTTCCAGTATATCTATGCCTTTCTTTTGCCTTTATGTTGTTCGGTAACAAGTGCCAAGATATGATTCTAACCCTTGAACATCTGACCATAAAGAGACACACCGAAGACAATTGCAATTCGTTTACATATGTACGTACTGTTGGAAAAGGAATTCCCGGCTGCTAATTACCTTAGGCATTTTCGGGGATCGTGTACGCGGCATTGTGGATCTTGACGCTGCGCCCGCTAGGGTCGCCATCGCATCCCCAATCCTTCCTGGGAACCCATCTGATGGTCGTACGAGCCGCTGCCTCAGTGGGGTAATAGCTCTCAAAGACCTCCCGTATGAAATACGCCTCCTTCGTGTCAGGAGTGTCGACCGGCCACCTTTCAGCACGCTTTGCAAATGCATCGTCGGAGATATGCGTGTCGGCGTTGTCCTTTATGCCGTCGATCCAGCTGTAGCCGACACCGTCACTGAACTGCTCCTTTTGCCGCCAGAGGATGGACCTCGGGAGGTACGGCTTCACGTCAGACCCCGCTTTCACATCGAAAGCCTTGCGCAGTATATACTAGACCGACTTTGGTAAGTGGCCTTTTCGGCGAACAAAAGTGCGGATAGCGCCGACGACTCTGCGTACCTTCTCCATTCTAGGACAACCATCCTCGTCCACTTGCTGCTTGTCACCCTTCCCGAACGTCTTGTCTTGCGGAGTAATGCTCATCGCGATGTCCAGGAAAGCTTTATCCAAGAAGGGAACACGAGCTTCGAGGCCCCACGCCATTGTGGACTTGTTCGCACGTAAACAATCTGCCGTGTGGAGGTTCCGCACACGCTTCACAGTCTCCTCGTGGAAGGATTCTGGTGACGGTGCGGCATGGAAGTAGAGGTATCCTGTAGATGGGTATGGGCATTGTCAGAAGTAGCAAGCGTGACGGAAGACGAGAACGTACCTCCAAAGATTTCGTCGCTCCCTTCACCACTTAAAACCATCTTCACGCCCATCGCCTTGATCTTCCGACTGAGCAGGTACATTGGTGTACTCGCGCGCACAGTCGTCACATCGTACGTCTCCAGATGATAGATGACCTCTGGGATCGCATCCAACCCCTCTTGCACCGTGAAGGTGTATTCGTGGTGCAAGGTGCCTAAGTACGCAGCCGCTGTCCTCGCAGCAAGCAAATCCGGCGAGTTGGGAAGACCGATGGAGAATGAATGTAGCTTAGGCCACGCAACAGGGCTATGCTCATCCACGTCAGCATCGACCGGGCTAGACGATCCACTTGTCATCGGCCTCTGGCCTCTGGCCTCCAAGGCGACCTTTGCCGTCTCTCGGGCAGCAATGGACGCAATTAAACTACTGTCCAGTCCCCCGGAGAGCAGGACACCGTAGGGGACCTCGCTCATCAGCCGTTTCCTGACGGAGGCCTCAAGGGCCTCTCGCAATTTTGTGAGATCGACTTTGGCCGTAGGCGGTGGTACGAGCGCAGGGTCCCACCATGCTGGGTTATAGTAGCGCTCCGTCGTGCGAGTTGCGCTATCGTAGACGTGGCCGGGTGGGAAAGAAATAATCTCATCACATTCCCCGGCCAGGGCTTTGAGCTCGGAAGAGAAATATACTACTTCTGGACGAGTAGAATGCCATCCTTGGTATAACGTCGTGATGCCGATGGGATCGCGAGCTACGATGATGCGGGAGGGAGTGACCGAGTCGTCCACGAGGACGAAGGAAAATATGCCATCGAGCATGCCGCAGAGCTCTTTGTCATGGGCTTTGTACTACAGGGAGGTCAGATCAGATGAACGGACAACGCAACGGGCAACAAACCAAGTTGAGGATAACTTCGCAGTCGGAATGAGTCTTGAAGTGTGCATCTGGTCCCAGAGTTTTTTGCAGAGCAAGATAGTTGTAAATTTCACCGTTTACACAAAGGGCTTGCTTTCCGTCTTCACTGATGAGAGGTTGCGCGCCGGTGTCTGCCAACGAAGAGAGAAGTCAGATACACCGCGGGTGGCATAGCTCCACGAGAGGTAGCAGGAGCGGGGAAGGGGGAGAAACAGTACTGACCCACTCCTACGATTGCAAGACGCTCGTGGACAAGGACACTGTCCTTCCCGACGAAGCACCCGGACCAGTCAGGCCCTCGATGACGCAAACACTTCGACAAGGCAATAGCACGAGACCGGGAACCTGCCGGGTTCTGTAATCCGTGGATGCAGAATATTCCGCACATTTTGCTCGTGTAGGGTATGTGAGTGTGATGGGGGGAGGAGATAAGTTGTCGGATCTTGTCTGGTAGCAACGATTCTGCCTAAAAATGATCAGGATCGGCCGAGTATCTGCAGTATCGCTAATGGTATCTGGGTTGAATGAGACGTCATTCCATCAGACTGTATCCCAGCAATTCACATACGTGCTCGTTACGCGCGAATTTACGCGCGAGTCCACGGACAATAGTCGGCGCAAGCGAGATATGCAAATATGCTCCGTACCGAGCCCACGCATAGGCGATACCCTCCCAATTTACGAAACGATGGCGGGTATTGACGAGGTATCGAGTGCATAATTTAAGAGGAATATTCAAGGTCGAGCCCACATCGATGGACAATCGAAGGCTGCCAAATCGATCAGCACCCTCTCCCCGACAACAACACACCCACGGTCAGTCCGTCGACCTCGCATACGCCTTGCATATCCACTCACACGATGAGACTCATACTGACAACCATCCTCTCCTTTCTGCGGCTCTCTCTAGTCCACACCACCCACGATGCCTAACAACGAGCGCACCTATATCATGATCAAGCCTGATGGCGTCCAGCGTAACCTTGTTGGAGCTATCATCTCTCGCTTTGAACAGAGGGGTTTCAAGATCGTCGCTCTCCAGATGGTCACTCCTTCAAAAGAACACCTCGAGAAACGTACGTCCTCCCACCGCATCTCCAGAGCATCCGTAGTCACTGCATTATTACCCAAAATGCATCCTACACTTAAAAAACACCCGCAATCTTTACGCTAAGTCCCCGATCTTTTGTAGACTACGAGGACCTCGCCGGCAAGCCATTCTTCCCCGGCCTCATCAAGTACATGCTCTCTGGGCCCGTCGTCGCAATCGTTGTTGAAGGTCTCGACGCTGTCAAAACCGGTCGTGTCATGCTCGGTGCTACCAACCCTCTCGCGTCCGCTCCTGGTCAGTGCACCGCTGTCCTTTCGCACCTCGTCGAATATAACGATGGTGGTTTCAGGTACTATCCGCGGTGATTATGCTCTCGCGGTTGGCCGTAATATCTGCCACGGTTCGGACTCTGTCGAATCCGCCGAGAAGGAGATCGCTCTGTACGTCAACCCCCCGCTTTTTGTGTTTGCGTGCTCACAAACTCTGTCCATTTCAGCTGGTTCCCTAATGGTATCGCGTCGTATGTTCCTGTCACTGGGTCTCAGAGGCTCCACTAACCCCCTGTTTGCAGATATGAGGACGTCGAGTACACCTGGGTCCACGAGGCTTAGGGGTTGCACCTTAGAGAATCGTTGTAGTCACCGTTCAGCAGTAGAATTGAGGCATTAAACAGAGAGGGAGTCTGTCATTTAGACTAAATGTGAATTGCGATGGAAACTCGAACAGGTGGGAACTGTAATGATCGATACACAGACGGGAGTCAAATCTAATCACAGGCGCGACAAGTGCAGACCTCTGCCAATCAAAGTACTTAGAGAATACCTTGAGAATAATATTGGAACTAACAATTGATTAGTATGTACCTTGTGAGATATGCTAGAAGGCTCACGGAATCATACAGCCGTGTCCATGCAGAGCCCAACGACGCAGCAATCAGCTTCTCTACGTGGTCTCCTATCATAGAATGCGGCATCCTAGGCTCGAACCTGCCACGGAGGCGCTGGGCAGTTGCTTCTCCGAAAGCCTAGAGTGTGGTCAGATTCCCCCTTTGCTTTTAAACTCCACTCACTGCAAAGCATGGGAGTGTCGAGTCTACAAGACAGTAATTGGGTTATATTAATTGCCAGGAGGTGGTGGTAGAACATACCTTTTTGCATTAACTCTACAATAGCTAGATAGAACAGATGGCTCAATTGTATACTTAAAAGCTTGAGAAATCTCCACTCACTAACAATGCTATCGCAATGTTTCCTGACAGACTTGAATCCATCTTGAACAAGGCTCTTAAACTCCTTCCAGGGTTCACTGTCTAGACCACCTAGAACTTCGATGTATTCCAGCGGGAGCTTGAATGGCGCAGCCTCAAATCCAAGATTTCCTCCAGGAGAGGACTCGAGGATGAACCCCCAGTCGATGTGTATCAGATGGCCCTCACGGTCGATGAGTAGGTTGCCATTATGTCGGTCTTTGATTTGAAGGAGGTAGGTCAGCACACTATAGCCTAGAAAAGAAGTCAGCAAATACATAGAAGTGAGGCTGATTTTACAGGACCTGCTAGTGACTTAGCGAAGTTCTGCTGAGCTCGAGCAAACTTTGCCGACGATGGATCGCCGAAGGCCTGTTGAAAGGGTGAGTACGCATTTAAAGAGAATACCAAATAGACACACAGAGATGAAGTGATCCAAAAGAGAGACATTACTAAAGTTACCAGCCGCTAACCGTTTGGCATACTGGATTTTCTTTAATGAGTGGATCGAGACGGCATCCGCGATCTGATCATTTGGACGTGAGATGAGTTCGTCAACCTTAGTATGCGATACGTACTGTTTCCACCAAGCCGGAAGTACTCCCTGTAATCAGAATGCGGAAACTACTGAAGTTAGACCCGCTCGAGTAGCTTTCTGACGACTTACTATCTAACCCAGCATCCGCAGTTCTCCTCTTTCCATATCCTGGCAAACTCCTGGATAAGTTGGCTAGTCAGCGTTTCTTGTCGCAAGTCCGCACCCGTCTTGATGATAACAGAGAGACACTGCAAGCGATGGTGAACTCTCCAGATACATCGGAAAATATGAAAGAAACACGTACATCCCAGTTCGCCAGATGCCCGTATGGAGATGCATGTCGAATCCTCACTTTTTTCCTTTCGTAGCTCTCTTGGAAAATTGCAGCGCTCGGGTCCACCTTGTTCAATTCCCTCCTGACAATACCTTCGTCCTCCGCGGTCCTCCCACGTGTATAGCTCGCCTTTTGCGACCAACCATCAAAGTCCGTCCTCGTCCTTGACATGCGTTCCTCTTCAAGGGCCATCATCTCCTGCATAATGCGGTCCCGAATTGCAGCAGCTTCGGAGGGTTGCAGCCTCACACGGAGGGCTGGAGGCGCCGTTGACGAGGGGGCACCAGCCTCCGGACCAGGTGCATTTGTTCCGGAGGAAGGACCAGCGATCCACCCCGAACCCGGGATCCAGCTCTTTGTGCCTGAAGACGCTTCCGTCGAAGCGGCAGCTCCAAACGCCCCAGTAACAGGTTCTCGTACAAGATTAGCGTTCAGCTGTGCCAACATGACTGCTGCAGCCTCCATGCGGTTCGAGTAATCTTCAAGAGTGAGGGGCTCTTGCTGACCTGGAAGAGGCTGTTGACCAAAAGTCGCTGGGGATGGAGTTGAACTGGGATGTGACCCTCTTGAAGAAGCAATCGATGGTGATCCGAGAGTGTGCCGTCCAACGGTGATAGGAGTGGTTGGGGTCGCGGAAGCTCCCATAGCTGGGGAATTCGGCACTGACCCAGTCCGTTCCCAAGTGGCGAGATCAAGTGCTTTATTCTTTGGTGGCGCTGGCAGGACGTATGAGTCCGCGAGGCCTACTTCGACATCGCGAACAGAGAGATTCGCTCCGAAGAGTTGTTCAACGAGGTCAACTTCTTCCTCCTGTTCCTGGGGTATTGCTGCGGGGGTGGGCGGCATTACATCACCTATACTTGGACCAGTTAAGTCACTGACGTCTTCTTGTTTCTGCGAACAGCCGAGTCAGCGGCGACGGCCAAATGATGAGGTGCTAAGATCACCCACGAATTCGGGAACAACATCCCGTGGTGAGTTGATTGCATCTCGGATGCCTTTCTTTCCCGGTTTGTCGCGAGCGATCCGAGTGAGTAGTTCCTTATTTGCACGGGTGGCGGGATCAAAATGCAGTTCTCCTTGCAGTACTTCCACTACTAGCAAATAAGGAGCACGCTCGGCACTGTTGAGGACTACACTCTCCCCAGGAGGTATGCGAACAATCTTGGAATGGGATTGCACATCCGTTGAAAAGTCTCCTTGCTTGGCACAGTTGCACCACAAAGGAACGCAGACCTGGATATATACATCAGTCAAGGTTTCTGGGGAATTTGTATTGTATACACGCCTCCGCCGGCAATTGGTGATTTAGGCTGGTCAACTCGGCACGCAGAGCGCTGACTCGGGCAGGTTTGGGAACCACAAGCAGTCGATTAGAGATGGCTTCCAGGGCTTGGATAAACTGAAGCTCAGAATGGAGATAATGACTGCGAAGCGTGAAAGACTGTAGAACCGGGTCCGGGTGTAACGTAGTCGAGAGCAACGACGTCGACACACGTGATAAGGAGCGAGATGGTGTGTGACTAGCCTTCAGCCCAGGAGATGGCAGGACATCCCATGATCGTCGAGCGGCGGTAATGGGCGGGAGAGTGAGAGATAACGGACGATCGCTTTCATCCACCGTTTTCCTTCGGCGTGGCGTGCCAATAACAGGGGTTTCCAGGCCATTTGGCTGCTTCTTCTGCCGCGATGCTATGAGGGCTCGGCCATACGCTTCCACGTCCCATTCCTGGTCGCCCTCTTCTTCGGCGTCGTCGTCTTCGTCCTCGTCCTCAACCGAGACTACAGGTGGAGGGGGCCACCCGAGTGATGTTGGTGGCGTTTCTTCCTCTCTTGTGGCAATCGTTGACTGGTCGGATATCTGGGCATCGACCCTTCGGCCCTGGTCAACAGCAATAGATCCCACCATATTGGTTATTTGAGGAAGTCCCGGGGCTCCGGCAAGGACACACCCTACGCCCACGAGAGCTGGGGCAAAATGAGGCTTGACCTTTCCACGACGAAATTTGAGGAAAGAAGGTGAAAGTGATGAAGGACCAGTCCTTGAAGCGTGTAATTCGGGATCATCGAAGATGGTCTGAGTGACAGCCTTGAGGACGCGTTGGCACACGACGAAACTTGGAGTATCGCGACGGGTGCTCGATAGATCCTGCAACGTGCATTGAAGCAGCCAGAGAGTCTACATTGTACTGGTCAGTGTGCTGATATTAAATCACACTAGTGGATGATCGAACCAAGAGGGCGAGATGGGTGGATTGTTTTGCCTTTGCAAGGACGAAAGACTCAAGAGCGGAGGATTTAGACGATGGTGTTGTTACAAGCAAGTGGCTTCCTGTGAATATGAGAAGGGGAATCCAAAACACCGACGCGTCCACGCACCAAACGAGTGGCCATTTGTCTGCTAGCTCCTCGGTGGCAACGGCATCAAGCCTTGAGCATAAATAGTGGGTGATGCCTATATTATCCGAATATGTTCTGATATATTGCAGAGCATGCAGGACAGAGAAGAACCCCTGACTGAGAAACAGTCGGAGGAGCAGACCATGCGAGCTCATTCCGTTTTCAGGCTCACTTCGACCGCTGAAAGCAAGACCCACTCGCAGGGAGTGTATGGAGTATCTGGGAGGATGCCGGACGCGTCTCGATGAAGACAACGGGTGAAAGGAACAAACCACTCAACTTAGCAGCTTCCATTCCCGTGTGTGCAACCGCGTCTTTCATTCCGCTCGTATTCTCTACCAGTAGCGAGCGAATATTCCAAATTCTTCACGGGTGGTCTCTCTCACGACGCTGAGCTAGCAGGCCGCCCGCAACGTCGTCCACGCCGCCGGTACCACCGTCTGCCGCCATCCAGCCATGTCCGCCATCAAGGTCGTGTGCCGGTTTCGACCGCAGAACTCGTTAGAATTGCGCGAAGGAGGCGAGATCGTCGTCGCGTTTGATGACTCGCTTTGTATGGTCAAACTCAAGTCGGCCCAGCTCACAAGTGGCCCGGAAAAGGATGGCTTTACCTTTGATAGGGTGTTCCCCATGGGCACCAAGCAGCACGAAGTCTTCGACTATGGTGTGAAAGGGTGAGCATTTCGAATCGGTGTATAGGTCCGTGCTCATTACCCGTATACAGCATAGTACAGGGTACGCATCACACATGTGATTGCATAATTAGCAGTTGATCTGAAATATCCTCTCTGCACTGCACTCACAGATGTCCTTGAAGGTTACAATGGTGAGTGGCTGGACAGTGAGGAGGAGCTTAGCACTGAATGACATACAGGGTGTGTATTCACGGGACATTTTGGCTTCTCCGATAGTTCTAACTGGGCTGTAGGACCGTCTTCGCCTACGGTCAAACCGGTTCCGGCAAAACGTTCACTATGATGGTCTGTAGCATTTACGAATGCGGCGTTGATTGGGCTCACGGTTATATAGGGAGCGGACATAGATAATGACGAGCTCAAGGGTATTATCCCTCGCATAACAGAACAAATCTTTACATCCATCGTCGAGTCGGATCCCAATATCGAGTATCTTGTAAAAGTCTCGTACATGGAGATTTACCTGGAACGAATTCGAGATCTACTTGCCCGTTTGTCTGTTTCTTTTAATCCGTCTCTCGTTCTAAGCAGCCTTTAGCACAAAATGACAACCTACAAGTTCACGAGGAGAAGAACAAGGGCGTTTACGTGAAGGGACTATCTGATTATTATGTCAGTAATGCAAAGGAAGTGTACGAGATTATGCGCCAAGGTGGCAGCGCACGTGTGGTTACGGCGACGAGTACGTTCCACAACCTATGATATGACAAACTCTTCTGACCAATCTTAGATATGAATGCAGAGAGCTCACGGTCCCATTCGATCTTCTTGATCACCATCAACCAGAGGAATACCGATACAGGTGCGCAGAAGACCGGTAATCTCTATCTGGTCGACTTGGCTGGATCGGAGAAGGTCGGAAAAACCGGCGCGTCTGGTCAGACCCTAGAAGAAGCTAAGAAGATCAACAAGTCGCTATCCGCCCTTGGTATGGTCATTAATGCGCTCACGGACGGAAAAGTGCGGTTAATGTTGCGAACTCTTTGTCTATATATTGAAACCGTACTCCCTAGTCCACGCACATTCCATATCGAGACTCCAAACTCACTCGTATTCTGCAAGAGTCGCTGGGCGGCAATTCACGGACCACATTGATCATCAACTGTTCACCATCATCTTATAATGAGCCCGAAACTCTTGGTACTCTTCGTTTTGGTATGCGAGCGAAGACCATCAAGAATACTGCCCGTGTCAACGCGGAGCTGTCTCCTCTCGAACTTAAAGGTTTGCTCAAGAAAGCGCAAATTTCGAATGCTCAGTACCAAACTTACATTGCGGCTCTGGAGGCAGAGCTCGCCATCTGGAGATCTGGGGGAAGTGTTCCACAACACGAGTGGGCTGCCCCAGACAAGGCAATCGCAGTCGCAAAGAAGGCGACCTCGCCTACTCCTTCCACTCCTGCTCGATCCGGTACACCCATCAATCCTATCATCGAGAACTTGCGAGGAGACCTCGAGTCACGACCACAGACACCGACAGTCGTCGGGCTCGATAAGGACGAGAGGGATGACTTCTTGAAGCGAGAGAATGAGTTTAGTGACATGCTCGCTGAGAAGGTCCGTGGTGGTCGCTCCCTATGCACTCCAAATTTGACTTTTCAGTTTTTTATAGGAAGCTGCACTCAACGCCGCCCAGAAAGCGCTGGTTGAGCTGAAGGAGGAACTGGCCTTCCTTAAAGATCAAGAGTTGACGACCTCGAAAGAGAACAAGGCGATGTCGAGTCAGCTCAATGAGCTCAGGTTGCAGCTGGAACGACTTGACTATGATAACAAAGAGGGAGTCATCGCAATGGATATTCTCAAGGAGCAGAACGCTGATCTCACCAATGATATTGAAGAGTTGCGGAAGACCCTTGCAGAGCTGCGCGCTGCTCAAAAAGAAGCGACCTCGGCTGGTGACAAGGAGAAGAAGAAGGCAGAGAAGATGGCGCTCATGATGGCCAAATTCGATACTGTGAGTGTTTCACTGGTGAGCGAAACGGCTCATACCGAATCTCTGCGTGATCCTGTAGGGAGGTGCTTTCTCTGAGAAGGAAGAGCAGCTGCGAGCAACTCTTGCGAAGCTGGAAAGCGTTGACGCCGGTGCTGTTGGAGGTGCGCTCACCTCGGAAGATTTGACACTCCTGCGCCGTCAACTCGGCGAGCAGCAGACGCTGGTCAGGGAGACGCTAGACCGGCTTGCCCAGGCGCAAGAGGAGAACGAGCACATTGCTCGTCGACGCGATGAGCTTGAGCAGCGCCTGCAAACGCTCGAGGCGGAGTACGAGGAACTACTCGGTGCGCGTGGTCACACTCCTCCATAGGTCCGCTCTCACGCTATTGTAGAGAAAACTATCCATGATGAGGAGAACAGCAACCTCGACATTGCGGATTCTATGGTGGAATTGAAGGTAAAGAACATTCTACCGGGAATTGCACCGCAACGGTCCCTGATTCATGTGATGTGTCAAAAGGCCAAACTCGAAGCTCAATATCAAGCCAAACAGCAAGCTCAAGCGAGCGAGGTTCTAGACCTCAAACAACAGCTCGACCTCAAGGGAAACGAAATACGGTCGCTCAATTCCACAATCGAGAATTTGAAAGGTGTCAACGAGGAGCTCAAGGTGGAGTTGATGGTTACGTTTTATATTGAGATGTCTGAGGCCTTCGACAGCGAGCATTTGCTGTAACATCCGCTGGTATCGAGGGTGGTAAGAACCTCGCAGAGAGCGCAAAGGACCTCGAGCGGACACGCAAGGCGATCGCTGTCCAACTCGCCGAATTTGATGGCGTGAAGAAATCTCTTATGCGGGACCTGCAAAATCGCTGCGAGAAGGTCTGTCGGATTATTCGCCGGACAACTGTTTGTGGCTGACGCTTAATTTGCCGTGTTGACAGGTCGTCGAGCTCGAGATACAATTGGACGAGATCAGGGAGCAGTACAATAATGTCATCCGAAATATCAACAGCAAGGCACAGCAAAAGAAGATGGCATTCCTGGAGCGAAATTTAGAACAGTTAACGTTGGTACAGAAGCAGGTACGCCTTACCGAACATTCTTTGGAGCATGGCAACCGATAACGATGGTGTGGGAACACGACAGTTGGTCGACCAGAATTCGTCTCTGAAGAAGGAGGCTGGTATTGCGGAGCGCAAATTGCTGGCGCGAAACGAACGGATACAGAACCTAGAGGCGTTGTTACAGGACGCAGATCGGAGACTTGCGGTGCAGAACCAAAAGTTCGAGACGCAGTTGCAGGCAGTGAAGGACCGATTGGAACAGGCGCGGTGTGAGTGGTCTTCTTCGATCATTTGCTTGTGGGTGATTGTATCAGGACTGACTGACGACGGATTTTGCTGGTGCTGGTGCTGGTGCTGCGTCTGTGTTCTATATGGAATGGCTCACAGCGCAACGGACAGCGAATGCGTCTTCGCTCAACTTTGGCCGCATTGCGAAACCGCTTCGGGGTGGGGGAGGAGCACCAGGCACGACGTCATCAGGCGGATACAGCAGTGCGAATCCTTTGGCTCGGTTGCAAGGGTTGCAAGGGGAAGATGGGGCATCTGGTGCGTAAGAGGCTTGTTTACACTGGCGTGCATTGTGCTCCACAAACGGGTGTGTCGATTGGAAACGCTAATCGAATGGCTTCGCAGCGGCAGCGAAACGTGCATCATGGTTCTTCTCCTCGCCTTCGCGAACATAGGGGCGCGTCGTCGATTCAGACTTAGAGTGAATGGTTGGGAAGGAGGACAGCCGAGCCGACGGGGCGTACTGGGGGAGGGGGGTGTTGTACTGTTTTACGCTACGATGACGACGTGGAGTGTCACGATTTGGATATACAACCATATTTTTCCACCCACGGTTTACAGACGCGACAACGCGTCGAGAACAAGGAGGACGAAACAGGATATGGGGAGCGCTCGGCTGACAAAGGCATACCGTGTTCAGTGTGCCTTGATGGGTGGTAT
>Ga0307513_10009264_pt1 | contig 12463 bp, 13 predicted proteins | sample 15_EM_MG_FD_202174 | JGI IMG/M metagenome (GOLD analysis project Ga0307513, IMG submission 202174) | Populus trichocarpa ectomycorrhiza microbial communities from riparian zone in the Pacific Northwest, United States - 15_EM | ecosystem: Host-associated > Plants > Roots > Unclassified | place... | reverse complement strand
GCCCGGCCCGGCCAGGCTCAGGCTTAACCAGGCCTGCAGGCTCGGGCCAGGCTAGATCCGAGAGAATTTGGACAGGCCGGGCCCGGCTTTACCGAAGCCTGGCCGGCCTGGCCCGTTGGGAACACTGATCGTGGCCCAGCCTAACATGAAGGTATCTCGTGATATCGGCTCTGGTGGAACTTATACAGACACTTTCCACGTGTCCAGCAAGACGGCTTTCGATCTCGGTCCGAATATGGGGCCTTCCAGTCACGAATATTCGGATTCCCGGTGCCCGTTCGAGGACCTCCTTCAGCGAATCAAGGAGCCTGAATCGTTCTACCCCAGCGCATTCATCAAGAGCGTCAATGCACATAAACGTTGGCCGCGCGGATGCGATTGCCTTCAGCATTGTCACGAGATTAGCGAGTTGGGGTCTGCGCCCGCCCATTGTCCTTTTCTGCTGCTGGAAGGCCCTCGCTATACCCTCCGGGATATTTTCCATTCCGGTAACCATTTGTTTCACTAAGGAGCCCAGCGTACTGGTCGCCGATTGCTCCTTCCGCGCTGCAAAGTCAAAGTAAAAACATGAAACCGCTGTGTCCTGTCTTGCCTGATCGCAAAGCCTGTCCACTACCAGCGAACTGCCATCGCGATTTGTTAGCCCGAGCTCTCTTCCTTTTCTCCACTATGAAATAATCCTTCCTACCTGATAAATGTCTTACCGACTCCCGGATCTCCATAACAAAGCAGAACTGCCTTCTCGCCATCACTTTTCCCATCCAATCTGCACCATCCTTTGAATTCCCCAGTTTGCGTGAGCCATTCGCCGACATTGTCCACACGGCGCTCTTGAATGTCACAATGCCGTAAGCTAGGCTCCAGTGGCGATAGCCATGTAAGGAGTTGAGATCGATCATCAGCAAAGGTACAGTTGTTCCACACAGTATTATTAGAGTTAGTAGTATTGAGGCAGTAGTTACTATCGTTGATTATATATTGGGACATCTTCCGCTCTTCGTTGTTTGTTCGGTTCAAGATGAGTTGCCGAGGATTGGTGGCTGATGGTATTCCCGGGAGCGTAAGAAAAGCGGGGTATGGTATTATCCAAGGAGTGGTCTAAAGCAGAGTTGTGCCTCCAGCTACCTATGTTGCCAAAGGACACTACAATTAAGCCACCCGAGGGCTGTGGAAACAATGTCATTCTTGTGGCTACCCCATCAGTACTGCAGGATGAGGCGCCCATGCCCAGTTTTCTATGTCTTAGCCTGCGGTGCGAGAAATTCCGCGGAACGAGCCCGCCAGCCACCACGAAAGCTCCCTCGTGCCAGCACTAGAATAGCCCAGCTGCATCTATTACTATAGCCCTGACTAACGTCCCTGGGGAGCAATCTTTTAGCAGAAACTACAAACGCCCTAAGGAGTGACAATGTCATGAGTTTCAAACTAAGGCATTCCAAGCTTTCCTACCCAACATCACCGAAGATCTCCTCAACCCGAACTCAGTAACAGGCTGGCGACAAAAATGGTGAGCAGAATGGCATGTAACAACCCAAACCACGCTACTCCACACTTCCCACTCAACATATCCTGGGGGTGCGAAAAATTTCAAAATTTGATATCCTGGTCCAGAATTCTTTCAAATATCTCTCTAAGCAATTACAGATTATTAAAGAATTATTGGACACCTTGGCACGCAATACAGTAAAGTTAGAGTTGAAAACAGCGCCAAGCCTTGCCATTTCCCACCAAAAATAGTCAGAAATTGCGCCAAGACCAATGCATTAACTATTACTCTCTTAACAATTGCTCAACCTATCTAGGTACAGAGTGCTAAAAGGTTGGAAAGTAAAATCTAGGGAATTGTTGTGCAAAATGGGCGAAGATTGAGCCCAAATTGCTTCACTAAACCAGTGGCTAGGAAGTTGCGAACACGGCTATTCTCAGTGAAAAAACGCTTACACTGCTCATCATTTTCGTCGTACGTGGACAAAATTAACCGCCCATCACCAAACATAAAAATGCCCGGATATGACAAAAGCACTGCCCCACCACAACCCCAATAGCATGAAAACCAAAAACACAAATTAAAACTATAAATTAATAGTAGAATACATAGTAGAAACTAATATTTGATCCAGAGAAATTCCTTTATGTAGTGTTGAGGGTGTAGATGCTGAGGAGGGTTGGTTGCCATCTATCGTCGGTGCACGGTTAATTTCGTCCACCTACCATTTTAACACATTAAGGGCCCGTTTACCAATAGACGGCCGTCAAGCAACCGGAGATGGTGCCGACCGTCAAGGGAGGCTAAACGGTCGAAGAGATGGTAGGGACAATTGATGGGTGTGTGTTTACCTAATATAGTGTGTAGTAGTGTGAAAAGTGTGATCCACAAACGTGAGGTGTGCAACCAGGTAGCTTTCAATTCTCACAGTACCGTAAAAACTGGAATAATCGAGTGGTGTGCTATGTCGTTGAGAATTCCCTACTTTAGAAAAGGGGCCAAAAGCACAGCAAAAGAAGAGCGACTCAGCCCCTCTGAGAGACATAAAAAAACAAAAAAACACCAGACCTTACCGGAGGGGGCAACTCTGACTACACAGCACACGACTCGATTATTCCAGTTTTACGGTACTCGACAATTGAGATATTGGACTGACCAACAATTCTCTCTTACAATCAAACGATGAGAATTTTGTTATTAAACTTGCCCAAGGTTGTGACAAAAGGAATTGCTAATCGTGCAAGGAAAAGAGAGCTTATTCATAGCTGCTCTTGTTATTGCAAGCGTGGAAGGTTGGTAGCATTTAGGTGGTGCCAGTAGAAGGTGGTTGCAATCCCACCTCTTGAGCCGCGTCCTGTTTTGACGGTCTAAGGCCCCGTTTACCTATAGACGGCCGTCTAGCAACCAGAGGCAGTGCCGACCGTCAAAGAAAGTCAGTTATGTAAACGGGCCTTCAGTTATATACTAGACTGTATATCAGCTGGGCGTGCGACAATTCTGTTTTCTTTACATACCTTCAACTGTCTGTCTCCTGCTAAAAATTAAATTTGTAATAATTGTTGTACTAGACGGTGGCGTCTCAAGCGTTATCTGGCAAAGGGCGCGAAGGTGTTTGACAAAGTTTCCATGGTCCTAGATTCTTGTAGCTAAACCGTCAAAAAGTTTCGTTGCCTACTCTAGCTAAACGCCATCTACTTTGCCGCACACTCCCCCACTGTCAAGCCCCGCTTAACGGTCGGCATCGTTTCAGGCTTTTAGACAGACGTCTATAGGTAAACGGGCCCTAACACCCAGAATATTAGACCGTTGAAAACAGGGTAAACAGTTTTGCCACGTCTATTGGAATATGATGCTGGTTGAGACGCTACCGTCTAGTTTCCCCACCAAAATCTCGAAACGCAACGGATCAGTAAACGGGCCCTAACTCAGCCGAGCACTGCATTCAACCAGCGATCATGGCACAAGACACTTCATTAGTAATCACCCACCACATCTCTATACTATACTCGTAATTTCCTGACCCTTGTAAAAACGACTTCTATTGCATGTGGGCGAAAAATTGCCCGGAGCCCCGAGATTTTGCCCATATGCAATAGCAGTCGCTTCTACGAACGTCAGGAAATTACGAGTGCCCGAGGTGATGCTCAGTAAATGGGTAAGCAGGTGCTCTTATCGAAAGTAGTGTTCGCCAATGGGCACGGCTGCCTAGCTCACCCCCCGCCGGGGCTCAGTCTTGAGTGTGATTGGATACGAGGCATGCAAGCGAACTAACCCGTCTTTGATAGGCAACTCCACCTTAACATGATGCTGGCTTAAGTGGAAATCTAGCGCTAGTCTCTCATATCACGCTCCCGCATATTGGGAGTGACTCGTGGTTTGCTGGTCAACTGCGAAGAGCCGCGATCACCATGCACTTCTTTCTTTCGTGAGTCATTCAGTGAACGGAATCCCGAATTCTTCACAAGGGTCTCGCAAGAAACTTTCTAATGACGACTAGTACCCGGTATCCTACCTTAGGGCACACACGCCATACCGGTATTCTCCTCAGGTTTCCCGAGGGCGACTACCGTAAATTCCCCCAGACGGCCTCGCACTCTCGGTTACTTAGTCTGCAGTAATAGCACTTTTCGAACCTGGGACAAACAACGGGATCGGGGCGGCCGCCGGCTCGGGAATGGAACGAACATTTTATCTAGTGTATCTAAAAATTGGAGCCTGCCTGTCACACCGATAAAACACTTCAAATGTGGGGGTTGTCCCCCGGCCATTATTGACACATCCGGGGACTACGCGAATAGGACATTGAGTCACCACAGCATTATCAGCCCTTTCAAACTTAGTATATACAGAGGGACAGATGCTCCAGCCGGAAATCCCTACTGGATTACAGAATACTTATTCTTTGGGTGGCCGGAGCCCCCGCTAACCCAGCCCGGGCATCTACTATGCCAGTGAGCTTACCGAAATGCTAATGGGCACCGATTTTATCCTCACCGGATAACAGCACTTGGGCCACCAGTTTACTAGCATGAAATTTAAGTCAATTCTGACCACAACCTATGATATCATACCACACTGATCCGGTCCAACCCCAATATTAAACAAAATAAAAGCGCAATTAATCTCACTTTAATTATCCCCTCCAACCCACCAGTTGATCCAATAGTACTGTGCTGCAGCTTCCCTGATCCTTCTATTCTGCATCTAGACAGTGACATCTCCATTTTGGAAATGGGAATAGAAGATATTGTGTTTCCTTGGCATTTCCATATAGTGACTACCAAAGCGTGCTCTTATTATTGGGTACCCTTTCAGCAGGAGAGCCGGAGATACTCTTTCCGGTCGATCTCGCCTCATATGCTATCCCGGTGTTGGACATTTGGCCTTGTTCCGGGTTCTACCCGGAGAGAACAGCTCCTCGCTACCCGCCCTAATCACTGTATCTTAGCGGTTTCTCCACTCGCGTGGGGGGAAATAGTTTTCCAATTTTTCCATCATAAGGTTACCTGCTTACTAACATGCTACGTGCTATCAAGTCCATCCCGACACCAGTGAGATCGGTGAGTGGCATAAGAAGCCTCGCTTCTAAGATATTTCCACTCATCATAAATGTATAGCCTGGGTAGCTAGCGGGGATCCGCCAGGAGCGCTACCCGACCACCGATTTTATGTCGGGTTGGAATAACCCAATGCCAATTGGACAAAGCAGGTGAGAACTGTGTGGAGGTCTGGGGAGGAAGGGTTGCCAGGGCATCCAGATGTCATAGCTCACCGCGCACGGACGGAGAGTTACCAGTACATATAGTACCCTTGACTCCCCCGAGTTAGGAACCTCGATGCTCGCTACAACTCGCATTCTCGTCTCCAAGCTCGCTACAGCTCGCGCTTTTTTGTCTCTCCCGGCCAGCCAACGCGTGCCGTCCTTCCCTACCAGCTCTGTTCTCTTCTTTTCTCCCTAGCTAGCGAACTTCGTTTATCCTCCAGGTCGCGTTCTTTGTCCCCCCCCCCCCCCCCAGCTTGCGTATTCAGGACTCTGCCATCTTACGCCTCACATTAGGCCTATCTACCCAGGCCTTGAAGACGCTACCTGAGAGAACAGCCACAATGCGCGGAAAAGGGGCACTCAACGAAGAGCAAGGTCCGGGGTCCCCCTGGAGTGAAGGGAGCTGGGACCCCCCACGAGGTTCATGAACACTCCGGAGAACCCTAGGATTGCAAGGCTGGCATAGATCTATAAGAAAATAAATAGGCTGGACGAACAAGCCAAGAGAAAGACAACCCCTCTCTGCTCATATCGTTGATGATAAGATAACACAACAACAGTAGAATTGCAAAGTGGTCGCTCGGAAGGAACTGCCATGACCGAGTTTAACTGAACACTTACAACTCTACAATTAAATCAGACAACAAGCTCCGTAGCGTACAGACATTCGACTCTTCCTTCTCGGATAGCAACCTCCGATCCGAAGAACTACACCTGCAGAACCTACCTCTCCATATCGAACATGCCATAAACTTCCTTGTCCGAACGATTGCGGGATCAGACATAAATGCAGGAAAGAAAGTCTCAATACCGCCATTGCACCCGAGTTTACAACTACCTACGAATCTCGAAACCATTCAACCCTCCTTCCAATACCACCTACCCCGCATTTACTGTTACTTTTATAGGCAGTAGAGTCCTACAAATTCGATTTGTCAGCATTCTTCATAGGCTGGGCACACATATCACATAAATCGGATAGGGCGAATAATGGCGACAGTGCGATACTAGTATCGCAGTCTGTGATGGCAGGTGAAACGAAACAGTGCTAAGCGGGACAAATAAACAACAAAGATACAAGCGCTCCTATCCTCCTAGCCACTCAATGATCGCCAGAGAGATTCAGAGCCATCAGCGCATTCCATAGCTTCTATGCCGGTCCCTCATACTCCCATGAGCAAGCTTTTCAAAGGAAAAAACTGTTCAGACACCGTAGCCTACTCACATCCAAGTCTCCTTCACCAATTGCAAGCGCATGCCTAGAGTTTATCTAATGATACCTGAAAAATAAAACACTTTGTCTTCCCCGGAGCCTCAGCTGCAATAAGCCCATTCCGAGTACTTATCACGCATCCCATAAGCTCTTATCTCCAAGCTTCTTCGCACCGGTCTTACCTCACTTTGCTCTACCACCTACACCGTTTTTCCTCACCCTTCTTCTACCCCGTTTTCGGCCTCATCACTAAGTTCCAGACTCAACACTGAAAGTTCTGGTTTCCTTTGCGCATATTCTAATAGGGATGCGAGCTCCGATAACAGAGAGAGAGAGCACTGGCAATCAACAATATCTACTATCTCTCTGAGCCAGCAGGCCACATGCGTACGAAAAATGAAACTCTCTACTATAAGTAATGCAATAAGAGACCCTGATCTCGCATTATGTTCCTAGTCAGCTGACTATTATCCTCTCCCAATTCCCCTTCCTATTACCTCTTTCACCCAGCAGGCCACACGCATACCAAAATAAAACTTGCTACTATAAACAATACAATAAGAGACCCTGATCTCCTACTAGTTTCATAGTCCGCAGACTAACTTCCTCCCCTAATTTCCCTTTCTATCACATCCTTTAGCTAGCAGGTTTCAGGTATACCAAAATGGAAACCTCTACTACAAGCAATACAATAAGAGACCCCGATCTCGCATTAGTTTCCTAGTCCGCAGAATATTCTCCTCTCCTTATTCCCCCTCTCTATTCCCTTTTCAGCCAGCAGGCCACATGCATACTAAAAAATGAAACACTCTACTATCAATACTACAATAAGAGACCCAGATCCCACACCAGTTCCGTAGTCAGCAGACTATCTTTCTCTCCCAATTTCCTTTTCTATTATCTCCTGCGGCTAGCCGGCTTCAAGCCTTCCAAAATGGAAACCTCTACTACAAGCAATGCAATAAGAGACCATGATCTCGCATTAGTTTCCCTGTTAGCAGACTATCCACCACCACCAATTAAGGGCCCGTTTACCTATAGACGTCCGTCTAAAAGCCTGGAACGATGCCGACCGTTAAGCGGGGCTTGACAGTGGGGGAGTGTGCGGTAAAGTTGACAGGGTTTGGCTAGAGTAGGCAACGGAACCTTTTGACCGTCTAGCTACAAGAATCTAGGACCATGGACAATTTCTCAAACACTTTCGCGCCGGTTACCAGATAACGCTTGAGACGCCACCGTCTAGTACAACAATTATTACAAATTTAATTGTGGGTACTGCCTCTGGTTGCTAGCCGGCAGTCTATAGCCAAGGGGGGCATGACCCTTAGGACAGATTACAAAAGCGGGAACAAAGGAGCATTAGAAAACTCTCCAAGCTTCGGTATCCTACTCGCATCCGATTCCTCATTTGCCAACCGCAGGTCTATTCCCCGAGGTTTTTCCGAATGATATTGCTATACACAGTACCCGGACCGAGTTTGCCGGGCAGCATGAAAGACTTAATGCTTCCGGGTGTTCGCTCTCCTTCCGACAGAGGTATCGATCCTGCATACATATCAGAGTTGCTTTGTCTCGAACGATTCGCTAGAGAGCAGGCTTGCGTACCCGGGGCTATGTGCACGTCCGATGGGTTAGGCACAGTTTTTATATGCACAAGCCTAGTGTTCCGGCAAGTCTATTCATTCTTTTCTGAGTCTATGGACAGACTAGAGAAAATGCAGTTGGGACCTGACACCCTACTGCGCTGGGCGGGCCTTGTGGAATTTTGCTGTTTGAACGGGTCTTGGCCATGTGGGGCCCTACCGTCCAGTGGTCGTGGCCAACCCTGCCCCTTGCATCCTCTTTGTATTATCCCCGCGGTCCATCGCCGGGCTGCCGGCTGCCCAGACCACCGCACAAGAAATGGAGCAAACCCGTGTGCAATTAGGATGTGCTCCGGGGGACAATCGAGTGGATGAAGGCCCGATACTCTCTCAGACTCCTGCGCGCTAAACCAGCTAGGGACAGGAAACACATACTGTGGCAAAACCAGATGTCCAGCAATCTAGTACTATCCAATGATCCTCCACCTTCCACAAAACTGGAAACTCAACAACGACCAAACTTAGAGATGGTTAATGATATAAGAGCCACATGCCCGATACCCCTCCGTCTCCCCACTACATAGTCGCTTACCTGCCTGACGGCAATTCTGCATATCCAACGACCCACACCACTGTATCACTCCATACCCAATAGGCCACAACCCAATAACTGCTAGAGCATAACATTCGGAAACAATATCGCAAGGCAGAAGGCGCTTACAAGACAACCAGGAGAGAGGAATAGTGGCATACTATAGATCGCATCCAACATAACCTGGGTTAACACATCTTATCCAAACTTCTGCGTCCTAACAGTCTCCCCCATAACCAACCCCTTAACCAAAGCAGTGCCAGTGCCCGATTAACTAGGAAAGCGGAATATATACAACCAACACCCGATACCAACATCTGACTCTGTGGGATATTGAAATAGCTAATAGTCCCAGGACGACATAGCAGAAAATTCTGATCAGAGTGCCCGGCCGTCTTTCCCAATACCTACCGCCCCCTAACTATCACGGCCGGCTTTCTTTCTCCTGCCTTCTGCCGAAACATCCGCCACTATACGTGCCCCATGATGCTCAGAAAGGCCTAATGCCAATGGCCCGGCGTCCTAACCTCGCCCGTCAGCCTCCTCGGTACTTTGCCTTAAACCACACCACGAGAAGACATCTGATCCTGTCTTGTCTTCCTCTTGTCCTCTGGCACTATACCCACTATCCCTTCACATAACATCGGGTTCGAAAGAGCCTAAGGCCGCTATCTCTGGCCGAAAAATCCTTACATGGTCTCCCGAAGATATAGCCACTACGCATATAAGAATGGATGTCACTGTCAGAACACTCCCTGGCACAACATACAAGTTTGAGGGCTGAAGAGCAAATAGCCTGCCTAGGATTGAGGAGTCGTTGACCACCGAACGGCAGGCAATTAGGTCGGTGCCTCCACTCCCTGCCTCCGTGTGGGATGTATCGGTGCCAACGATCTCAAGCGACAAGGGCAGCGATATCTCACCCAATGTCTCCGCCAGTGGAAACATTCAAAGAAGGTTGATCAATGCTGGGATGGTCTTGGTTCTCCTTCTTCTCTGGGCTTGTTAGATTTTCATTCTCTCATATTGGTTATTATTTCAATGTATTTGTTTGGCTTTGAAAAATTGGATCGGATGATTTATGGTAACAGGTGCCCCATTGTAGGTAATGTCAAGATATAGTTCAAATGCCTCAAGAATCCTGGCGCTTTAGTGTACTGCTTCTCCTCTAACTAAAAAGAACATTATATATAGCCAATTTTTCAAAGCTAAGAAGAAATATACATTGCGTCCTGATGATAAGAAAAAATGGGAAAGGGGGAAATACAAGAAGAGCAACCAGAAAAGAAACGGGTAAAGAAAGTACAAGCTGATCTATTGGTCCGTCTATGCGCGCATTGTGGGTAGTGTGATTCCACTGTCGGAGGCGTTGCGGAATATCCTGCTGCCCTTGTCGCGGGAGAGTGTTGGCACCTATCTATCCCAGTCCGAGGCAGGTACTTGGTAACTGGCCAAGGCGTCCCTGCCGTTGAGGAGAACAACACTGACATTCCATCTCGAGGCAGGTATGGTTGAAGGGCTAATGGGTTGTACCATGAGAAGTCTGGAAGCGCTGTGATAGCGAGATGCGTTCAGCTCGAGGATACTCAATATATGCTTGGTAGGCGTCTGAGCGCCATCTACCGAGAATTTGAATTTGGGCGTCCGGGATTCCAACAGTGGCAGCCCAGGTTGCTGCCCCTCTCCTGAAGCTATGTCCATTCCAGGCTCCGTAACCCAATCCCGAGAGAATAGCGAGCTCCTGTAGTGTCTGGACTACATGTTCTCCAGTGTATGGGCGTTGTTCTTGGCTCCCAAGGCAGAAGAGGGGGGCAAATTCTGGGCGGTGGCTGTCCATTCTCCGTAGTTCCTTCATCGCATTGATAGGGCATCCAGCATCATTGCTCCCGGCGATAGTTAGCTGAATTCCGTGCCTAAAAGGGTCGGTCTTCGAGGCTGGCAGGGTGAGTTCCATGAATCATACCCCATCCCTTTCTCTTAGCCGAATACTGTTTTTTGTTAGGTGCCATTTGCGGAATAGGATGCCTGTTGGGCTATCAGTCTCCCGGTATGTGAACTCGCCAACTCTGAGGAAGGCAGCAAAGGCGAGGGTGAAAGCTGCGCGGGTAACTGCCTGGTCATAACTTCCCGTGCCTAGTGCTCTCAGGAGGCGGAGAAGGTATGGTCGTGTTAGCGGTGTTCGGGCCCTACGCTCCGGTTCGTTATGATCTCTCTTAATTCCCTGTAGTGTTCGCTCGAGTCTGGGATCTGTGAAAGCATCTGACCTGATTCCTAGGTCTAGGTGGTATGACTTGATACCCGAGAGGTAGAGTTTCATTGTTTTAACCTTGACTGTACCCACTAATGAGCACAGCCATTCTATTAGCCAGATTGCTTTTGCCGGAAAGCAGGCTCCATTCTCGTGTCTGAGGTTCGAGAGACGGCAGAAAAGGGAAAACTGTGACCATGGGGTTGCGTAGTTGCCCCTTGTAGCAGGGGCTAGCTCCCTCCATAGGTAATGCGCTGCTATTTGTGACAGGCCCGTCTGCCGTACGTCAAGAACCCAAGATTCCGGAGGCTGGAGGTTGGGTGAATTAACTGCGGTTCCAGGTTAGCAATCTTCCCAAAATCAAAACGTGAGAGCGCGTCAGCCAAGGTGTTATCGTGTGTTGAGATCCAGTTAACTTCAATTTCCAGGTCATATTGGGCTGCGAGGAGAAGACATCGTCTAAGGACGTCCATTGAAGCACCACGGATGGTACTGTTTGCTATGCCATGGGCCACCGCGCGGTTATCCGTATGAATAGTTACTCTCCTTCCTGTCCATTTCTGTCCCCAGTGCAGTAGTGCTTGTTCTACGGCACGAATCTCTTTCGTGTTAATGTGCTCACGAGTTTTGAAAATGTAGTGCGGTAGTGATATCGAAAAAGCAGCACCTGGCCTGGGCGGTAGGGCTTGTGATACTATAATAGCAGGAGACTGGCTTGAGAGTCCGGTATTGTGTTCAGTAATGTAGAAAGCGCCTAACCCTTTTGTCCCGGAGGCATCTGACCACATTCTGACCCTGCTTTGCTCTTCTTTCATGATACTGCGCTCGGGCTCAGTTCTTAGCACCTTCAGCTACCATGTGAGGTCCTTGCGGGCTTCTGCGGTGATTCTCCGTCTGCGGTGCGGGCCGTGTGGGGGAAAATATAACTGCATGTTATACATGGGATGTAGGAATGTTCGCCCAAGGGGGACCACGATGGCTATAAAGTTCAGGTATCCTGTTATCTGCTGCAGCTCGAGCAAGGTGAGTGATGTTGCGTTTATTGCTGCTTCGATGATACTTCGTGCTTTGTCTAGTTTCTTCTGTGGGAGTCGCACAACCATCTTCTTTGTATCGAATTCCACTCCTCCAAAACTCGCAACCGTTCCTTCCTCATTTTTTGCTACCTTTATAACTGTAACATGTGTACATGTTCCGGTAACGGTACACAGGAGCGGGCAGTGCAGGATCTCCTATGTTTAGTTGATTTATATTTGGTTTATTTGATTTGATTTCAGCTCCGCCACTGCCTCTGAGTCAGATAGGCTATGCTATCGTATTGCTATGTTTAGTTTGCTTTGTTAGAAGTTTATATTTAGGATTCCGGGTATGGAATGGTCATGTAACACTGGCGAAGGCTGAGCACTGTTTGTTTGTTTCTTTCTTTGGTCTTGCAGGATTACAGGATTCCAGTATGTGCGCAGCTACTGGTAATGATCGTGATTGCAGGAAGGCTATCGCTCCTGGGTTTTGTATTTAAACCAGTCTCCTGGCTAGCAGGAGACAGCAGACTTCGACAGACCTTCAGTCTAAGAATAC
>Ga0307513_10009261_pt1 | contig 12464 bp, 8 predicted proteins | sample 15_EM_MG_FD_202174 | JGI IMG/M metagenome (GOLD analysis project Ga0307513, IMG submission 202174) | Populus trichocarpa ectomycorrhiza microbial communities from riparian zone in the Pacific Northwest, United States - 15_EM | ecosystem: Host-associated > Plants > Roots > Unclassified | place... | reverse complement strand
CTGTGCCTGTTTCGCTATCATCAATGTGTGACACTCGTCCGTTGCATCCTCTAGCTAACACTAGTTCCAAACCTTTAGTACCCCTAGTCTGATTCAAGAATCCTCACAAAACATCTCCGCTGCATCTCACCATTCGTCCTTACATGACATCGCTTCAACTTCCATACTTCCAAACACTATCCAAACAATAACTCTCCTCGTCCAAACATCCGCTGCTGTAGTGACTGTTGTAGATATGAAACCTTCGTGCCAATTTTCAACAGCAATCACGATCATTACCAGTAGCTGCGCACATACCGGAATCCTGTAATCCTGCAAGACCAAAGAAAGAACCAAACAATGCTCAGCCCTCACCAGTGTTACATGACCATTCCATACCCGGAATCCTAAATATAAACTTCCAACAAAGCAAACTAAATATAGCAATACGATAGCATAGTCTATCTGACTCAGAGGCAGTGGCGGAGCTGAAATCAAATCAAATAAACCAAATATAAATCAACTAAACATAGGAGATCCTGCACTGCCCGCTCCTGTGTACCGTTACCGGAACATGTACACATGTTACACCCTCAGAGACACCGCCCCAGTGTTCCAGTGGTTATGAGAGACAGAGACGCCGGTACGCAGGGCCTTTCAGCTGACATTTAGGAGTAGTTGGAAGTTTAGCATACCCTTGGCCGCAAGTTCTTTCTAGACGTGATTAGGGTGCTTATGAGAGAGGCAAGAGAAGAGATTGAACCTGAGGATGAGGAGGAGGATGGAGAGTTGTCCGATGAGTCGGAAAACTAGAGTCACCAGGTAATGTTCCAAGTCGGTTGTCTGGTGTCATGGATATGATAGATGTTGTGAGTACTTTATGGTTGTAGGATTTGAGAGACTTGAATGAAGAGAGGGAGAGGGAGAGAGAGAGATTATAGTGTTACGGTTTCTACTGAGTGTTTGGATGATAGCTCTGTTACGGACAGCGACGATGTTGATGGTAGTGCATGTATGATAGAGGATGGGATTGAGGTATTTGGTGAAGAGGACATGGGTGTTTGTGGAGAGATTGGCTGCTGGGTGGACAGCGGATGGGATTCAGAGATGGTGAACGCCCGGGAGTTGATAAGAGGAGGAATCACAGCGGAGAAGAAGAATGACGGAGAGGTAGAGTGCCATAGCCACGGTCGGATCGGAGAAGAGAGGGATAGACCCGGCGTTCCGGAGGACTACGATCGACAAAACAAAATGGAGGCGGAGACAAACGTTATTTTCGCTAAGGAGGAAACGGCGGAGCAGCCGGCGTTCGGTCACATCGTGGAGTTTCCTACTCAGCGTCGTCCTACCACCTATCGACGTCAACTCATGAGTTCAGCAACTGGGATTCCCACATGGTTTGAAGTGTCCGGGATTAGATTGGGAGAAAGCTTAGCCACGAGCGAGAGGCAGCAGGCGGAACTCCTTTTATACACCTGGAAAGATCTGTTTGTACACAGATTAGAAGATATGCCGGTGACGGATTTGGTAGAGCATCGCATCCCCGTACACCCGGACTCGCAGCCCATACGTGCAAAGGACAAACTTTACACAAAGCAGGAATCTGACTGGGTTGAGGAACACCTTCCGGAGATGTTGAAGGCGGGTATTATTGGGAGATCAGAATCACCTTGGGCTCACCGAACGAAATTTGTGAGGAAGAAGGACGGCGGGATACGGATGGTTCATGTATTTTGTCTTATGAACGGCGCGACAATGTTGTCTGGCTATCCGATGAAGCGGATTGAGCCTGTTGTGAACAACTTGATGCAGTCCCGGTTTAGCAGTTATTTTCAAGCTGACGCGGCGAACGGATATTGGGCAGTTGCCATGTACCCACCTCAAGCGTATCGAACTGCATTTTGAACGCATAACGGCCAGTGGCAATATCTGAGAATGGGACAGGGTCTCACCGGCGCACCACAAACCTACACACCTTTGAAAACATCTTTGGAGGGGAGATTCCAGAACCACACTATGAGCTGTGCCTGAAGAGGTGTACTGATAGGGCTTTTGAGTACTTTGTGGATGACAACTTCGGCGGTTTTCCGACCTTTCAATCCCAGCACGATTTCCTACACAACCACTACTTCCCACAACTCGCCTGGGCTAGGCTCACTCTACAGGGACGCAAGTGTCGTTTTTTCCTGGACAAAATCAGCCCTCTGGGGTATTCGCGTGATGGAATAGGACTACGGTCCTCATTAGACAAATCGGGAGCAATACGCGACTACCCCCGGCCTACGACAGTGAACGAAATCGATGCGTTCGTATACATGACTCTATATTTACGTCAATTTATCCCCGGCCGCGTTGAGCATGTGCGGATTCTCAAAGAAGCTATAATATACCGGGAGATGACAAGAGATGAAAAGACTAAGTGGGAGCCAGCAGGCTGGAGAGGCAAGCCGATTAAGGTGGCTATCGGAATAAAATGGGGACAAGAGCAGGAGACGTCGTTTGAGGTGTTGAAGACGTCAGTTATTGATAACGTGGTCTATGGAGGAGACGACACCCAGCAATATCATCTCATGACGGACGCTTCGAAGAATACCCTGGGAGGCGTGCTGTTCCAGCTACCCGGACTCCCTCCAGGAACTACTTTCACAACGTCGATGAGGAGTAGGATGAAGATCGTAATGTTCATTTCAAAGCGTTTCCTACCTGCCGAAACCCGTTACTCTACAACGGAGCGTGAAGCGCTAGCTATCCTGCGATGTCTTGAAGAAGTACGGTGGCTTGTATTGGGATCGCCATTTTCCACGAAAGTATATACCGATCATCAGGCATTGTTGTGGTTACTACGGAAGGATGGCGGACACGGGGGTATTGTCCGCTGGCAGGTTCATTTAGCGGAGTACGACGTTGAGTATATACATATACCTGAAAAAGAGAATGTGTTGGCGCACGGGATGAGTCGAATGAGGCATGTTGAGGGAGCAGTTGAGTGAAGGATTACCAGGGACGTCCGAGAAGTGCTTGTCACCGAGCAAGAAGAAATGACTGGAATGTGGAGGAGATGGCTCGATGATGAGTAGTATAGCGAGATCGTTCACTACAAACCTTTCGGAGACCTGGAGGACTACTGTGACACCGATGGCGAACCATTAACCAAGCATCGAAGACGTCTTATACGACTCAAGTCTAAACCTTATCGCCTTCTCTCTACTGCACTGGCTAACGACGCAACCATTACTGAAATCAGAACCACAGACCCGGGTGCTAGCCATTACACTACAAAGGCAGAAGGTAGACTTGTGTTTGTGGAACGGAACGGGAAGGAATCTTTCTGTGTCCTGGCGGCAGAAGTGGAGTCAATTTTGTTCCAAACGCATGATTGTCACGGGCACTTCGCGGCAAATGTTTTATTGAGGACAATAGTAGGACGCTACTATTGGCCCACAAGAGCCAAAGACGTGAGTGTCTATTGCGCAACGTGTTCAAGTTGTCAGATGGTGGGACCATTGAAGCCGTCGGTGAGTCAGTTGAGGATCGTACACCTTCAACCACTGGACATGATGGGCTTCGACTTCGTCGGGCGATTTCCAGAGACTGCGCGCGGTAACAAGTACATCATTATTGGTATCGATTACTTCACTCGGGTCCTCTTCTCGAAAGCGGTTTCGGATTGCCAAGGAAAATCTGCGGTGTCACTACTAATGGAGATAGTTAAGCAGTTTGGCTGACCACGATCCGTCTACACCGGTAAGGGAGCTCATTTCGTCTCCGCAGAGTTTGCGAAAGTGCTGAGTATGCTTTCTGTCAGGCTTATGCCAGCTCCCAAGTCGCACCCACACTCTGTAGGGCTAACCGAACGCTATGTAAAACTCCTAGTTGACGGATTGAAAGTCACGATCATGGGACGGAAGCTACTGCAAGAGGACTGGGACCCCGTTGTCGACCCCGTCGCTCACGCCGTCAACACATGAGTCCCTAGCGCACACGGGTTCAGCCCAGCGGAGCTGTTGCTAGGATATAACCCGAACAGGACAGGTGGTAAAGCAGGACCAGACACTGAGCGGGCTGTAGTAGCGCTATCAATGGGGGTGGAGCAAGGGAAGGATCTATGGGACGAGGAGGAGAAGCTCGCCGAACGACAGCTGGAACGGCTCGTACACCTAGACCATATTCGAACGGAGGCCGCAACTAAGTTCACCGAACTAGCGGAAAGGCAGGAAGCAACCCAACGCCCACTACATCACGGACCACCGAAGGATTGAGACCTAGTGTTGTTGAGGAGGTTTATACTCGATTAATACAGGGGGAACAAACTGGAAGCGAGATGGGAGGGCCCGTACGTTTTGTCGGATCTGGCATGGCACGGAAAAAGTGGGAGGTTACGGGATCTAAATACGGGAGAGGTTGTGCGAGTCAAGAAAGGGGCTCTACGTGATCGCGTTCACTTGAACGACCTTAAGGTGTACCTGAAGCGGAAGGAAGAGGAGGAAGCGGGTGTTACCCTGGTGGATTTACTGGAGTACGAGCAGAGGTTCATGAAGGAGGAGCAGGGGGATGTATTTAGTTGGGAGAGAGTTGGAGTCGGTGGAAGACCGCATCTTGAGTGGATTGAGGAAGCCCATGGAGTGAGTTGACGAGGATCATAGCTAATCACTCGGCGGTTTGTGCCGAAGCCTCAGGGGAGGTGAGAAGAGATGTTACGGTGGATTTGTTTGTGAGCTTTTGCTATATGTTTACGGGGGCCTTCGGGGCCGAAGGCAAATGGAAGGGGGGACCCTTGTGGGTTAGGGTCATATCATGGGGTAGTTAGATGATCACACTTGGTGTTGAGTCCCGTTGTGACTCACCCACTTAGTAGATAGCTTGGCGTGCAGAATTTTCTGTATATAGCCTCTTCAACCTTCTGTAACTAGACAAGCGGGCACAACACACAAGTCAAGCACACTATTGTCAACGTTTCCTTTTTCTACTTTGATTAGGTCAAGCACTTCTCTCCTACTATCCTCTATCCGGTGAAATAAGCGGGTCAGCATCGAGTCAATCCTCTACCCAACTATCTTACGGTTTAGAAGAAGGTCACGCCGCGGGCGACAGGAGTGGAATACAGCTTGCGCGACACACCATCCACACAAGGGCAGAAGTGAGAGAGCCCGACACCGGGAGTATTTGGTCAAGCCGTGCCTTATTGTATTGAAGTAAAGAGGAGGGAAACCCTACTACTCTAGTCCTAATAACCGAGAGTAATAGAATATAATTCCGGAAGCGAAACTCTTACCGCTAGAAGGTGTGTAGTATTGTGATAAGATGCTCTGATGGAGAGAGTTAAATCCTGCTCGTGCCGTAATGGTCGACCAACTTAAGGATAAATATCTACGCTGCGATGGGCATCTCGTGGGAGATATTGATTATCTACAGTTGCACTGTGGCCTTCAAAATAGCTGCGCGCGCCATATATTGCGCTCTTTGTTACTATTCGTTGGCAAAGGGTGAGGGTTCGTTTCATTGATTCTACTCTCCTACTGCGAGAGCTGTGGTCATGGCACCAAGGATGGGGAATGGACTAGTGGAAATTCAATAGTTTCGTTGATACCCTCCGGGTATAACCACATACCATGCTGTACTTCCACCCACCGCGTATGCAGTTGATGGGGGTTCTGGATGCTCGTTCATTATAATTTCGGCAACCGGGTTAGACATCACAGGTTGAAAGGGTATCGCGAGGATTGTGAAATTCCTGGTTATAGACTTGCCCGACACAATCTCTAAATAACTTAATATTCAATGTACATCTAGATTCAGGGCAGAAAAGGGGAGGGGAAAGGAAACAAAAAAGTATAAAGAGCAAAGATAAAATACAGGGAGGGCAAAACCTATTTGTAAACCGAAAACCGAGGAGGAATTAGATGTTAGAAGAAAGCATGCCGAAATTTAATGCCGAAACCACAACAGTTGGATACACTGCTCCACTTAGACTTACGGAATATCGGGCTTGGAAATAGAAAGAGGGAATCAAGGGCCATTATTCCACTACTGGGTAAATAGAAAAGGAAGAGATATGTGAATAGATTCTGAGGGACGGAGTACGAAAAACCACCCCGGAAAGACGGCAGTCACATGGCTATAGGGCAGAAAAGGGGGAAGGGAGGGGCGAAATCAACGAGATGGTAGCGGATGCCGGGCAGTTGGAGAAGATGCAAAGAAGGTGGTAGAGCTGGAGGAAGAGAGATGTCATTGGAACTACCAGGAAGGCTAGGGAGTTGGGGCCCGGGGGAGGGGAGAAGGGTAATATTATATTATATGTTCACGATTGGCCAGAGGTGGGGAGGGAGGGGGTTTGGAAATCTGCGATCGATTTTGTTACACTCTGACCACACTTTTGGTAGGATATGAGAGCGGGGTAGGCCTCATAGGTCAAACTTATCGGGGTCGCTGCCTTTCTGTCCCTGTAGCAGCTTCACCACTGCCTCATATCCGGCACCCCACGAGATTGGTGTTCGGCCGTCATTGTCTGGCCTATCGGGGTTGACGTCTTTCCGTTCTAGTAACAGCTTCACCACTGCCTCATGTCCATTCTTGGCAGCCCACGAGATTGGTGTTTGGCCGCCATAGTCCAGCCTATCGGGGTTGACGTCTTTCCGTTCTAGTAGCAGCTTCACCACTGCCTCATGTCCATACCTGGCAGCCCACAAGATTGGTGTTCGGCCGCCATTGTCTGGCCTATCGGGGTTGACGTCTTTCCGTTCTAGTAACAGGTTCACCACTGCCTCATGTGCATTCTCGGCAGCCCACGAGATTGGTGTTTGGCCGCCGTTGTCCGGCCTATCGGGGTTGACGTCTTTCCGTTCTAGTAACAGCTTCACCACTGCTTCCTGTCCCTTCCTGGCGGCCCATGAGAGCGGAGTAGTGCCAGTTTCATCTATGCTGTTTATATCGACACCATCTATCATTACCAAAGCCCTCGCAACCTCAACAAGCCCAAATATGGACGCATAGTGTAGTCCCGCGAATTTGTAAAAGTTCACAATAGGGTGGGGATAACTCCAGCCGAGAATGCGTTCCAGGAGCAGCCTAATCGATATATGGTATTCGTAGCGGGTAAAGAGTTTCAGTGCAAGCGTTTTCCCACAATTTGAGAGGTCCCTTTTCATATGGGCTCCCCAGTATAAAGATGAATATTCTAGGAAGGGCAAGTGCTGAGTGTTCTGAACGGGGAGGCCCGAGAGGTCCATCACCTGCCGTGAATTTAGGTATGTTAAGCAGGTCTCCGCAATGGTGGCGTGGGGGCTCTTGAAAAGGCCACTATGGCTGGCTAAATACTCATGGAGCGTGTAGTGGATCAACCGAACAGTGGATTGTTCCTTATCCACCATAACAAGTCCTTGGCAGCAGCTTAGCACTGTCCGTATTGAGGGAGCATTGTTAGAATTGTAATCTGCCGACCCAATTTCCACGGCCAAGGCCTGGCATAGCTCCTCTGCTCGCAGCGGTCGTTCCGAATGACATATCCACATCAAAGCGCTCATCCCGAGTATAGACTTCTGATCGCCCTGCGCCCTGACCCGATCCAAGGTAGCACCGTAGGCATCTTGTAGACCCAACCCATCCGTCATTACTTGAAGCCTTTCTCGCCGACGACGGATAGTAGTCTCCTGTAAGATGGCATCGAGATTCAAGGAGACTAACAGAAATCTAGATATATGTGTTAGCGGATAGCTTGGGTAGGATTTCCCATCTGGCCGATCACACTCACATCTCTGCGACAGTTTCTGGAATCTTCTTTACAATTTCCGCCTCCAATCCCTCATCCATCTCGTCCGAGGTTGTGTCTTCCGCAAGTTTCGCGTGGATGTACCAGACAATATCGCCCTTTCGGGGGGTTATCGACACAGGTGTGACTCCCAGGGGAAGAAGCTTTCCCACTTCGCCCTCGACATGTGGCCTCCCAGTTAAGAACACTCGAGCGGGGGGGGATATTTGGATGATTTCCTTGAGTGAGAGAAGGATCTTGGATCGATGTAGCGCAGCACATTCGTCGAGAGCGTCCAGACAGAAAAACGTGGGGCACATAGAGGAAAGGCTCCCCAAAAGCTTCACAATCTCTGGGAGTTGCAATGTCCGGCCACCGATGACTCTTTTGTGCTTCTCAAACGCATCCATTATTTCTTTGGGGATTTGCTTGAAACCACCGACAACCTGCTTCAGCAGAGAACCCAACATGTTTCCCGCAGACTGTTCTTTTTGGGCCGCGAAGTCGAAATAGAAACACGCCACGAAAATATCCTCTCCAGCTTCGCCGGCCTCATCGCATAGGGTATCTACTACAAGTGAACTAGAATTGTAACTTGTCAGGGAAAATCTCCCGCGTTGCACACTCCTGCTCGGATTTCGCTCCTCTTACCTGATGTAAGTCTTGCCGACTCCCGGATTACCCGAGCAAAATATGGTCGCGTTTTGCGACCCACCTTGGCCATCGCGGGCTTTCCATTTGCGGAATTCTTCTGTCTGCAGAAGCCAGTCGCCCACGTTTCTCACCCGGCGTGATTCAAGATCGGAATGCCGTAAGCGAGGCTCGAGAGGCGACAACCAAGTCAGGATCTCAGCCCTGTCATCGGTGACCGTAATGTTGGTATTTGTGTTAAAGCATTGGTTGTTGTTGTTAAGGGAGTTAATGTTGTGGTTTTGGGAGCCGGTGGTATTAAAAGAATTCATATTACCGGTAACGGGGCCCTGATCTTGGGACATTTTACCGTCTTCGTTCTTTAGGATGTAGAAGATATGTTGATGAGGTACGGTAGTGTTGGGTGATAGAATTCGAAAAAAATTGGAGGAAGCGGGGTCTGTCACCATTGCCCAGCCAAGCGATGAACACTTGATCCAATCATGCCTCCAGGATTTTGTGAAACCAATATGAGGCCTGTGGCTAGGGCAGGGTAGGTGGGTGGGAACAGCCACTCTTCGGCTCCCTCGTAACTTAATAAGCGCGCACGCTTCATCGTGAGAGCGAAAACTCCTCTGAGGTGGCTCTGACGGGGTAGCGCTACCGGCAGCCTTGGCAGGGGCTCTGAATTCTTTGAACAGCAAAATCATCATCAACCTGGGATTGGGGTGCTTCAGTAACATCAAGTTGCCTTCCTTCAGATTGCAAAGATTGGGAGGGGGTTTACGTGGCTCTCGGATTGGGCTTTCTAGCTCTAGGTTCACGGCCCCTCATCCTTCTCGACCCCGCTCAGCTAACCCCACAGCCACGCCTTTAACCACCCCCTAAGAGCCTTGATATTTCTAGATCATTCAATCGTGGGAGTAGCCTCGCTATAACAGTCTACAATTGATGGATATAATCCCTCCCGGCGGTCTAAAACCTTCCGTTAATAAGCCGGCAGTCTTTTAGACCTGATTCCGTGTGTAGCACAGTAGCGCTCTAGGTTTAATGATACCACCGCACCCGCTATACGCCTAGTATTTTCTCCTCCCCCGCACGCTTGTATTCTCGCACACCCTCTGTACTTTAATCGTGCTCGCCCCCTCATGTTTCGTCTTTCAGCGCTGTCATCGGACGTCACCCGGCCACCAAATCTCAGATCTTTGCTTGTCAAGAGTCATGTTCTATGAATCAGAGCCTCAACATCTAGGGGCAAGGGAGAGAGAAAGAATATCTGGTAGTGTGAGTTGGTGTTGTTGAGAAGGCTATGTCTTAAACCAATCGGAGGTGTTCTTTGTTCCTTATTTTAAGCAACGAGGAGGTCCAGGATACGATAAACTCGCACGCATGTATCGGAAGTATGGTAATATCATTTCTCCCCCGCCCTTCTACTGGAGCTCAGCGGGGGCGCTAAAGAATAGGGGTGAAAGTGCAACCACAACGGGCTTTAGGCGCAGCAAAAAGTGAAAAGAAAGTGGATAGGCAACACTCCTCTCCTTTTGCTGAAAACAGGCGAGGAGATATATATCTTCGCATTATCTGCGAATGTTCGAGGGAACTTAACGAACTCCAAATGAAAATTCTACGTTGACACATCATGATCCTCTGCCATCACAAACAATGATTAACCATCATGATATCTCATCATCCCAAAGCCCAATACGCTATGCCCGTTACCGTATGGCTAATAGCACCAGATGCGACAGAGGTAACTCCTAATATAATAAATCACATCACCGTGCCTTAGTATACCGTAAAAACTCAGTAAATCCACTATCTGCGGTCGGGCACATAGCCCCCGGAATCTAAGATGAAACACCCCGAGAGGGAATAGAATTTTCCGGGCAGGGTATAGCCTATTTAAGTTGAGCCCGCTGGATCTCATTAACTGGTATTCGCAATTTTGCTAACCTGGTTTGTTAAGCCCATGGCGGTTTAGTATAGCGATTGCCGATGGTGGATTTACTGAGTTTTTACGGTACAGCGTTAGCAGGCGGCTAGGTCGGCCTGCAGGTAGCCGGCCGGCTTACGGTCCGGCCAGGCCAGGCCAAAGTGAGACTGACCCGGGGTTTGTAGGCCAGGCTCTGTGGAAGCCTGCAGGCTTCATGGGTGCCTGGCGGCACCGGTAGGTTTTCGGTATATTCCATTTGACTGGTCAATATTTTTTTAATGGGTGGCTGATATCTGCAGATATCTGAAGATACCCGCTTGATATTCTTGCTTGAGCCACACTATCACTCGATTTGCAAGGACAAAATGTGACTCAGTAGGTATCCGACGGAGGCTACGCGACAGCAAAACGACGCGTGCGAAACGAAACGAAACGAAACGCGAAGGGTAAAACAGTACTCATGAGTTCGATCACCATTGCACAACTTAGAGGGGGAATTTCTTCTCATTCCGCTTCTCGCTCTTACGCTCACGACTCATAATGCCTAACTAACTAAACCTGCTAATGGTAGAGACACGAGTATAGATAAACAACAAGTTATCCCCCTTTTCTTCCAGAGATCGAGACACATGTCTGTTCTCTTCCACGGATGTCCCCCCTTCTCTCCCGCAGACTTCTGTGCCAACAAAAGAAAAAGAAACATTACAAAGGTGTTACGCTTTCCATAGCCTCCGCATTCCTTCCGACGCTAGATCGATCCCAAGCACATATCCGAAGGCTTTGTCTGAATGAGACAGAGATAGGCTGACATAGGCTGCGCATGACAAGCAGCATCAAAGACCTCTAACAGTAAATGGTAATCCTAGCGGCGACTCTGCCCAGCCTGTTCGGTCAGCTCTCGTGTTCGTTGACCTCCCCATGTTACTCAAATCAAAAATCCCGAGATCTTATCATAATCACCTCTTATCACTCGAAAGCCTGCAGATATCTGCAGTCCGGCCAGGCCTGGTCTGGTAGGCCCTTAAAGCCGGCCACCCCCGAAAAAAACCCAGGTCGGCCTCCCTGGACCTCAAGCCTGACCGGGCTGGCCACTTGCGAACACTTTTAGTATATTGAGGTGCAGGGTGGAAAAACCAGGGGGGGGTCGATGCCATGCAAGACAAATAGCCAAGGATGATAAAGCATAATTCCGACCCCCAAACGCCTGCGGCAGGGAGGTGTGTGGCGGGATGATAAGATGCCCTCATGAAGAGAGTTAAAGAAGCAGTCGCGGTAATAGTCAACTAGCTTAGAGATAGATATCTATGCTATGATGGTCATCTGGGGCGGGGTGTTGATTAGCTTTGATCTTTCTACTTGCTCATTTTCTTCCCCTTCTCATTTCTCCTATAGATAGAGATGCACGCTCGATACAAATTAATTTAGAGATAGTATACTTATAGTAGGACAAGAAGTCTGTAGTTAGGAATTCAGCCGTCGTTGGGATAAATTCCCCAACTTGTGATCTCTACCCTAGTTGCCAAAATTATAATGAAAGAGCATCCAATACCCCCATTTACCCTATCTATGGAAACATTCTTATTGGGAGTAAGTGGTTACATCCAAAGGGGACCTAGGAACTATTAAATTTCCACACCATTTCCCGTCCTCTCTAACATGATTACCACTCCCGTGGTTCGGACATAATCAATCAAGCAAACCCTAACCCTTCCCTAAACAGTATTAAGAATGAGAACAACGTATTGTGCAGCTCTGATATTCCGAAGGCATCACTACAATACCGAGGCAAAATACGCAAAAGAAAAAATCTAGTGTGAACCGAAATCAGTGACTGCAGTTGATATTAAAAAGGTGGGCCTAAACTTCATGTCGCAACTGGAATCGTAGGGTATAATACTCCACTTCGACTTATATTATACCGAGTTTGAAGATGGGAAGAGGGGATCAAGGGCTATTGTTGAACGACCCCTGTAGCTAGCGGGGGGGCTTCCGCAAGAGACATGTAAATTGATTCGCGGCCTAGTGTGGAGAATCGCACCTGAAAGATGGCAGCAGCACGGCTATCAAGACAAAAGACGGGGAAAGAGGGACGAAATCGACGAGGGGGTAGCGGATGCCGGGGAGTTGAATAAGACCCAAGGTAGGTGGTGGGGTCGCAGGAAGAGAGATATCATTGGT
>Ga0307513_10009260_pt1 | contig 12464 bp, 14 predicted proteins | sample 15_EM_MG_FD_202174 | JGI IMG/M metagenome (GOLD analysis project Ga0307513, IMG submission 202174) | Populus trichocarpa ectomycorrhiza microbial communities from riparian zone in the Pacific Northwest, United States - 15_EM | ecosystem: Host-associated > Plants > Roots > Unclassified | place... | reverse complement strand
AAACATGATGGAAGTTGGAGGCTTTGTGTTGACTATAGAGCCCTTAACAAAGAAACCATTAAGGTTAAATTTCCTATACCTATAGTTGACGAACTTCTTGATGAGCTTCATGGATCAACCATCTTTAATAAGCTGGATCTAAGGTCGGGATATCACCAAATTAGGGTTCAACCAGAGGATATACATAAAACAGCCTTCCGTACCCATGAAGGCCATTATGAATTCTTGGTAATGCCCTTCGGGCTTACCAACGCTCCGGCAACCTTCTAAAGTCTAATGAATGACATCTTTAAACCTTATTTATGAAAGTTTATGTTGGTTTTTTTTTATGACATACTTGTTTATAGTAAAAATATTTTTGACCATGTTCATCATTTACAAATTGTTTTGGACATTTTAAAACAACACCAGCTTTTTGCAAAAAAATCTAAGTGTTGTTTTGGATGTGCTGAAATTGAGTATCTTGGTCATCTAATCTCAAAAGATGGGGTACGAGCTGATCCTACCAAAATCGAAGCAATGCTTAAATTTGCCATTTCCTACCAGCCTTAAATCTCTTAGAGGATTCCTAGGTTTAACTGGATATTACAAGAAATTTATCAAAGGATATGGACTTATAGCAGCCCCTTTAATAACCCTTTTAAAAAAGAATTCATTCTAATGGACCGAATCAGCAAAAAGGGCCTTTCAAGATCTTAAACATGCTGTAACTAGCCCTCTTGTCTTAGCTTTACCAGAATTTTCTATTCCTTTTACTATTCAATGTGATGCTTCTAGTATTGGTGTTGGAGCTGTGTTAATGCAACAGGGCAGGCCATTAGCATACATGAGTCAAGCAATTCATGGAAAAGCCTTGCAACTATCTACCTAGGAGAAGGAGCTGATGGCATTGGTTTTAGCAGTGAAGAAATGGAGGTCTTATCTTTTAGGACACAACTTTAAGATACAGACGGGTCACCAAAGTCTCAAGTACTTGCTGGAACAAAAGGTGGGTACTCCTCTTCAGCAAAAATGGATTACCAAACTTTTGGGATATGAGTTTGTGGTAGAATACAAACCAGGGAAGGAAAACAAGGTTGCTGATGCCTTGTCCCGAAAAATGGAAGAGTCGAATGAAGGGAACCTATCTGCTATTACTGCACTAGCAAACACTTGGTTGGAACAACTTAGAACCAGTTATGCTATAGATCCTAAATTGCAGCAGATTATTAAAAAGCTGGAACAAGACAGTCTTGCATTCCAGAATTATAAACAGCAGGACGGACTATTGTTTTACAAAGGAAGATTGTCCATCCCCGCCTCAAGGGAGTTGAGAGAACAAATTCTTCATTTGTTGCACAATAGCCCATAAGGAGGACACTCAGGATTCCACAAAACTCTTCATAGAGCTAAATCTGAGTTTTATTGGGAAGAAATGAGGAAGGAGGTCAGAAGGTTTATTAAGGAATGTGATAAATGTCAGCAAAACAAGTCTGAGAATATCCACCCTGCTGGATTGCTGCAACCATTGTCAATTCCTACCAAGGTATGGACTGATATTTCCCTTGATTTCATTGAAGGATTACCGAACTCTGAAGGCTACAGAGTTATTATGGTGGTTGTGGATCGGTTGTCTAAGTACGCTCACTTTATTCCTATTTCTCACTCGTACACTGCCTCAAAGATTGCTCAGGTGTTCCTAGCCAATATTTTTAAATTACATGGGTTGCCTAATTCTATTGTTACTGATGGAGATCCTACTTTTACGAGTACATTTTGGAAGGAGCTCTTTAAACTGCAGGGAACCACTTTGAAATTTTCATCAGCTTACCATCCCCAAACGGATGGCTAGATAGAGATTGTCAACAAGATGGTTGAGCAATATCTTAGGTGTTTCTCAGGGGACAAGCCAAAAGGATGGGTTAAATGGCTTCCGTTGGCTGAGTGGTGGTACAACACCAACATTCATGCTTCTACAAAATTATCCCCTTTTGAATCTGTCTATGGCTACCCGGCCCCAAAGTTAATTCCATATACGTCAGGCACCACACAAATTCAAGAAGTAGAAAATACCTTGAAGACCAGAGACGAAATCATCTGCATTCTTCGTACGAATCTGCAATTGGCACAAGACAGAATGAAAAAATTTACAGATATTAAGAGGACTGAGAGAAGCTTCAATGTGGGAGATTTGGTTTACCTTCGATTACAACCGTACAAACAGCAATCGGTAGTGCTGGAAAAGATTGGTATTGTTGCTTATCGGCTTGAGCTTCCTCCTGCAGCAAAAATACACCCGGTGTTTCATGTCTCTTGCTTAAAGAAGAAGTTGGGAGAAAGACAACATCTGGTTGTTACTCTTCCACCAACAGATAAGGATGGAATTATTCGGCCTGAACCAAAAGAAATATTGCACAGACGGTTGAAGAAGAAGAAAAATCATGCGGTGACCGAAGTATTGGTGAAATGGAAGGGACTCGGTGCAGAGGAAGCATCTTGGGTGGAATATTCTATCTTAGTCAACGAATTTCCAAACCTTGTGGACAAGGTCATTTAGGGTGGGACAAGGTCATGTGCATAATGTCAGGGCACAAGAGCTGGGTCAGTTGTTATTTCCTATTCTATTTAAAGTCTTCTTGTTAATGAGAAGGGATGAAAAACATTTGCAATCAGCGAAGTATTGGAGGCTGTGGATTTCCTCGAATTAATCCTGCTCTTTTTCTAGTTGAACGTGACATATAAATAGTTTTTAATTTAAATATTGTAGATTTAACTACTGATATTACATCATAAAATAAATAATACTTTATATAAAATATTTTTTATTGTTTCATTAAACTATCTACAATTCCATCACATACAAAATTCATCCGACAAGGATTATAGTTTCCATGGTTTTTTAGCGTGCAACAAAATCAGGTAAAATATCATCAGGAACAAAATTGGGATTACGATCAAATTCTACAATTGCTATGTCATCATGCGATCTCCTTCTAATTTATGTAGTGTCATTAAATAATATTAAATACTAAATTTCAAATAAAACACAAATAAAAATAAAAAAATAGATTTTTTTTACTATTCATTTTTTGGTGCAGAGTGAATTAAAAATCACTCTGCATAGACGGAAGCAGCTTGGAGCTGCTTTCCATTCACCTGCATTTTAAACGCAAAGAATACTGGGCTCACAATCAGAAACTATATTTTATACTTTACCAAACATCAACTTTTATGTGGTTTGCTTCAACCGCAAAAGCAACTACAGAAACAAACACCCTCTAAATCATATTTCATAACCATAAAGAAAATCAAGAATAATCTCAAGGGATTGGTCTGGCTAATTAAAATTTTTCTTAAAACATTTCAACCAATATATATGATATTTTATTGAGACTTCATTTTTTACTACCAAAACTTTATAAAACAAGAAAATAATAAATAAAAATTCAAAAAAATAAAATTACTTTAAAGTTTATTAAACTATTAAAACAAACATATATGTGTGCCCCCGCGCGCGCGCGCATATATTTATCTTGGGTTATTGTCTTACTAACTTTTGACTCCTCTCGTTAAAATAATTCATAACGTTTTTATTATTTCTTGACGCGAATTCTATTAGAAATATAAAACAATTCATTCATATTTTTTTATAAATGCACATAAAATAATTTCTATTCAAATTACATATAATTTTAAATACAATATTTCTAAATTAAAAGATTCATAAATTGTGTTGTTTTAATCCTAATATTGTCAGATTAAAAGTTAGTGTAACACTAAATGGGATTTAAAAAAAAAATCCAAATTTATTCATCAAAAACATAAATAAATCTTATTTTGAATACAACAAGCTGTATATATGTTCTCCTCTTGTGTGTGGTAAACTAATCTTGATCGTTCAATTATCCATGTATAATCAATTGTTTAGTGATTTGATTTTGTTATCATAATTTTATTTGTGTATTGTCATAGTCATTATAAGTATGTTTATTATTATTGTTCTATTGTATTTAAACATGAAAATGCTTAACCCAAGCATATCTTAATATTTATAGCATTTTTTCCCCCAATTTATCATCAATGTTTAATTTTTTTTTATTGATTGAAACTGAATTAAAAGCTTGTTTGGGAGTGTTGTTGCGGTTGCTTTTTAAAATAGTTTTCGTGTCCAAATGCATCAAAATGATGTTTTTTTATTTTTAAAAAATTATTTTTTAGATCAGCGCATAAAAACGATCCAAAACACATAAAAAAATTAATTTTTAGTAAAAAAAATTAAATTTTTAGGGAACGCGGTTTGCACCATATTTCAAAACAGAGTCTAAAAAACCTTATATATATCCTATGCCTACTTTAGTCTATAGAAATTTATCTTGCCTTTTATTTTAATGTCTCCTGTTGAATGTATTCATATTATCTACTGTTCCTTTAAACTTCCTGGTAAAGAAAGACTCTTCTAATATGGTCTATTTCATTACTCTCTATTGATTTTAATTCTTTTTTTTGTTTTAATTTTATAGTAAACAGTCATAGTTTTTTTTATAGTTTTTTATGATTGAAACGTGGATATTTGCTATAGATTAGAATATCATAAAAATATAAAACTATGAATTTGTCTATAAATGCATGCAATACATGATTTATAATTCTTATAAAAGTATTAGTTGCATTAGTAAGTTCAAAAAGCATGATTAATCATTCATACGACTTAAGAACAATTTCCCATTCATCACCTTCGTGATAATCTAATTTTGGGCCCTTAAAATTCTTTTATGTAAGAAGTATTTTTTTTCCTTTTGAAATATTCAAAAATCCAAAAAAAAAATCTAAACAATAAAAACTAAAAAATATCTCAGGGTCACAATTTGGCAAGAAATTTGAAGGTGGTACAAATGGGTTAAATAGGGATTTAATCATATAAATTAGAAGTTAAAGGATCAAATTAGACCAAATAACAAAGGTTAGGAACTCAATTGTAGCATCAGAGGGCCTAATTGAAGAAAACAATGACAATTTGCATTCAACTTAAAGAAAGATATTGAAAATCAGGGCAGACGTGTAGAATAATCAAGTTTAAGGACTTAATTGAACTTTTAATCGCCCTAATTGATTAAATCAAGGGCTTAATAGAAATTAAAATTAAGTTTGAAAGTTAATTTAGACAAAATTGGAAGAATTAATTAAGTTCAAGGATTTAATTAAAATTTTAATTGGTTTAATTGACTTAATTAAGGATTTAATTGAAGAAAAATTAAGTTTGGAAGCATGATTTAAGTCAAATTGTAAGAACTAAAAGCTTTGAGGACCAATTTTAAAGAAAAGAAAGTTTAAAGGCCAACTATGGGTTTAATTGAAGAGATTCAAAATTAAGAACCAAGATGCAAAACATGTGTACATTCAAGGATTAGAATTGATTGAATTTGAGGTTAAATTTTGATAAATTAAAAGTTTAATGGTCAACTGCTGATAAAAGGACACAATATGAAAACTAAGGATCAATTTATAAAAGACAAAGTGAATGAGTCCTTCAACTTAAATTTTACATGGTCTAGCTCTTTGTGCTTGTGATATGATGTAATTTGGCCTTTAACTCATATTTAATTTTTGGTTTTTATAATGTTCTTTTTTTTTAGCAATTTCTCAATCGTTGGACTTTTTTTTTTTTTTAACCTTCCATATTCTAATGATTCTATCAGTGTCTTCAACATATCTCTCGTTTGCCCCCTAGTGTGGGGTGTGATTCTAGTCATGGTTTTTTTTAAAAGGAATATTCTACTTGGCTCAAAATGGGATTGCAAGGGATAATATTTCAAGAACTGTGAAAGGATAACAAAAATGACCTTTTCTCATTTCAAGCAAGGTTGGTGAAAACCAATAAATTTTGAGCTCATCCAGTGTAATGATTTGGACTTGCAAGAATCCTGATTCACGAGTCCATAACTACCGAATCCACTATGTGTCATTATGCATACTACTAAAACCTAGCTACATGATGTGTGGTTCAGTTTCATGTGTAAGTTCAAAATTGTTTGGTCATCTCATACTATTTTAACGAGCATCGAGTCATTTCTGGAATCAAAACACTTTTAATCATTAAGGATTGATTACCCTTAATCGCATGTTGGAGTTTGATCAAAATGTTTTGTCAAAATACCATTCGAAAGAAACATCTCATGATTTCAAGACAATAATAAGAGAAAGAATAAAGCATAATTCATTAAACATATGTGATGCATCAACGATATGTGAAAACATATCGCAGCAAAATACAAATGCTCATTTTCTAGATAATTGCATAATGTTTATGCCTTTGTTGGCGTTTTGTAAGCTACTGGTCATTGTTGAAGATAGAGGTAACTATGTGGTAGGTACCATCACTCTTCACACACTCAATCCGCCCCTTGCTTACCAGCTTCCGGACTTGATACATGAATTTTTTGTAGTTTTCAATTGAATGGCTTAGGACCTCACTATGATAATTACATCTCTGGTTTGGATCATATCATCTAGGAAATGGTGGTTGCATGGGTTTTGACAGAGTCGGAGTAAGAATTCTGGAGTCTAGTAGATATTAGTAGACAACCTCAAGTGGAAGGGGTATGTTGATCTTTGACAAAGGCATTTGAGTAGTTGATGCTATAGCGAGACCTGACGCATAACTAAGGTTTCCCAATTGAAAGTCATCTTCAGATTGGTTTGTCCTCATTGTTCTGGAATCCATGGTAGAACTTTTAATCTTTCCCATCTTGATAGCTTGTTCAATTATTTTAACAATCCTCATAACTTTATTGAAATGTTGAGTTGAGCTTCCTATCAAATGCTCATAATAAAAGGATTGAAAGGTGGTGGCAAACAACATCACCATTTCTGTATTCATCAGTGGAGGTTGAACATGTGCTGCCTTATCTCGCAATCTTTGCGCATATGCCCTCACAGACTCTTAATTTTTCTTCTCTATAGCCATTAGGATGGTTCTGTCAGGGGCAGTTTCTAGATTAAATTTATAGTGCTTCAAAAAGGCATCTACCAGATCTTTCTATGTCTTGATCCTTATATTGTCTAGTCTCATATACCAGCTTAAAGCGGATCCAGTGAGACTATTTTGGAAAAATTATATCAACATCTTATTGTTATGGATCATTTCAGTCATCTTGTTGTAGTATGACCAGAGATGGGTGTATGGGTATTCTAGTCCGGTATACTTGACGAAGTCAGGCACTCTAAACTCCTTTTGCACCATAATATTTGGAACCAAACAAACTTCAGTTGCTATCACCGGGTGAATCAAATTATTTCCTTCAACTACTCTCAATCTTTCTTCTAAGGTGGATATCTTATTGAGGTTTAGGAAATCGGTGGACCTATTTTCAGAAGGCCCATCCGCTGTGACATCCACGATGGTTGGAGCTTGAGTTGGCTGGATAGGGATGGCAGGCACAAAGTGCTGCTCTGTTACAGAATATGCCCCCAAGTTCTGAGATGTTATAGGGATGTGAGTTATTGATGCTCCTATAAGTGGTTGTGCAGAAATCCCTTTTCCATTCTTGGAGCTCAGCACGTGTTCAAGCAGATGTGTAAGTATAGCTACTTCACCTTTGATGCTCTCGATTTCATTTTGATAATGGGCCTCCAACTGAGCTCTTTCTTCATTTTTCATCTTTCAGGTGTAGCATATCTTGGGCGGGGGACCTATGTTTCAACCTGGAGTGATATATGATAAATATATGAGTATGTTTCTAAATGATGGACTCGCCTTTCAAGGGGTGGCATATGGTCGTAACTCTTGCATGATGAAACAAGAATCTTGATTCTTGCCCAAACTCTACAATAAAAATTTTCTAAGTGACGGTCATTGTGTCACCCACAATTCTTGAGTTCAAGATGCTTCAAGAAAGGTTTGCCCTTATGCAAATAAAAATGGCACATATAACCTAAGGACATGCTCTATTCATTATGTGAGACAAAAAGTAAGTTTTCTACCTAGTCTCAAAACGGGTCTCATATCTGCCCAGTGACGATCTTCGTAAAGACAGTATGGGGGCATTGCAAGGAATAGTTAAGGCACATATGTCTACCATTACCAAGCAGGCACTCAGATATGAGTTGGGTGTTTCACGCATCTGAACTCTGACCAATAGTCATAGGGCAGATCACTAATCCCCCACCTAACTTAGAAGTTTGTGTGTGCTTTCCAAAAATTAAAGCATGTGATGCGTGAGGCAATTCTATACAATGCGTGAACAAATATGTACAAAATTTAAAGCGTGTAAGAAAATAAATAAAGGAGATGCATATTAAAAATAAACACGCAAACCACAACAATAACACAAAAATCAGACAAAACAAAGCTTAGTCCACAAGGTTCCCAGCAGAGTCGTCATTCTGTCGCACGTGTGCGGCGTCACAGCAATCGTCCACCCTCTCAAGAAAAATGTAATGGTCTATCTGACAAATGTGGAGAGACAAGGAATTCTTGTCTCTTATCAATGAAAAATTTGAATGGGAGTCGCCACCTAGTATTCTGATCACTAGGAACCCTAACTGGTTTCAGAGATTGGATATGGAGATTGGTTGCGTAAAGGAAGGTATTAGCACCCCAACTATGCCCTACCTAAGGTAAGCTGCATTGTTTTGTTGTCTGATAAAATCTAAAGTCTTGTTGTGGTTTCTAATTGTCGGTCTGTCTACGATTTAAGAAAAGTCATTCTCTGTAAGGAGATACTTATATTATCGGGTAAAAACCTAACTATTCTATGTTGTCAAAAGAAAATACTTTTTTAATATTAGGAATACGTTTTACATATAAATTCGTAATCCCTGATACTAAAACAACACAAAATAATTTTTTTTTGATATTTTGGCTTATGTTCTCTCTTGACTTTAATAAACTAGTTATTAAAGCCAAAATGCATGCTAATACATTGTTTTTGGATGTATGAAAAACAAAATATGATTTTTTTAGCTTTGAGACACTTGACCGTATGCACAAAAACATTTTTTTTCAATTGTTTTTTGTATTTTTCAAAAGTTGATAAAAACCGAGTATTTTAATACCAGATTTGTATTTTTACGGTGTAAAAATATAAATCGATATTAACCAAAATGGATAAAAAAAATACGAGAAAATCACTAATGGTTTTTTTAGAATGGGCCAGCACTAACTCAACATAAAGAAAATGGGCCAGCACCGGCCCAAAAATTAAAATTGCTCACGTTCTGCATGCAAATGAAAACAAAGGGATACGAAGTAGAGAAGGGGAAGAAGGAAGAAGAGAGAGGTGGGGGAATTGACCTACGGTGGCTGTTATGGAGGCTCCCGGTGGTGCTCGCTGGTGACGGTGATGCTGGCGGTGAAATGACGAAAAAAAACAGGTGGCGGTCCTTCTCTCTTCTCTCCTCTGTTTTCCTTCTTTTCTTCTCTGTTTTTTTACTCCCCTCCCCCCCTTTCTTTTTCTTTTGGTCTTCAGCTCTCTGTTTTTTTTTCTTCGGTCTTCAAAGCCTCTCCTCTCTGCCCTCCTGTTCTTTTTTCTTTTTTTTTCTCTCTCTATGTTTTCTTGCTCTCTCTCTCTCTCTCTCTCTTCCTCTGTTTTCTTCTATTCTTCTGTCTCTCTCTCTTTTTTTTTTCTTTTCGGTCCTCCCTCTCTTTTTTGTGCCTCTTCTCTGCCTCTGTTTTTATAGGCAGAGAAGCGCGGTGAAATGGCCTGCTTATCTCTGGTTAGGGGACAGGGTAGGGCGGTTGGGGTGGCCTCTGTATAGCCACCCTGCGACTGCCCAAGGAGGCACGTCTACTCCTTTTCCTCCAACACGTGGATTGGTCGATGTCTTTTTAAGAGAGAGATGGCGGTGGAAAACAGAGGAAGAAAAATCTTCTTCTTCCCCTACTTTGCGTGTTCAGGGGAAGAAAAAGACATATGGTGTCGTTCAAAACAGCACCGTTTTTGCTTTTTCTTTTTCTTTTTATTTTTTTAAAAAAATGTATGAAACGACGTCATTTTTCCTAAAACACGTTGTTTCATTTAAATGAAAACTGGCGCCAAAACACGTCTGATTCAAAATCAGGCCTTCAATTTGCGCGCTTTTGCATTTTGGTTCTTGGTTTTGGATTTCTTCAATTAAGTCCCTAATTGGCCATCAAACTTCAATATTTATGCAATTAAGCCCCTGATTTGACCTAATTAACTTTCAAAAATTATAATTTGACCCCAGAACTTTAATTTATTCCAATTAAATCCCAAATTAACTCCAAAGTCAATTTTTCTTGCAATCAAACCCTCTATAAATTCAATTAAACCTTCAATAAAATTTAATTGAATCCATAAATGTCTGATTTTGGACTTTTCTTCCTTCAACAGGGCTCTCATCAGTCAACAAAATACTGTCAAATTTTAATCTTTGTATTTTTGAACCTCCTCAACCAATTTTTGACCATTTTCTAGGCGCTCTGACATTCTTTTTTTACTGTTATTATTTTTTATTTTTTTCGAATATATATATTTTTTATTTTTTTTATTTTCTTCTTTTTTGTGCGGGGACCCAAAAATGGGTTACAACATGCATCATGAGAATATGGATGTTCATACTATGATTATGCATCTCAAAGAATTATTTGATAAGGCTAGTAGGACTAAGAGATATGAGACCTCATAGGAATTGTTCCACTGCAAGATGATAGAGGGTTCTTCAGTGAATATCCATGTTTTGAAAATGATTGGCTATATTAAGAAACTGAACCAATTGGGTTTTGTTATGGACCATGAGTTAAATGTTGATTTAGTCTTGCAGTCACTACCCCAAAAATTTTCGCAATTTATTATGAATTATCACATGAACAAGCTGGATAGTACATTGCCAGAATTGTTTAATATACTTAATATTGCTAAACGAGCCCTTAAAAAGGAAAAAAGATCCAGTTTTTCTAGTTCATTCTTCTAGAATGTCTAAGAAGGATTAGAAGAATAAGAGTGTTGTCTCTAAAACAAACTTACTTGGGGCATAAAGAAAGACAAGGGCTGATACGAATCAAGTTATGTTCAAATTTAGTCTTAAAATATCTCGTGGCTAGTTTTGCGAGATGGGATATAACTTAGACATGAGTGCTGTTGATTTTGAAGATGTGTTTGTGGGACATGGGAAATATTTTGGACAGCAGTGAAATTGTCAGTTTGTAAGGAAAAAATATGGTGATAATTTTGGCGAGATGGGTAATTATAGGTATCGGGACCATATACTGAGTTAGGTTGAAGTTTGGATACAATAAGTTGAAAATATAAGCTTTTCAAGGAAAGAATGATCTGGAGTGGATGTTTTAGTGTCATAGTTATTCGGACATCAATGTGATTAAAATAAGATAAGTTATTATATTAGTCAATCTCAAAATTAATTTTAAATTTCATGAATGAAAAATATTTTCTTCAAAATTTTCAATTTTTCAATAATGATTCATTGAAAATAAGTACTAATAATTTACTAGGAACATTGAGCCATATTTAGTAGAGTTTAGATTAATCTTGAGGACTGATATCTAAAATAAGTTATAGATTGGAGGCTAAGCCATAGTTATTCTTAAATTATTTGTTATATAATCAATATTAATGTGATAATTAATTAATTTTTTTGTTAGAATTGTGTATTTTATATATTCATTAAAAACAACAAACATTATGTTTGCTTGGTGAAACACATGAAAGCAATAGAATTGAAGAAATTCTTCCAACATATAGGAAGTTTCTGAAAGCATAACAACCGTATTCATTACATAACACCCACAAAAATTCACCGTAACCGCGATTATTATACTTACGATCGTACTATGATCCTAACTCCATCTATGTCCATCAATGCTGCTAGAGCCGCGTTGGTGTCACCACAACTTGATCAATGCAACTCTGCTTTCGAAAATTACTTCTTAGGGCCCATACCTTTAGCAATTTCCTTGAGCACAAATTTTTGAATCTTCCCCGTTGATGTCCTTGGAAGCTCATCTTTAAACACTACAGTCTTCGGCACCATAAAGTGAGGCATATTGTTCCTACAAAAATCAATTATATCCTTTTCGCAAGGTTTTTGGTTCAGCCCATCTTTCAAGTCCACAAATGCACAAGGCGTCTCCCCCCAAAACTCATCAGGTCGACCCACAACAGCTGCCTCATGAACAGCAGGATGTGTATACAACACAGACTCAACCTCCACGCTACTAATATTCTCTCCACCGCTAATGATCACATCTTTGGACCTATCTTTGATTTCTAAATAACCATCTTGGTGCATAATGCCCACATCCCCCGTGTAAAACCAGCCATCCTTCATGCATTTTGACGTACCCAAAGGATCCTTCAAATAACCTAGCATTAAGCACCCACCTCTCAAAACTACTTCTCCAACTGAAACCCCATCTCGTCTCATGCTCTCCCCTGTTCTGGGATCCACAACGTCCATCTCAGTAAACCCAGCCATGGTAACTCCTTGTCTTGCTTTTAGTCTAGCTC
>Ga0307513_10009259_pt1 | contig 12465 bp, 11 predicted proteins | sample 15_EM_MG_FD_202174 | JGI IMG/M metagenome (GOLD analysis project Ga0307513, IMG submission 202174) | Populus trichocarpa ectomycorrhiza microbial communities from riparian zone in the Pacific Northwest, United States - 15_EM | ecosystem: Host-associated > Plants > Roots > Unclassified | place... | reverse complement strand
CCGCCTCCGGCCGCGCCGCCGCGTCCCGGGCCAGCTTGAAGGAGTCGCCCGTGACGTCCGCGAACTGGATGACCTCGTCGCGCTGGTAGTGGTGGCCGAGCACGAAGACCTTGTCGCCGAGCTTCTCCTTGGCCGCACGCGCACGTGCCACCAGGTCGGGGTCGGAGGGGGAGGGCAGGTCGCCGGGACACTCGACGCCACGCTCGCTCTTCGGGTCGGCCTCACGGCCGAGGAGCAGCAGGGCGAGGGGCGACGGCTGTACGTCGAGTTCCTGGGTCTGGGCGGTGGTCACGACACGCACCCTTTCTGTTCTGCGGGCTGTGCTGATGAAGGATGGACCTTTTCGTCGAATTGACGCTATCTATCGTAACCCCTTCACGTCACTTTGACGAGGTCCATAGCGTCGATGTGACATGAATCCCGCAGCCTGTCCGGAGCCCGTCCACGGGCCGCTGTTCGCGTTCTTGCGTGTGTGCGAGCATGGAGGGAGAACGGAAAGAACAGACTCTCGGCCCGGAATGAATCCGCGGCCCCGCCGGTTGCACTCGTCGGCAAGCAGTCTCCGTACAACCCGGGAGAGATGTAGATGTCCGTATCGGACGAGACCAGCACCGTCACCGACGGCATCATCCTGTCCGACGCCGCCGCGGCGAAGGTCAAGGCCCTGCTCGACCAGGAAGGCCGCGAGGACCTGGCCCTGCGTGTCGCCGTTCAGCCCGGCGGCTGCTCCGGCCTGCGCTACCAGCTCTTCTTCGACGAGCGTTCCCTCGACGGCGATGTCGTCAAGGACTTCGGCGGCGTCAAGGTCGTCACCGACCGCATGAGCGCCCCGTACCTGGGCGGCGCCTCCGTCGACTTCGTGGACACGATCGAGAAGCAGGGCTTCACGATCGACAACCCGAACGCGACGGGCTCCTGCGCCTGCGGCGACTCCTTCAGCTAAACCCCAGGTCGTACACGTGGAGTAGACCCCAAGTCGTACGTGTGAAGGCGGCGCCCCCCCTCCGACGGGGGCGCCGCCTTCATCTGTGCCGAGGGTCACCTCTTGGCGAAGTCGCCCTCGGGGATCGCCTGCCCGTCCGCCCCGACGACCTTCCGGTCGCCCAGTGACTCGTCCAGTTGCACGGTCTCGTACGTGGCCTTGGCGAGCATGACGCAGACCTTGCCCTTCTCGGTCGTCGAGGTCACGGTCACCGTCACCTCGCCGTTCTCCTCCACCGAGGCCGAGTACTCGCTGCACACCCCGCCCCAGAAGCCCACGGTCAGTTCCTTGCCGTCGCCGGCGACCGTGTAGCCCTCGATCTTCGTGTCACGCGTCGTCGTCGGGGCCGACGGCTCCTCGCCCGGCGCGGTCGGCGTGGCCGTCGGAGACGGCTCCGCGCTGCTCCCGGCCCCGGCCAGGTACTTCGGGTCGACCGCCGGATACGTCACCGTGAAGCTCTCGGCGGCACCCTGCGCCCGTACCTCGAACAGCCACGACGGCACCAGCGCCGGCCGCCCGGACACGGAGTGCGAGGCCAGCCCGAACACCGCCTTGTCGACGGTCAGCGACTCCTTCGCCTGCGTCGTCGCCGTACCCGTCGTACCGCACGGCGCCTCCAGCCGGTCCTTCAGCGGTACGGGGCTGGCGCAGCCCCCGATGCCCATGCGGTGCTCGGGAGTCGTCACCGCCCCCGGCTCGTTGAGCAGGGCCAGCGTCGCCTTGGCGCCGAGCACCGGATAGGTGTCGCCCTTCACCGGCGTCGCCAACTGGCCGCTGCCGCCCACCACTTCGCCCTGCGCGCTGACCTGGATACCGGTCGTCCAGCCGTACGTCGGCAGCCCGCCGACCACCGGGTTGGCGTTCACCACCCGCTGGGTGTCCATGAGCTGGCCGGCGTCGAGCTTCGCGTCGTCCTGCCCGACCGCCTTCAGGATGGGCGCCGCGGCCTTCTTCGCCACCGCCTCGCTCACCGGCTTGACGGTCGTCTCGGTGCCGGAGTTCTGCGTGCACACGGTCGTGCTCTCGCAGTTGTCGGTGCCGCCGGCGAGATACCGGCTGAAGGACCAGGTCCCCGGCGCCTGCTTGTTCACCCGCAGCACCGGACCCGTGCCGTCCTTCGCCGCACCGACCAGCCAGCTCTCCGCCTCCGTCACCGGCTTCCCCTCGACGCCGAGCGCCTCGGCCAGCCGGGTCACCTCGGCGGCGGTGATCTCGTCCTTCGCCGTCGAGTACACCGGCGCCGAGGCGGGCCCGGCGGGCAGGGTGCCGTCGGCGCGGTAGGTCACGCCGTTCGGGTCGGGCTCGCCGGGCGCGATCCCGCTCGTACCGCCCGTGCCGCCCGTGCCGTCGCCCCCGGTGTAGCCGTCGAGGGCCAGCGCCGGGGGAGTGGTGCCGGCGCCGCCCGGCGCCGCCGTGTTGTCCGTACCGCCGCCGTCGCCCGAGCCGCCGGTCGCGCTACTGGCGAGGTACGCCCCGCCGCCCCCGACGAGCAGGACCGCGGCGGCGACCGAGGCGACGAGCACCGGGGACCGGCGCCGGGACGGGCGCTCCTCGGCACCGCTCTCCCCGGGTGCGGCCTCGGTGGTGCCGTCGACGGCCTCGGCCTCGGGGGCCTTGTCGTCATCGGCGTCGTCGTGATCGGGTCGCTCGGTGTTCACCGCATCGCTCCTTCGGCTCCCAGCTGTCCCGGCTGTCCCGACCGGCGCGGTCCTGTCACCGACAGGCACCGTGGGGTCGTACACCGTGTCCTCTTTACGGGGGACAGCGATGGGACGCAACGGGGGAGCGCACGGTTCCCTTCGAGCGCTGGTGGGCGGGGTGGAGCCGGTCGCCGCCCGTCAGTCGCCGTACTCGGACATCGCGTCCACCAGCCGTGCCGAGGCCGACGGGACCGTCACTCCATGGATACGGGACGCCGGGACGGGCAGGGCGACGACTCGGTCCGGAGCCGCCCAGTGCGGGGCCATCCGGGCGCAGTCGCCGCGCAGGGAGGCGAGATCCCCTTCGAGGTCGTGGTGCACCTGCTGGGCCTGCTGGACCTTGAAGTTCGTCATACCGGAACCGTATGCACCGGATACCCGTCCGAGAAAGATCTACTATCGGGTAGTTTTGGCCGCTACAGCGAGCACGGGCCGACCGGGTAGCGTGAACTGTCAATCCCGCCTCCCCTTGCAGGAGAGTGTCCTCGCCGTGCGTATCGCAGTCACCGGCTCCATCGCCACCGACCACCTCATGACCTTCCCCGGCCGCTTCGCCGACCAACTCGTAGCGGACCAACTGCACACGGTCTCGCTCTCCTTCCTGGTCGACAACCTCGACGTACGCCGGGGTGGCGTGGGTGCGAACATCGCCTTCGGCATGGGCCAGCTCGGCACCAGGCCGATCCTGGTCGGGGCCGCCGGCGCCGACTTCGACGAGTACCGCGCCTGGCTGGACCGCCATGGCGTGGACACCGGCTCGGTGCGCATCTCGGAAACGCTGCACACCGCCCGCTTCGTGTGCACCACCGACGCCGACCACAACCAGATCGGCTCCTTCTACACCGGCGCCATGAGCGAGGCCCGGCTCATCGAGCTGAAGACCGTCGCCGACCGCGTCGGCGGCCTCGACCTGGTCTCGATCGGCGCGGACGACCCGGAGGCGATGCTCCGCCACACCGAGGAGTGCCGCACCCGGTCCATCCCGTTCGCGGCCGACTTCTCCCAGCAGATCGCCCGCATGGGCGGCGACGACATCAAGGTCCTGCTGGAGGGCGCCGCGTACCTCTTCTCGAACGAGTACGAGAAGGGCCTCATCGAGTCCAAGACCGGCTGGTCCGACAGCGAGATCCTCGCCAAGGTCGGCACCCGGGTCACCACCCTCGGCGCCCGAGGCGTACGCATCGAGCGCGTCGGCGAGGAGCCGATCGAGGTCGGCTGCCCGGAGGAGGAGGCGAAGGTCGAGCCGACGGGTGTCGGCGACGCGTTCCGGGCGGGGTTCCTCTCGGGGCTGGCGTGGGGGGTTTCGCTGGAGCGGGCGGCGCAGGTTGGTTGCATGCTCGCCACGCTGGTTATCGAGACGGTAGGCACCCAGGAGTACCAGTTGCGGCGCGCCAACTTCATGGACCGTTTCCGTAAGGCGTATGGGGATGACGCTGCGGTGCAGGTTCAGGGGTATCTGGGCTGATTCGTTGTCTGCGGGTGCGTGGGGGCTGGTCGCGCAGTTCCCCGCGCCCCTTTGGGGCGCGTCTAGCTCAACCGGCGGACTAGATATGCCGTTCCCTTTTCTGCCTGTTCCTCGCCTACGTACTCCTGGTCCCTCATTTCGCACCAGGCCGGGATGTCCAGGCGGGCTGCCTCGTCGTCCGAGAGGACGCGGATCGTGGCGCCCACCGGGACGTCGCCGATGACCTTCGCCAGCTCGATCACCGGGATCGGGCAGCGCTTGCCCAGCGCGTCCACGACGAGGGTGTTCTCCTCCCGTACCGTCACCGGAACCGGCGCGCCCAGCTTCTCCCGTACCCCCGCCACGGCGCCCGGTAGCACCTCCAGGAACCGGTCGACCTCCTCGGCGGGGGTCCCGAAGGGCAACGACACCCTCACATTGCCCTCACTCAGTACGCCCATCGCCCGCAGCACATGGCTCGGCGTCAGCGTGCTGCTCGTACAGGACGATCCGGACGAGACGGAGAAGCCCTCCCGGTCCAGCTCGTGCAGCAGGGTCTCTCCGTCGACATAGAGACAGGAGAAGGTGACGACCCCGGGCAGCCGCCGCACCGGATCGCCGACGACCTCCACGTCGGGGACCAACTCCGGCACCCGCGCCCGGATCCGCTCCGTCAGCTCCCGCAGCCGTACCGCCTCCTGGGCCGCCTCGGCCCGTACGGCGCGCAGGGAAGCCGCCGCCGCGACGATCGCCGGCAGGTTCTCGAACCCGGCCGCCCGCCCCGACTCCCGCTCGTCCACGGGCCCTTGAACCGCGAACCGCACCCCTTTACGCACGGCCAGCAGCCCGACCCCGGAGGGCCCACCCCACTTATGGGCACTGGCGGTGAGCAACGACCAGGGTCCGGCCACCGCCCCCCAACCCAACGACTGCGCCGCGTCCACCAGCAACGGCACCCCGGCCGCCCGGCACACCTCGGCCACCTCCGCGACCGGCTGCTCGGTCCCCACCTCGTGGTTGGCCGACTGGAGACAGGCCAGCGCGGTGTCCGGCCGTACGGCGGCCTCGTACCCCTCGACGGCCACGGAACCGGCACGATCCACCGCGACCGTGGTCACCGTCCCGCCCGACGTCTCCCACTCCTCCGCCGAATGGAGCACCGACGAGTGTTCGACCGCTGACACGATCAGGTGACGTCCAATGCGGCGCCGACCCGCGAGAGCGCCCGCCATGCCGACGTGCACAGCCCGAGTCCCGGATGACATGAACGTCAACTCATCGGGACGGCACCCAACAGCCTCGGCCGCAGCCTCCCGTGCGGCGTCGAGCAACAACCGAGCCCGCCGCCCCTCCCTGTACAAACGTGCGGGATCGGCCCACCCCTCATCGAGAGAAGCCAGCAGAGCCTGCCGAGCAACAGGGTGGAGCGGAGCTGAGGATGCGGCATCAAAGTAGGACACACACCAACGCTAAGTCCTCAACAGGGGGCATGTGGTCCCACCTGTAGGGGCGCGGGGAACTGCGCGACCAGCCACCGACAACCCGCACCCGCCAACGAACAGAACCCCTCACCCCATTGGGCGCCCAACCCCTCATCAGACCCCTTCGGGGTGACCCCCGGCGCGTTGGGGACCCTCCCCGCGCGACCCCAAATTGCGTCCAGTAGGGTTTGGTCCGCATAAACATCCAAACCCCTGCCCGACGCAGGGCGGCGACCGACCCCCCAGAAGGCAGGCCGCAGCCAACCCGCGCGGGCGAGACTCTCGGGAAGGCGCTACGTGAGTCCCAACGGCTCCGACCGCTCGCCGCGGCGCCCGATGCGGCGGAAGCTGCTGCAGGCAATGACTGCGGGCCTGGTCCTGGTGACCGCGACCGGTTGCACATACAAGGACTTCCCCCGCCTTGGTATGCCCACCCCCACCACGGAAGAGGCTCCGCGGATCCTCTCCCTGTGGCAGGGATCCTGGGCAGCCGCGCTCGCCACCGGCGTGCTGGTCTGGGGCCTGATCCTGTGGAGCGCCATGTTCCACCGGCGCAGCCGCACCAAGGTCGAAGTACCTCCGCAGACCCGGTACAACATGCCCATCGAGGCGCTGTACACCGTGGTTCCGCTGATCATTGTCTCGGTGCTCTTCTACTTCACGGCACGTGACGAGTCGAAGCTCCTCGATGTCTCCAAGAAGCCCGACCTGACGGTCAACGTCGTCGGCTTCCAGTGGAGCTGGGGCTTCAACTACATCGAGAACGTCGAGGGTTCCACCGGCGACGCGAACACCGACGAGAACCTGGCGGCCATTCCGGACCGGTTCAAGGAGGACTTCCCGGCCAACGCCGGCGGTGTCTACGACGTCGGCACGCCCGCTACGAAGAACCCGCAGACCGGCAACCCCGGTCCGACCCTCTGGCTCCCCAAGGGCAAGACGGTCCGCTTCGTCCTCACCTCGCGTGACGTCATCCACTCCTTCTGGGTGGTCCCGTTCCTGATGAAGCAGGACGTCATCCCGGGCCACACCAACGCCTTCCAGGTGACCCCCAACAAGGAGGGCACCTTCCTGGGCAAGTGCGCAGAGCTGTGCGGCGTCGACCACTCCCGGATGCTGTTCAACGTGAAGGTCGTCTCCCCCGAGCGCTACGAGCAGCACCTCAAGGACCTCGCGAAGAAGGGGCAGACCGGTTACATTCCCGCCGGCATCGCGCAGACGAGCCACGAGAAGAACCGGGAGACGACAAACCTGTGAGCATCCTCAACGAACCCCAGGGTGCCGCCGCAGCTGAGGACTCGTACGAGAACGAGCTGCCGGTCCGGCGCAAGCAGCCCGGCAACGTGGTCATCAAGTGGCTCACCACCACGGACCACAAGACGATCGGCACGCTGTATCTGGTGACGTCGTTCGCGTTCTTCTGCATCGGTGGCGTGATGGCGCTGTTCATGCGCGCCGAGCTGGCCCGGCCGGGTCTGCAGATCATGTCGAACGAGCAGTTCAACCAGGCGTTCACGATGCACGGCACGATCATGCTGCTGATGTTCGCGACGCCGCTGTTCGCCGGTTTCACCAACTGGATCATGCCGCTGCAGATCGGCGCCCCCGACGTCGCCTTCCCGCGGCTGAACATGTTCGCCTACTGGCTCTACCTGTTCGGCTCGCTCATCGCCGTCGGCGGCTTCCTCACCCCCAGCGGCGCGGCCGACTTCGGCTGGTTCGCCTACTCCCCGCTCTCCGACGCCGTCCGCTCGCCGGGTATCGGCGCCGACCTGTGGATCATGGGCCTGGCCTTCTCCGGCTTCGGCACCATCCTGGGCGCGGTCAACTTCATCACCACCATCATCTGCATGCGCGCCCCCGGCATGACCATGTTCCGCATGCCGATCTTCGTGTGGAACGTGCTGCTCACCGCGGTCCTGGTCCTGCTCGCCTTCCCCGTGCTCGCCGCCGCGCTCTTCGCGCTGGAGGCGGATCGGAAATTCGGCGCACACATCTTCGATGCCGCAAACGGTGGTGCCCTGCTGTGGCAGCACCTGTTCTGGTTCTTCGGGCATCCAGAGGTGTACATCATCGCGCTGCCGTTCTTCGGCATCATCAGCGAGGTCATCCCGGTCTTCTCCCGCAAGCCGATGTTCGGCTACATGGGCCTGATCGGCGCGACCATCGCCATCGCCGGCCTGTCCGTGACCGTGTGGGCCCACCACATGTACGTCACCGGCGGCGTCCTCCTCCCGTTCTTCTCCTTCATGACGTTCCTCATCGCCGTACCAACAGGCGTGAAGTTCTTCAACTGGATCGGAACCATGTGGAAGGGGTCCCTGTCGTTCGAGACCCCGATGCTCTGGGCCACCGGCTTCCTGATCACCTTCACCTTCGGTGGTCTGACCGGTGTCATCCTGGCGTCGCCGCCGATGGACTTCCACGTCTCGGACTCCTACTTCGTGGTGGCGCACTTCCACTACGTGGTGTTCGGCACCGTCGTCTTCGCGATGTTCTCCGGCTTCCACTTCTGGTGGCCGAAGATGACCGGCAAGATGCTCGACGAACGCCTCGGCAAGATCACCTTCTGGACCCTGTTCATCGGCTTCCACGGCACCTTCCTCGTCCAGCACTGGCTGGGCGCCGAGGGCATGCCGCGCCGGTACGCGGACTATCTCGCGGCCGACGGCTTCACCGCGCTGAACACGATCTCGACGATCAGTTCGTTCCTGCTCGGTCTGTCCGTGCTCCCGTTCTTCTACAACGTCTGGAAGACCGCGAAGTACGGCAAGAAGGTCGAGGTCGACGACCCGTGGGGCTACGGCCGCTCGCTGGAGTGGGCCACGTCCTGCCCGCCCCCGCGCCACAACTTCCTCACCCTGCCGCGTATCCGCAGTGAATCCCCGGCGTTCGACCTGCACCACCCGGAGATCGCCGCACTCGACCAGCTGGAGAACGCCGGTCACGGCGAGAAGGCCCTCGTCGGCGGCAAGGAGGCGGGCAAGTGAAGGTCCAGGGCAAGATGTTCATCTGGCTCGCCGTCTTCGTCCTCGCCATGGCGATCGTCTACGGCGTGTGGTCGAAGGAGCCGGCCGGTACCACGGCGCTCTTCCTGGCCTTCGGCCTGTGCATCATGGTCGGCTACTACCTGGCCTTCACGGCCCGGCGGGTCGACGTGGGCGCCCAGGACAACAAGGAAGCGGACATCGCGGACGACGCCGGCGAGGTCGGGTTCTTCAGCCCGCACAGCTGGCAGCCGCTCTCGCTGGCGATCGGCGGCGCGCTGCTGTTCCTGAGCGTCGCGATCGGCTGGTGGCTGGCGTACTTCGCGGCCCCGCTGCTCCTGATCGGCCTGTGGGGCTGGGTCTTCGAGTACTACCGCGGTGAGAACCGCACCCAGTAACACGCTCGGTGCTCAAGGGAGCCCGGACACTCCGTCAGGAGGGTCCGGGCTCCCTCTTTTGCCACACCCCCGTTCCCTCGCACGGATCACCCGCCGCGCCGAGGCCGCCTTACGTTCTTAGCGTGAGGGCATGAGGCACTCACCGCGTAACCGTACGGTCGTCAGCTGCACCCTCCTGGTGGCCGCCCTGGGCGCGTCCGCCACCGCCTGCGGGTCCGACGGCCACCCCCTCTCGGCGAAGCCGTACGACGCGGCTGAGCAGATCTCCTTCGGCGGCTCTGTCGACGACGGGAAGAAGGCCGACCCGGACAAGCCCCTGGAGGTCACCTCCGAGGACTCCGACGGCCGTATCACGGACGTCACGGCCGTCGACGCGACCGGACGCTACGTGGCCGGCGAACTCTCCGCCGACGGCAGCCGCTGGCACAGCACTTCACCCCTGGCCGCGGGCGCCCGCTACACGGTCCGGGTGAGCACCGAGGACGACGACGGGGCCCCCGGCCGCGAGACCATCGCCTTCGACACCAGCAGGCCCACCACCAAGAAGCGCCTGAACGTCACCTTCGGCCCGAAGGCGGGCACCTACGGCGTGGGCCAGCCGGTCACGGCCGAACTCAGCCAGCCCGTACGGGAGAAGGCACAGCGCGCGATAGTCGAGCGCGCCCTCAAGGTGGACTCGACCCCCGCCGTCGAGGGCGCGTGGCACTGGGTGGACGACAAGGAACTCCACTACCGCCCCAAGGAGTACTGGCCCGCCAAGGCCACCGTCCAGGTGCGCAGCAACCTGCCCGGCATCAAGGTCGCCGACCGCCTCTGGGGCGGCACGGCCAAGCCCCTGAAGTTCACCACCGGCGACCGGGTCGTCGCCGTCACGGACGCGTCGTCCCACGAGATGACCGTCTACAAGAACGACGAGGTGATCAACACCATCCCGGTCACCACGGGCAAGCCCGGCTTCGAGACCCGCAACGGCGTCAAGGTCGTACTCGGCAAGGAGTACTTCGTACGCATGCGCGGCACCAGCATCGGCATAGCCGAGGGCAGCGCCGAGTCCTACGACCTGCCGGTCTACTACGCCACCCGGGTCACCTGGAGCGGCGAGTACGTCCACGCCGCCCCCTGGTCCGTCGGCTCCCAGGGCTCCGCCAACGTCAGCCACGGCTGCACCGGCATGAGCACCGGCAACGCCGAGTGGTTCTTCGACAACGTCCGCGAGGGCGACGTGGTCAAGGTCGTCAACTCCTACGGCGACACCATGGAAACCTTCGGCAACGGCTTCGGCGACTGGAACCTCAACTGGCAGAAGTGGCAGACCGGCAGCGCCTTGACAGGCGGCACGACAGCAGGCCTGGGCACTGTCCAGACGGCACGACTACGCCCGACGTCAGCATGAGCTTTTAGGGGCGCGGGGAACTGCGCGACAAGCCACAACGGCGCAGCACCCGCCACGAACCCGAACCCCCCACCCCTCTAGGCGCTCAAAGCCCGCCGAGCCCGCAACAAAGAAGCCAACGCAGAAGCGAACTCCACGGGATCCACCGGCAAGGTGACCGCCGAGTCCGCCCGAGACCACGTCGCCAGCCACGCATCCTGAGGCCGCCCGATCAGCAACAGCACCGGCGGACACTCGAACACCTCGTCCTTGATCTGCCGGCACAACCCCATGCCCCCCATGGGAACGGCCTCACCGTCGAACACACAGACATCGATCCCGCCCTTGTCCAACTCCTTCAGGACAGCGGCGGGAGTGGCGCACTCGAGGAACTCGACGACGGGAACGTCGGGAGCGGGCCGCCGCCCCGTCGCCAACCGCACCTGCTCGCGGGTGTTGGAGTCGTCGCTGTAGACCAGCACCGTGGCGGTCGGCTGCATTGTTCCCTCCGAGACATCAGCGTCGTACGGACAGACGGACCGGGCGGACCAGGTTCGTTGCGCCGGATGCTACTCCTTTGAACCCCCGGTCTGAACACCGTCGGAACGCCGTTCGGGCGGCCCTCCGATGGGCCATACGGGCTGGACACACCCCACCAACACTCCGAACGGCACCCCCCGGGGTGAGGGCGGGATAAGCGACCGACATAATGTCGGTCGTGGCGACAGCAACGACAGTAGAAACCGGGCACGCGCACCCGTCGGTCAACCGGCCGAACCTCACCAGCGTCGGAACCATCATCTGGCTGAGTTCCGAGCTGATGTTCTTCGCGGCCCTCTTCGCGATGTACTTCACCCTGCGATCGGTGACAGGTCCGGATCACTGGAAGGAGATGGCCTCCAACCTGAACTTCCCGTTCTCCGCGGCCAACACCACGATCCTGGTGCTCTCCTCCCTCACCTGCCAGCTCGGCGTGTTCGCCGCCGAGCGCGGTGACGTGAAGAAGCTCCGGATGTGGTTCATCGTCACCTTCGTGATGGGTGCGATCTTCATCGGCGGTCAGGTCTTCGAGTACACCGAGCTGGTCAAGCACGAGGGCCTCTCGCTCTCGTCGGACCCGTACGGCTCGGTGTTCTACCTGACCACCGGCTTCCACGGGCTGCACGTGACGGGCGGTCTCATCGCCTTCCTGTTCGTCCTCGGCAGGACGTACGCGGCGCGAAGGTTCACTCATGAGCAGGCGACCGCCGCGATCGTCGTGTCCTACTACTGGCACTTCGTCGACGTCGTCTGGATCGGGCTCTTCGCCACGATCTACATGATCAAGTAGCCGGGCCCGCCCGATCCTCACATCGGGTCCGCCCGATACCTCCCAGAAGACTCGACGCTGAAGATCCTGACACCGGGGTAATCCGTGAAAAAGCTCTCCGCACGACGACGCCATCCGCTGGCGGCGGTCGTCGTCCTACTCATCGCGCTGGCGGCCGTCGGGGGGCTGTACGCCACACTCGCACCCGCGAGCAAGGCACAGGCCGATGAAACCGCCCAGTCCCTCACCATCACCGAGGGACAGCGGCTGTACTCCGTGGGCTGCGCAAGCTGCCACGGCACCGGCGGTCAGGGCACCTCCGACGGTCCGAGCCTCGTAGGCGTGGGCGCCGCGGCGGTCGACTTCCAGGTGGCGACCGGCCGTATGCCGGCCGCGACCTCGCAGGGCGCGCAGATCCCGAAGAAGAAGAACATCTACTCGCAGGCCGAGATCGACCAGCTCGCGGCGTTCATCGCGTCGCTGGGCGCCGGTCCGTCCGTGCCGACCGAGGAGCAGTACGGCCCCGACGGCGCGGACATCGCCAAGGGTGGCGAACTCTTCCGCACCAACTGCGCCCAGTGCCACAACTTCACCGGCAAGGGCGGTGCGCTCACGCACGGCAAGTTCGCCCCGGACCTTGAGGGTGTCGACCCGAAGCACATCTACGAGGCCATGCAGACCGGCCCGCAGAACATGCCGTCCTTCCCCGACACGACGCTGTCGGAGAAGAACAAGAAGGACATCATCGCGTACCTCGACGCGGTCAACGGCGATGACACCGTGGAGCCCGGC
>Ga0307513_10009257_pt1 | contig 12467 bp, 12 predicted proteins | sample 15_EM_MG_FD_202174 | JGI IMG/M metagenome (GOLD analysis project Ga0307513, IMG submission 202174) | Populus trichocarpa ectomycorrhiza microbial communities from riparian zone in the Pacific Northwest, United States - 15_EM | ecosystem: Host-associated > Plants > Roots > Unclassified | place... | reverse complement strand
CGCGAAGCACTTCTTGCCGAGCAGTGCGTTGCCGCCGTAGCCCGAGCCGTAGCTCCAGATCTCGCGCGTTTCGGGGTAGTGGACGATGTACTTGGTCTGGTTGCACGGCCAGGCGACGTCTTTCTGGCCGGGTGCAAGCGGCGCGCCGACGGTGTGCACGCAGGGCACGAAGTCGCCGTCTTCGCCGAGCAGGTCGAGCACCGGGCGGCCCATGCGCGTCATCACCCGCATGCTGACCGCGACGTACGGGCTGTCGGTCAGCTCGACGCCGATGTGCGAGATGTGCGAGCCGAGCGGCCCCATCGAGAACGGCACCACGTACAGCGTGCGGCCGCGCATCGCGCCGCGGAAGAGGGCGGCATCGCCCGTCTGCAGCAGCGCCCGCATCTCGGCGGGGGCGGTCCAGTTGTTGGTCGGGCCGGCGTCTTCCTGGCGTTCGCTGCAGATGAAGGTGCGGTCTTCGACGCGCGCCACGTCGCCGGGGTCGCTGCTGGCCAGAAAGCTGTTCGGGCGCAGTTCGGGGTTGAGCTTTTTCATCGTGCCGGCGGCAACGAGTTGCTCGCACAGGCGCTCGTATTCGGCCAATGAGCCGTCGCACCAGTAGACCTCGGCGGCCTCGGTGAGGGCGGCGAGGTCGGCAACCCAGGAGACCAGGCGCGTATGTTTCACATGGGCGGGCACATTCAGGTGCAGCCCTTCCATTGCGGGACGGTTCATCGACTCTCCAATCATGGCAATCACAAAGAAGCGGAATCTGGCCAGGCCCGCCTGCGTGTCGCGAGGCTCGCCGGATGCCGCTTTTGGCCGATCGCCCCGGGTGGGGACGGTCATTGTGGCGGCAATGTAATCACCCCGTAACCACCTGCCCGCAGGGGGTCATGCAAAATCGGAATAATGTGATGCGTCCACGGTTACATCGATCGGCCCAATCAAGACCATGAGAATTCTCAGCGTCAACCGAGCCAAAGCCGCCTCGGCGACGATCGGCGGGCGTGCGGTCCTGACCGCGATCGGCAAGCGCGCCGTCGAAGGTTCCGTTGCCGTCGGGGCGCTCGGCATCGACGGCGATGAGCAGGCCGACCTGTCCGTGCATGGCGGGCCGGGCAAGGCCGTCTACCTGTATCCGCACGAACACTACGCGTTCTGGCAGACCGTGCGCGCGCAGGCCGGCGCCGGCTCGTGGGACGAGGTGCTGCCCTTCGGCGCGATGGGCGAGAACCTGAGCGCCGAAGGCCTGAGCGAAGAGCGGCTGTGGATCGGCGACCGGCTGCGGCTGCCGAACTGCCTGCTGGCCGTCAGCGAGCCGCGCTTTCCGTGCTTCAAGTTCAACGCCGCGATGGGCTTCGCCCACGCCGCCAAGATGATGGTGCAGTCGGGCTACTGCGGCAGCTACCTGGCGGTGGTCGAGCCCGGCAGCGTGAGCGCCGGCGACCCGGTCGAGCTGCTGCCGGGGCCGCGCGAGGTGAACCTGCGCGAGCTGTTCCGCGTCCGAATGCGGCCTTGACCCGGCCCGGCGTGGCACAGTCGGCCTCATGCTCGCCTACCGCCACGCCTTTCACGCCGGCAACCACGCCGACGTTCTGAAGCACACCGTGCTGACCGCGGTGCTGCGCTACATGGCGCTGAAGGACAAGGGCTACCGGCTGATCGACACCCACGCCGGCGCCGGCGGTTATTCGCTCGAAGGCCGCTACGCGCAACAGCGCCACGAGTTCGCCGACGGCATCGCCCGCCTCTGGAGCCGCGACGACCTGCCGCCCGCGGTGGCCGACTACGTCGGGCTGGTCCGCCAGTTCAACGGCGGCGGGGCGCTCGCGCAATACCCGGGTTCGCCGGCGCTGGCGCTGATGCTGCTGCGGCCGCAGGACCAGCTGCGCGCCTACGAGCTGCATCCCACCGAGCACAAGATCCTGGCCTCGTTCGTCGGCGGAGCGCCCGGCGCCGAGGCGGCGATGAGCGACGGCTTCGCCTCGTTCAAGTCGCAGTTGCCGCCGCCGACCCGGCGCGCCGTCGTGCTGATCGACCCGAGCTACGAGATCAAGACCGACTACACGCGCACCTTAAGCGCACTGCGCGAAGCGCTGGAACGCCTGCCCGATGCGGTGGTGGTCATCTGGCTGCCGCAGCTCCAGCTTCTCGAATCCCGCCAACTACCGCAGCGCCTGAAGGCCAGCGCCGAGTCGCAGGCCAAGCGCGGCTGGCTGCTCGCCGGGCTGACCGTAGCCCGCGCCGATGAACGCGGCTTCGGCATGCTCGGCAGCAGCGTCTTCGTCGCCAACCCGCCGCACACGCTGCGCGCGCTGTTGCAGCCCGCGCTACCGTACCTGGCCCACGCGCTCGGCCAGGCCGGCGATGCGCGCAGCGTGCTGGAGACATCGGCCCGCTGAGACCGCCGTTTGCGGCATCGCGCGAGTCTGCTTGCGGCCCATTGCGGTCATTCCTTCACAAGGTCGGTGGCGATGCCAAGGCCATCGGGTGGCCGACTCCGCGAATGTCCCCCGGCGGCCCGCTCGCGCGCCACTCTCCGCACGCGAACAACAACGGCACCAGCGATTGACCGCAATGGGCCGAATGCAGTCATCCGAGCCCTCAGCGGAATCGGAGCCTCTGGTTTCATTTCATTTCAGGCGCCGCGCGGCCAGTGGCGCAGCAACCAGCGTTTGGCCACGCGCGCCCGCCGCCAGGCCCAGGACGCTCGAACACGGGCGATCCAGAAGCCCTTCCACGAAGCCCAGCGCGCGTACCAGCGGGCGAACCAGGCCAGGCGCATCAGCGCCGGCCGGGTCAGCGCGAACAGCCGCGCCAGCACCGCCGTGCCGACCAGCTTGGCGATGGCGATCACCAGCAGCCCGAGCCCCGTCTTGCCGTGCGCTATCAGCCACAGCGCAGCCAGCTTGACCGGCAGCAGCAGCAGCGCCGGCAGCACGAAGCAGCCCAGCGCCGCGTACGGCGGCAGCGCGGCGATGCGCCGCTCCAGCCAGGCCAGCGGCGGCAGCCGCGCGATGCGCCCGAGCATCGCCTGCAGCGGCTCCCAACCCCATTCTTCGAACAGGATCAGCAGCGCGAAGAACACGCCGAAGAAGCGGCGCAGCCACAGCATCATCGAAGCTCAGTCGCTCGCGCCGCGTGCGCGCTCGGCCTTGAAGCGCGCCCGAAAGGCTTCGAAGCTGCCGTCGTCCAGCGCCTCGCGCATTTCGCGCATCAGCGCCAGGTAGTAGTGCAGGTTGTGGATGCTGGCGAGCATCGGCGCGAGCATCTCGCCGCAGCGTTCCAGGTGGTGCAGGTAGGCGCGGCTGAAGGTGGCGCAAGCGTGGCAGGCGCAGGTCTCGTCGATCGGCCGCTCGTCGTCGCGGAAGCGCGCGTTGCGCAGGCGCAGGTCGCCGAAGCGGGTGAACAGGTGGCCGTTGCGCGCGTTGCGGGTCGGCATCACGCAGTCGAACATGTCGACGCCCTGAGCGACACCTTCGACGAGGTCTTCCGGCGTGCCGACGCCCATCAGGTAGCGCGGCTTGGCCGCCGGCAGCCGGTGCGGCGTGTGGGCCATGATGTGCAGCATCTCGTCCTTCGGCTCGCCGACGCTGACGCCGCCGACCGCATAACCGGCCAAGTCGAGTTCGGCCAGCGCGTCGACCGAAGCCTCGCGCAGCGCCTCGTACATGCCGCCCTGGACGATGCCGAACAGCGCGTTCGGGTTCTCCAGCCGCGCGAATTCGTCGCGGCTGCGCCGCGCCCAGCGCAGGCTGAGCTCCATCGACACGCGCGCATCGTTCTCGCTGGTCGGCTGGCCGTTGGTCTGGTACGGCGTGCACTCGTCGAACTGCATCGCGATATCGGCGTTCAGCACGGTCTGGATCTGCATGCTGATCTCGGGCGTGAGGAACAGCTTGTCGCCGTTGACCGGCGACGCGAACTTCACGCCTTCCTCGGAAATCTTGCGCCCTTTGCCGTCGGCGCCAGCGAGCGACCAGACCTGGAAACCACCGCTGTCGGTCAGCATCGGGCGCGGCCAGCCTTCGAAGCGGTGCAGCCCTCCGAAGCGGCGCAGCACGTCCATGCCGGGCCGCATCCACAGGTGGAAGGTGTTGCCGAGGATGATCTGCGCGCCCATCTCTTCCAGCGAGCGCGGCAGCACGCCCTTGACGGTGCCGTAGGTGCCCACCGGCATGAAGACCGGCGTCTCGACGACGCCGTGGTTCAGCGTCAGCCGGCCGCGGCGCGCCTGGCCTTCCGTCGCCAGCAGTTCGAATCGGAGCATGCGGCGATTGTCGCCGCGGCGCTTGTCGAATTTGCCGCGTCAGGCCGTGCCGCGGCCGAGCAGCATCGCATCGCCGTAGCTGAAGAAGCGGTAGCGCGTCTCGATCGCATGCCGGTACAGCGCGCGGATCTGCCGGTAGCCGGCGAAGGCGCTGACCAGCATCAGCAGCGTGCTGCGCGGCAGGTGGAAGTTGGTCAGAAGCAGGTCGACGGCGTGGAACGTATGGCCCGGCGTGATGAAGATGTCGGTCTCGCCGCTGGACGGCACCAGGCTGCCGCCGCGGGCAGCCGATTCGAGCGCGCGCAAGGTGGTCGTTCCGGCGGCGACGATGCGGCCGCCGGCGCGCCGGGTGGTCTCGATCGCATCGACGGTGGCACGGCCGACGTCGAACCACTCGCTGTGCATGCGGTGCTCGGCGATGCTGTCGGCGCGCACCGGCTGGAAGGTGCCGGCGCCGACGTGCAAGGTCACCGCGGCCCGGCGCACGCCGCGCGCGTCGAGCGCGGCCAGCAGGGCTTCGTCGAAGTGCAGCGCGGCGGTCGGCGCCGCCACCGCGCCCGGGCGGGCGGCGAACACGGTCTGGTAGCGCTCGGCATCGGCCGCGGCGTCGTCGTGCGTGATGTACGGCGGCAGCGGCACATGGCCGTGGCGCTGCAGCAGCACGAACGGGTCTTCCGGGAAGCGCAGGTGGAACAAGGCGCCATCGGGGCCGGCGCGGCCGAGCACGTCGGCATCGAAGGCGTCGTCGAAGCGCACCGTGCTGCCGGGGCGCGGCGACTTGCTGGCGCGCAGGTGGACCAGCACTTCGTGGCCGGGCAGCACGCGCTCGACCAGCGCCTCGACCGCACCGCCGGTCGGCTTCTCGCCGAGCAGGCGGGCCTTGATGACCTCGGTGTCGTTGAAGACCAGCAGGTCGCCCGGCTCGAGCAGCGTGGGCAGGTCGCGAAAGCGGCGGTCCAGTGGCAGCGGACCGCGGCCGTCGAGCAGGCGCGATGCGCTGCGCTCGGCGGCGGGGTGTTGGGCGATCAGTTCCGGTGGAAGATCGAAGTCGAAGTCGGCGAGGGTGTAGTCGGTCATGGGGCTAACAGGCTGTACCGGCCTGGAAGACTCGATGGTAGGGCGGATTGTTCCATGGGGCCGGCGACAATCGTCGCCATGCCGCATGCTGCCCGCGAGAAGACCGCTCCGCAGCGCGCGATGGAGCGGCTCGGCCTCGTGCGCGACATCGACCTCGCACTCCACCTGCCGCTGCGCTATGAAGACGAGACGCGGCTCGATGCGATCGCGCGGCTGCGTGACGGTGCCGTCGCACAGATCCAGGCCACGGTGGTCGACAGCCGCGTCGAGCAGCGTTCGCGCCGGCAGTTGCTGGTGCGGGTGGCCGACGACAGCGGTGAGCTGCTGCTTCGCTTCCTGAATTTCTACCCGTCGCAACAGAAGCTGTTGAGCGTGGGCCAGCGCGTGCGCGCACGCGGCGAGGTGCGCGGCGGCTTTCTCGGCCGCGAGATGGTCCACCCTCTCGTCAAGGCGGTCGACGACAACACGCCGCTGCCCACCGCGCTGACGCCGGTCTACCCGGCCAGTGCGCAGTTGCCGCAGGCTTATCTGCGCAAGGCGGTCGGCGCGGCCCCGGCGCGCGCATCGCTCGACGAGCTGATGCCCGCCGGCGTTGTGCCGCCCGGGCTGCCGAGCTTGCGCGAGGCCTTGCAGTTCCTCCACCACCCGCCGCCCGGGGCGCCGCTGGCGACCCTGGAAGACCACAGCCACCCGGCCTGGCAGCGGCTGAAATTCGACGAACTGCTGGCCCAGCAGTTGTCGCAGCGGCAGTCGCAGTTGGAGCGCGCGGCGCTCAGCGCGCCGGCGCTGCACGATGAAGAGCTGGCCCGCCGGCTGCGCTCGGAATTGCCGTTCGCGCTGACCGCCGCGCAGGAGCGCGTGGTCGCCGAGATCACGGCCGACCTGGCGCTGGCGCAGCCGATGAACCGCTTGCTGCAAGGCGACGTCGGCTCGGGCAAGACGGTGGTCGCGGCGCTGGCGGCGGCGGTGGCCATCGGCGCCGGCTGGCAGTGCGCGCTGATGGCGCCGACCGAGATCCTGGCCGAGCAGCACTTCCGCAAGCTCGTCGCGTGGCTGCAGCCGCTCGGGCTGACGGTCGCCTGGCTGACCGGCAGCCGCAAGGGCAAGGGGCGCGACAAGATGCTGGCGCAGGTCGCGTCGGGCGAAGCCGCCTTGGTGGTCGGCACCCACGCGGTGATCCAGCGCGACGTGGTGTTCGCCCGGCTCGGCCTCGCAGTCGTCGATGAACAGCACCGCTTCGGCGTCGCCCAGCGCCTGGCCCTGCGTGCGAAGCTCGACGAGCAACGGCTCGAACCGCACCTGCTGATGATGAGCGCGACGCCGATCCCGCGCACCTTGGCGATGACCTACTTCGCCGACCTCGACGTCAGCACCATCGACGAGCTGCCGCCGGGCCGCACGCCGGTGCTGACGAAGATCTTCGCCGACGGCAAGCGCGCCGAGGTCATTGCAAGAATCCACGACGAGGTCGAACGCGGGCGGCAGGTGTACTGGGTCTGCCCGCTGGTCGATGAGAGCGAGCATGTCGACCTGCAGAACGCCACCGCCACCCACGCCCAGCTCGGCGAGGCGCTGCCCGGGCGCATGGTCGGCCTGCTGCACGGCCGCATGGCGGGCGCCGAGAAGGCGGCCGTGATGTCGCTCTTCACCGGCGGCCAGATGCAGGTGCTGGTCGCGACGACGGTCATCGAGGTCGGCGTCGACGTGCCGAACGCGAGCCTGATGGTCATCGAACACGCCGAGCGCTTCGGCCTCGCCCAGCTCCACCAGTTGCGTGGCCGGGTCGGCCGCGGCGCGGTGGCCAGCGTCTGCGTGCTGCTGTACACCGCGCCGCTGTCGCAAACCGGCAAGGCCCGGCTGCGGGCGATGGCCGAGACCAACGACGGCTTCGAGATCGCCCGCCGCGACCTGCAGATCCGCGGCCCGGGCGAGTTCATGGGCGCGCGCCAGAGCGGCGATGCCTTGCTGCGCTTTGCCGATCTCGCCGAAGACAGCGCGCTGCTGCAGCGCGCGCGCGAACTGGCGCCGAAGCTGCTGCAAGAACAGCCGCAGGCGGCGCGCGCGCATGTCGCTCGCTGGCTGGGCGGCAAGGCGGAGTTCCTGAAGGCCTGAGCGGGCTGCAGGCCTGACGGACAATCGCTCGCCATGACCCTGACCGAGCTGAAGTACATCGTCGCCGTCGCCCGCGAAAAGCACTTCGGCCGCGCGGCCGAGGCCTGTTTCGTATCGCAGCCGACCCTCAGCGTCGCCATCAAGAAGCTCGAAGAAGAACTCGACGTCAAGCTCTTCGAGCGCGGCGTCAGCGAAATCAGCGTCACCCCGCTCGGCCAGGAGATCGTCCGCCAGGCGCAGCAGGTTCTCGAGCAGGCGCAGGCCATCCGCGAGATCGCCAAGCGCGGCAAGGACCCCGTCTCCGGGCCGCTGCGGCTGGGCATCATCTACACGATCGGTCCCTACCTGCTGCCCGACCTCGTGCGTCAGTCGATCGAGCGGGTGCCGCAGATGCCGCTGATGCTGCAGGAGAACTTCACCGCCAAGCTGCTGGAGATGCTGCGCACCGGCGAACTCGACTGCGCGATCATGGCCGAGCCCTTTCCCGACACCGGCCTGGCGATCGCGCCGCTCTACGACGAGCCCTTCGTCGCCGCGGTGCCGAAGGACCACCCGCTGGCCAAGCGCAAGTCGATCAGCGCCGAGGAGCTGAAGAACGAAACGATGCTGCTGCTCGGCACCGGCCACTGCTTTCGCGATCACGTGCTCGAGGTCTGCCCGGAATACGCGCGCTTCTCGAGCGACACCGAAGGCATCCGCAAGAGCTTCGAAGGCTCGTCGCTGGAGACCATCAAGCACATGGTCGCCTCCGGCATGGGCGTCACCGTCGTGCCGCAGCTCAGCGTGCCGGCCGATGCCCAGCCGCATGTGAAGTACGTGAAGTTCAGCCCCCCGGTGCCGACCCGCCGGGTGGTGCTGGCGTGGCGGCGGACCTTCACCCGCTACGAGGCGATCGCGGCGCTGCGCAATTCGATCTACGCCTGCGCGCTGCCGGGGGTGAAGCGGCTGACGGGGTGAAACCCATGTTCGACTTCTGGAGCCGCGCGCCCGAAAGCCTGCACCAGGTGACGATGCTGTTCAGCGACCGCGGCACGCCCGACGGCTACCGCCACATGGACGGCTTCGGCAGCCACACCTTCAGCCTGATCAACGACACCGGCGAACGGGTCTGGGTCAAGTGGCACCTGAAGACCGCCCAGAGCATCAGGAATCTCAGCGCGGAAGACGCGCTGAGCGGCTAGAGTCCCGGCCTATCCAGGACCCAAGGAGCGGATCGATGGGCAAGAACAAATCCAGCGCCGGCGCGCCGGCCATCAACATCGGCATCAGCGAGAAGGACCGCGGCGCGATCGCCGCCGGCCTGAGCCGCCTGCTCGCCGACACCTACACGCTGTACCTGACCACGCACAACTTCCATTGGAACGTGACGGGGCCGATGTTCAACACGCTGCACCTGATGTTCATGACCCAGTACACCGAGCTCTGGGCAGCGGTCGACCCGATCGCCGAACGCATCCGCTCGCTCGGCCACCCGGCGCCGGGCTCGTATGCGCAGTTCGGCGCGCTGGCGTCGATCGCCGATGTGCCGGCGACACCACCGAAGGCGCTGGAGATGGTGCGCATCCTGGTCGAAGGCCACGAAGCGGTGGCGCGCACCGCGCGCGGCATTTTTCCGCTCGCCGACAAGGCCGGCGACGAACCCACCGCCGACCTGCTGACGCAGCGCCTGACGGTGCACGAACAGACCGCGTGGATGCTGCGCTCGTTGCTTGAAGAATGAGCGACGAATGAGCGAAACCTGAGCAACGCTCAGCCGAGTTCGTCGAGGTTGCGCGGAAAGCTCGCCTTCAGCAGCCGCGACAGTGCGCGGTCGGCGAGCAGCTTGCCGCCGTTCTGGCAGCGCGCGCAATAGTTCGTCTCGTTGTCGGCGTAGACGATTCGCTGCACCGGCGCGCCGCACACCGGGCATGGCTGGCCATAGCGGCCGTGCACGGCCATCTGCGGGTGGAAGGCGGTCACCTTCTCGGGCCAGTCGCCGGCCTCCTGGCGCAAGCGCGCGGTCCATTCGGCTAGCACCGCCCGCGCTGCCTCGTACAGCCGCTGCACCACATCGGCCGGCAACGACCGGGTCAGCGCCAGCGGCGACAGCTTCGCGCGGTGCAGGATCTCGTCGGAGTACGCGTTGCCGATGCCGCTGAAGAGCTGCGGGTCGGTCAGTGCACGCTTGACGGTATGGTTCTCGCTGGCCAGCCGCACGGCGAAAGCGGCGAGGTCGATGTTCATCACGTCGATGCCGCCCGGGTCCATCGCCGCCAGCGCGGCGCGGCCGGCGAGCAGATGCAGCGACGCACGCCGCGTCGTGCCGGCTTCGGTGAGCGCCAGCGTGCCGCTGTCGAACTCGAACAGCGCCAGCGTGATGCGCCCCGGCGGTTTCGCGCCCGGCGCCAGCCAGCGCAGGCGGCCGGCGATCATCAGGTGGATCACCAGCCAGAGATCACCGTCGAAGCCGAGCACGACACGCTTGCCCAGCCGCTCGACGGCGACGATGCGGCGGCCTTCGATGTCGCCGATCGGCGGCAACGCGGTGCGCAGCAGGAACGGGTTCAGCAGCTTCAGCCGGCGCAGCACCTGGCCTTGCAGCTTGGCCTGCGCGCGTTCGACGTAGACCGTGATATCGGGCAGCTCGGGCATGGAATCAGTGTGCCACCGGATAATCGCCGATTCACCCGCACCCGCCCATGTCCAACGAGAGCCCGCCCCGCATCGAAACCGAAGTGCGCCGCCGCCGCACCTTCGCGATCATCAGCCACCCCGATGCCGGCAAGACCACGCTGACCGAAAAGCTGCTGCTGTTCAGCGGCGCGATCCAGATCGCCGGCAGCGTGAAAGCGCGCAAGGCGAGCCGCCACGCCACCAGCGACTGGATGGAAATCGAGAAGCAGCGCGGCATCTCGGTCGCCAGCTCGGTGATGCAGATGGAATACCGCGGCTGCGTCATCAACCTGCTCGATACCCCCGGCCACCAGGATTTCAGCGAAGACACCTACCGCGTGCTGACCGCGGTCGACGCGGCGCTGATGGTTATCGATGCGGCGAACGGCGTCGAGCCGCAGACGCGGCGCCTGCTGCAGGTCTGCCGCGCGCGCAACACGCCGATCCTGACCTTCGTCAACAAGATGGACCGCGAGGTGCAGGAGCCGCTGAAGCTGATGGACGAGATCGAGCGCGAGCTCGGCATGGAGGTCGTGCCGTTCACGTGGCCGGTCGGCATGGGCAAGGCCTTCCATGGCGTGATGGACCTGCGCGAACAGCAGATGCGGGTCTTCGGCCCGGGCGAAGACCGCGACCACCGCAACGACGAGATCCTCGCCGGGCTCGACAACCCGGCCTACGCGCAGCGCTTCGGCATGCAGTACGAACAGGCTGAAGGCGAAATCCAGCTGCTCACCGACGCCGCGCCACCCTTCGACCGCGAAGCGTTCCTGGCCGGCCGGCAGACGCCGATGTTCTTCGGCTCGGCGGTCAACAACTTCGGTGTCCGCGAGGTGCTTGACGCGCTGGTCGACCTGGCGCCGGCGCCGTCCGAGCGCGCCGCGATCCAGCGCGTCGTGCAGCCCGACGAAGACAAGTTCAGCGGCGTGGTCTTCAAGATCCAGGCCAACATGGACCCGGCGCACCGCGACCGGATCGCGTTCCTGCGTGTGGCCAGCGGCCACTTCGAACGCGGCATGCGGCTGAAGGTCGTGCGCTCGGGCAAGGAGTTGCGGCCGAACACGGTCGTCAGCTTCCTGTCGCAGCGGCGAGAGCTGCTCGACGAAGCCTTTGCCGGCGACATCATCGGCATCCCGAACCACGGCGTGCTGCAGCTCGGCGACACGCTGACCGAAGGCGAGAGCCTGCAGTTCACCGGGCTGCCGTTCTTCGCCCCCGAGATGTTCCGCTCGGTCGAAGTGGCCGACCCGCTGCGCACAAAGCAGCTGAAGGCCGGCTTGACGCAGCTCGGTGAAGAAGGCGCGATCCAGGTCTTCCGGCCGGTGGCGGGAACGGTGCTGCTGCTCGGTGCGGTGGGCCAGCTTCAGTTCGAAGTCGTCGCCCACCGGCTCGAACACGAGTATGGCTGCAAGGCGCGCATCATGCCGAGCCGCTTCCAGGTTGCGCGCTGGGTCACCTGCGAAACAGGCGAAGGCGCCGCCGCCGACGAACGCGAGCTGAAGCGCTTCATCGACGGCAACGCCCACCGCGTCGCCTACGACGCGGTCGACGCGCCGACGGTGCTGGTGGAGTACGCGCCCGAGCTGCGCGCGATCGAGTCGAACTGGCCGAAGATCAAATTCCACGCGCTGCGCGAGCATGCCGGGCTGGTGTTTCAGCGGCGGCTGGAAAGCTCCTGAACGATCGGCTCGATATCGCGGCGGCCGCGGTGTAATAATGATGGTAATACTTCGGGAGTCCCGCCATGACCATGACCGTCAAACTCGACGCTGCGCTCGAGCAGCGCTTGCGCCGTCGCAGCGCGGCGCTGGGCCGGCCCGCCAGCGAACTGATCCGCGAAGCCTTGCAGGCCTATCTGGCAAACACCCCCGAGCCCGAGATGTCGGCCTACGCCCTGGGTCGCGACCTGTTCGGCCGCTACAGCGGGCCGCCTGATCTGGCGAGCCGGCGCCGGCAAATCCTTGCCGAGGTCTGGGCCGAGAAGCACGCGGCGCGCGGCTGACCGCAGGGTACGGTGGCGAGCCGCCTGTCTGCCCGGGAGCCGACGCCACGCCTGTTGCCGGTCGACCGCGTGCTGGTCGACAGCGGGCCTTTGCTGGCACTGTTCAATACCGCTGACCACTGGCACGCGCCGGTGCTGGGGTGGCTCGAAGCGCATCTCCACGCCCAGTTGCTCAGCACCTGGCCGGTTGCCACCGAAGTCTGCGCCTTGCTGGCGCGGCGGATCGGCAACCCGGCGGCGCTGGACTTCCTGCGCTGGGCACAGCGCGGCGGCATCACTTTCGACCGGCCCGAGGCCAGCTCGCTGGCCGAGGTGCTGGCGATCAGCGAACGCTTCCAGAGCCTGCCCTTCGACCTGGCCGACGCGTCC
>Ga0307513_10009256_pt1 | contig 12467 bp, 16 predicted proteins | sample 15_EM_MG_FD_202174 | JGI IMG/M metagenome (GOLD analysis project Ga0307513, IMG submission 202174) | Populus trichocarpa ectomycorrhiza microbial communities from riparian zone in the Pacific Northwest, United States - 15_EM | ecosystem: Host-associated > Plants > Roots > Unclassified | place... | reverse complement strand
CGCTCCACACTCGAATACAAGCAACGCTCAAATCTCGGTTAAACTCCTGAACCGGGTTCAAAAACGCGCCGTTGTCGCTCGGTAGGAGGATATGTGTCGTGTTCTCAGAGTGAAGGGTGAAACCAGGTGGGACCTCGATGGTGAGCTGCTGTTGGGGAGCTACCTCTGGCATGGCGAGTGTTGAGTTGTGTCGTATGTACAGGCGATATTTACAGGTGAGGGATATTGTGGAGTGAGAGTATCGGAGGAGAGTCTGGCGGAACGGCGTGACGGATGGGGCGGGAAGGACTCTCATGAGTCGATCATCGATCACGGAGGATCCACTCGCCATCCGCCTACAGAAAGAAAAGATGGATATATGCTACAAACATTACAGTAACAAGAAAATACAGGGCACGTAGCAACGAGTCCGAAGGCGAGTCCTCATCGTGATCGAGACCCAGAGAGAACCCGAAAACTCACTTGGGTGCTGTGGGCCGCAGAAGCGCGTTGTAGTGCCGAATGAGTTCTGAGGCATCTGTGGCCATCTGTTCTACGAGTCAGTCAGAGCACCGGCACACGGAGATTCTGAGTGACCCGACCCGTTGTCGTTCGATCCCATCTTCCACATAGGCTTTAGCCCCACGAACGATCTTTCTTCGAGACTCTTCGTAGAAATCTTGTTGTTCTTGAACTGGAGGGAACGCGGAATAATTTAGTGTATACGCTAACGGATTCCCGGTCAGACAAAGGCTCACGCGTGCTGCTCGCCGAGTTAATAACAGTAGATCTCATAGGCGAGACCTCGGCCGGCATGAGGCCAAATTCTTCGACAATGGTATCCACAGCACTCTTTCTTTCGATTCAACTGAGGGGAAACATCAAGTTAAGAAAGACACGCACGTCTCTTCTGGAAAACAAGGAGACCAAATCTCCCATACTGCGATCCTGCCCGTTCCCGGTAGTTATCTCCTCGAGCATCGCGCGTGCCTCGTGTCTAAGGAGTATCAGAGGATAATACAAACCACTGAGACCACGAATAACATACATAGAAGCCAAAATATCTCGGGATATTTGACCATTATGCTCGCGTGCCTGCTTGAAGATCGCGTTCTTCTTCACCTGGAAGTCGGACTTTCCCTTCCTCCCTTGCCTAACGGTCAGACGCCGTGTAAAAACGTGGATATACGATAATGGCGTACTAGTAGACGCGACAATCTCGTTCATCTTGGCCATGAAGTTGCTGTCGCCGCCGTCAACCCCATGCAGAAAATGCACGCAGAGAAGACTCACTCTTCCTTATCGACGTCCATATCGTCGTCGTCCCTCTCCGCGTCGTTACGTCGATCGGCTTTGGTTGTAGTTCGTACCTGCTTTCCATTTTTCATGGCTTATGTCTGGTCGAAGAAAGGGTACGGGCCAGTTTGAATTTCTGAATTCTAATGTCGGAGACACGCCGGTCACGTGCCATGCACTCGACATATCGATCCACATTCCAAGGCCTCGTTTCCGTTCGTACATCTCCCTTGGCTGACACTCGTAAGGAGCTACTGTATACCGTTGGCAGACAAAATCTGCAAAAAGAAAGTTGGAGGACCGGTATATCCCACGGATCGGATCCACACTGGATCCACACCCTTGAATATAGCCCACGCCCTTCCACTTTTTTTGAGAACGTTGTCCTCTCCGTCGCCGCTCTTAGTGTTGGCCGCGTAGCAGCATTCCACCATGTCGCCCGCGTGTCCTGGCAGCGAGTTCAATGTTGAACAACTGGTTCACGCACTGGTGCAGGCCTTGGACCGAGATTCTCCATCTCTCGGAGGATAGGCTCGACCATACTACAGTATAAATGTCTCGGCCTCATTTCATTTCCTATTATCTTTCCCGGGTCACAACTGCAGAAGGTATGAGATCCATTTTCTCACGACGCCGCACTGTTCAGATTATTCTCGTGCAACCTGCAGATCTCGCACGTTGAACAGGATATTTTCAAGGCTCTACGCATTCACGCTACGATAGTCGAAGACATTATCCCAAATCAAGTCGTCTCCTTGGAATCATTGGAAGAGCTGGACTACTACTGCGGTTGCCCAGGAGTTCTGCCTCTCCCTCGTGTTAGGCTTCCACGCCTCAAGATGCTTACCACAGCGTCAATGTTGTAGCCGAATTCGCCGGTTGATCGTTTGCTTTGGGACGACGACCCCCCCCCATCCCATACAACAAAAATGGAGCACTCCTACTACTCACAAATCCCAGGGAATTATGCCTATTTTTGCGGTAACGGAAGCGTGATAAAAGCGCAGTTAATTTCCCGCTTCGCCAGGTACTCCGATCCGGATCCCGTGGACTGGTTTTCCAATATGCCTCCCATCTCCCTTGAGCGGATAGCGCACCTGACTATTTCGGGTTTCTTCACCGCGCTTCCCGGCACCGTTGTATTGCCCGCTGTGACGTTCGAAAACCTAGAGGCCCTTGATTTTAACAAATGCGTCGTGTGGTTCGTCGAAGCCATTTCTCGCATGTTATCTTCTCAAGCTGGGGAGGAAATTCCTTGTCGTTCTCTCCGGGAGATGAGACACGATTCCCAGGGAGTTTCCACACTACCCACTCGGTTAGCCAAGGAAAGGAAACGGGTCGGTTTCGATTGCTTTGTACGTCGGCTGGATGGACTCCGATAGAGTAGGATATTGATTATGCGGCGTAGGCGGAAGGCTCGGTGCTACTTACACTACACCGTGGGTCATCAAACGTGCAGTTTCTTCACGGTGACGGATTGAACTAAATACACATCCTTGGGTTTATGTACCGGTAATCTACCTCGGAATCGTAACTTGCCGGAGCCCGACGAACAGCACATGCGTAAACAGTGGGCGAACGCCGAACCAGGCTCACGGCGGGACCCGATAGGGCAGGGACTGTCGCGGCCGGGCCGGCCTCCCCCGAAACACATTCGTGGCGCGTCGGACGCCTTCTGTCAAATTAGACTCAAACGTTCCCCGGCCTCTTACACGCAAGCACGTGCATCGGGCATGCTCCACCAACCTGGCTTCTGTTCCCAATAGTCTAAGGGACTGAACAAATTTTACAGGGAATCTCGTAGGGAGGGGATAAAATATGCGAAAGGGAGGGTACGTGGTAAGATCTACGGAGAAGCCAAGCGCTAACATGATTACTTTGTGTACTACTACCTGTGAAGAGTCCGTATAAGGGTTTACTACCTCCGTCGGGGTGCCGAGGGTCATGTCATCCAGATGGTTTATTTGCCACCGGTGGTACCCAAACCCATGGCCGACTTGAACGAGTCGTAAATCCACCACTGGAACCCAGTCAAGGTACCGATCATGACGACACGGGCACCAAGACCCTTGGTGGCGAGGGCAGCGAAACCAGTCTCGGAGGCGATGGCACCAACGGATTTGCCCTTGTTTTCAGGTTTGCCCAACAAGGAGACCAAAGAGTCGGCAGGGTGGGAGACGATGGCGCAAACGACACCGGAGAGGTAACCAGAAGTGAAGGTGACTCCGAGCTGAGTGGGCTTGCTGTAGGTGTCCTTAGGAGCGGTGAAGACATGGGTGTAGAAGAGCGAAACGATCTTCTCGAAGAAGTAGAACTTGGCCATGGTGTATGGAATCTATAAATCCGATGACGTTCGAAATCAGAGAAGCGCCGAGATGACATATGCGCAGAGCTTACCTGACGAGACCAGAGTGGTCCGAGGGAACCGAAGGGGAACCTGGTATCCACAGAAGTAGCCCTCATCTGAGCAAGAGCGGCACCCATCGGGACAGGGAAGGTACCAGCGGGGCTGGTTTGGATTTTGACCTTGGTCATCTCCCAAGGGCAAAGAGCAATATCGGCGAAGAATTCAGCAGAGGCGGAACCGGCCAACCAGATGGCACCCTTGTACTGGTTGCTGGCCTCCTCACCGGCGAGGTTCATGTAGGTATCTTTGAAGATCTCGTAGAGACCGTACTTGAAGGCACCCTGGAAAGAGTAACCAATCAAAGTAGGTCCGAAGCCCTTCCAAGTACCCGCGACACCCTCCTCGGCGATGATGGTTCGGAGACCAGAGACAAGGCCCTTGTACTTGGTGGGGTTAACCTGTGGTGACACGCGAAAAAAACGGGAGTAAGAAAACAAGAACGCGACTCAGACAATGGGAGCGCCACGCACCTGCATGTTACACTTGGTAACATCAAGAGGGGTGATTCCGGCGTGGGTAGTACCGCAAGCCAGGACACCACCGAGCAAGCACTTGGAATAGTAGGAGGCGTCATGGGGCACTGGGCCGAGATACCTTTTCAAAGCGCGGAACGCGGTCAGTTCAACACGACACGACAGAACCAGAGAGACGGTCTACAGACCTTGCATCCCATTTTTTTGTTGGAGCCAGGTGTGCCATCGTGTTGGTCGTCTATGCGGAGGACGGGACGGGGGGAGGTGGAGGTGGGAGGATGACGGTTGTGGTTTCGCTGTCAGTCAAAAAAGAGGGCTTATATCGGAAACGGAATTCGCGTCCCGGTCCATGCCGACGGGCAGATCTCTGCTACCACCCGCGGACATCCCCCTCCCGGTGACGCGCCGGTCATGCTGTGAATCCCTCCCCCGCACGTCCCAGGAAGTAAAAGATAACTGAGGCTCGCCGGAAAATCAGTTGCAATTGAGCGTGTAAACGGATGGGAAACAAAACCCAAAACTCGCCATCAGTAGTCAACCGCCATTTTGTAAGCAGGCTACTAAGCCGGCCATGACCTTACTTTCTGCCAAAGGCCGCATATAAGATCACCGGAAATGTCTCTGTGCGCTTCAAGGTTGTCACCTCCGTGTCCCGCCGCCTCCTCCCCCTCTTCCTCTTCCTTCCCTCTCTTCGGGTTCGACTAAGGCTCACATTCGGTTTCGGGATGGCTCCAGTCGCCGATTTCAAGCAGAGGCCGGTTATGTCCGGCCCACGATCATCGTCGAATTCGAAGCCCGCGGGCAATGGCACCTCTTCGACGAGCACGAACGGCCATGCAACCGCATTCAAATTCGATTCTATGGAAGACGCTTTGGAAGCTTTCGCTCGTGGCGAGTTTTTGGTCGTCATGGATGACGAAGGCAGGGAGAACGAAGGCGATTTAATCATCGCTGCTTCTCGCTGCTCGACGGAAAAAATGGCTTGGATGATAAAGCACACGAGGTACAACTTGTTTTACCCAACCCGAAATGATCTCTTTCTGAACGTGGAAAATCCTAAGCGGTTACATTTGTATCGCGCTTCCAAAAGCGAGACTCGAAGAGCTGGAAATCCCAATGATGGTAGCCCAAAACGAGGATCCTCACCGAACCGCTTATACCGTCACAGTTGATTACAAACACGGTGTGTAAATCCCTTCTCCGTACATCCTCCCACACGGAAGAAAGAGATTCACATCACCCCACAAACTAGGCACAACGACAGGAATCTCCGCGCACGACCGAGCACTGACGGCACGGGCCCTCACTTCCTCTTCATCCAGACCTTCAGACTTCAGCAAACCAGGTCACCTGGTCCCACTCCGCGCTCAAGATGGAGGCGTACTCGCTCGTCGAGGCCACACTGAAAGTGCCGTTGACCTTTGCCGGCTTACCGGCCTCCCCTCTGCAGGGCTGCTGTGCGAACTCGTCAATGATGACGAACAGGGTACCATGGCTCGACGGGATGACTGTCGTGCTTTTGCAGATCGTTGGGGGGTTAAGATGATCAGCGTCGAGATGCTCGTTGAGTGGCGGCGCAAGATGGAGACTGAGGAGGCCGCAAAGGGTTTTGAGGGATTAAGCTTAAGGCGTTAACCGGACATTTATTTCACCGATAACGAAGACGTCAGTGATCTTTTCAATAAGGGGACGGGTTTAGGATAGAAGCAGTCTCCTTCATAATGATACTCATAACTCTTTTCTTGGCTTAGACACCACCCCAATTGAACTCTAGGTTTTATTATGTCACACGTACATTGTTTCCTCGTCACCACCGCAGGACCGCCTGCCTTGCATCAACGATGTTCAAGCCCGAAAACATACCACGCGTTTTCTACTGAGCTCAACCGATCACGGTCATGGCGGTCGTGATAAAAATTGCACTTCACTGTCAGGGCATCCAGCAAGAACGTGGTGGGGGGGGACCCAGAAATAAATGCTTCGAGGTTCAGTTTGGATTCGAATCCTAAACCCGTCTGTTGATGCTTTTGGAGTCAATACCGAAAGCCGTTCAGGCAATCAGTACAATTCCATGAGCTCCCCGATGCCACGTCGAAAGCCTAAAGTGGTTTCTTTTCACGCTCTTGGTGCCTCACATATACACCCCCACGACCTGCATGGCACCTAGTCGACCTTGCCGTGGTCGAAAGGAACATGAGGCTACCACATTGGTTGTGAAATCAATGTCAGATTCCTAGGTCTCAGGCTCCCATTTACGGAAGGCGCTCCAAGAATCACCGTCAAGGCCTTGGAATACGAAATGTAGTGGAGAAACATTGGTACAGTCAAAAGTCGGACAACGGTAACGCTCAGAACGTATCGTCTCCAAGGAAGGGTAACGGGACAGCAAGCGCTATCGAACGAACAGGTTCTCCGGATCGTCCATCGGCGGGGGAAACGGGCCTAAGATGGAGCATAAGTTTTCACGGGCTCAGTTGGAAATCACTAAAGAAACTTACTGTGTACGCTGCCCTACTGCACCAAGGTTCGCTCGTTCGCACATGCGTTGAAACGGTTCCAGGTCTGACCGGTCAAGTCTTTCCATCCATCGCCCGATCTCCTGACAGGCACCAGGTTGATTACGGAATAGCGGTAGTGCCATGGACTCCACGTCCGCCACTTTCAAGGAGGAGCTGGTTGGACCCCATGAAGCCCAGGCGGTGCAAAACCACCACTGTAACTTACCCCACTCCTCAGCTTCCTCGAGAGTCTCCATGATATGTGGGTCGCAATTCGCCCGCCCCAATATATGTCGATTTGAGATCATGAGCTCCGCTAGCAACTCCCAGTATCCGTAGGGTAAACCGCGGATACCCTCGGTGGATTTGAGGACGGTCAGAAGGAGATTCCCCCAGTGATACGCGTTACCCGCGACGTCCTCACCACGAATATGTAGGTGATCCAACAACTCAAGAAATCCCGCGCTCCCAACCTGCTCGAATCTCGAGTAACCAGTGAGCCCGATACAGCATATGAGAAGGTGTCGTAGCCTCGGGGAGAATGGTTGTAGACGTCGGAGATCAACGACGTAGCTTGCACAGGCGCGGGGTAGATCGCGGTGATCACTGTAGGAAAGGTTAGTACTGATGAGTCGGTCCAAAATGTCAGTCATTTTCGGTACCTGCAGTACTGGCACAATCTAACGTCTAAATTTACACAGTACGAGAAAATCCATCGTCAGTGCCGGTAGACTTTTTGTGCTGACGATCAATACTGACCTTGCCAATAGTGAGGATAATTCCCTGTCCAAGTGTGAAGAAGGTCTGCGACCACCTCGCTATCCCCCTTCTTGAAAACAACGTCAAACATCTTGTGGTGGTGCTCCGTGTGAGTGAGTCGACCGCCTCCCACCTTTCCATCCCGGAAATCAAGATGACGGAATCCAATTTCCAGAGAGAGAAACAGAAGGGCTTCGTTAATATCCGTAGGTCGTTCGCATATGACAGAACACCAGTCGTAGGCCATTCCCATGAAGAAGGGGGGACGGGATTTCCACATACTTATGGAATGCAGAATGTCCGGGAGCAACCACCCGTCGTGACCGTCGCCCTCAGGAATAGGAATGGCTGCGATGATTGCTTGGGATAGTTGATCTGAGATGGGTCTCAAACGATCACTAATAAACGGTGGCATGAGTTGCTTGAAAGAAGAAACAAGAGATGACGTACGACTTATCTTGAATTCTCAGTACTTCCTCTTCGACGGGGGAGCCAAGAAATATACACCAGACCAAGAAACGGTTGAGAGTTGCATCCAAAGGGATGGTGTCTAAGTCATTGTACCGGTACGTCGTTTCGTATTCACAGAACCAGTGAAAGATCCTTGGGTCGCCCCGTTCAGTCCAGGCCAGGTGTAGAAGTAGATTTGACGCCCATTGTACGTGCGCGTGGTTGGCTTCATGGGGGATAGTGTACACGACACTGAAGAGGCGGTGGTTGTAATCGGGATCCATTGAGTGGAAACACACGGAGAGGAGGTGTGTAAGGTCGTCTGTTGGGGTTTCGACCTCGCCGATGACGGGGAGAGGGAACATTTGGGCCAATTCCCGGGATTTGCACTTTGCTAGTGCATGTATCCACAGGATAGCTCTGATAGAGTAGTATGCTCGGTCCCTCATCCCAGGGTACACCTTCTTGGTGGAGTCAAAACACGACTCGAAGACGGAAACAATTGCATCATATGGTGGTTCAACGTCGATTCCTTCCTCAAACCACCGAACTGTACCAGCAAGTCGGACAGCGGCGTCGAGTGCTTCCGGGTCGGTGATGTTTCTGAGGATCCACGAAACGCACCGGACGTCGCTCGTGTTGTTCATCAGAAATGCGGCGAGATCTTTCGGCGTCGACCATGGGTCCATTTCTTGAGGGGCGGGAGGATCCTGGGTGGTCGGTAGTGGTGGACGGCAGAAACGGTTGCGGAGGTTTAAATTCGGGGCCAAGGGGAAGCGAAGAGCTACGCGAAGGATCTTTGACCGAATGTTCTCCCATAGTTTGGGTAGAGCTGCCAGCAACGGAGTAGGCGAATCTTCTCCTGCGTCTGGTGGATGTGAACGGCGAAAACAGCGCCAGACGTCTAACTTGAACGGTAAACGAAGCATAATGCGGAGGATTTTGCATAAGGTGATCTCCCATAGACTATGTAGAGCATCGATTATGGGGGGAACCACAACGGTGATCCGTGGCCCCACCTTCTCCCATAAACCTCGCAGATTGGTGGATGCTGGTGTCTGGAACGGACACTCGTACGAAGACGTGCCGGCAATGACAATGCCGAAATAGAACAGGATTCCGAGTACGGTGAGGGTCATGAGGACGCCAGAGACACGGGCGTTGACGGATGTCATATGTCGGCAAAGGCCACAGGCGAGAAGTACGAGAGCAATCTGAAGCATCACCGGTAAACTCTCGACGAAGGTGTGGAGTGGCCACCTTTCGAGCCCCTCTAGTTTACGTTGACGGTCTCCGCAGCGCTCAATCGTCGACCCTCCTGCGTGCCGCAAATAACGGTTGAGCCATTGTTTGCCCAACATCGCAACAAACGCCGCTAGCAGCGATATTAACAGGCTCGCATATATGAGACACTATGCGGTGACAACCTCGCCGGGTGGGCCTTCGTCAACGGGAGGAACGGTGGGGGTTTCAGTTGGGAGTGCAGATTGATTGAGGGTAAGGAGGATCGCGCGGAGGAACGCTGCTGATTGTTCATTCGGGTCGGGTTCGAGCTTGGATTGGATGTCGATAACGAACGATGTGCTGACAGCAGAGAACAGACCCGCCTACGATGATGGGTAAGATATGTGACGAGAGAAAGTACCGACCGACGTACAAAAATCAGCGTAGTGTTGAGGTCCTCCTCATACTTCTTGACGTAGTCGGCGTCGTACTCTGTTGCCTCCTTCTTGTACACGGTGTAGAAGTCAAGGCGGGCGTCGTCGTTCTTTATGGGTTGCAGAAATGTCCTAAGAGCATCCTGTATGCTATGTTTACCGTTTAGCGATCAGGGCAGAAGCGTAGCGCATCCAGCGCACCATTTTGGATCTATTTTCAGCGGGGGGGACTCCATTTCAGGAGTTTCGTCAATGGGCGGTGGGTCAAGAATGAGCGACAATGAGATGGCTTTTAACGGGAGTCCGAAAGTGTGGCGGCGGGGCTCGTAAACGCGTCACAGAGTAAGGCTATAGACGGCCCTGCCCGGGGGAACATCGCCTTTCAATACAAAGGGGACGTGACATATAGCGAGAACCCTGGTGATCGGTGTCGTTTGCAAGGGGGAAAAACGGAGAGTAAAAGGCACAAGCGGCTCATGTGGGAACATTGACGAGACTGCCGTAAACCTCAAGTGCCCATCACCGCAGGTGGCGGGGAGCCACCTCATTGTGTCTCAGTTTCATTTGAGTTGTGGCGCAAGCGACTCCAAGGAGTCAGAGCCCAGCAGAATCTATAACCCTCAGGGTCCGGTCGAGCAGGGCCAAGATTGAGTAAGCATCAAGTGAGGGAGGGGGTATCTCATTCATGTCGTATCATGTCGTCGTAGAGTGGAAAAGGAACTCGACAGAAAAATGCGCGAACGTCGAGCATGCTTGTGCGAGGAACCGGGAGACCGGCAACGGAATTAATGCAGAGCATTAGAGTGGAAAGGGTGCAACAGGGGTTACAGTAGTGAAGGTGAATGTGAATTGAGCGTTGGACCGTGGGGGACGCCGTGGTGGATTGATATAATGAAGTACGAGGGAGGATGATTAACAGCCCCGTGAATGGCGGATAATACGAGGGGGAGAGAGATGAGCGAGGGAACCGATCCGAAACATCAGAGAGGAACATAAAGGCATGAACTCGGCCTGAGAGACTGAGAGTCGTGGATGGTTGTGGATGGTCCAACCAACCGTCTGTCCTCCCTTAAGTAGCCTAAGTAGCTGTATACATGGCCCTATCACGTTCGCAATTCGCCCCCTGGCACCCCGCCAGCCTCCCTCGTCCAACCCGTCATTGTCATCCTGGAAGCTGAAGCAGAAAAGCTGCGTATTTTCTGCTGGTTTCCTGTCCCAGACTGTGCATACAAGCATCATGATACAAACAAATTGGAGGGACAGCGGAACATCTTGTATGCCTCACCGTCTGCCCCGCCCACCTCGTCCTCTGGCAGCATTCTTCCTATCCCGTTCCTCTTGCTTCGCCCTTGCGCCTCTCTGCCTCGGATCAATCACCTCATAGTCTCTCTCCGCTTTGTCTACCTCCTCAGAGTTGTCTTTGGGGAACGCCAAGAGGTGACCGAGGAACCCTCGATCCGTGTCGACCTCCAGTCCTTCCTCTTCAGCCGCGGCGCTCTTGCCAGGCTCATTGTCGACATCCATCTCATCCGGATCCTTGTCCTTCCCTAATCCCGATGACGATAACGAGGTCGATTTGAAGCCTTTCAGCTTCCCTCTGAACCCGTCCAACACCGCCAAAACATCACTTTCGTCCCTCTTCTTTTTCTTCCCGTCTTTGTCTCGTCCTCCCCCTGCCGCGAACAAACGGCCTTTGGAGTATTTCGCGAGCTCTTCTTCCAGGTAGGACTTGCTAGGTTTTGTCTTCTTTTTGGCATGACTAGAGTCGGAATCATCCGAATCTCCACCCGTGATACCACCGGTACGTTTTGAGAGTTTACGGATGTCGGCTTCGAGCTTCTGGATTTCGGCTTGTTTTTCCGATCTTTTTGCATGAATGCGTTAGGTATGGTTTTGGGTGAAACACAGAGGGGATGAAGGACGCACAGCTTCGAAGCCTGTTCTTTCGCGTGCTTCTCGCGGATCCCTCTTATATCTTCAACGTCTTTGTGTTTTGGGTTGGATGCCTTGTCTGCCTGAAAAGACATATTCAGTTGTGCGTTTCATATGCAAAGGGCCGTTGGCACCTTTGAGGGAGCTGCCTCATCTTTTTCTTTCCCCTTTGAAGATTTTGATGAGATATTCGTCACGAAGTCTGGTATCGTCGTTGTCGTGATAGAGTCTTCGAGATCATCGGCCACTGTGGTGCGTTTGGTGCACTCAGCGCGGTAGCCAACAAGAACTGTCATTCGACACTTACGATCCGGTCTCACGAGCGGCTTTTTCTTGAAAGAAGTTGATCCTTCCTCCTCCTCTTCGCCATCTTCGCCGCCAAAACTGAGGAGTTTCGTGTCCCTGGAACCAGAAGTTAGGTGAGGTGTTCAATCTAAAACCACTAAATACTCACTTTTTAGCGCCTTTCCTTCTCTGAACATCCTCGCGTTCTTTTTGTGCTTGTTCGCGAGCACGCTGCTGAGCACGTTTCTCCTCTGCGGTGATGCGTGGGACAATATCGTCAAATGGGTTGTCGACAATTCGAATTGATTTTATCTTTGGCGGGCTATGGGTCGATTTCAGGGCCCTGTTGTACCACGTATTAGAAGCTCAACGTACTAAATTGGACGCCCCTCCTTGTCAGTCTCTAATCATAAACCGTGTCAGTTCGTTTCGATCGAACCGGGAGGGTCTTGATGACTTACTCACCCATTGCTCCAATCTTCACGACATCTATACTCGAAGGTGTTGGAATGTAGGCTTTTTTAATCAGGATTGGGACGTACTGTAGATGGTGTCACCGACGCATCGTCCGAATAGCGTATGTTTTCCGTGAAGTTCCTCTGTCCTGTCTTCACAAACGGTTTGGTGACAGCAAAAAGTGGAGGAACCAAGCAAACGAACCGAGGGTAATGAAAAACTGTGAGTCGTTGGAATTCTTGGTACCCTTATTCGCGCAGGCAACTAGCCCTCG
>Ga0307513_10009255_pt1 | contig 12467 bp, 10 predicted proteins | sample 15_EM_MG_FD_202174 | JGI IMG/M metagenome (GOLD analysis project Ga0307513, IMG submission 202174) | Populus trichocarpa ectomycorrhiza microbial communities from riparian zone in the Pacific Northwest, United States - 15_EM | ecosystem: Host-associated > Plants > Roots > Unclassified | place... | reverse complement strand
GCCAGCACCGCCCACCGGCCGCCCAGCTCCGCGTGCAGCCGCGTCGCGGTGCCGTCGGACCGGGTGCAGTCGAGGTCGGCGATCCGGTCGCCGGCCACCGGTCCAAAACCAATCTTTGGGCCCGAACTGCCGAGCGGCCCGCGCCGATAGGTGATCCGGAGCTGCGAGGACGCCTCCCAGATCCGGCGCTGCACGAAGGGTCGGTTCATCAGCGGCACCAGCACATGATCCCGCATGAACCGCCGGGCCGCCCCGTCGCCCAGCATCAGCCGGGTCATCGCGCTGGTGTTGTCGAGCACCTCGGCCGCGATCGGCCGCCGCTCCGCCTCGTACGTGTCCAGCAGCCGCTCGTCGGCGCGCCCCGTCGCGACCAGCGCGAGCTTCCAGGCGAGGTTCTCCGCGTCGCCGAGTCCGGTGTTCATGCCCTGGCCGCCCAGCGGGCTGTGGATGTGCGCGGCGTCCCCGGCCAGCAGCACCCGAGCGCGCCGGTAGGTGTCCGCGAGGCGCCGGTGGATCCGGAAGCTGGACGTCCACTCGCAGCCGGTCACCGACCCGGCCGGCAAGCCGGTCCGCTCGGCCAGCAGCCGCACGATCAGCGCCAGGTGCTGGCCCGGGTCGAGATCCTCGGGCTGGTCGGCGGGCTGCGGCACGAGCACCCGCCACAGGTCCGTGCCGGGCAGCGGGAAGAGCGCGAACATCTCGTCGCCGTCCAGCCAGGTGTACGCAGCGTCCCGCGCGAGCGGCAGGTCGGCGTGCAGGTCGGCCAGCAGGAAGCGCTCGATCAGCGGCACACCCGGGAAGCCGATGCCGGCCGCCTTGCGGATCTGGCTATGTGCGCCGTCGCAGCCCACCACCCAGTCCGCTCCGTCGGTGCCGGTGACCCGCTGTCCCCATTCGACAGCCCCGCCGAGCTGGGCCAGCCGGTCCCGCAGCCGGGCCTCGACCGCGGCCTGGGAAAGCGTCACGCCCGGCCGCTTGACCAGCCGGGACGTGCCGCCGACGGCCAGCCGGGTGAGCTCCCGGCCGGCCACGTTGATCACCACGGCGCGCAGCTTGATGCCCTGTTCCGGCAGGTCGCCGAGCGCGCCCAGCCGGTCGAGTACCTCGATGCCGCGGGGCTGCAGGCCGAGGGCGCGCGAGGTGGTCGCGGGGCCGGGCGCGGCGTCGACGATCCGGGCCGGCACGCCGGCCGCGCGCAGCCCGCAGGCCAGGGCGAGACCGGTCGGACCGGCGCCGACCACGAGGACCGATTGCGCGTACGAGATCATGATGCTCCTTATGTTATTGACTAATATTTGTTAGTCAATAACAGAGGATGACCCGGAACCAGCCGCCGATCGGCCACTTCGAAATCCGCCGAACGTACCGTCACCCGGACGACCGGCCACGTGCGTCTTTCCAGGCGTACGGGTTCGCCGGCCGGTCGGCGCCTTCACGGGGAGGCACCGACCGGCGCCGCATCCTGCCGTTTCACCCAGACTCCCGGTCCGGCCGGAGCCTTTTCCGCCCGCGCGTTCCACTCCCGACGATGAGGCAGCGCATCGTGATCGACACTTCGGTGATTGACCGATCGCAGTACGCTCGCGCTTCAAGCGCCTCGTCGAACGGATCGCCACGGATGGACGCCCGCGACGCCGAGTACGCGGACTTCGTCCGGTCGCAGACCCGCGCGCTGCTCCGCTCCGCCTACCTGCTCACCGGCGATCAACATCTGGCCGAGGATCTGGTGCAGGAGGCGCTCGCCCGCACCCACCGGGCCTGGGACCGGCTGGAGCACGCCGAGCACGCGACGGCGTACGCCCGCAAGGTCATGTATCACGCACAGGTCTCGGTGTGGCGCCGGCGGCGGGTCGCCGAGATTCTGCCGGGCACCATCCTCGAGCGGCACGGCGGCCACACCGACGACCTCGCCGAGGCCGCCGCCCAGCGGGTCATGCTCCGGCGCGCACTGCTCGCGCTGAGCCCCAAGCAGCGCGCGGTGGTCGTGCTGCGCTTCTTCGAGGACCGCACCGAGGCGGAGGCCGCCCAACTGCTCGGGGTCTCGGTCAGCACCGTCAAGACGCAGTGCGCGCGAGCCCTGGAGCGGCTCCGCCACCTGCTGCCCGGCCTGCGCACGCTCGCCGACACGGAGGCCCGCCGATGACCGCCGGGCCCAATCCGCTGCGCGACGCGCTGGGCGGCCTCGCCGACGACGTCGAGGACGCCGACCTGTACGGCGGCGCCTTGCGCCGATCGCGACGGATCGCCCACCAGCGCGCGGCGGCCGGCACTTTCTCGGCCCTGGCCGCGCTCGGCCTCGTCTGCGGCGGCCTCTGGTCGCTCGCCCCGCCCGGCGGCCACGGCCGGTCCGGCGGGGCCACGGTGGTCGCCGAGCCGGCGCCGATCACCCCGGCACCCCAGCAGTCCGCCTCGGCGCCGCCCTCCCCCACCCCGCCACCGTCGGCAAAGATCCACACACCGCCGCGCCGGCAGCCGCATCCGGCCCGCCCGGGCACCGCCACGCCCCGGTCCCGGTCACTGGCCGACCTGCCCGGCCGGGTCTTCTACGACCAGCAGGGCGCTCAGCCGCGGGTGGTCCGGCTGGACAGCGAGGGCGACACGCAGACCGTGCTCACCGCGCCGCACACCACGCTCGGCATCTCGAGCGACGGCAACCGGATCGCGTACGTCCAGAACGGGGCCTTGCTGGTCACGGCGACGGACGGCGGCGCGCCCGAGCAGCCGTACGCCGGGAAGGTGTCCGGCGACGAGGCGCCGGCCTGGTCGCCCGACGGCAGCCGGCTGTTGGTCGGCTCGGCCGACCCGGCGGTGCTGGACGTCGCCGATGGCACCCTCGAGGCCCTGCCGAGCGCCCTGGCCGGCAAGCATTTCCGCTGGTCCGGCGACGGCAGCAAGCTGGTCTACGCCACCGATTCGTGCCAGCTCAAGGTCGCGGGCACGAATCCGGACGCGTCGGCGGCCACGGTCCCGGCGGTCACCGTCCCGGTGCTCGGCGATCCCGACGAGGCCGACAACCCGAGCGGGCTCGGCGCCTGCCGGCCGGTCAGCGTGGACGAAACCGGCAGCCGGGTCTCCGTGCAGTTGCGGCCGGGCGACAAGGCTGCCAGCGCCGCAGCCACCGACGGCACGGTGGCCATGGCGGTGGTCGACACGGCGACCGGCAGCACCGACGTGCTGCCCATCTTCGGCGTCGTCATCGGCGCGGTCTTCGACGCCCGCGGCGACCTGCTGGTCCGCGCCGTGCACGAAGGCAAGACCACGCTGTCGCTGTTCTCGCCGGACGGCACGCTGCTCGTGCAGGCCCCGGAGCCGAGCCGGCTGCGGCAGCTGGAGCTGGTCGCGTACACGAACTGATTTCGCGGCCCGGCCCACGGCCGCGGGCCGCCGGTGCCACGATGACCATGATGGCCGCGCACAACGACACCGCCCGGCCCACGACCGAGGCACCCGTCGCCCGGTGGCGCCGGGGACCCGTCGTGGCCGTCGTCGTGCTGCTCATCCTCGGCGTCGAGCTGGTCCTCGGCTGGTCGGCACTGGTCGAGGCGCTGGCTCAGCTGCGTACGCCGAAATGGGGTTGGGTGGCCGGGGCCTTGGCCGTCGAACTGACCTCGATGCGCACCTACGCACGCATGCAGAGCGCACTGTTGCGCGGGGCGGGCACCAAAGTCGGGGTGCACAAGCACATCGCCCTCGCCTACGCCGCGCATTCGCTGAGCGCGACGCTGCCCGGCGGCCCGGTCTTCTCGACCACCTTCAACTTCCAGCAGATGCGGCGCTTCGGCGCGTCGGCGGCGGTGGCGTCCTGGTGCATCGCGCTCAGCGGCGTGCTGTCCACCGGCGCGCTGATCCTGATCGGCGCGGTCGGCGGCATCCTCGCGCGCAGTTCAGGCGGCTGGCACACGCTGATCGGCTACGGCGTCGGCGCGCTCGTCGTGGCGGTCGCGGTACGCACGATCGCGCTGCACCCGGATTGGCTGGACCGGCCCGTGCGCGCCCTGCTCGGCGGCGTCAACCGGGCCCGCCGCCGGCCGGCCGACCACGGCCGGGACCGGCTGTTCGGCTTCATGGATCAGCTGCGCTCGGTCCGGGTCCACCCGGCCAACTACGCGATCGCGATCGTGCTGGCCGTGGCGAACTGGCTGTTCGACGCGCTCTGCCTGTGGATGTGTTGCGTCGCGGTCGGCGCGGACGGGATCACCGCGACCAAGCTGATGATCGCGTACTGCGCCGGGATGGCGGCCGCCAGCGTGCCGATCGTCCCGGGCGGGCTCGGCGTGGTCGACGGCGCGCTCATCCTCGGCCTGGTCGCGGGCGGGCTGAGCAGCAGCTCCGCGGTCGCCGCCGTGGTGCTGTACCGGCTGATCAGCTTCGGCTTCATCATCGGCGCCGGCTGGCTGATCTGGCTGGGCATCCGCCACCGGGAGCGCAGCTCATTGGCCGAGGCGTCCGGTTAGGGCAGGTACTCCTCGGGGCGGACCGGTTTGCTGGCGCCGCGCGAGCGCCCGCCGAACACCCGCCAGCCGCGCTTCTTCTTTTCGGTGCTGCGGGCGCTCTCGCCGTTCAGCACGGCCAGCCGGTGCTGGGCGACCGGATTCTCCGGCTCCAGCTTCAGCGACAGCAGCAGCGCCTGCCGGGCCTGGTCGGCGTGCCCGAGCGCGTCCAGCGTCACGCCGTGCGTGAAGTAATAGTGCGCCTCGTTCGGGTCCAGCCCGATCGCCGTACGGGCGGCCTGCTCGGCGTCCGCGATCTGCCGGTCGGCGGCCAGCAGCGACCAGGCGACCCGGTCGTGCCAGAGCGGATTCCGCGGCTCCACGATGACCGCTCGGTACGCCATTGTGACGGCCTCCTCGTGCCGGGCCAGCAGCGTCAACGCGCGGCTGGCCGTGGCAAGCGGGCGCGGATCCTCGGGGGCCAGCGCGATCGCCTTGCCGGCCGCGTCGAGCGCCTTGTCGACCTCGTCGAGCACCAGCCGGATCCGGGCCATCAGGATCCAGCCGGCGGCCGACTCCGGGTCCTTCGCGAGCACGGGTTCCAGCTGGGCGGCCGCCTGGGCCGGGTCGATCCGCTCGAACAACGCGGCGGCACGGGCGACGCCCAGCTCGGTCGGGCTCGAGAAGGCGGTCGTCGCCGGGGCGAGGTCGGTCATCGGCACCTCCGGCCGGCTGAGGATGAAGCTGACTTCGTCATCATCGGCACCGGCCGCAGGTTTGTAAGCGATTTCGGCGAATCCCACCCGTCACCCGGCGGAGGTCGGCAGGTGGCCGGCCGACCTGAGGTGATCGTGTGGCTCGGTGGCCGGCACCGACGCGAAGGCGCGGACCGGGAACGTGCCGAAGGCGGCCACCCGCGGCGGCGCGGCCGTGAAGGTGGCCCCGGTCGGCGGCAGCTCGGCCAGCCCGGTCAGGTGCTCGACGATCGGAATGCCCGCCGCCAGCAGCAACGAGTGCGCGGGCCGCTCGCCGGGGCCTGGTTGCGAGATGTCGTCGACGTTGACGGCGTCGATGCCGACCAGCGCGGCACCCCGCTCGACCAGCCAGGCGGCGCCGTCCCGGGTCAGATAGGGCGCGTCCACCGCGTAGTCGGGCGTGCCCCAGTTCCGGTCGCCGCCGGTATGCAGCAGCACGGCACGGCCGGCCACGTCGAGGGCCGCGAGCGCGCCCACGTCCACCCCGCGCACGCCGCTACCGATCGTGCGGACCACCACGGCCGGCAGGCCGGCCAGCTTTTCCAGCGGCAGCCCGGCCAGGTCGGTGTCATCGGCGTAGCGGTGGAACGGGCTGTCCAGGTAGGTGCCCGTGTTGCCGACCATGGTGATCCGGTCGATCTCGAAGGTGGTGCCCTCGGCGTACACCGAGCGGGAGTCCGCGTGGCTCAGGTGCGGGCTGATCTCGGGGACCGGCAGCCCGGCGTAGGTCGTCATCCCGGCCGTGATGACGTGGTTGAGCTCGACCAGCCGGGCCCGCGCGCCGGGCCGCGGCAACTCGGCGGACGGGCCGCCGCGGGTGCCCTTGTGCGGCTCCGCGAAGACGCGGACGTTCGCCAGCTCGACCCGGTCGACCATGAGCAGGCTGAGCGACGCCACGAAGAGCGCGCCGACCTCCGCCGCGGTCGGCTCGGAATGCGGCACGTCGACGCGGAAGCCCTGCGCCTGCAGGCCACCCCCGTTGCTGAAGGTGACGACGGCGTCGAACTCGGCCCGATACTGCAACACTCGAACTCCTAGCTCAGCTCCATGATCGCCGCGACGATCAGCCAGACGCCGAAGATAGCGAAGAGCACCGCGGCGCCGTACCGGATAAGTCTCTCCGGCAAATGCCGGCCGAGCAGCCGGCCGACCAGGATGGCCAGCGCGTCCGCGGCCACCATCCCGAGCGTCGAGCCGACCCAGGTGCCCAGCCAGCCGTGCTGGGTGGCCAGCGTGATGGTGGCCAGCATGGTCTTGTCGCCCAGCTCGGCCAGGAAGAACGCGCCGCCGACCGCGAGCACCGCCGAGCCGGTGGCCAGCTCGGCCTTGCCCTGCTCCGCGTCGGTGAGCCGGTCGCCGCGCAGCGTCCAGGCGCCGAAGACGAGGAACGCGACGCCGGCGACCAGCGAGATCCAGCCGGTCGGCAGGGCCACCCCGAGGCCGTAGCCGATGCCGACCGACGCCAGGTGCACGAGCGCGGTGGCCACGGTGATGCCGATCAGGACCGGCCAGGGCCGGAATCTCGTGGCGAACGTGAGCGCCATCAGCTGGGACTTGTCGCCCAGCTCGGCGACGAAGATCACCACGAAGCTGAGCGCCGTCGCGGCTAGAAATCCATGCACAGGAGTCTCCCGGTTGGGGACCGGGACTCGGCGCCAGGGCGACCTCGACCCGGCCGTCAGTAACAGCCAGAGTCGAAGGTCTCGCCCGCCTCTGATCGAGGCCGCGCGGCCGGAGGCTCCGCAGATTGTCAAACCCGCAGAGCATCAGTATGTCGACCGCGCAGTTGAGGACTACTCCCCTTCGCGACACCAGCTTATCCGCCGGGATGGGCGGCCTGGCTAGGCTGGGTGGTGTGAGTCACGGAGTCGGAGTCGACACACTAGGGCTGGTGCTGCACCCGACGAAGCCGGTGGCCGAGTCGGTCGACACGATCACCGCCTGGGCCCGGTCGCACTCCGCCCGGGTGCTGGCCCGCGAGCAGGATCGGCACCGGGTGCCCGCCGAGGTGAAGGTCGTGCCGGACGCCGAGTTCACCGCCGCGGTCGGCGGCATCGTCGCGCTGGGCGGCGACGGCACCATGCTCGGCGCGATGCGGCTGGTCGTCGACCGGCCCGTCCCGGTCCTCGGCGTCAATCACGGCAACCTGGGCTTCCTGGTCGAGATCGTGCCCCAGACGCTGGCGTCCGCGCTCGCCCACCTGGTCTCGGGCGACTTCACGATCGAGTCGCACGCCTGCCTGGTGGCCGAGGCGGACGGCGTGCCGCTGGAGACCCGGTTCGGGTTCAACGACATCGTGCTGAGCCGGCTGGGCCGCACCGGGGCGGTCTCGGTGGATCTCACCGTCAACGGCCTCCAGTACGGCTACTACAAGTGCGACGCGGTGGTGCTCGCCACCCCGAACGGCTCGACGGCGTACAACTACGCAGCCGGTGGCCCGGTGGTCTCCCCGTCCGCCACCGCTGTCGTGATCACCCCGGTTGCCCCGATGGCCGGGATCAGCCGGGGCGTGGTCCTCGGCGCGAGCGACCGGGTCACGTTGTCCGTGGCTGCGGACAGCGCGCCGGTCGCCGTCGACGTGGACGGCACCGCCGCTGGCGAGCTGAAGCCCGGCGATCTGCTCACCGCCGGGCTACGGGTCGACGCCGCGCAGGTGGTGCGGCTATCCGCGGGCACGCACGCCAGCCGCAGCCGGGTCAAGCTCAGCCTGCTCGACCTGCCGCTGCGCCCGGACCAGCTGCTGGAGCTGATCCCGGAGAGCCTGCGGCAGCAGGCCATCGACGCGGCGGCCAAGGCCCGCTGACCGGAGCTCCGCCCGCGGACTCCACGTGTTTGGACTTGGTCGGGTCGGGCTTGGGCAGCGGCTGGCACCGCTGGTCGGATCGGTCGGCCCGGACCCGCCTCGGCAGCGCACCCGTGGCGAGATAGCGCGCGACCGCACCGTCGACGCAGGCGCCGCCAAAGAGCGAGCTGGCGTGCGTGGTCCCGCCGACCCCTTCGATCAGCGCGGAGCGGGGGAAACGCTTACGGACCTCAAGACTTCCCGCGTACGGGGTGGCCGCGTCCTTGGTCTCGCTGATCAGCAGGATCGGCGGCACCCGGGAGCCGTCCACCTCGATCGGCGTGCCGGGCGTGCCGGCCCAGTTCCGGCACGGCGCGTTGTACCAGGCGTTGCCCCAGGTCTCGAACGGTGCCCGCCGGTGCACCCGCCAGTTGTCTCGCGTCCAGGTTCGCCAGGAGCGCGGCCACTGCGCGTCGGTGCACTGCACGGCGAGGTAGACGGCGTAACCGTTGTCGCTGCCGTGCGTCTGCGGCTGGCTCTTGTCGTACAGCGCCTTGAGTTTGCTCGGGTCGTTGCGCCGGACCCAGGCCACGAACGCGTCAGCCACGTCCTGCCAGCCGAAGATGTAGTAGCCGGCCTGCAGGAACACGTCGGTCAACTCGTCCGGGCCGATCACCCCGCCGGCCGCTTTCCGGCCCAGGGTGGCCTGCGTGGCGTAGAAGAGCTTCCGCACCGCCGCGGCGGACTTGCCGAGGTGGTAGTACGAGTCGTACTTGGCCAGCCAGCCGAAGTAGACGGTCATGTTCCGGTCGAACGCGACGTCCTGCTTGAGGTTGGAGTCGTACCAGACGTGCCGCGGGTCCACGTTGCCGTCCAGCACCATCCGGCGCACCCGCGACGGGAACATGGTCGCGTAGACCTGCCCGAGGTACGTCCCGTACGAAAAGCCGTAGAAGTTGATCTGCTCCTGGCCGAGCGCGCGGCGAATGCTCTCCATGTCCCGCGCGGTGTCGGTGGTCCGCAGGTGATCGAGCAGCGCGCCGCCCGCCTTGGCGCAGGCCTTGGCGTAGCCGGCCGCCTTGACGCGCCAGGTCCACTCGATCTCGGGTGTGCTCGGCACATAGCCGGGCCGGTCGTAGCCGAAATACTTGGCGTCGCAGGTCAGCATCGGCCGGCTGGCACCGACGCCGCGCGGGTCGAAGCCGATCCAGTCGTAGGCCGCGCCGGCCCGCTCGGGCACCAGCGCGCCGAGCACCGAGAGCCGCAGCCCGGAGCCGCCGGGACCGCCCGGGTTGACCAGCATCACGCCCTGGTATTCGGCGGCCGGGACGGTGTGTTTGATCCGCGACACCGCTAGCTCGATCGTCTTTCCGGTCGGGTCCGCGTAGTCCAGCGGTACGGTCACGTACCCGCACTCCGCGGCCTTGGCGAGCAGCGTGGGGTCGGTGCATTTGCCCCAGTCGACCGTGCGGTATCCGGGCTTGCTGCGTACCGGATCCGCGGTTGCGCCCGCAGCGGCGGTCACCCCTCCGGCGACCAGCCCGACGATGGCGGCCGCCGCCAGAAGTCTTCTCATACCCTGCCTTTCGTGTGGATTCGCCCCATATGCTGCGGCGTGGGCGGCCGCATGAGGGCCGTCCACGCCGGGGCGCCACGAAAGGTGTTGCCGATAGCTAGCCGCGCCGGACCCGGAGCCGCTGGGCGACCACAGCCGCGGCGCCGAGCAGCGCGACCACCAGGCCATAGACCAGCGCCGTCGTGTGCAGGCCGACCGAGCCGGCCGCCAGGCCCGCGATCACGGCCGGGACCGAGAAGGCGACGTACGAGATGACCAGCGCGAGGGCGAACAACTCGCCGCGTTCGTGCGGGGCCGCCAGCACGGCGAGCGTGCCGAACGCCGCGAGCGCGGACGCCCCGAAGCCGACGCCGGAGATCAGGGTCCCGGCGCCGGCCAGCCAGATGTCGCCGGCCTCGACCCCGACGATGCTGACCACGGTGCCGATCGTGAGCAGAACCCCGGCCAGCGCCAGGACCTGCGGGGTCGGCCGGTTGCGCAGCAGGAACGAGGTGACCGCGCCGGGCGCGCAGAGCAGCGTCACGACCAGGCCGCCGATCAGGTGGTTGCTGAGCCCGAAGACGCCGGCCGCCACGGACGGTCCGAGCGACAGGTAGAGACCGCCGAGCGCCCAGCTCGCCACGATGATCGGGGTCAGGGCCAGAAAGTCGGTGCGCAACCGGACTGGGAGGCCGAGCCGGGGCTTGAGCGAGGCGACGCCACCGGGACGCCGGCTCGAGGTCTCCGGCAGCCACGCCACCACCACGGCCGCGAGCACCATGCCGAGCAGGAGCAGCGCGTACACGAAATGGGTGGGGCTGGGGGCGAACTGCACGAGTGCGCCGCAGCCGAGCGCGCCCACCGCGAGGCCGGCGACCGGGGCGATGCCGTTGATCAGGCCGGCCCGGCCGGGTGCGTGCGGCGGATTCAGGTCGACCAGGGCCGCACCGAGGGTGGTCATGGCCGCGCCGGTCGCGACGCCCTGGACCACCCGGGCGGCGAGCAGCACGCCGACGTCGCCGGCGGTCAGGAACAGGACGAACGCGACCGCCTCGAGCAGGATCGCGGCGGTCAGCACCGGGCGGCGGCCGATGTGGTCGGAGAGCGCGCCGAGCACCAGGAGCGAGGCGATCAGCCCGGCCACGTAAACGGCGAAGATCACCGTCAGCGTGCTCGCCGAGAAGCCCCATTGCTGCTGGTAGACGACGTAGAGCGGGGAGGGCGCCGCACTCGCCGCGGCGAACGTCACAAAGATCGCGGCGATCGCGGCGAACGCGACCGGCCGCGACAACCTTCGCTTGCGTACGGGAGGACGTTCGGTCGTTGCGGCGGGGGCGACAGTGATTTCGGTCGGCATGACGCTCCTCTGTTATCTAACAGACAGGTCTGTCTGCCAACCAGACACTAGACAGATCTGTCTGTTATCGTCAAACACATGTCCGCTGGATCACTCAAGGCCGGATCGCTCAAGAAGCCCCGGCCGTCCGCCCGCGAGCGCCTGCTCGCCGCCGCCGACGAGCTCTTCTACGCCGAGGGTGTGCACACCGTCGGGATCGACCGCATCATCGAGCACGCCGGCGTGGCCAAGGCCTCGCTCTACAGCTCGTTCGGCAGCAAGGACGAGCTGGTCCGGGCCTATCTGCAGGGCCGGCACGAGGCGCGCCGGGTGCGCTTGCGGACCGCCCTGGAGCGCTACGACAACCCGCGCGACCGGCTGCTCGGCGTCTTCGACGTGCTCGCCGAGCTGGCCGCGTCGGCGAGCTTCCGGGGCTGCGCGTTCTACAACGCCAGCGCCGAGGAGCCGTCCGGCACCGGACCGGTGGCCGAGGTCTGCGCGACGAACCGCGCCTGGACCCGCGAGCTGTTCCTCGAGCTGGCCGGGGACGCCGGCGCCCGCGATCCGGAGGCGCTCGCCGGCCAGTTGGTGATCCTCTACGACGGCTCGACGGTCGGGGCCCGGATGGACCGCACCGCCGGGGCGGCGGTCGCCGCCCGGGGTGTCGCGGCGGCGCTGCTGGACGCGGCCATCGCCTGATCGACGCCCAGAGGGGCCGCCGCGAACCGCGACGACCCCTCTAGCTCATAGACGGCAGGTAGCCCGTTTGCGTTGCGCTTTCTCAGGCCGTTTTTACCGATCTCGGCTCGGTGGTGTCGTCCGCGGGCTCGAGTGGCTCCGCTATCCCGGTCGCCGGGGCGAACGGCTGCGACTCGGCCAGTTCGGCGTTGATCTCGGCCTCGTGCGCGACGAACTCGCCCGTCGCGTCGGGATCGTCGGCCTCTTTCTTTCTGCTGCGTAGCAGCGAGGCCAGGGACCCGACCACGGCCATCACGATGGCCATCCAGAACACGATCACCAGGCCGTCGTGGAACGGGCCGGAGATCAGCCGCGGGAAGAACTCGAGACCGGTCAGGTTGGCCGCGTTCTGGGCCGGCAGCTGGCCGAGCACCTGCGGGCCGACCAGCTCGCCGATCGGGTTGTAGCCGAGGAACGCCGCGAACAGCGTGCCGACCGGGGGCAGTTGGGCGATGCCGTCCGCCGTCGCCGCCGGGACGCCCTGGGCGGTCAGCCCCGAACTCAGCGTCGTCGGCAGCGAGCTGGCCAGACCGGCCACCATCAGCGAGAAGAAGACGCCGATGGAGAGCACCTGGCCCGCGTTCTGGAAGGTGGCCCGCATGCCCGAGGCGGCGCCACGCATGTTCGCCGGGACGCTGGACATGATCAGCGACGTGTTCGGCGCCGCGAACAGGCCGCCACCCAGGCCGTTGAGGAAGATCAACAGCGCGAAGGCGGTGTAGTTGAAGTCGCCGGGCAGCAGCAACATGCCGAAGAACGAGACCGCCATCACCAGCAGACCACCGGCGGCGAACGGGCGCGGGCCGAACCGGTCGGAGAGGTAGCCGGAGAGCGGGCCGGCGACCAGGAAGCCGATCGTCATGGGCACCAG
>Ga0307513_10009254_pt1 | contig 12467 bp, 12 predicted proteins | sample 15_EM_MG_FD_202174 | JGI IMG/M metagenome (GOLD analysis project Ga0307513, IMG submission 202174) | Populus trichocarpa ectomycorrhiza microbial communities from riparian zone in the Pacific Northwest, United States - 15_EM | ecosystem: Host-associated > Plants > Roots > Unclassified | place... | reverse complement strand
AGTATCACAGATCCATCGGAGATGATTACATATGTATCACCTCGAAAGCGAGGCAAGCAATAAATGTACGAGATTTACTTGACTAATGAAGAATACTTCCTCAAACTGCGAATCCATTGGCCATGCCGACATTTTGAGGCGGTGTTAATGGTATGTCAAAACGGTATTGCGGTTGCGAGGGGATAGGAGCACTCCCAAATGGCTTTCCAGATATAACGAGGTTCTTCAGGGAAGGCATGCACTTTGCTAGGGCAGTGGTTCCTCGAATTTCTGAAAGCAGAGGGTTCAATCATAATCGTAATTCTCTGACTATGGACTTACTCTCTTGACTGACCAACTCTATGCGGCCAAGCCCTCTCGTTGACCCCAGCTCGGCGAAGGCCTCCACCCCTGCGATATATGTTACCGTATTCTGCAGATCCGACCCATCAGGCACCACGACTCCACTTTGAAGATAAATCATACCTCCATGTACCAATCATAAAGATCAGAACTCGACCTCATCCTCGATGGTCGATGGCCATATGCTAGAATCTGGATAATTCCGGCCACCTTTCCTTTGACCTCTAATAAAGCACGTATAAGCCAGGACTTAGTATTGAACGGTGCTACGAACCCCGTGCATTCAGGAATTCAACCAATGGGTAACCAGCGCCTGCATAAGAGATGATATACACCTTCTTAGCGCTGCTAAGCCTGATGGAGCGGGACTATTTAATTTGCTGAGAAATGCTTCGGAACGTAGACGTACTCGATATAATTGTCCCAAGCGTAGACCAGATATTTGCGTCTCTGGAGCATGTCATATCTTTGGTCCTCCCGCTGGATGCTGATCAGAACAGTGAACGAACCGGAAGAAATTGTTGCTCACCGATGCCGATTGAATAAGGGGATTCGGAAAAACATTAACGTCCATTAACGAAAACTTGTTCTCGTGCAATGCCCAGGATGCCACGGCATCACTTGCCGTATTCTTGTGGCGTGTGAATACCTCTCACGCGAGCAACGCAGCAGACCCACCAGGAAGGTTTTCTCCATATTCACATCACATAATGCCTCACCATAGAGATCGACATGCAGATCACCACTGCAGGAATTAAGTTTACCATGCATGCAATGATGGTTCACTAGGACTTACAAATCATGGATAAACAATACCATCGTCTCGTTAGAGAAGATGTCTTCACTGCATACAGATTCAGGGTCAATTGACACCAACTGCAGTGGAAGGACTTACGAGCATAGAAGCAGTCCACCAAAAAGTTCTTCCATTTGCTTTTCGGGAAAGGGAATGTCGATCAATTTATACTCCTGATACATATGGTATGCTCGGTGCTGCTTTAGCAAAACTACAATGCCGGTGTTATTAAGTGAGCATCTCTTATCGTTGTCAAAAAGACTCACCAGGTATTGGGTATTGGCGAGTGTCTAATTCTGTGAATATAGCGTCAGACCTTGAGAGGGAAACGGGCAGAATCAAGAAGTACCAGGGTGAGGTTCAAGACTCTTCGGTACGATACATTTCCAGTACTTGGACTGAACTAACGCGACTTGATGAACGGTTTCGGTGGCCATTGTGTCTGCCACCATAGGTTTCATAGCAGGCGGTGCCTCACCAAGAAGAATTTGGGCAACAGCGAGCGAGGAATTGCTTATAGAATCAAGGTTATAGCCTCCCTGGTGACGCAGTCAGCTTCCTAAGCCTTCACCATCAGAATTGTTAATACCTCCAAGGCGACGACAACTTTACCACCTGCCAGAGATGAAAGCATGTAGGTCATGTGTGCATACCCTGCTGGTGTTACCTCACAGCCGCCAAGCTCATCGCCTGCGGCTGCATCGAAGCCGGCCGATACTAAACGGAAGGAGTCAGGTTACGCAAGAGAAAAGGGTAATGACATACTTATCACAAATTCGGGGGCAAATTCCATCGCGATGGGCATCACGATCTTCTGGAATGCGTATAGGTACTCAGCATCGCCCATTCCGGCGTCTGGCCACGGAATGTTGACAGATCTTTACCATATTAGAGCACCCTATCATGAAGGGAATGGATACACTCACTTTCCGACCCCCGCTCCTTCACCGACGGAATACATTGAGCCAAATTGTCCACCAGGATAAAACTCGCCGTCATCGTAACGGTGTATTGAGATGTATAGAACGTTTGGATCATCAATGAAGGCCTTCTGTGTCCCATTTCCTGGCGTATTCTCAGAGACGTATTCTTGAAACGTCGACAGGTTCACTCACCATGGTGAACATCCCTATCAAAGATCAGAGGATTGAACTAAAAAGGGGTCATAGAAAGGGACTCACCAGTCAAGAATTAGAATTTTTTGTATCTTTTCCTCAACTTGCAGGACTCGGGCGGCAACCGCACAATTGTTGAAGAAACAGAAACCCATATGCTCGTCTGGCTCCGAATGGTGACCAGGAGGCCGAACGATGGCAAAGGCGTTTTTAACTATCCCTCTAGCAACCTGTTTGCAGGTTTCTACGACTCCACCACAGCTCAATTTAGCAGCTATCGGCGTTTGCGGATGGACGTAGAGCGACAGCTGCTCGTAGTAACCCCACGTCTCAAGAATTTCCTGCTGGGTCATCGCTGTATAATAGTTTAGATATGAGGAACATTTTCATGGCTCAAATGCTCGCTCGCCTGCAATGTTATGGACCTTCTCCCACAAATCCGCAGAATGGACCAGCATAACCCGGTTGCGTTGCACAGGGGGAATGGGTAATTTACGCATGCGTGGTATGAGTCCATTCTCCTGGAATATTTCGAAGATGCGTTTGATTCGGTCCGGCTGCTCGGGGTGCTCCTCCGTGCTGTGCTTGTGGTTCAACATGCCTTCGTCATAGACGTATCCAGTCCTATATTCTCGTTTGATGTCCATTGGAACGGATGAGGCGCGGCGCATCTTTGGGAGATTCGCCCGCGAAACGAGAACTTGAGGTTTTGCAGGAGGTACAAACGTAGAGAACGGAGTATCTACTTCCATCGCGTCTGATATTATGGATGGGTGTGTCTCCTGCCGACAGAGCTTAGGGGGAATGATGCGAGGTGAGAGGGAGCAAGCCACGTGCAAACAAAGTGACTGTCCGAAGGCAAAGTTAGAATTTCTGTAACTCGCCGGCTGTGCTCCCACGGAAGAAATGGGGCTTTCAGCCGATTTTATGCAAGTTTTATTAGCTAAGGATTCTATTGCCTGGTTGGCGACGGGGGGAAGAAGGCGAGTAAGCTCAGGACAACATTTCAGTGATAGGCGGACAGGTGTGCTTCCGTGCCGCCACTGCTCCGCCGCCGTGGGAAGCATCCGGGGACACACTCGAGTACCACAGGTGACCGTAGGCCCAGAGAGGGCGTGTCTAGGTGGTCCTTTTGACTTCTTACAGTGGTTTTACATCATTTTCTAAGGCCTCCCCGCATTAAATCTATAGAATGTAGACCACATAAATAATTCAAATTCATGATGACCTACTTTGACTCCACCCAGCCTCCATACGTGCGTAGATATAGTGGAACAAACTTGCCTCCAAACACAGTCTCGGCCAATTCAAGCAATGGCGACGAACATCACTTTCCATCCAGGTATATATCACTCATACCATCGTAATCATCTCGTTGACGTGAATCGCGGCCAAGGTGTGGTCACTCCTGAAGAACGCCATGAGCTCCTTGGCCAGAGAGGCCTCACAATCTGGTTCACTGGCCTCAGCGCCAGTGGAAAGGTAAGAAAGTGATGTCTTCATCGTAATGCAACGTATTTTCTGATGTCGAGACAGTCCACGATCGCCGTAGCACTCGAACAGCACCTCCTCCACTTGAAGCGGTTCACGTACCGACTGGACGGAGACAACATCCGGTTTGGGCTGAACAAGGACCTCGGTTTCAGCGAACAGGACCGCACCGAGAATATACGACGAATTGGCGAGGTTGGTCTCAATCCGACCCGAGCCCGCGGATGGCGCAACGGATGGCGCAATCTGGCGCACGCGTTTTTACGCGAACCAATCGCTCCCTCGTACTAAAACGGCCGAACAGGTCGCAAAGCTTTTCTCAGACGCGGCGGCTATTACCGTCACGGCCTTTATCTCACCTTACAAAGCGGATCGCGACCTTGCACGAAAGCTGCACGTGGAGGGCAAGATTCCGTTCATTGAGGTGTTTGTAGATGCTCCGCTCTCTGTCGCGGAGGAACGAGATCCGAAGGGACTATACAAGAAAGCTAGGGCTGGAGAAATAAAAGGTCAGTCAATGGCCGGTCGATCGCCTCCCCTTCTAACATTTCGTAATGTCATACCGACTCTCCAGAGTTCACTGGCGTCTCTGCACCCTACGAGGCACCCGACAGTCCCGAGGTCCACATCAAGACCAACGAGAAGACGGTCACGGAAAGCGTTGAATCGATTGTGAAATATCTGCAAGAGAACAAGTACATTTAGATTCTGCGAGGATGAATGGGGTGTTTAGATGCAGGGAACAACGGGGGGTGGGAGTAAGGTGAAAGCGGGACTAGGACAAACGCGACATCCGTTGTAAGTAGAGGTAGGGGAGGGATAAAAGACGAGAATGCGAAATAGGTAGCGATACAGTGCAAGTAGGATGCGAAAGCGTCAGTCCAAACTAAACCAAACCAAAAAGTGAATCGGGACGAGACGCAGCTCGATGATACCCTATCATCCAAATCCATTCACGAATGCATAATCTCACTCCTCTCCATCGACTACGTCATGTGTCGTGCCACTATCTAACGGTCCCATAGAAGACGTGGGCATGGGGTCCAGCATTCCATTGAGATTATGCTCGATGGCGCCCAGCCACTGAATAAGGTCCGCTACAGTGCGGCTCAACTCGGCATGGACCGCCTCGCTTGATTTGAGCAATGAATAATCAAGTGGTCGGATATCCGGCTTCTCTGGGAACGCGGCGGATGTGTTCCGGGAGTGAGAGTGTGACCGACTGGACGATTCCGACGAGTAGACGTGTGAGGACGATGCGGGGATGTCAGCGCCTGCCGCGCTGGTCGGTAAGGGCCCATCTGCCGTGATGCTGTTCGAGAGGGTGGAGGGCAACGGCATAAAATGTCTGTGGCTGGGAGACATTGCCGACGGTGAGGGCGGAAGTAAGTCCACTCCTAAACCATCCTCTACAGCCATCGGTGAAAGCTAAGGAACATGTCGGGAGTAGGTCAATGAGTCGGGAGAATGAGACGTACGTTTAGCAAACCACGAAGACCCGACGGTTTAGGTACGGTCAGCATACTCCCTGGACCGTCGTAACCGTCCTGGCTCGTGCTCGCACTCCTGAATGGTCGGGGGCGTACTGGCCCGGGCGAGTCTGTAACACCAGTGGAATGCTGCCGCGTTACTGCGGCTCGCGTCAGACTGGGGACCCACATGTGTTGGTCAGCCAACAGTTGTGGAGACGTATGTGTTCTCAACATCGGTGGCGGGGCGGCATTCGGACGACTGCCAGTGTCCATGGAATGGCTCAGCCCATGGTGGTGCGCTGTGGGCGATAGATGAGCTGGTTGGGGTGCCGAGCTCGGTGGCGAGGAATTAGCGAGGGGAGCAGGCGCGGCCGGGAAGGTAAAATTGGCGGGGGAGGCAACATTCCTCGAGCGCGGGTTCCGTTCACGCTTTTCATCGTCACTGAACACTCTTCGTGCAGACTTTGGGGGAGGTGAGCCCTCCCGGACATCGGGAATGCTCGATTGGGACGGTCGTCTTGTAGGAACAGAGATATTGGCGATCCCTTTCGCACCCCGGATATCCCGGTAATTGAGTTTTGGTGCCTGCCCCGAAACGGAAGAACTAGGAGAGTCTTGGGGTGGCGGGGTACTCGGAATCGGTGGAACCGTCCCGTTCCGGGGGAACGCGAAATCCATTTGCTTCGCAGTATGCATTTCGGAAAAGTCGTGATCTTCGTCAAGCAAGGAGTTCAGGATGTCGCTCGCGTCTGGCGTTGGAGTGGAGGCCGGCGTTCGTCGTGGCGTTGAGCTAGAGTCCATATCTGGTGTGTCAACAGGTGGAGCCATTACTCTACGAGGGCGCGTTTGTTGGAAGGCAGAAAGGTCGGGCGGTGTGCTTGCGTCCTCGAAGAGCAATCGGAGTGACCGCGGAGCTTGAGCTGTTGATCGCTGTACCTGCTCCTGTGCGCGGTCGGGGATGGCCTCTTCCTCCTGTGGGGGCGATTCCACCGAGGTAGATGGCCCTCGTACGGTATCAAATTCCCAAGGATTATTGTCTAGGATGCTAGCATCCTCGCTATAGGGGATGTGAGAACCGTGGTGTGATTAAGTTTCGGTGCAGCTCACCCCTCCAGCTCCCAGGCCAAGTCGCCGACGAGACTCTCACGGACACCGCCCTGCTGCCGCCATTCCTCATGACGAGTTATGAGCTCGCGCAAAGAGTTGAGCGAGGACTTTGCAACTGTCTTCATCCATCGTGACTTCTGTAAATCGTCCGCCGTAGGCCGCTAAATGGCCATAAGTCGGAATTCTCAATTATGGCGTTCGAGGACGGACTCACATCTGCGGGCAGCTCCCGTAAAACACTAGCAACAAATTCTCGCATCTCCAATGTCCCCAACGTCTCAGGTAGTCGCGGCGGTTTCACTTTTGGAATAAGCACCAACACCCTCATCGCTTCTTGATTTGCGTGGGGTGGCGAACCCATGACCATTTCATATATGGTGATACCCAAGCTCCAAATATCCGCCTTGGTGTCATACTGTGACCCGCTGGTGATAACTTCTGGTGCCATCCAATAAGGCGTGCCGACAAAAGTCGTCCTTTTTGAATAGGGAGTGGCCATGAGAGCGGAAACTCCAAAATCACAGAGTAATATCCTTCCATCGGAAGTCAATAACACGTTGGCGGCTAACACGGAGGGAGTTGTCAATTTGAATTCGATCTTGAGCGGGGAACACTGCCCGGGCAACCTCACCTTTGATGTCGCGATGGATGATATTATTACGATGGAGGAATGCGAGTGCAGTAAGCAGCTCGCGAATAATGAGTTTAGTGTAGCGTTCGTCGATAATGCCGCCTTTGCTGGATTTCATCTGGCGTCGGCTGGTGAGCATCCGAACAGTAAGCCACTAGACTTCATAGAATATACCAGAGTTCTAATACTGCCACCCTGTGCAAAGTCCATTGCAATCCAGACTCGGGGACCGTCGAGCCAGCAACCATAGTAACTCGTTATATTGTTTCTATCCGCGCCACGGAGCTGGCTGAGGAGGGCAACCTCCTTTCTGATATCTTCGACATCGTCGTCTGCAATGTCGAGATCAATGATCTTGAGGGCGACAATGTATCCGGTTGACACATGGACGCCCTTGTGTACCGACCCGTACGCGCCCTTGCCAACCATTTCAAGACGTCGGAATATCTGGGTTACTGGCAGATGCGCCTCCTGTGCGATCCGCGTCTGCACCACAGCGGCTGTAGGCGGGCCAGTTGATGGCATTCCGAAACGGGACTAAGAAGCAGGCAAATATTTGGTCGCTCGACGGGGTCCGCGCGTTCAATGGACCCGAATTAATCTAGTAATTATCTATATCATTTGCATTCACTGTATGCGCCTGACAGTCACGGATTGGCCAACGTAGGCTGTGGCCGTTACGAGTGGAATACATTCATCCGTCTTGGGACCTGACAAATACAGAGATGGTACAAGTCGTTCTAGGCACATATCGTCGCCATCGCAGCTCGCAGCCTTCCATTACTTGACCGCCTCGGCCCGCAATCCGGCTGCGGCCCTCGATGCTGAATTAAATTCTAACCTGTTCTGTTTGTAAGTCTATACAGTTGACAGTAGCACGCTCACTGCCTCGCCCGTCTTCTAATTCGACGCATGGCCCGTCTGTTGTTCACTCCGGCGTACGATGTAGCCATGGACATCGGAAGTGAAGTAAAGTGCACTTCTCCTATTCTCGTAAACACGCCACTTTTGTGTTCGTAGTGCTTCTACACTCTTCTGTATCCCTCCCACGTGCCCTATCCAGTATTATCTGTTCCCCTACCTATGGTCGTTATCATCCCACTCGCGTGAGTTAGCACGGGCACAGACGGATCGCCAGTGAGCACGGGTTTGCGTCTCGGCTAGGCAAAACAATTTAATATATATATAGACTTTTACAGGCAAAACTCCCCACTGTCCGGAATACGGGAGAACAGACTTTTCCTGGGGGGTTTTCCGGTGTCTGCGGGTAATAGTTCCACAAGTTTCAAAGATAAAGCCAGCAGAGGCAGTTGGCCACATGGTATCCCCCTGAGGCCTTTGTTGCTAGAGTGGCATCTTATAAATAAATGCTACGCATGTATCGTGGATACAACCCGGCTGCCCCCAGCCTCCCAATCCCGAGAGCACCGGGGCACCGAGGCGCAGAAGACGATTGAGTCCCTGACACACTACATTACCGTGTGTGTCACTTTGAATAATTCAGTATCATCTATTCATGTGAATTTACCGCCTCTACAAATAGGTTCAGCGAATACAACCAACGCGGCACTGAACTGATAAGCTTCCCATACAGTGTGATTAAATACTCCTGATTGGGCTGGAACGGAATTGAATTAATGTCCATCGGCCGCGCGCAGCGGCCGAACCATCAAGAACCCAATAGGACACTGATGACGAATCCGAATAAGTCCTAGTAACTAGTCTTAACATCGATCGAATTCTCATGCCTTGAAATGCTGTGATACCAGAAGATGGGACTGTGCTCCCACTGACTACGAGCCAGAGCATGCAAGATATGTACAACCACGTCAAAGGCTAGAGTGGTGATGTAGGATATATTGAACTTGATTGAAACCTAGTTCCGGTGCAGGAATATGAACCCGTCCAACCTGTCAGCCGCAACGGTTGTCAACGTCGTTCCATCCGCATCTTTATCTGTCTTCAAGTGGTTCAGCAATCTCCTTATGCCCTCTATTTTAGGGTCACTCTTCTCTGGCATCGCCACTGTAAAGTCCTGCACTGCATTGTCTACGATGATCACTCCGCCAGAGCGAACCAAACGTTTGGCTTCGAGATAGTACTCCAGGGAAGCCTCCTTGTTAGCGTCGATGAACGCGATGTCAAATGGAGGCGATAAGGTGGGGAGGGTTTCTAAGGCTGAGCCGACAAGAATGTCCACCTTGGAAGAGAGACCTGCGCGATCGATATTTTCTTGAGCGACCTGAAGATCGACGTGAGACAGAGCACAACCTATGTTTCTGAGGTCTCACCTTTGCGATTCCGGGGTCCACTTCCAGAGTGACCAGTTTGCCATTTGGAGGAAGCCCTTTCGCCATCCATAGTGCCGAGAGGCTGGAGTGTAAGGAGAACCAAATAGCACCGAGGTACCGCATGTGAGTTCAGGACAAAAGGAGACCCCCCCCAAAGACGCGACGGCTATTAGGAACAAACTTTAGGCTCTTTTGACACACACTCACCCTCCGAGTGTCCCAACCTCTAGTACGCGCTCAGCTCTAATACTCTTGATTAGCAGGTTCAGGAATTTCCCTTGAGATTGCGGTACAGCGATGTTACGAAGGTGGTTTGCTTCGTTGTGCTCCACAGTTGCGTCGATATCGGGGTCTCTCCGTATCAAGAACGAGTTGTGGTACCTATTTGATATCCCCGTCAGTCGTTCACTCTTGGGGCACCAACCATATCACATATGGTCATATAGGCATCAACTCAACAGAGACAAACCTTTCATTCTGGCCCCACAAGGGATCGGGGACGGGAGAATCAGCGTTTCCTTTTTCATAAATGCCATGACCGCCGAACATTCGACGAGGAACCGAGAACGAATGGGTTGGTCGAGTCAATCGAGCGACATTACGAAGGGAGAACATCTGGGGCATGAGGAGAGGAGGAAAATGCACTGTCCGATTTAAGCCGCCTCGGATTTCCGCACTCCCAGGATGGTCCGTCAAACTCCTGTCCAACTCGATACCGTTCGGGTGAGAGCGCCGGGGCAGTGCAGATGATGCGACTCATTTGACAGGTTGACTGCGGGTGACACCCGGTGCAGTGTATATTAACCGCTGTTCTGGCCGGAGACTGAACGATTAGAGCAGAACGAATGATCCCCTTCTCACTGTATCTCATGGGGACCGCGTTCGGGCTTAGAAACGGTGCCACTTATGATGACATAATTGAAGTTTTTCACGTTTAATCCGCATCATCATCGTGACCGTACCTCCGTTTCTTCAAGCCACGCCCCGTTCATCTCTCTTCCTACTTGCCACGGGCACTCCAGCCATTCCAGGGTCATATTAAACATCAAAATCGTTCAATATATCTCATAATGACTCATTTTTACACACTGCGCTGCCGCATACTCCCTTCCCAACTACCTCGATCTCTTTTCTTCACTAGACCTCGGAGACACAATCGAACACCCTTGGGCTCACGGGATGCAGAACACCGCAGTCTTACCTTTACTTCCAAATCCCGTCACACAAATATTACCGAAAATGCCACAATGCGCGACTTGTGCAAAGTGGACGTGCTAATCATCGGTGCAGGCCCAGCAGGCTTAATGATGGCCTCTAGCCTAGTAAGAGCTGGTATCTCATTCAGAATAATTGAGCGCCGGTACGCATGACACCAGTCGACACTTCGCATTTCCATTCTCTCTTATCTGCATCTTACCCATGACATAGAACAGTTTGGCAACAGGCAGGTCACGGTGATGGATTGCAGCCAAGGACGTTGGAAGTGCTCCAGGTGTGTACGGTCTCGACCTTGTCTCTATACCATTCTCTGACCAACTCTCCCATCTCCCGTGAATATATACCGCGCCTCATTCTTGCTCTCTGTTCAATTCCACGTCAAATACTGGCTCATACAGGCATATGGGCTCCTGGGCCGTCTCCTGGAGGAAGGAAACCACATCCATATGGCGGTACGTCTATCCACACATTTCGCTTCTGATGTCCTCCCCCATGTCACTCATGCCTGTCCACCCGGTTCGCGAACGTTGGCGATTACTGATACATTGCTGTTATCTCTGACAGGCATTTTATAATCCAAGTCCAGATGGTGGTATCATGGTACATCTTATGCGCGGCTACCAAAATGTCTCCACTCTACTTTCTAACTTCAGCTTCTCCTTCGACAGTGCACAGGGAGAGCTAGGGATGTTAACGGACCCAAAACGCGGTACCCTTTCAAAGTAAGTCTGGAAGCGTGCCTATGTCTACGTGGTTACCTCCTCGTTGCTATCTTGCAACGTTGGTCTCTGACTGATTTCCACAATTCTCAACCAGGTAACTCTCGGACAAGCAGCTATCGAACAGGTCTATATCGATAACCTAGAAGATTACGGAATATCAATTGAACGGCCCATTGTTCCAACTTCGATTGTCCAGTCAACGGACCCTGAGGAACTTGGGAGGACCGATACACATCCTGTAGAGGTGCTGATTTCGTACTGACGTCCACAAATTCGATTGACAGAATAGGTGTGCTTCCGTAGGTTACTATACGCAGATTAGAACCCCAAGAGGGCGAAGCGGAGACGGAGGTCATTAAGGCCAAGTACGTTGTAGGGGCAGATGGTCAGTATTTACTCCCTTATACATGTCCTTGGAGAGTATGAGAGTCTGATGACGCTTGGAACGGTCAGGTGCACACTCGTGGGTGCGAAAGCAACTTGGGATCAAAATGGAAGGCGAGCACACCAGTCAGTGATATCTACACTCGACCTCGTGTCTTTAACCGATCATTAATCGGTAGACTGGGTCTGGGCCGTGGTTGACACATACCCGCAAACCAATTTCCCGGACATCCGAAAGCGGGTTGCAATCCATTCACAATCCGGATCTTGCATGGTAATCCCCCGAGAAGGAGGGAAGGTCCGACTCTACATTCAACTCGCGGAAGTCCCTGCGAACGAACACACTGGAGAAAGAATTGTGGAGCGCGGAGGCCCGGAGCTTGTTATGAACGTGCGTTTTCGTTTGGAGTAATGGATGCAGTAACACTCAGCTTGAAGGATATTCAGACTGCCAGGAAATGCTTCGCGCCGTACTCAATAGAATTCCCCCGTCACGTCGACTGGTGGAGCTATTACACCAGTACGTCATCCTCTCCACTTCTCCAGAAACACGCTCACTGCTTCAAACCATATAGTTAGTCAACGTGTCGCAAGTCATTACAGCCGTGGACGAGTCCTCATCGCTGGCGATGCTTGTGAGGTTGAGGATAACGTATTCATCATTTATTTCTGACGTTCTATTCATGCCTTAGGTCATACACACTCACCAAAGGCAGGTCAAGGTATGAATGCGAGCATCAACGACGCACATAATCTGGGCTGGAAGCTTGCGCACGTCCTGAAGGGCTGGGCCAAGCCTTCCTTAATCAAGACCGTGAGCGTACCACGTTACTAATCGATTTATTACCTATTAAGAATATGCACAGTACGAAGCGGAAAGAAGAAAGTATGCTCAAGA
>Ga0307513_10009253_pt1 | contig 12469 bp, 8 predicted proteins | sample 15_EM_MG_FD_202174 | JGI IMG/M metagenome (GOLD analysis project Ga0307513, IMG submission 202174) | Populus trichocarpa ectomycorrhiza microbial communities from riparian zone in the Pacific Northwest, United States - 15_EM | ecosystem: Host-associated > Plants > Roots > Unclassified | place... | reverse complement strand
CGGAAATGGTCCAAAAGGGTAAGTCGGATCTTGAATGCGGACGGAACTGCCGAAAAATCGTCCGTACATAAGTGCCAAAATTTGGCAGTTTTGGATCGGACATTCGACAGCATATACCAGGGTCCTCTTTTGACCCGCTCAAAATACATGTTTTTTCACACGGTTCTCATGATGCCGAACCCGTTTTTCATGGCGTTGGCTGAAAATTTTGTTCCAGCTAAATGCGACAGGTTGATGAATTTTCCCACTGCGCTTATGTTTGGTTGTGAACAACCATTTTTGGCAGGGGACCCTGAGCAATTACCCTTTTTTAGGTTGCGTCAGGCTACTCCGTAAATAAGACCATGATCCTTTCCACTACATTGCCACAACACATACAATGGGGAAACTACCACTATATATCTGAAGAGCAAAACAGCTGGTCTTGGAAATGTCCCCGCGGTTCAGTAAGTCATTGTCACACTCCAAGGCTCCACTCCAAGGCTCCAAGCTCACTTGAGGTTCAAGTTGTTAAACCTCATCTCATATCTCTAAGTTAACTAATCAAAGTCGCCATGATATCGTCTGTCGTCAATATGCAGGCTCGGAACTGTCGGAAATTTTGATAGTAAGCGATGCCATTAGGGCAAGAAATCAGTCTTCCTATGCATTTGGGGACAGAACAAAGCGGCTCCACGGACCACGTTGCATCCTAATAGCACAGGGCTGAGGGCTTCACTCGATCATATTTCGAACTGCTCCATTCGAACTCCCAAGATTAACTATAGACGATTTGGAAGAACGCTGCAGAGAGTGGGACGCCAGTGCTTCCATCCTCCTAGAGTGGCTGATCAATCTTCTTTCAAAGAATACCAATTACTAGACCTAAACCAAAAACCACTTCCATAATTCTCGAGCTCAGGGAGCCCTTGTATAAATGTTTCCTCAGCCAGCCAAAGTTATCTGAGCATCTTCCACCCTCTGGCTCATGGTTTTATTGTCTCTGTGTAGTAATTGGTCTGACAACGTCTTCCCGGGACCCGGGAGCTGTGCGGTGATACATGCTTCCAATGGCGATATTGGTATTGGGACCGCTCATCCACCGAGACTTTGTGGCAGTTCACAGTAGCCCTGGGCCCAACTTGCCAACTTGGCCACCAACTTCGCTTCGTCCCAATTTGGATCGGATCGGAAGTTGGGCAACTTAGTCTCCTGCAGCCAGCCTGACGAGATGGGCTCTTTCATAATTTAGAATTTGTCACCCTTCAAGGTGCTGTGTTCCCGACCGTGATTCGCATTCCAACCGAAATGTCCTAACGCAAGATCGCGCAGTGTTGCGGAAGTCACACACATGACCCTTGTTAAATTTTTATAATGGCCTCGACGGCGGGTGTGCTAAGCTAAAGCATATTAACGCTAAGAGTGTCAGGATCCGGTGAAAGGGACTTCACGGAGGTTTCTCGGTCCAGTTTGTTGGAGCGGAATTGGCTTACTTGCTCTTCTCGCAACTTACGAAGGCAGTCGTTCATCGACGAATCTTCACTCATTGAACCGGTCCTTTAATCCGAGGATAATCTTACTGGTCAAGATATCTTAAAGGCGAAAACCAGGATCCCCATCATGAAAAGTTGTCGCCTTCAGGGGTCCAGACTCAACTCACTTCAAGTAATTTGGATGTTGTCATCGTTCCAAAACACTCAGCCGCAAAAACCAAGGCATTTGATGGAAGGGAATATTTCTCTAGAGAAGTAGTCAGTACATTGCAATTTGTACATCTGCTTTCCGGGACCCCGGGCTCTTGGGATGGTTCTACTCCGATTGTGAACTCAAAGTTTCCTTTGCACGAGGCCCTCAACCTTTGCATTTCCTGACGTCATTTTTTTTCCCCGATAAAATAAGATGAATTCGGGCTTCCCTACGGGGTTTTAGGCGGATATTAGTCGAGTGTTGTAACAACTTGCATGAGGAAGGCTTCGGCTTGTGCGGCCGGCACACGATCCCGGCGTTGATCCGGGAGAATCAGAACTTAGTTGATGACAGATGATCGGTATCACCAATTGTTTATTGTCCTCCTTCATACTTACTTATCTTGTATCCCTAGGAACCCCAATCGAAGACAAGACTTACAACTCAAGGTTCCCAAGGAAATAATTTACTGTCAGTTTTTTCCCGAAGAATGTTCAATGCAATTTTGAGGCCCCTTTTGTTGCTACTCGTTCATTTTCGCGAGGCATCTCAAAAATCGAAATAACAAGTTTTACTGGTGCAAATGAATTTCAATGATGAAATTTCTCTGGACACAAATATTTCACGTAGATAGGTATGTCACGCTTCGGGCTTGTCAGGTTAAGGAGATATTGGGTAAGGTTTTAGTGACCTCATCTTTCACAGAGTCCGGGACAAAACGGTTAAGATTTCCCCATTTGACGATAAGTTCTAGTCGCAATGCGCGTCGATATTGCACGACTTCGCACTACATTATTGTCTTTTTGTTGTCCAAAATATCACCCTAGTTATTGCCATTCCTTATAAAAGGCTCAGGATGATGCCTCTATTATCACTTTTTCCTTTTCTCCTTCACGAAGCTTTCGCCCTTTCGTAGACGTCGCATATTTCCGCTCCTTACGCAGTGAATTTCAAAGAAATGGATTCCTTCGCCGCCCTTTCCTCTTTCATCGTCAAATCCGCCTCATTACCACCCGCTATTGAGGCCAATAGCTCCCTTATCACCGAGGCTTACGAGGAAGAAGTAGAACACGAAATGGCAGACTTTGAGAAACGGGGAGGAGGAGGAAATTGCTACTGTGTGATTGCGTAAACAGATCCACAAGAATTTTGGTATGTAGTACATATCTATTTGGTATGGATTTTAACTGGTATTAATTCGTTTCCATCCTACAGTCTCTGTTGAGCAGACCTCTTGAGCTTCAGTTGCCTTCATCATCTTCCCCATAACCGGATCGGTACAGGAGACCCCAAATCGCCCTTTTAATAATGACTTTGATCGACAATACCCTTAACGCCACTTCATCCGTATCTCCCAGCGAAATACCCCACTCCACACTTTCTTACCGTTACGAACCCTTCGACGCGTGCTCGATGCATTGCCTCGAAATCACAGGATATTTTCAGGACCATTTCTCATCAGCATTACTAAACAACATACTCTAATCACATTCATTGTAACAATCCATATAACTAGCATGAGACTGAGAAATACACGATCCTTCGACTATCAGCTTTCTGTCGGTATTGGAACCCGAATTGTAGCATATACGTTAGTCGAATATGTCAACCACAAGCACATCAACTGCAACGCTCATAGTCACGTAGCTAACTTTTCCCCATCAGAAACAGTTTTAAAACCGGCGCCAGGAGAAAAATCGAGGGATTGACGGTGGCAGCAGCGGCACGGTGGTAGTACTTAGTTCGGACACCCAGAATTCGTTTGTAAAGGCTGAACCCCATTCAGGCAATTCTCATTGGAGAGCGTTAGCCTCGCAATTCGGATTCAAATTCATTCCTTTCAAATCCTCCACATAATCGAGTAGCAAGAAACCCGACTCGTCCCACACCGATAAAGTTAACTGAACGACTTTCATCTTATAGAGCCAGACCGGTTGAGAACAGTTTCTCGGCCCACTTTATCCTTTGAAGAATTTCAAAAACATATTCGCGGGTGAAAACACATCGAAATCTTCATCGATATCGCATGCCACATTTTTATCAACTTGTCGTTTTTCCCATAAATTGGTTCGTAGAAGCCATCGGTTCTTGGCATTCCGGTGAATTACTTTGTCAATCTGCTCGTCGAGAATGAGAATGAGAAATCCGGATGACTCGAAATCGATTGTAATTTGCACACCAAATACCTCGTCAACGGGACTTGGATTATTGAGCAACTTGAGCTCGAGTAAAAGGAGAATTTCCATATATCGGCGGAGGGTAGTGTTTGCAATTATGATTCCTGTGAATTTTGAAATGTCGATGTTCTTCGAGTTTTCCCTGGTAATATGATGACGGCCTGAGGCCTAAATTTAACATGGCACAGTTACTTACATATTCAATATTCAAGGTCTATCAATGTGGAGGGTTCTCATTTTCTTTACCAGTATGCCTTTTGACACCAAAGTGTGGAGATTAATAACAAATGTTCAAAGATTCAACGTAATTGGAATCTATAAGTGGAGCAGTACAAAGTCACCTAGCACTTTCAAATGATATAGGTTTCTGGGAATAAGAAATAAATGGATGTGCATACCCCCTTAACGGGAACCCAAGATATTCCTTGGCGTGGTAAATTATACAAAATGATTTCGTCCATCGTAGCGGTTGCCTGCGTGAGGGATTTGGAATAGAAATGTTCCCTACTGAAGTTGAGGTTGACATTGCGCCCAATTTTAAAAATGTAGGGTAGAGAAATAAGAAAAAAGACGAAGACAAAAAGTGGCTTCAAGTGAATGTTATCATAAGTAAGTCAAGGTCAACTTTTATATAGCCAAAGTACAAAGGCCTCAAAGTATACTGTAACGAGGACTAGCCAAAGCACAACGGCCTATATCAACTCCCATTGGTTATATTTCCATCGTTCACCTTGTTTGTTACGCATAATAGAAAGCATGCCAGCCCCCTCTAGGGATGTAAGCCCACGTTTTGGATGGCTAGATGTAGAAGTGAGATCTGGCTAGTATGTACGAACATTGTCTCTTGTTGCCTCTCTTCTCATCGTATTTAACCTCAGATGTACGCATTAACCATCACAGACAGTCTACACCATGTACTTACTTATTTGAGGATGTATGGCACTGTGCTTTGGAGGATGAATTAACGAAGACGAGCGGCCAGCAGTGAGCGCTTAAGGAGCGACGCGAGCAAACAAAGGTAAACATGCCTCTCCTTACCGATTTGACTTTGACGCCTCCGTATTGTCGGACCTCCATCTTACCTGCACGACCCTCGGCGACTTAGAACGTTGATGGATGAAGGAGCGGCGGGTCAAGCGCGTCAGCAGCAATCGCAAAGCCAGCTTCGGGAGGGTAGTGGGCAAACCTCGAATGTGAATCTCTCATGAGTCTCAGCCTTTATCGTCATAAGCTTTCCACCCAATTACCCAGGTCTCCGCATGGTCTCGATTGTCATCTAGTTCATCTGCTTATTACTCATCGTTAAAATCGTGATACGGAACTTGTTCATGAACGCCGCGGCCGCGAGCAGCACCTTCGGCGCTTCGTCTCCTCTCATTCAGTGGCTGACGGGTAAAAACCACCTCGGCGCCGGCGGTGGCAACGGTAACAGGATCGACAACAAATTTTGGACGCGAGCAACACGGCGACGACGAGCAGTCATTCGAATTTGAACTCTTCCTCGCTGTTCGTGCATCCTGCAAACTTTTCCCCGGCGAAGTGCGAGTTTGGGAGGGACTGGCTTTATTTGAGGAGAATGTGGATGTGGGTATGGCGGGATACATCTGATGCAGCTGCATAGTTATGCGTCGTCCAGTTTGGGTTTGGGGTGGTTGACAGTGGGGAAGGGGTGGTTGGAGATGATGGCTATGGTGGTGGTTCTAGTTCGGGGGTGTGGTTGTTGATGGTGCGATGAGGGTCAGCAAGCGCAGAGTCGGGGTCAGAAACACGAGGGTGGTGGTGATATTGGCGCTCTCCTCCTCTTCTGCTTCCTCCGTCGCCGCTGCTGGTACCAATGCAGTGGCAGGTGGCAGGTCAGACGAACCAGACATGGAGGAAGAAGATTCTTCACTTGTGTTGGTCGGAATGGGGGACCTGGTGGATATGAATGAGCTGCATCATGCCACACCGCTTGTGACGCAGCCGAGACCGATGAGGAGGTCAGAGGGGTCGTGGTTGGGTAGGTTTGGGTGGTTTGTGGGCGGTGGTACGGATGGTGGGTTTGGTGGTGCCCCCGTCGCAGGAGGAGGGGGGGGAATGGAGCGGGAAGGAATGGAACAGGAGGACACGCAAGGTCAATTTCCGTCCCGCCTTCCGAGGCAGCGCGGAATGGGCACCATCATGACATGGGCGTCGTGCCGATATCGGTGGGTGATGTTAGGTTGCATAGTATGCATTTGAGTTTGGGGTATATATCATGCATATATCCTGGTTTGCGGGTGGCGTTGGGATGGGGGGGTTGCATTCGGATTTAGTTCGGCGGCGGCGTCTGGATCGACCGAGGACCAACGGTTTCAACTTGAAGAGGGGCAGAGTCGGACTGTTAGCGCCACCACCGACAGGAGGCACAACTCCACGTCGTCACCGACGATGACGACCACTGACGCCAACGCATCTCATAGTTGACTCCGTTTTTCCCTACAAATCTTATTCTTCCGCCCGCTGGTGCTGTTGCCTCCGATTCGCAGCCGTTGTCGTCGTCCTGTCGGAGCACACGAATGGCGCGAGCGCTTGGGAGTTGACACATACACCGCCATCGACATACGTCATCGATCAACCCATCATCGATCGATCATGATCACGATCATGAACAAGTTGGCGCCTTTCGTTATCCAAGCGCCGGGGGGATCGGTTTTGTTGGGCCCGACGTTCTCGGCTTTCTCGGGGAATTATAATCTCCCGTCTTTGGATTTGCGTTATTATTATGCGACTGGTGGTGCAGCTGGGTCGTCATCATGGGCAGATGAACCACGCTTTCCACCCGGATCATCATTCGCATTCGCTATCATTCGCATACGCATCTGCATTATTTTATTTTAATCCGCATTTGCATAATGCCCTTGGGTTGGATGTATCGTCCGTGGGTGATTTGTATTCGACAGCGATGGCGATGCGACGAGGCAGGGCTTAGCGCTGGATTTGGCGCAAACGAATTCGCAGACTCGGTCGTTCGGTGGGAATGGGTTCAATAATAACCGTATAGTAGCTGGGACCGCGACGAATCCGAATTTGGCGCCGGGCGGTCTTGTGGGGTTCGAAAGGATCCCGTAGCCCTCGGGTACGATTCGCCATCATAATCAACAGCGTAGGAAACCGTCGTTAGCCGAGACGTTTAGTTTTCTTGGCTATTCTCGTGTTGCTGTGGATGCGAGTGTGGCTACGACTGCGAAAGTGAATGGGAATGAGGATGAGGATGGGGGTTGTCGTCTAAGCGGCAGCAACGGCAACGGCACCATCACCAGCATCACCCACAATAACATGAGCACAAGCGGCAACAACACGGGCAATATCAACGGCACAAGCAGAAGCAAAAGTGTGAGCCGGAGCAGCATCACTGCTGCCGCGTTGGGAAGTCGACGACGGCGGGTATTAAACCCTCATGAATGCTGCGCACACGACGCCGTCGACAACAACTACCACAACCACGCCGACGCCGACGCCGATGACAACCACCACAATCCCAACGCTGACAAGGGAGACACCGACGACGATAGGAAGGTCGAATTCATAAGCGGAAGAGGGCCAGTTGGGATGGGGGAATGGGGTACATTGGCGGTTGGTTCGGTTCAGTGGTTTTCTTTGAATCTCTCGGTTTCTCCTCTTGCTTTCTTATTTTTGGAATGACACTCGCTTTCTCCCCCCCTCTCTCTCTTTCATTATGGTTTGTAACATATTCCCTCGTTTAATTCCGAGTTCTAGGTTATTTCCAATGATGCTATCTTTTATCCATAAATTTCTCCTTGCGATTACCCACTCCGCCACTTTCACAAACCCTTTTCCACAAGCCCACTTTTCTTTCGTCACTTATCTCCATTGCTTTCCTCATTCCTTCTTACTTTTTTTCTTTTCTTGACTCCTGGTATCTTATCGCCAATAAATAACATACTCCACCTCCTCTCTTATCCCTCCAGACGGTGGTAATCATGATTATTATAACACAAGTACCGATTCTCTAGATTCCTTAAAGTTACTCATCCCTTAGTCATATTGTTCATCTGGCATTGTACATACCCAGTTTTTATTTTATTCTATTTTATTTAGCAAAGGGAGGATATTTTTCTTCTGGATTTATTCTGATACCTTGAACTTCAAATATAAAAGGAAGGTGCGGAATTCGGATTTATTTTTCTCCGACTCCCGGATACGCCTTCGTTTATTATTTGTCGACAAGGAATTAGCCGCCGCCAGATCTTGTTCCGTTCTCACTCTCGAGGCCACAACAACCATATTAAGTTTTAGTACCTCGTGTGTCCATTCCCTTTTGGTAAATTATTTGAATCTGAAAATGTCAGGCTGGCTATTAACGACCCGCCGGAAGATGAAATCCTGGGTCTCAAATTAGGCGCCGGAAGGACCCTCTTTTCTCCCGGCAACTCTCGACTCCTACTCTTCTCTGTTCTGACTTGCTAAATTAAGGACTCGAGCGACCAGTCTTAATCTTTCACAATGCGAGCCGCGGGAGATTGCGTCGGAAGAAAAAGATTGACCAGCGGAGGAAGGCACAACAGGCAAAGGATCGCTGCAAAGTCGTACTACACCATAATGCAGGCTCAAACTTCTCAAACTTCTGCGTTGCATCGAAAACAGGCGCGCAGTTCATTGTGATAAATGATATGCCAGGTAATTACTTGTGCCCCTTCTTCAAAGAGCGACCCGCTCCACGCCCGCCAGCAGGGCCCTTCGCCTCCATCATTTGCGTTCTCTTTCCCGCAAATCCTTTCCGATCTTTGCGTTTCTCGCTTTGTTGTAGGCTTTTACTTTTGATGTAGTAGAGGATTTCCGATTCGCTGCCTTTTTGGACTGTCGCGAGCATCTGTAATCAACAGGGAAAGTGAACTTTGATCAGTGCGACTGTTCGCTCAACTGTAACATACCCTCCGGTTCCTCGCTTGCAAACTGGACAACAGGTAAGACAACGAACAAACCACAATAAATATGGAATACATAGTAGTAGCTGCACATACAATTTTTCTTGAGTTCCTCAAACTTCCCTTCGTCGAGCTTTTCTGGTGCGCCGGGAGGCCGGGGTTTTGAGTCCTTTGGAACGACCCAGCGTGATGTCAGCGCAAAGCCCTTATAGTGTTTTCCCTCTTGGCGCGTAGGGATAAAAGGGTGAACCTGCCCGAAGCGGTGTGCATGTAGCCTCCGCGCCCTCTTATTAGCATCTTCGCTGGGTGGGGCTGACTAGGGGTTGAAAAGTGGATGGTCTGGGGGCCCACTCTTGTAATGTTGGCTTGCGACTCCGTAGACTTTTCCAAATTCGGCCGTTGAACCCGGATGCGGGGGGTCAGTACTACTTGATGAGGTCCCGCCTGCAGTGCTTGGTCCAGCTTCAGCATTGTGCGTCGGCGGCCAAAGCTCGGAGGACTAGGGGTCCGAACAAAATGAAAGAAACGACGAGACGCATTCTGAAGTACATTTGAGTAGGGGGGGACGTGCGACTTCGATGATAAGAGATCAGCTCTGGAGATTGAAAATCGCTGAAGACGGTGGGAGACCAGCTCTATGGAACATAAACTAGAAACTCCTTTTTTTACGACGCAATCGGGACCAATGCGGAGAACGGAAAAGACCGTCTTCCCACAGTTTTGGTAAACTTCGTTCTGAACTTCTTTCTGACAGACCTGCCGCATAGTCGCACGCAGTGTTTTATCCGAAGGCAAACAGAGTACAATATTAATGAATAAAGAAACCTCAACAACCAGAATTGGACTCGGAGGACCTAACAAAAGAAAGAATTAGTGTTTTCTAGATACATAGATATTAATAACACCGGAGGCAAAGACCAGGGCACTTGTTAAGGCACGTTAGGTTCTGGAATGTCGGAGCATGCGTTCTTTGAGGTAGGCTTGTCTTTGTTCATGTACTTTGTTGTGATTAGATAGGCATTAGAGTCATGTAGTTATTTAATAAATGCTCTACTTATATTCTATTTTTTTGAACTTGAATAAGCCTGCATATTCAGTCTGATGGTGGGTAACATGATTTTTTTTTTTAACTAAAAAAAGATCTCAGTGAGGCAAAAGGTGAGGCAGAGGAAAGGGAATAGTAATGCTGAAACACTTTTGGAGAGAGTGCAAAAAGTCACATTTTGCCACTCTCTGATTGACAGTGATTGTTCAAAGGAATCACATGGGCTGGCCTTTCAAACAATGCATGCCCTAGTCTCTCGTAGACAGTCTTCGATATATGTGATGTGCCCGATGATTCAAAAAACCTGACATGCCCCAGTAAGTGCCCTGTGGTATGCGTCTAAGGCACTTAATTCGAAGTGCCCTGGTCTTTGCCACCGGTGTAAGTACAGTACAGTTGATCGTCGGACTCAAGTCGGACTACCTGATTTGGCTTAGAATTATTTGTGCATGTGGGTCTTATATGGGTCTATCGTACAGTGCACATCCTTGGATCACCTACCTGATTTAGCTTAGATTTATTTTTACCCTTCAATGACATGCTGTAAACGCAAAGTGGGTTCTATCGATTATAACATTCCCCATCTTTTTAATGCAGGGTTATTTCGGAGCATGTTGGATGTCATGGAGGCTGTACCCTTGAAAGCTCAGGGACTCAGATTCTCAACCTCGATCCAGAAGTTTCCGTGGGCGCTAATTTCTACTTAATCTAAAGCTTCAGGCCAAGAAGTGGACCTCCACCTCCCGAAGGTCAAAATCTGAAGGGCGATACCCAACTCAAATTTTAATATCATATGTAGATGATCGAACGACTCCGGGACCGGCCTCAGCTAGTCCACTGCCGCAGCGCTGCCCATGGGTTGCACACAATACGTAAAATACAGCCTGAACAAAAAGGCTGCAATTTTAAAAGATCTGATAGATGATTTGACCGAGGGTGGCCAGAAAGAGAACTCATCCGACGTGTGTGCGTTTTCAATCTCCTGCCTGCCAGTGCCTGGTCCAACACAATAGCAGAATAACCCTAAATTCTGGGGTTCGTTTCCGTATTGCTGCCTTCACTCCTGATCCGCGAAAACCGATTCAATTCTACACAGCCATAAAAGTGATTCACATGAGTTAAATTCAGCCCAGTCTGTTGAAATTCACCTAACCTCCTCCCTCGCGCGGTAGGTTGAATGATAGGTTGAATTTCAAAAAATTTTGATTACCACGACACATAATGGATTTCAGCAGAAAAGTTAAACACCACCGCCTTGCTTTCCACGAGTCGCGGGAACTTGACTTGCTTTAAACTTTCCAAAACACTGTTTTCATCCACCTCGTCCATGCCATATGAATACCACCAAAATCCGACGAAAACTCGATGCAACATAGGAAACGCACCGAGGTGCAGGGTATATGTGATCTAATAGGGATATCGTTGTCCAGAATCGTGCGTATTTTATTTGAATGTATTTGAGGTGTGGAAGGCGAATGTGAGGTGATGTCGTTAACTGGTTGACGTTGTTGAGATTGTCTTTGAATCCATTGGGGTTTAGTTGCAAGCATTCGAGCTGCTGCATACACTTTAGCCCTTCAAGAAATTGAGGGATAGTACAGGGATACTTGGAAATTAGCTCGAGTCGCCGAATTGTCGATGTCCAGGAACCATGCAAATTGTAATCGATGGCCCCAGGCCAATGGAACGAAAGTGTTAAGCTGTGGTGCATGGCCTCCAAAAAGAGGCTTTTGGGGGCTCGTCAGGGCGGCATGAGGGGCTCTTTGAATATCAAGCACAAAGGACTGCAGGGGCGGTGCGGGTCGAAGTATTGCTCGCCACCTGCCATCGGCCTGTACCGGCAATGAGGAAGTGATATCAAGCTCCAGGCGCCGAATTCCCGACCACTGGGTGTCCATGAGGGAAAGGACGAAATCAAGTCTGCGCATATCTTCCAAAATTCCGAAGATGTGCAGCGCCGAGGTCTTTGTTCGCGTAGTACTTCGGTTCTCTAATCATCCCGCACCTGGTTCAGCTCGTCGAGAGATATGGCTCTCCCCCAAAGCGAGGGCCAACCCACGACAATTTCCCGCCAATGTCGATAGACCTGAGAAATGGATTTGACGTCGCGTAAAGCAGGGGGTTTGTTGTTAACCCTAAAGATGGAAATTTCTTCCAGAACGTCTCTGGGCAGGCTGAAAACTGGAGGGTCTGGACGTTTCAAAACGATTCCAGAAGCCATATTGAGTAGGGGATGCGATGAGGGAATGGGGGCCCGTTCCACCAGGACCAAATTCTGCGGTACTTGTAAGTGGGTATACGAAGCAAAGGAAGAAATGTGAAATACTATTGCACAAGTTTCAAACGTACGTAATTCTAAGGACCAAAGATCCAAATCAACCCTTATTATGTACAACGTTACATAAATAACTAATACAATAAGACACATCTGCTTACTGCTGAAGAGTCCTTTCTCTAACAAGATTCAAGGAGCAACGAGGGCACAGATATCCATACATCAGCAGAGCAAATATTCGGTTTTGATTATGGAAAAATTGCCTCGAATTACTTATCAGATCTCCCGCTTGACAGTCTCGTGGCTTCCTTCTCTCTTTTCTCTCGCCTCCTTTTCACATCCCAGTTGTACACTCGCGCGGTGTTGACCTCCATGATCGTGAGCTGCTCTCTAATAAATT
>Ga0307513_10009252_pt1 | contig 12469 bp, 15 predicted proteins | sample 15_EM_MG_FD_202174 | JGI IMG/M metagenome (GOLD analysis project Ga0307513, IMG submission 202174) | Populus trichocarpa ectomycorrhiza microbial communities from riparian zone in the Pacific Northwest, United States - 15_EM | ecosystem: Host-associated > Plants > Roots > Unclassified | place... | reverse complement strand
CCAGTCCATTCCACAGTCTCAGATGACACTGCCTCAACTTGCTCTCCTTCTTGGAACTCTTGGTATCCTTGTCATGTACTGCAGTGGCCAACGTCAACGGCGGCATCTTCCTCCAGGGCCAAAGAAGCTCCCTTTTATCGGAAACATTCTTTCAATGCCCACCAGAGCCGAGTGGGAGACGCTTACGAAGTGGGGAAAAGAATACGGTCTGTGCTTGATACCCAGCACAATATTCATCTCATGCCTTGCACAGACTCCGACATTATTCACGTCAACGCTTTAGGCACATCTATTGTTATTTTGAATTCGTACGAAGTCGCAGTCAACCTCCTTGACAAAAGATCCAGTATCTACTCCAGCAGGTAAGTTCGAATACTTTTTTCTCAAGGTGAATTCGTAGAAAATCTTTCTTGAATTAGGCCACACTTTACGATGTTCCACGAGTTGTAAGTCCTTTGTATACACATTGAAGACAATAGGACTAATGAAGCCATAGATCCGGTTGGGGCTTTCTCTTCGGGATGCTTCCCTACGGAGATGTCTGGCGGGAAAGTCGCCGGATATTTACAAAACACTTCAGTGACAGCAGTATTAATCAGCCGCGCGATATCCTGTATGTCAGGCGCTTCCTCGGTCAGCTCTTGCAGAGGCCCAATGATTTCTTGCAGCACACTCGCACGTACGTTCCATTTACTATATCTCTTGTCGAGAGGCCCTTCATTTCCTAAATTCATTTGCATTCCTTAGTCTTGTAGGTTCCACCGTGCTATCAATGACCTACGGTATCAATATTCGCCCATATGATGATCCCCTAATTGCAATGGCAGAAGAAGCCGTGGAGGCTATGAGTGAACTCACGAATGCTGGGACTTTCCTCGTGGATATTCTTCCTATTTTAAAGTATGTCCCTGGCTGGTTCCCGGGTGCCAAGTTTCAGAAAAAAGCTGCCATGACGCGGACACATGTGGAAAAGATTCGCAATGCTACTTTTGCAGCAACAAAAGAAGTGATGGTAATTACTCCATGGCCATTTCTCTGGATCGTTCTCGAACTCCTTGATGACACCCGCTCAGGAAAATGGCGACTATGATCCCTCGCTTGTCTCTGAGGCGCTGAGGCAGACTGAACATGCAGACAACCATAACCAAGATATCGAACTTGTGAAAGATATTGCGCTTATGGCATATATGGGTGAGTCCGCAGTGTTTATATACCTGTTATTCTTTCTTCTCGACTAACGGAGCGTCATCACAGGAGCAGCAGATACTACAGCTTCAGCTCTTGGAACGTTCTTCTTGGCGATGGTATGCTATCCTGAGGCGCAGAAGAAGGCTCAAAAAGAACTGGACGAAGTCCTGAATGGAATGCTTCCCAAACATAGCGATATTGAGTCGCTTCCATACCTCTCGGCGCTCGTCAAGGAAGTTTATCGGTACGGTAAAGTTTGCTTCAAGAATTCTCTGCCTCACGCTTGACATGTTTCGGTTTCACGGTTTTTATAGATGGAAGCCCGTAACACCACTAGGTAGGCCTCTTTTCAGTTAACAAATATTATTAAGCTGAACGCCGTTATATCATCCAGGCGTTGCGCATCAGTCGGCCAGCGACGATCTCTACAACAGCTATCATATCCCTGCAGACTCTGTTGTGATTGCCAACCAATGGTGAGAGCATCACCCGTCGCATTTTCTTTGTTCCTACAACTCCATTCCTTAGGGCAATGTTAAGAGACGAACGAGACTACCCAGAGCCCCACGAGTTCCGGCCAGAGCGCTTTTTAAGGAATGGACAACTCGACGATTCGGTTAGGGACCCGATGGACATCGCATTTGGATTCGGTAGGAGGTGAGCATGATGAATTCGTCCTTTATTCCTTCCACTCGTCCATATCACGACGTCTAATATTACCATCACCGTCTTGGTAGAGTTTGCCCCGGCCAACACCTTGCCCACTCGACTCTCACGCTCACCGTTGCATCTATTCTGTCAACTTTTGACTTGCAAAAAAAATTGGATGAAAATCATCGGGAAATTGAGCCCAAGAGGGAATATAAACTTTCGCTGATATGGTGAGTTTCATCGATGGTCTCTCCCTGGGTTTACTTGCTTTTATGTGCCCTTTATAGTCAGCCATTGGACTTCCCATGCGTGATCAAGCCCAGGTCGAGTTATACTGCAGAGCTGATCCGTTCCTCCTCTGGGCTAGAGCTATTCGAATAATTCAGGGGTCTCTACTTCAGTTTGGGGATGTATCACAAGAACAGAAGCAAATGCATCGTTTTCTGCGCGTTCTCTTGAGAAGTGGGACGTTGTTAGGCCGGTTTTCTTTTAAGGCGAAAACCCACCTGATAAGCCCCTCTCCACGCTTCCTTCCAAGAGGGGCGGGTCGATATACATCTATATATCATCCTGACTCGAAGTATCCTGCCGGGAGGGTTCTCAATCGGGATTCTCACATGGGGTTGCTGCTCGGCCCGGCCAGATCCCTAGCGGATGCCACTCCGAGCTCTCCACCTGCTGTGGGCTGCCGGATGTGGGCCAGCATTCACCCTGCCGCAAAAATAGAGCAGTTCGCTGTCATTGAGCTTCAAGAAAGCAAGCAAGAAGATGGGAGTTACCGGGTGGATGGATTGAACAAGGTGCTTAGGTGTGTCCCAAATGGGTCTACTTATAGAGTACGTATCGTTTATAGCCATTGTTATAGGCGATTTCTCCTATTTCCGCCACTCCTATTTAGATAAATCCCTTTCGCCACGACGACAATTCGCGATATCGACCCGCCTCATTAAGTAAACGGTTGAATTTGGGGTAGAACGTTGGCGCGAACTTGACAACCAGGATGCAGACAAGGACACAGCGCGGCAAGCGAGTGAAAGGAAAATCATGTTTGATGCATTCCTGAGGGAACTTCGAAGACCTTGATCTACATAAACTGGTGGACGAGCCCAGAATAGGGGTCAGCCACAACCTGGATCGGCCAACGGCATCGGAAGAAGTCCAACGCTGACGCGGATGCTCCATCCCAATCGACAACGGCTAGGACGCACGGCGAAGTTCTTCATGCAATTCCGTGGTCGGAATCCAACCTATGTTTCATGTTACCTATGCACATCCCAGCTAAGCAAACAATGAGAACAACTCTAGCCAAACCCGTACGTGCATTGGCCAAAAGTCCAACTTAAAGCCCGTGAATTACGGCTAAACACGATAGTCCGTAAGTTAAGAAAGTTTCTAACGAGCAACCCGAAGATCGCTCATTCGGGCTGAATCGATGGCGCTTAGTGACAGGTGCCGGGATAGCAGCAGGGAAAGCAGGGAGAGCATGCCGCTTAACCATGTTGTCGCGGCGTCGCAGGGCAGGGGAGAGACGGTGGGAAGGGGTTTGCAGTTGGATGAAGCGGGCGCTGGGTGACTCGACTTACACGGTAGCCTTGTCCGGAAAAAAAAACGACGGCCCAGGAGATGGGAAGAAACAAGAACATCATTGGGCGTTACCAAGCCCGTGGGTTGATGTTGCTTTTGATTTTCGCAAGTTAGTCACCCTTGCTACCATTCAGCAATATTTCCCATACGCGCACCTCCCACAAAAACTGATAGTTCACGACTCATGGAAGCTGCTCCAAGACGGCGACTCAACCAAGTGACCCAAGTGGGAAAGAGGGAGCTACTGAGGAACGTCCTTGTCGACGAGTACATCTGCCACACCTGTGTGATGGGGGATGCGAAGAAGATTCTTGATCATGATGAGCAGGACAGGAAGAACAGGGAGCGTCGCGATCCAAAGTGGGATGTGCTCTCCGAGGTATTTGTTCCTGATGGGGAGTCCACCGAGGATGGAAAGATTGCGATAACGTATCGAGGGCCGTTCCGCCCGCTCGAAAGCCGCGTACAAGTGCAGGACCTCGCTCGAGGTCCTTATTGCATACACATGCGGAAGACGCAAGCGGCGATCCACCCATTGACTGCCAAGGTTTATGTCGTTGCTAAACTCTCGGCTGGAGATGACGATGATGAGCGGGTTGACTCGTGAGGCGGAGAAATACCAGGCTTTTCGGCGTCATTTCTTCGAACATTGGAATGAGTCCAACCTTGTCCTGCCTTGAGAACATCCAGCCCCAGTTGCACCGCTGGTACCCCAGTTCTATGGGTATTACGTCGCTGACCGCACCAAGAAGAACGCCGAGTACCTCAGCCCCATCCTCTTTCAAGAGTACTGCGGAAGGCAGAGCAATCCGGCTATGCTCTCGGCTGACGACTGTATGTTTCCCATTCGTCATCATCATCCCGGGGATGACCTCGACCATTTCAGGACTCTGATCACAGGACTCTGGTCAAGACTCAAGAAGGCAAGTTGATCCACAGCGTCGACGGGTTCCAAGGGCACGTCTTATGTCAACCAGGCCCACTTAGCGATTGGCCTGGGATGGGACGGATGATCAACGTCTCTGCGCGTGATAGGTGGGGCAAAGATTGGAGTTATCGGTTGATTGATTTTGCAGACAGCGTCAAGGTTCACGATGCTGAGGACGGGAGGGAAGTTGAACGGAGTATGGAAAAGATGCTGGAGGAGGGGAAGAGGATACAGAGATGGGTTTCGGGTGAAGAAAAGTAAAGGTGAGTAGCTGTGAGCGTTGAAAAACCAGGAATCTCACGAGCTGTACGGGTAGAAATCGCGGCGCGATAAAGTCGGTTGGCGTATAATTGCGAGCAGTTTCTTTGTTATTCTATGACTTGGAATCGACGCCTTCCCCATTCAGCGTTTTTCAACCCGCGAAATCTTTGAAGCATGCCAGTGAGTCCAGGTGGCCCCGGCCCGAGACTCCCGGACTAGTTAGTCGAGGAAGCGCTGCATGGTCTCGAAAGGACACGAGGTCTTCCTCGAGTGCATTGTTTGGACAAATCACGATCACTAGTGGATCTTTGTGGAATGTGGCATGGTTTGGTTGTGAGGGATCCTCTTCTAACGCGAGCAGAGTGCGCATAAGGAGCGTTATGATCCCAGTTTTCCCCGAGTCGCACGCCATGAGAGCATGGGGGTCGTAGGTAAGGCGATTTTTGGTGAGGTATCGACATAAGGCGCTTCCAGAAGGCGAAAAGAAACAGAAAACCTCGGTTTCGGTGCCATCGTCGCGTGTGGAGTTCTGGACAACACGCGACGAAGCAAAATGGTTGTATTTGGTTCTACACGTGACCGCAATTTTATGGAAACGGTAAACTCATGACCAACAAAACTAGACTAGTGCAACACGACCTCACTAGTAAAATGACTTCTATACCACAAGTGTGCGTTTGATTTTTACCGGGCTCGATAATGATCTCATGCTAATTCGCGTTATTTCACTATATATCCTTGATGATCATCTGGTTATGTATCTTACAGGCAACAACTTCTCGGGTCAGGATTAAAATCTTGGTTCCTTACAAACCATCGGACCGCCGACTACGGTATAGCGTCTTCTTCGCGTTGCATCCGAGCTAGCCATTTCAACGCGGGTTACGTATATATAAGAATGGAGCATCGACATGGAAGTCGCCCTCGTCAGCCAACACGCCTCAACAGCTCCACCCTCACCGGCAGCTCCTGAGGATTCGTGCCCGTCATGGACAACTCGCTAGTGTTGAGCAATGGAGGAGAGACGATGTCAATGACCATGACGCCAGTCACTTCTCGCTGCACTCAGTTTACAGAGAAGACCCAAGTCCCAACGCTAGCTACTTCCCTCAATCGCGCGTCGTTATCCGAACCACTAAAACCATCATCGCCGCCAGCCTCACCACCCACGAGAACGTTACTCAATGCGTGCATCATCGTGCTTACAGTGACCTCGTCGATGATTGTCAATGTGAGGTTTTCTTTCGATGATTCTCTCCAAGTAGTTAACTTTCTTTTCCAGATCGCAAACTCAACGTCGGTGTCGATCGCTCTTCCTACGATAGAGAAGGAGATGAACCTGGAACCAGCACAATTGCAGTGGGTCATGTCTGCGTATCCTCTCAGCTCAGTGAGTAAAGGCCGGGCCCCTCTCATATCGGAGTTCTCCCCGCAATTTTCAATTTCTAATGTCGTGTTCACATGATCCTTACTCATATCGTTATCATCAAATGTAGGGTTGCCTCTTCCTCGTATGCGGTCGACTAGCAGATGTCTATGGGCGAAAAAGGACGTTCTCGATTGGATCTTTATTTTTGGCGATATTCACTCTCGCTTGTGGGTTCTCGAACGGTATACTTTTCTTGCCATTTTTTACAACCGACGGACCATAATCCAATATTACACAGATGTCATAACCCTCGATATTCTAAGAGGAATTCAAGGGATAGGCGCCGCTGCCACGATACCCGCTTCTGTGCGTTGTTTCTCTCCATATCTTATGGTTCAAAAACCTTGACGCCTCCTTCGATTTTATGTAGCTTGGCATCCTTGCACACGCGTTCCCTCCATCCCGTGCTCGATCCCTAGCATTCGCCACTTTCTCCGCTGGTGCCCCAATCGGGGCTGTATTTGGAACGGCACTAGGCGGCGTGTTGACCGAGTTCACTCAGTGAGTCCATTATCACTTCACCTGTCCTACAACGGACCGCTGACACTCGATGGTAGTACAACATGGCGATCTCCATTCTATCTTCTTGCTGGTTTCACGTTGCTGTGCTTCCTCGGAGGACTGATATCGATCGACAATGACGTACACTCAGAGGAAGTGGACAAGCGTATAGACTGGCTTGGGGCACTCCTCGTCACTGCAGGCTTGGTTCTCATCGTCTTCGTCCTCAGCCAAGGCGAGCTGGCACGCCAAGGGTGGTCCACGCCATGTAAGCGCTCTTCTACTTACAAGCGTTTTTAAATCGTAATATTTCCTGGCGTTCCAGATATCATCGTATTCTTGATTCTAGGAGTTATATTGATGGGGCTATTCTTCTATTGGCAACACTATCTCGAGAAAATCCACGAAAACCCGGAATCTCCGTTCTCCTTGTTTACACCTCCCCCGCTGTTGAAGCCCTCGATCTGGAAACGCGCAAATGGCCGCATCGCTGCAATGATGGCGATTTGTTTCACGAGCTCGTGTGCGTTCTTGGCTTGGACTTATTGGGTACAGGTTCGTATGAGACTAGTTCTCCACTAGTTCTCCACTGATGTCATATCGTGGTTCTGACGAACGATATTCCACAATAGCTCTATTTCCAGAATTACATGCACTACACTGCGATGCAGACAGTTGTCCGTCTTTTGCCCATGTTTGTATCGGGACTGGTGTGCAACGCATTTGTCGGCTTCATGGCCGCCTACATTCCTATCGTATGGCTCCTAGGCATGTTCTTCATTCATTCAACTACGAAAAAAAAGTTTATATCTCCCGTGTAGTTGTGGGCGCTGGGGCAACAACCACTGCGTGCCTCCTTTTCGCTGTTATCGTTCCGTCGACGACGTACTGGGCCTACGCTTTTGTCGCTACTGTCGTTTCTGTTATGGGCGCCGACTTTGTTTTCGCCGCTGGGACACTCTTCATCGCCAAATTTGCCCTTCCGCATGAACAAAGTGTCGCTGGTGCTCTCTTCAACACAATGATGCAGGTACGTAGCTTAAAATTCTTCACCCACAATTCGTGTTCATGACGCGAAAACCAATTATATAGCTGGGTACCGCTCTTGGTATCACCGTAACAACGGTGGTGTTCAATCGTGTCGAAACGAAAGTTGGCCCAGATGGGGACACACTTCGGATGTACCGCGCTGCTCAGTGGACGGCTTTTGCTTTTGGAATCATCGCTACGATTTTGGGTATTGTGTTCTTCAGAGGGGTTGGGGTTGTGGGCCACCGTGCGCCTAAACCAGCTTCGGTATCGGAGAGTGAGAAGGGCGAACGGGTGGCTGCTCATGGGGATGAGAATGTCATGCCGTTTGACAATGTGTGGGTTGGTGACGGTGAAGTTACGAGGACGAGTATGCAGGTGCCTTCGAGCCCGGAGAAGATGCATAAATTCGCGCTGTGATGCTTTACTCTCCTTTTTTTTGGACTCTTTTTTTTTTTTGGCTACAGGGATGCTTTTGCCCACCACACTCTTTTATTGCCTACCTAATTTATGACTTTCGAAACTCACCAATATATATCATGTAGTATTACATCCATGCAAGCACCTGGCGTATCCCTTTTCTTCCCCTTGCTTTTGTTGCATTAATATCTATTCCATGCAATCCACCTTGTCCAATTGTAATCACAATTATCATTATTTTTTTCTGAGCTAGTTCGCGCCATGAGTCTTCTCTTGGGATGGGATTCGCTCGTCCAGACATTCACACTTTTCAATTTCGAATATCGAACCCAGTTGAGGCGTGCAATGTCCTAGGACTCCTCTGAAACATATAACCCCTAGTGCTAACTTTGCAATGACGTCAAAAGCAAACGACGTCCACTGAGCAGCGCGGTACCGTGGAAGCATGTTCTCGCCCCGGCCGGTTTTCGAACCCATGCTACTGAAGACTGCTGTCGACACCGTGATACCTACAGCGTTATCTAGCTACCACATCGTAAACACGAGTTACGGTGAAATTCTTTGGAGAGCAAAGTAAACGCACATGAGTCATCGTGTTGCATAGGGCGGAAAATATATGTCATTAACGGGTCGACGATGGCGATGGCGAAGAGGAGGATATACTTGACTCTGTTGCGGTAGTGCCGGCGCTGTAATATGCGAAATATCAAGTGACTAAAGAAATTATTGCAGGTAAAAGAACAACACACCTAGGAGCCAGGTAAGTGGGGTGTTGGCAGCCGTGAAGCTTACAACATCAGGAAATTGTGAAAACTCCCATCAGGCAATATGAACACCCGAAATGCATGGTGAATCGTTGTCGGCGTTATGAACACGTTAGCATATTTTAGGTCAACTCACAATGCTAGATCTTGCTAGATCTTGCTTCCTCCAATTAATATCCTAGCCGTGATGTTGCGATTTTGTTGTAATAATGTTGCATTACTATGAAATTGATATCGTCCCTTTGCATGATGACAGAGCGGCTGCGATATTCTCATCAATTATCTACAAGATATCTGGCTCTCGGAGACTCGCAACACATTGCAAATTCGAGATCAATTCATAATGCCAGATCTTGCTAGATCTTGCGTCCTCCGATTAATATCCTAGCCGTGGTGTTGTGAGTTTGTCATAATGATGCCAAATTATTATGGAATGGCTGCAGTATTATTGTCGATTGTCAACGAGATATCCGATTCTCAAAGACTCACAATGCATACAATATAGCCAACAGCCTGCAATACCAGATAGAACCCCTACTAAATTTTGAGCTTACATAGCATTCAAGTTTTCACACCGAAAGAGAGCCAAATTGATGTAATTTGACTAGATACACAGCTACTACATACCACAAATACTAAACAAATAATAGCCCTCTCATTTCCATCCTGGTCTTAAAGAAATGGGTATGGGCACCTGCCGTGCACTCAACAAGGAGATGCAGGGGCAGCAACAGCCAGTGATGTCGGGGCTGGTTAAAGATATGGAGGCGTCAGTAGGGCGTCACCCACCGTCCTACTGTGAGTCAGGGTAATCAGTGATTGGTAACAAAGGTGGTATGGGTGGCTCATACTGTGATGGGGTGTAGTGCCACAGCACAACGAAGCGGGGTGCCACCAATGTCTATGCAGGTGAAGAAAGCGATAGGACGGCATAACTGGTGTTGGTGTCGTTGGAAGTGGCGGAGGGGCATCGATGTTATTAGTAACTGAGGTGGATGTGTAGATACGTTAGCCATGTTGATGTGATAGGAAGACGTAGAAGTGGTGGCGGCACTGACCGTATCGACAGCAGTGGGGAGGTGGAATCTGCTGCATCCAGGCTGTGTAAAGGAAGGGGGGGCATCATCAATAACAATCGAAAAAATCGAGAAGAGATATACGATGTGGAGGGAACCGCCTCAGCGCCATTTGAGGAGGTGGAAGCCAGAGGGGCTGCATTAATTGTGATGGTAGGGCGTCACCCACCCTTTACTGCGAGGTAGGGTGGTCAGTGGTAGCCAGTGGAGTGGTATGAGCTGCTCATACCGCAATAGGTGCCATGTCAGCACAATGAAAAGGGCCATCTGTCAACACGGGTGGAGAAATCAATGGGTCAGCATCAGTGGAGGTGTGAATGCAATGTGGCGGTCTCACCAACCATAATGTTGATGCCGTTCCAGGACTTGAGGCAGCAGTGAAGCGTAGACCATCTCCACAGCAGTTGAGTCGGCAGACGTGCCACGTCGCCAGCACTGTCTGAGTGGAGGCAATAGACCAGCGTCGACCGTATCTGCGATGGTCGAGGACACAGACTTGGGGGCTGCATCAACCATGTTCGCGATAAGGTATCTAAAAAAGTGTGGGTATGAGGGACGAGGGTAGTCGTGGGGCCATCATCACTGCCACCGGCTTGTAGGACGATGAGGGAAGAGAGGCGTTGTGGGGGCAACGTCCTCATAAACTAGCCGAGGGCATCTGCATATGTGATGAACGCGCTAGCACTATCCTGCATGGAAGAAAGGGGTCGGTTAGCAGCATCGTAGATAATAGGTCGTGAGGGTACCTAGGGCCTCTTCCTCCTGGTGCTGTCCTAACTACAACATCTTGATACGTTGACCTCGAACCCAGAATCTTGCATGGGCTTTCCCAGCGGTCATTTCTGTTGGATTAGAGGATTAGTCTGGTGGGTGCGCTGCACTGTGGGAGTCTTCGTAGGTCTATTGGGGATATGATGTACCTGTGTCGCTGTCAAAGGCAACGGTATGCTATGGGGAGAACAATGAGGGTGGAAGGAAAGAAGCGATAGGCTCAAAAAGTTGCCAGTTTCGGAATATGAACGGGTCACATGTTAGTTCAGGGTGGGCTTTTTAGACTTGAAGCAATAGAAATTAGATGAAGAGGACCTGCCTAATGGATATTTCATAGGGGTAATTATTAAGTACATCTCATATCCAACCTACAATCCTGCCAAAGGATAATTCCTGGGTGCTTGCCACCTCGCTTCACACCCAGCTTGTTCACTACCGTACTTGTAAATTGTGGGTGCTATTATTGATGTTGACCATCTCAGCTTCCACAACCAGTGGGGACCTTGCCCAAAATAGCTAGATATCATCTATCAGTTAAATAATTAAAATTGTATTCAAATATATTTCCTACATAATATGCATGTTGCAATAGTGAATTGACGAAAGGTATGTATGTAGGAAGCTGGGTGGTGACTACCATTTTGGCATGTTTCCTAATTAACATGTTCAATTCTGCATCTTTTACCTTGAAATTTAGGATCAGACATATTTAGAATATTTTTAAAAGAACACAAATTTTAATTTCATTATTGTGCTACTTAGCATGTATATCGAACGCAATCTTTGAGGGTGCGAGCGGAGTTTTAATCGACATCAACCACATCATGGTTGATGTTGGTTCGTCCTCATTCTACTTACCACCACCACCCACGCCTTCGCCATCTCAACACGCTCCCGACCACATACATCCACCCGACCTGGAGCCCCCCCCCTCTCTTGAGGGATGTGGGCCCAAACACCAAACCCCCATTAGCACAGAACAGATGCCAGCCACATCCCTTTCTGCAGGGATGTGGGTGGGTCATTCTCACTCGACGGAGTAATCAGGGAGGGAAAAACGCGAGGGAAGACTGGGAGGCCCATGAAGTAAGTCACGAAAATGGGCCACGATAAATTTCGTGGCCCATTTTCCCCCATTTCCCCCCCCTCGACCCAGCTAACGAATTTAATCGACCCAACTAGGGACTTTAAATCCCACAAGACGGGTAGCGATGCAGAAGACAGCGACAAGTAGCGACGGCGGTAGCGATGACGACAACAACATATACCCCCCTTCGACGACACATACTCCCCGTTGACGACACATCAGCCCCTTGACACATATGGCCCATCGACGACACGTACGGTACAACGAACGCACTTCAATGACGACGCAGACACGGCGGAGCCACCTTTACCGCCCATCGAGAATGCGTACCGCCATCGATAACGCATCCCGTCCATCGATAACGCATACCATCCGTCGGTGACACGTGGACGAGGGCAAGGAGGAGGATGAGGATGCAACAGAACTATGGCTGCACCCAGCCATCACCCACGAGCGACCCACAAATGAGGGGCATGATGGGCACTAGGGATGATATACTAACCCCCCACCGCAAATTGTTAACCTCGCAATGTGCACGGCGGTGTCAATTGACACCTGCACTGCTGTTGCGAGGTTTGTCAATCGGTTTTGGAAGCATACCCACACACAGGTTGCATACCCCTGGGTTTTTGCAAAACTCGTACCCATACCCGTCTCATGGACATGTTGAGGAAAAGAATTCACGAGCAAATGACGGAAATGAAATACAACAGATCTCGAGTACGGGCACATGCTCCATGCGCGCAGTAATGAAGATAATACATAGAAAATGAATACATT